>ENA-OBIO01000072-OBIO01000072.1-metagenomes-genome-assembly--contig:-NODE-72-length-64060-cov-6.09031_pt1 | contig 64060 bp, 62 predicted proteins | sample MGYA00153383_OBIO01 | MGnify analysis MGYA00153383 | reverse complement strand
CCAAACTCGCTTCTGGAACCCCAAGATGGCCCCGTACATTTATGGCCATCGCAACAAAATCCACATCATCAACCTCGAGAAGACGCAACCGCTCTTCAACGACGCGATGAAGTTCATCCGTCAGATCGCCGCCAAGCGCGGCACGATTCTGATGATCGGAACCAAGCGTCAGGCGCGAGAAGTGATCGCGCTCGAGGCCAAGCGCGCCGGTATGCCGTTCGTCGACCAGCGCTGGCTCGGCGGCATGATGACCAACTTCAAAACCGTCAAGGGTTCGTTGAAGAAGTTAAAGGACATGAAGGTGCAGGTCGAGGCCGGCACCGAAATCCGGATCAAGAAAGAAGCGCTGATGTTCGAGCGCGAAATGATCAAGCTCGAAAAAGACATCGGCGGCATTCAAGACATGACCGCGCTGCCCGACGCGATGTTCGTGATCGATGTGGGCTATCACAAGATCGCGATTCTCGAGGCCAAGAAGCTGGGCATTCCCATCATCGGCATCGTCGACTCGAACCACTCGCCCGAAGGCATCGATTACGTGATCCCGGGCAACGACGACTCGTCGAAGGCCGTGGCGCTCTACGCCAAAGCCGTGGCCGACGCGGTGCTCGAAGGCAAGGCCAACGCGACCAACGAAGTCGTTCAGGCAGCGGCTGCCAAGGGTGACGAATTCGTCGAAGTCAGCGAAGGCGCCTGATGCCCCGAGCCCGGCTCGCGAACGCGAGCGCCGGGCGCTGAGAGAAAGGGGCCGATGGCCCCTTTTCTTTTTCAACTCGACTTCAACGCAACACAAGGAGTTTTGAGAGATGGCTGCAATCACTGCAAGCATGGTCGGCGAACTGCGCGCCAAGACCGACGCCCCCATGATGGAATGCAAAAAGGCGCTGACCGAGGCCGAGGGCGACATGGAGCGCGCCGAAGAACTGCTGCGCGTCAAGCTCGGCAGCAAGGCCGGCAAGGCGGCGTCGCGCATCACCGCGGAAGGCGTGATCGTTTCGGCCGTGGTTGCGAACTCGGCAATGAAAGCCGGCGCGCTGGTCGAAGTCAACTGCGAAACCGATTTCACGTCGAAGAACGACCAGTTCCTCGCGTTCGCCAATGCCTGCGCGCAGCTCGTGGCCGAGCAAAACCCGGCTGATTTGGCCGCACTCTCGGCGCTGGCTTACACCCAGGACGGCGTTGGCCCGACGCTTGAAGACGTGCGCAAGGGCCTGATCGGCAAGATCGGCGAGAACATGTCGATTCGCCGTTTCAAGCGTTACGAAGGTGCCACGCCTGCGAGCTACTTGCACGGCACGCGCATCGGCGTGCTGGTCGCCTTCGAGGGCGACGAAGCCGCCGCCAAGGACGTGGCGATGCACGTGGCCGCGATGAAGCCGGTCGCGCTGCAGGCGAGTGATGTGCCTGCCAAGCTGATCGAAACCGAGCGTTCGGTCGCGACGCAAAAGGCCGCCGAAGATGCCGAGAAGGCCAAAGCCGAAGGCAAGACGCCGCAGTCCGCTGAAATCGTGACCAAACGCGTCGAAGGTTCGGTCGCCAAGTTCCTGAAGGAAGTCAGCCTGTTCAACCAGGCCTTCGTCAAGAACGACAAGCAGACGGTCGAGCAGATGCTGAAGGACAAGGCCACGGTCGTGACGGGCTTTACCCTGTACGTGGTCGGCGAAGGCATCGAGAAAAAGGTCGACGACTTCGCGGCCGAAGTGGCAGCGCAGGTGGCCGCGGCCAAGAGCGCCTGAGTTTTCGGGCGCGCCGTTTCGGGGTCGGCTGTCGTGTGTGGCCCGGTGCCATGCGTCACCTTCCCGGAACCGAAACGGCCTCCACAAGACTTAGACTTCGCGGCATCCTGTGCCACCAGCACAACCACCACCGACGGGAGTCTGAACCATGGCCGCTTACAAGCGCATCCTGCTGAAATTGTCCGGTGAGGCCCTGATGGGCGAGGATGCGTACGGCATCAACCGGGCCACCATCGTGCGCATGGTGCGCGAGGTGCAGGAAGTGACGCAACTCGGCGTCGAGGTGGCTGTGGTGATCGGCGGCGGCAACATCTTTCGCGGCGTGGCCGGCGGCGCGGTCGGCATGGACCGCGCCACCGCCGACTACATGGGCATGCTCGCCACCGTGATGAATGCGCTGGCGCTGGCCGACACGATGCGGCAAGAGGGCATGACGGCGCGCGTGATGTCGGCCATCGCCATCGAGCAGGTTGTCGAACCCTATGTTCGCCCGAAGGCGCTGCAGTACCTCGAAGAAGGCAAGGTCGTGATCTTCGCGGCCGGCACCGGCAATCCGTTCTTCACGACCGACACGGCGGCCGCACTGCGTGGCGCCGAGATCGGCGCGCAGATCGTGCTGAAGGCGACCAAGGTCGACGGTGTCTACACCGCCGACCCCAAGAAAGACCCGACCGCCACGCGCTACTCCGAGATCACTTTCGACGAGGCGATCACGAAGAACCTGCAGGTGTTGGATGCGACCGCGTTCGCGCTCTGCCGCGACCAAAAGCTGCCGATCCGGGTGTTCAGCATCTTTAAGCCGGGTGCGTTGAAGCGGGTGGTGCAGGGCGAAGACGAAGGCACGCTGGTTCACGTTTGAGCCGGCGAGTGTTTGACTGTTGAAGAGAGCGTTGTCATGAGCATTTCAGACATCAAGAAGACCGCCGAGCAGAAGATGGCCCGGTCGATCGAATCGTTCAAGGGCGAGTTGCACAAGATCCGCACGGGGCGCGCGCACCCGGGCATCCTCGACCAGGTGCAGGTCGACTACTACGGTTCGATGGTGCCGATCAGCCAGGTCGCCAACGTCAGCCTGCTCGACGCCCGCACGATCAGCGTTCAGCCCTGGGAAAAGGGCATGGGCGCGAAGATTGAAAAAGCGATTCGTGAATCCGACCTCGGCCTGAACCCGGCGACGCAGGGTGACCTGCTGCGCGTGCCGATGCCGGCCCTGAACGAAGAGCGTCGCAAGGAATTGACCAAGGTCGTACGCAACGCTGGCGAAGACGCCAAGGTGGCGGTCAGAAACCTGCGCCGTGACGGTAACGAGCATGCGAAGAAGCTGCTCAAGGAGAAGGAGATCAGCGAAGACGATGAGCGTCGATCGCTCGACGATCTGCAAAAGCTCACCGACCGCACGATCGCCGAAGTCGATCGGCTGGTGACCGGCAAGGAAGCCGAGATCATGGCGGTTTGAGCTTGAGCGCTCTTCCTGCTGCTTCCAATCTCGGTGCGGCCATTCCGCGCCACGTCGCCATCGTGATGGATGGCAATGGCCGCTGGGCCAAGAAACGCTTCATGCCGCGCTTCTTCGGGCACAAGCAGGGTGTCGACGCGCTGGTGCGCACCGTGCTGAGTTGTGCCGATCGCGGCGTCGAATACCTCACCGTGTTCGCGTTCTCGTCCGAGAACTGGAAGCGACCGACCGAAGAAGTGTCGGGCCTGATGGGTCTGGTGCTGGTGGCTGTGGCCAAATACCTCGGCAAGCTCGCCGACAAGGGCGTGAGGATCAAAATAATCGGCGATCGCAGCCAGGTCTCGGACAAGCTGCGGCACGCTTGGGAGCAGGCCGAGTCGAGCACGCAACACAACACGCGCATCACCCTGTCCGTGGCCTTCAACTACGGTGGCCGCTGGGACATCGTGCAGGCCTGCCGGCAAGCGATCGCAGAGGGCGTCGCATCGGAAAACCTCGACGAGTCGGGCCTGAACAAGTACATGGCGCTGAGCCACGCGCCCGACCCGGATCTCTTCATCCGCACCGGCGGTGAAGTGCGCATCAGCAACTTCCTGCTGTGGCAAGCCGCGTATTCGGAGCTGTTTTTCAGCGACTGCCTGTGGCCCGAGTTCGGTGATGCCGAGCTGGATGCGGCCTTCGGCGAATATGCTCGCCGCGATCGCCGTTTCGGCGCGGTCGAGAGCGCCAAGAGCATCTCGGTGATCGGAAAAACCTGACATGCTGAAGCAGCGGGTCATCACCGCGCTCGGGTTGATGGCGTTTCTGTTGCCGGCGCTGTTCGCGCCGATGGCGTGGCCGTTCGCTGTGCTGTCGATGGTGTTGATCGCTGCCGCCGGCTGGGAGTGGGGCCGCCTCAACGGAGCGGGTGCGCTCTCGGTCGCGATGGGCGGGCTGTTGGCCGCTGCCTGCGCTGCGGCACTCTGGGCCGGTTGGGGCGATGCACCGCCGCCACTGGCCTGGTGGCTCGCGACGCTGATCTGGGTGCTCGGTGGCGCCTTCGCGTTGCGCGGTGGCCCGGCGAGTTGGCCAACCGTGCCGGTGGGGGTGCGCTGCACGATCGGGCTGGTGTTGCTGTGGACGGCATGGCTTGCGCTCGCTGCCGCGAAGACCATCGGCGTCGACTTCATCCTGTCGGTGTTCTGCCTCGTGTGGGCCGCTGACATCGCGGCCTACTTCGGCGGCAAGGCCTTCGGCCGACGCAAGCTCGCGCCCGGCATCAGCCCGGGCAAGAGCTGGGAAGGCGTGTGGAGCGGCACGCTGGGCGCACTGGTGCTCGCGGCGTTGTGGCTTTGGCTCGACGCCGCGTTGAAGACCGACTCGCTCAGCCTGTACACGCGGCTGTACGGCCGCTTCGGTGTGATCGGCCTGGTCGGCGTGGTCGTGTTTCTTGTCGCTTTGAGCGTGGTCGGTGACCTGTTCGAGTCACTGGTCAAGCGCGCTGCCGGCGCCAAAGACAGCAGCAATCTGTTGCCCGGCCATGGCGGCGTGCTCGACCGGGTCGACGCCTTGCTGCCGGTGTTCCCGATCGCGATGGCCATGATCACGCTATGAGCGCTTCGCTCCAGCGCGTTTGCATCCTCGGCTCTACCGGTTCGGTCGGCACCAGCACGCTCGATGTGATCGCGCGCCACCCGGATCGTTTCAAAGTCTTCGCGTTGACCGCGCACAGCCGCATCGACGAACTCTTCGCGCAGTGCGTGCGGTGGCGACCGCGCTTCGCCGTTCTGCCCGTGGAAGCGCAGGCCGTCGACCTGCGCGGCCGACTGAAAAGTCATTGCATCGAGACCGAGGTGCTCGTTGGTGCGCAAGCGCTGTGCGATCTGGCTGCGCACCCGCAAGTCGACGCGGTGATGGCCTCAATCGTCGGCGCCGCGGGTCTCGAGCCGTGCCTGGCCGCGGCGCGCGCCGGCAAGCGCCTGCTGCTTGCGAACAAGGAGGCGCTGGTGGTCGGCGGCGCGCTCTTCATGAGAGCCGTGCACGACGGCGGCGCCATGCTGCTGCCGATCGACAGCGAGCACTCGGCGATCTTCCAGTGCCTGCCCGAAGAGCGCGGCCGCTGGCCGGGTCGCATCGATCACATCCTGCTCACGTCCTCTGGCGGACCGTTTCGCGCGCGTGACCCGTCGACGATGGCCACGATCACGCCCGACGAAGCCTGCGCGCATCCCAACTTCGCGATGGGCCGCAAGATCTCGGTCGACTCCGCGACGATGATGAACAAGGCGCTCGAAGTGATCGAGGCGCGTTGGTTGTTCGAGCTTACCCCCGAGCAGATCAGGGTCGTCATCCACCCGCAGCAGATCGTGCACTCGATGGTCGTGTGCCGCGACAACTCGGTGCTGGCGCAACTCGGCACGCCCGACATGCGTGTGCCGATCGCCTATGGCCTGTCTTTCCCCGAGCGCATCGAGTCGGGCGCAAGCCAGCTCGACTTCACGACGCTCTCGGCGCTCACCTTCGAGGCGCCTGACTTCATTCGCTACCCCGGCCTCGCGCTCGCATGGGACACGTTGAACGGCCCCGAAGGCAGTACCACCGTGCTCAACGCCGCGAACGAAACCGCGGTCGCCGCATTTCTCGCCGGCGCCATCCGCTTCGACCAGATTCACAGCGTGATTGCGCACGCGCTCGAAGGCGTCGACGTGCGCTCGTCGGGCACCGACACGCTCGAAGCGCTGCTCGACATCGATCAACGCGCTCGCCGGCAGGCGTCGCAGTTTGTGAAAGGCCTCGCGCCATGATCACCGTCCTTGCCTTCATCTTTACGCTCGGCGTGCTGATCGTGATTCACGAGTACGGGCACTACCGTGTCGCGGTGGCCTGCGGAGTGAAGGTGCTGCGTTTTTCGGTAGGCTTCGGCCGCGTGCTGTGGCGCCGCCAGGCCACGCCCGACAGTACCGAGTTCGTGCTGTGCGCGCTGCCGCTCGGCGGCTACGTGAAGATGCTCGACGAGCGCGAGGGGCCGGTCGCCCCCGATGAATTGAGCCGCAGCTTCAACCGCAAGCCGCTTTGGCAACGCGCCTCGATCGTCGCCGCTGGGCCGGCTGCGAACCTGCTGCTCGCGGTGCTGCTGTACGCGGCCGCGCACTGGATCGGCATCGATGAGCCGAAGGCGGTGATGGGGCCGCCCGCAGCCGGTAGTCTGGCCGAGCGCGCCGGCCTGCGCACCGGCGACTGGGCGCGCGAGTGGTCGAGCGACGGCAGCGAGTGGCACGCGCTGCGCTCGATGACCGATCTGCGCTGGGAAGTCACGCAGGCCGTGCTGCGCGGTGCGCCGCTGCAACTGATGGTGACCGACGTGCAAGGCCATTCGCGCCGAAATGTCGCACTCGCCCTCGATGCGCTCGGCACCGCCGAGATCGACGCCAAGCTGATGCAGCGCATCGGCCTCGGCAATGCGTTGAGCGAACCGGTGCTCGGTGAAGTCAAGGCGGGTGAGCCGGGCGCGCGCGCCGGCCTGCGCAGCGGCGACCGCGTGTTGAGCGTCGATGGCGTGCCGATGGGCGATGCCTTCGCGGTGCGCGACGCGATCCGCACGAGCGTGAAGGGCGGTGTGGCCAAGTTGATGCAGTGGCGTGTGGAGCGCGCTGGGCAGTCGATCGAGCTGGCGGTAACGCCCGCGGTCGTCACCGAAGCGGGGCAGCAGATCGGCCGAATCGGCGTGGCGCCGGGCCAGCCTCCCGAGATGGTCAATGTGCGCTACGGCGTGTTCGACGGCCTTGCACAAGGGGCAGTGCAAACCTGGCAGATGTCGATCCTGAATCTCAAGATGCTGGGCAAGATGTTGATCGGCCAGGCCTCGCTGAAAAACCTCAGCGGACCGCTGACAATCGCCGACTACGCCGGCCAATCGGTGCGGCTCGGCGCAGCGTACTACCTCGGCTTCCTGGCCGTCGTCAGCATCGGCTTGGGCGTGCTCAACCTGTTGCCGTTGCCGATTTTGGACGGTGGACACCTGATGTATTATCTTTTCGAGGGTGTGACAGGCAAGCCGGTTTCCGAGTTGTGGCTTGACCGCTTGCAGCGTGGCGGGGTGGCTGTTCTGCTCATGGTGATGTCCTTGGCTCTTTACAACGATGTGGCCCGCCTGCTGGGCCTGCAATGACCGACCGCATGTCTTTCACCACCCGTTCGATCTCCTTCAGCCCTTCCATTGTTTGTGTCGCTTTGGTCGCTGCACTGCCCGCAGCGTCGGCCTGGGCGGTCGAGCCCTTCGCCGTCAAAGACATTCGCGTCGAGGGCCTACAGCGCAGTGACGCCGGCACGGTGTTCGCCTCGCTGCCGTTTCGCATCGGCGAAAACTACACTGACGAGAAAGGCGCAGCCGCACTGCGCGCGCTGTTCGCTACGGGCCTCTACAAAGACGTGCGCATCGACATCGACGGCAGCGTCGTCGTAGTCATCGTCGAAGAGCGCCCGGTCATCGCCAACATCGATTTCGTCGGCATGAAAGAGTTCGACAAAGACCAGCTGATCAAGTCACTGCGCGATTTCGGCATCAGCGACGGTCAGCCGTTCGACAGGGCACTGGCCGACCGCGCCGAGCAAGAGTTGAAGCGCCAGTACCTCACGCGCAGCCTCTATGGCGCCGAGGTCGTGACCACCGTGACACCGCAAGAACGCAACCGCGTCAACCTGAGCTTCACGATTACCGAAGGCTCAGCGGCGAAGATCAGCGAGATCCGCATCGCCGGCAATAAGGCGTTCTCCGAGAGCACCTTGAAGGGCCTGTTTGACTTGAACGACGGCGGCTGGCTCAACTTTTACACCAAAGCCGATCGCTACTCGCGCGCCAAGCTCGATGCCGATCTGGAAAGCCTGCGCGCCTACTACCTCAACCGTGGCTATCTCGAGTTCAGCGTCGAGTCGACCCAGGTCGCGATTTCGCCCGACAAGCAGGACATCACCGTCACGATCAACGTAAAAGAGGGCCAGCCCTACACGGTGACCGGCGTCAAGCTCGAAGGCGATTACCTCGGCAAGGAAGACGACTTCAAAACGCTGATCGCGATCAAGCCCGGCGAGCCGTATCGCGCCGAAACCGTCACGCTCACTACGCGCTCCATCAGCGACCGCTTCGGCACCTTCGGCTATGCCTTCGCAAAGGTCGATGCGCGCCCTGAGATCGATCGCACCAACGGCACCGTCGCGCTGACGATTACGGCCGAACCTTCTCGGCGTGTTTACATCCGCCGCATCAACGTGTCGGGCAACACCAAGACGCGCGATGAGGTGGTGCGGCGCGAGTTCCGCCAGTTCGAGGCCGGCTGGTACGACGGCCGCAAGATCAAGCTGTCACGCGACCGGGTCGACCGGCTCGGCTTTTTCAGCGAAGTCAACGTCGACACCAACGAGGTACCCGGCACCGCCGATCAGGTCGACCTGACCATCACGGTCAAGGAAAAGCAGACCGGCAACCTGCAGATCGGCGCCGGCTTTTCGTCAGCCGACAAGCTCTCGCTGTCGGGCTCGATCAAACAGGAAAACGTATTCGGTTCGGGCAACTACCTCGGTATCGAACTCAACACCAGCAAGTACAGCCGCACACTCGTGGTCAGCACGATCGATCCGTACTTCACGGTCGACGGCATCTCGCGCTACATCGATGTGTTCTATCGCACCCAGCGCCCGATCAATAGCCAAGGCGAGGAATACAAGCTCGTCACGCCGGGCGCCTCGATCCGTTTGGGCGTGCCGTTCAGCGAATACGACACGGTGTTCTTCGGCATCGGCTACGAGCAGACGAAGATCGAAGGCTCGAACCTACCGGTGAACTACCGCAATTACGTGACCGAGTTCGGTTCCAGCAGCAGCTCGGTGCCGCTGACGGTGGGCTGGTCGCGGGACAGCCGCGACAGCGCGCTGGTGCCGACCACCGGCCGCCTGACGAGCCTGAACTTCGACTGGGGCCTGACCGGAGACGCGAAGTACCTGCGCACGAACGCCAAGTTCCAGCAGTACCTGGCACTGTCGAAGCGCTTCACGTTCGGCTTCAACGCCGACTTTTCGTGGGGCAAGGGTTTGAATGGCAGACCTTATCCGATCTTTAAGAACTTCTATGGCGGCGGCCTCGGCAGCGTGCGCGGCTTCGACCAAAACTCGCTCGGCCCGGTCGACGTGACAGGCGCCTTCATCGGCGGCAACCGCAAGTTCAACATGAACAGCGAGCTCTACCTGCCGATCCCCGGCACCGGCAACGACCGCACGTTGCGCTGGTTTACGTATGTCGACGTCGGCAACGTCTGGGGCGAAAACGACAAGTTGACCGTCGACAGCTTGCGCGTGTCGGCCGGCTTGGGCCTTACCTGGGTCTCGCCTGTGGGACCGCTCAAGCTCAGTTATGGCACGCCGATTCGCAAGAAGCCAGAAGATAGAATCCAACGGCTTCAATTCCAGATCGGGACAGCGTTCTAATGAAAAGTTCTCTCCTCAAAACGGGTGTCGCGAAGTTCGCGGCGATCACCGCGCTCATGTTGGTGGTCGCGGCCGGTGCGCAAGCCCAGGAATTGAAGATCGGCTTCGTCAACAGCGACCGCGTTCTGCGTGAAGCGACGCTCGCCAAGGCTGCGCAGTCCCGCCTTGAGACCGAATTCTCGAAGCGCCAGAAAGAAGGCGAAGACGCCGCGACCAAGCTCAAGGCCGCCGCCGACAAGCTCGACAAAGACGCGCCGACGTTGGGCGAAGCCGAGCGCAATCGCCGTCAGCGCGACCTGGTCGAGCAAGACCGCGAATTGCAGCGCAAGCGCCGCGAATTCCAGGAAGACCTGAACCAACGCAAGAACGAAGAGCTGGCCTCCGTCGTCGAGCGTGCGAACAAGGTCGTTAAGCAGATCTACGACACCGAAAAGTTCGATCTGATTCTGCAAGGCGACGTCGTCGTCTTCGCCAGCGCGCGCGTCGACATCACCGACAAGGTGATCAAGTCACTGAACGCGCAGAAGTAGTGCGGCGTGGCGGAGGTTGCCGGCGTTCGGCTGCATGACCTCGTTGCGGCGCTCGGCGGCGAGCTGACCGGCGCAGAAGCGGTGGTCGCCGCGGTCCGCATCGACTGCATCGGACCGTTCGAGGGTGCGTCCCCTTCGGCTATCACATTTGTATCCAACGTTCGGCTGCAGCCGCTGCTCGCCAAATCGACGGCCGGCTGCGTGATCGTCGGCCCGGCGCTGCGCGACGCGGCGGCACAGCGCGGCGCCGCGATCGTCACGCCCGACCCTTACCTCTACTTCGCCAAGCTGACGCAGTGGTGGGCCGCGCGCGCGCGCGCGCCAGCCAACGTGGGCGTGCACCCGAGCGCGGTGGTCGATCCTGCGGCCCGCATCGCCGCCAGTGCGTCGATCGGCGCGCTGGCGGTGATCGAGGCCGATGCCGACATCGGCGAGTGCGCGGTGATCGGCGCGCAGTGCTTCGTCGGCCGCGCGGCGCGCATCGGCGCCGGCACGCAACTCAGGGCCAGAGTGACCTTGCACGAGCGCTGCGTGATCGGCGCGCGCTGCACGCTGCACAGTGGCGTGGTGATCGGCGCCGACGGCTTCGGCTTCGCGCCGACCGAAGGGCGGTGGGAAAAAATCGAACAGCTCGGCGCGGTGCAGATCGGCGACGACGTCGACATCGGTGCCAACACCTGCATCGACCGCGGCGCGCTCGGCGATACCGTGATCGGCAACGGCGTCAAGCTCGACAACCTGATCCAGATCGGCCACAACGTGCGCATCGGCGATCACTCGGCGATTGCCGGCTGCGTCGGCATCGCCGGCAGCGCGGTGATCGGCAAGCACGTGACGATGGGCGGCGCAGCCATGATCGCGGGCCACCTCGAGATCGCCGACAACGTGTTCATTTCGGGCGGCACGCTGGTGAGCCATTCGATCAAGAAAGCGGGCCACTACACCGGCGTGTTTCCCATCGACGACAATGCCGCCTGGGAAAAGAACGCCGCCACTTTGCGCAATCTGTATCGCCTGCGTGAGCGGGTCAAAGCGCTGGAGAAAAGCGCATCAGGGCAGGCGGGAACAAACAAGAACGAGACAGGCGGCACAGCATGAGCATGGACATCCACGAAATCCTGAAGCGGCTGCCGCATCGCTATCCGTTCTTGCTTGTCGACCGCGTGCTCGAGCTCGAGAAAGGCAAGCGCATCGTCGCGCTGAAGAACGTGACGATCAACGAGCCTTTCTTCACCGGCCACTTTCCCAACCGACCGGTGATGCCAGGCGTGATGATGCTCGAGGCACTCGCGCAAGCTGCGGCGATTCTCGCGTTCGACAACATCGGCGTGATGCCCGACGACAAGACCGTCTTTTACTTCGTCGGCATCGACAATGCGCGCTTCAAGCGCCCGGTCGAACCCGGTGACCAATTGATGCTGCACGCCACGCTCGAGCGTGCGCGTGCCGGCATCGTCAAGTTCTCGGCCTTCGCGAAAGTCGGTGACGCGGTCGCGGTTTCCGCCGAGCTGATGTGCACGATGCGTCGGGTCGACTGAGCCTGGCCGAGCGTCGGACCATGGTGAGCATCCACCCCACCGCGATCGTCGAGCCCGGCGCCGAGCTCGATGCCAGTGTCAGCGTCGGCGCGTTCAGCATCGTGCGTGAACACGTGCGCGTCGGTGCCGGCACCACGATCGGCCCGCATTGCGTGATCGAAGGCCGAACGACGATCGGTTGCGACAACCGCATCTTCCAGTTTTGCTCGATCGGCGCCGTGCCGCAAGACAAAAAATACGCCGGCGAGCCGACCGAGTTGCACATCGGCGACCGCAACGAGATCCGCGAGTTCTGCACCTTCAACCTCGGCACTGCGCAAGACGCTGGCGCCACGCGGCTCGGCGACGACAACTGGGTGATGGCCTACGTGCACCTTGCGCACGACGTGCAAGTCGGCAGCCACACGGTGCTCGCGAACAACGCCACGCTCGCCGGCCACGTGCAGGTGGGTGACTGGGTCACAGTCGGCGGCCTGACAGGCGTGCACCAGTTCGTGAAGATCGGCGCGCAGGCGTTCGTCGGCTTCGCGAGCGCGGTCACGCAAGACGTGCCGCCCTACATGATGGTCGACGGCAACCCGCTCGCAGTGCGCGGCTTCAACGTCGAAGGCCTGCGCCGGCGTGGCTTCGGAGCCGAGCGGATCGCAGCGGTCAAGCAGATGCACCGGCTGCTGTACCGCAACGGGCTGACCTTCGATGCGGCGCGCCACGCCATCGATGCGCTCGCCGCCGAGATGGCCGAGGCCGAGGCCGACATCGCGCTGATGAGCGAGTTCCTCGCTGGCGCGTCGCGCGGTATTGCCCGGTAGCCATGGTCGGCACGGACCCGGAAGCCCCTCGCTTCGCGATGGTGGCGGGCGAAGCGTCGGGCGACCTGCTGGGCGGGTTGCTGCTGGCCAGCCTGACAACGCGCTGGCCGAAACTGCAGGCCGGCGGCATCGGCGGCCCGAAGATGGTCGCGCAGGGCTTCGACGCCTGGTGGCCGCACGACAAGCTCTCGGTCAGCGGCTATGTCGAGGTGCTGAGCCACTACCGAGAGATCTCGGGCATTCGCCAGCAATTGACCGAGCGCTTGCTCAACGCCGACGCCACAACGCGCGCCGACGTGTTCGTCGGCATCGACGCACCGGATTTCAACCTCGACCTCGAAGCCAAGCTGAAGGCCGGCGGCATGAAGGCGATCCACTTCGTCAGCCCGTCGATTTGGGCCTGGCGCGGCAAGCGCATCGAGAAGATCCGAAAGGCGACCGACCTCGTTCTGTGCCTGTTCCCGTTCGAGCCCGCGATCTATGCAAAGCAGGGCGTGCCGGCGGCTTACGTCGGGCACCCGCTGGCCGACGTGATCCCGCTCGACGCCCCGCGTGCGCAGGCGCGCGCGGCGCTCGGCATAGGCGCCGATGAAGTCGTGGTCGCACTGCTGCCCGGCAGCCGCCGCGCCGAGGTGCAGTACATCGCGCCGCGCTTGTTGCAGGCCGCCGCCGAGATGCACCGCCAGCGGCCCGAGCTGCGCTTCGTGCTGCCGGTGGTGCCGGGGCTGCGCCATGTGGTCGAGCCGCTGCGCAAGCAGCATGCGGCCGGCGTGAACATCGACCTGCTCGACGGCCGCTCGCACGAAGCGCTCGCCGCCTGCGACGTGACGCTGATCGCTAGCGGCACTGCGACGCTCGAGGCCGCGCTGTTCAAGCGTCCGATGGTCATCGCCTATGTCATGCACGCGCTCAATTGGCAGATGATGAAGCGCATGAACTACCAGCCCTGGGTCGGCCTGCCCAACATCCTGCTCAACGACTTCGCGGTGCCCGAATTTCTGCAGGGCGCGGCCACGCCGGCAAAGCTGGCTGAAGCCGCTTTCGCTTGGCTCGACGACCCGGCGCGTTGCGAAGCGCTGCAGCAGCGTTTCGAGGCGCTGCACCTCGAGCTGCGTTGCAACACCGGCCAGAAAGCCACCGATGCGATCGAATCGGTTCTTGCGGGCTAGCCAGATCGGTCTCGTCTTCGACGTGCCGGGCTTGATCGCCGGTGTCGACGAAGCCGGCCGCGGGCCGCTGGCCGGCCCGGTGGTCGCGGCGGCGGTGATCCTCGACGACTTGAAGCCGATCAAAGGCCTGAACGACTCGAAGCAACTGACGGCGTTGGCGCGCGAGCGCCTCTACATCGAGATCCACGCCAAGGCGCTGTGCTTTTGCATCGCGCAAGCCAGCGTCGAAGAGATCGACGAACTCAACATCTTGCAGGCGACGATGCTGGCGATGCGCCGCGCTGTCGAGGGCCTGCGGCTGCGGCCCACCAAGGTGCTGGTCGACGGAAACCGACTGCCGACGTTGAAGATCGCGGCCGAGGCCATCGTCAAAGGCGATGCGAAGGTCAAGGCGATCTCAGCCGCATCGATCCTCGCCAAGGTGTACCGCGACCAGCTGTGCCGGGAATTGCACCTGCAGCATCCGCAGTACGGCTTCGACGGCCACAAGGGCTACCCGACGCCGGCGCATTTGGCGGCATTGAAGGAACACGGCGCGTGCGCGCACCACCGCCGCAGCTTCGCGCCGGTGCGTGCGCTGCTGACATGAAATGAGCGGCGCACCGCAGGTCAAGACGATCGCGTCGCGCGACAACCCGTTGCTGGTGCGCTTGCGCAAGCTCGCGGGCGATCCGGCGGCTTACCGCAAGTTCGGCGAGGTCTGGGTCGAAGGCGAGCACCTTTGCTCGGCCTTCGCGCAGCGCGGCGGTATCGCGGCGCAGGCGTTGATCACCGAAGAGGGCTGGCAGACGCCGATGCTGCGAACGGTTGCGAGCACCGCGGCTGCTGTTGCCGTCATTCCGGCCGCACTGATGGCCGGCTTGAGCACACTCGAATCTTCTGCACCGCTGTGCTTCGCATTGCGTTGGGCCGGCGCGGGCGAGCTCGATCCGACGGCGCCCAGCGTCGTGCTCGATCGGCTGCAGGATGCCGGTAACGTCGGCAACATCTTGCGCAGTGCATCGGCCTTCGGCTTCACGCAAGTGATCGCGATCAAGGGCACAGCGGCGCTGTGGTCACCCAAGGTGTTGCGGGCTGGCATGGGGGCGCATTTTGCTTTGCATCTGGTCGAAGTGGCGAGTGAGGAAGCGCTCACGGCGCTGCGGGTGCCGATGCTCGCGACGAGCTCGCATGCGGTGCGCGCCTTGCACGAAGCCGCGTTGCCGTGGCCGTGCGCGTGGGTCATGGGGCACGAGGGGCAAGGCGTCTCGGCAACGCTGATGCAGCGTTGCATCGAGTCGTTTCGCATCGCGCAGCCGGGTGGCGAGGAATCGCTGAACGTCGCCGCCGCAGCGGCCGTCTGCCTGTACGAAACGACCCGCCAGCGCGGCTAGTACATCAACCGATCCGGCCGCAGATCGCGCAGGATCGTCGTCGCAATCTCCTCGATCGATTTGTGGGTCGAGGACAGCCAGCCGATCCCTTCGCGCCGCATCATGGCCTCGGCTTCGTTCACCTCGAAGCGGCAGTTCTCGATCGACGCGTACTTGCTGTTCGGCCGGCGCTCGTTGCGGATGTGGCTCAACCGCTCGGGGGCAATCGTCAGGCCGAAGCATTTTTTCTTGAACGGCGCGAGGTTCGACGGGATCGCGCCGCGGTCGAAGTCTTCCGGGATCAGCGGGTAGTTCGCCGCCTTGATGCCGTGCTGCATCGCAAGGTACAGCGAGGTCGGCGTTTTGCCGCTGCGGCTCACGCCGACCAGGATCACGTCGGCGCTCGCGAGGTTCTTCGACGATTGGCCATCGTCGTGAGCGAGTGAGAAATTGATCGCTTCGATGCGGTCGGTGTATTCCTGGCTTTTCGACACATCGGTAAAGCGGCCGACGCGGTGGTTCGAAGTCATGCCGAACTCGGCTTCGAGTGGCTCGATGAAGGTGTTGAACATGTCGAGCAGCAAGCCCTTCTGCTCGGCACCGGCCATGCCGGGTTTCGCACCCTTCAAGATCGCGAGGATTTCGGGGTCGACCAGCGTGATGAAGACGATGGGCTTGCGGCCCTCGCTGTCGGCCGTGTGGTTGATCTCGCGCAGCACTTGGTGCGCTTTGTCCGGCGTGTCGATGAACGGCCGGCGCACGTTGCGCGACTTGATCGCGAACTGCGACATGATCGAATTGCCGAAGGTTTCGGCCGTGATGCCAGTACCGTCCGAGACGAAGAAAACGGTGCGATTGGCCATGGTGCGGGGCGCTGAGCGGCGGGTTGCGATTGGTCTCGATGATAGGCAGTTCGCCCGTAAACTCGTCTACAGCCTTTCGCCCTCAGCCACCCATGAACCCCCACGCCTGCAGTGCCCGACCCGTTCCCCGGGTTGCGAGCGCGCGCCCGGGAATTGTTTCGGTGCCGCTGCCGCGGCGTGGCGCCCCGATTTCTCAACTTCCCGGAGCTCTCCCATGTCAAGCAACCCCCTGGCGACCGCCCTGGTCGCCCCGTTCGAACGCTTGAGGATGACCGATGTCGAGTCGGTGGGCGGCAAGAACGCCTCGCTCGGCGAAATGATCAGCCAGTTGGCCGCCTCGGGCGTGCGCGTGCCGGGCGGCTTCGCCACCACGGCGCATGCGTTCCGGCAGTTCCTGCAGCACGAGGGGCTGGCGAAGCGGATCGAGGATCGTCTTTCCACGCTCGACACCGACGACGTGCGTGCACTTGCCGTGGCCGGCGCCGAGATCCGCCACTGGATCGAGTCGACACCGTTCCCGCCCGAGCTCGATGCCGCGATCACCGAGTCGTTTGCGAATCTGACCGAGGGCAACCCGAACGCGTCGTTCGCGGTGCGCTCGTCGGCCACCGCCGAGGACCTGCCCGATGCGTCGTTCGCCGGCCAGCAGGAAACCTTTCTGAACGTCGTCGGCATCACCGATGTGCTCGCGAAGATGAAAGAGGTGTTCGCGAGCCTCTACAACGACCGCGCGATCAGCTACCGCGTGCACAAGGGCTTCGCGCACAGCGACGTGGCGCTGTCGGCCGGCGTGCAACGCATGGTGCGCTCGGACCTCGGCGCGGCCGGCGTGATGTTCACGATCGACACCGAAAGCGGCTTCAGCGATGTGGTGTTTATCACCTCGAGCTACGGCCTCGGCGAGACGGTGGTGCAGGGCGCCGTCAACCCCGACGAGTTCTACGTTCACAAGCCGGCGCTGCGCGCGGGAAAGAGCGCAATCATCCGCCGCAACCTCGGCTCTAAGCTGATCAAGATGGAGTTCGCTACGCTGGAAGAAAAGGCCAAGAGCGGACAACTGGTCAAGACCGTCGACACGCTGCACGAGCACCGCAATCGCTATTCGCTGAGCGACGCCGACGTGGCCGAACTCGCCGGCTACGCGCTGACGATCGAAACGCACTACGGCCGCGCGATGGACATCGAGTGGGGCAAGGACGGCGCCGACGGCAAGCTCTACATCCTGCAGGCGCGCCCCGAGACCGTGAAGAGCCAGCAGCAGGGCAAGGTCGAGCAGCGCTATAAGTTGAAGAGCGCCGGTACGGTCTTGGCCGAAGGGCGCGCGATCGGCCAGAAGATCGGCACCGGCCCCGTGCGCATCGTGCACAGCATCGCCGACATGGACCAGGTGCAGGCCGGTGACGTGCTCGTCACCGACATGACCGACCCGAACTGGGAGCCCGTGATGAAGCGCGCTGCCGCCATCGTGACGAACCGCGGCGGCCGCACTTGCCACGCGGCGATCATCGCGCGCGAGTTGGGCATCCCGGCGGTCGTCGGTTGCGGTGACGCGACCGAGACGTTGAAAGAGGGCGCGCTAGTCACCGTGGCTTGCTCCGAGGGCGATACCGGGTTCATCTACGACGGCTTGTTGGAGACCGAAATCACCGATGTGCAGCGCGGCGTGCTGCCCGAATGCCCGGTCAAGATCATGATGAACGTCGGCAACCCGCAGCTCGCGTTCGACTTCGCGCAGATGCCCAACAGCGGCGTCGGCTTGGCACGGCTCGAGTTCATCATCAACAACAACATCGGCGTGCACCCGAAGGCGATACTCGACTACCCGAACATCGACAGCGACCTGAAAAAGGCGGTCGAGAGCGTGGCCCGCGGTCACGCCTCGCCACGCGCTTTCTATGTCGACAAGCTGGTCGAAGGCATCGCGACGATTGCGGCGGCCTTCTGGCCGAAGCCGGTCATCGTTCGCTTGAGCGACTTCAAGAGCAACGAGTACCGCAAGCTGATCGGCGGCTCGCGCTACGAGCCGGAAGAAGAGAACCCGATGCTGGGCTTTCGCGGCGCGTCGCGCTATGTCAGCGAAGCGTTCGGCGAGGCCTTCGCGATGGAATGCGAAGCGCTCAAGCACGTGCGTGTGGAGATGGGCCTGACCAACGTCGAGATCATGGTGCCGTTCGTGCGCACCTTGGCGCAGGCCGAGGCGGTCGTCGGCATGCTGGCCGAGCGCGGGTTGAAGCGCGCATCGCAAGGCGGCACCGACGGCCTGCGCGTGATCATGATGTGCGAGGTGCCGAGCAACGCGATTCTGGCCGAGCGTTTTCTGGAGCACTTCGACGGCATGTCGATCGGCTCGAACGACTTGACGCAGTTGACGCTCGGCCTCGATCGCGACTCGGGCATGGAGTTGCTCGCGAAAGACTTCGACGAGCGCGACCCTGCCGTGAAGGCGCTGATTTCGAAGGCGATCGCCGCGTGCCTGGCGGCGGGCAAATACGTCGGCATCTGCGGCCAAGGCCCGAGCGATCACCCGGATTTCGCCGACTGGCTGGCTGCCGAGGGAATCAAGTCGATCTCGCTGAACCCGGACTCCGTCGTCGAGACCTGGCGGCGTCTGGCGACGCGCTGATTTCAGCGTCAGAGCGATAGCGTCATCTGGTCCTTGGCGTGGTACGCGCCATCGACGCAGATGGCGCGTTCGAGCCGGCCGAAGCGCACAAAGCCCGCGCGCTCGTACAGGTGCACGGCGGCGGCATTGCCGGCCGTGACGTTGAGGGTCAGCATCACCAAGCCGCGCGCGGCGCGTGCCTCGCCGATGCACGCATCGAGCAGGCTGCGACCGATGCCCAGACCTTGCGCATCGGAACGCACCATCATCCCGATGACGTGTCCGATGTGCATCACCTTCGCCCGAGGATCGCGCTCGCAACTGACGGCGCCGACAAGGCGATCGGCTTGCCACGCGCCAAGCGTGAATTCGCCGCCCTCGGGTCGACCCGAGCCCAAGCGCGACAGATAGCTTTCATGCGAGCGTTCGGGTGCCGCGTCCGACGTGAACGCTTGCGGGTGCGCGGTCAGCACCGCATCGCGCAAATCCTTGTACGCCGGCAGATCGGCCGGCACGAGGCGGCGGATCGCGATCGGCAGAGTCATCAGCCGCCGATGTAGTGCATCTCGACGCGGCGCTCGCCGCTCGGTGCGCCGGCCGCATTCGCGCGCAACTCGGAGTAGCGATCGGCGCGACCTTGCCAGATCAGGCCGATCGCGCCTGCGATCTGCTCGTCGCTATAGTCGCCGCGCAGCAGAGCGCGCAGGTCGTGGCCGTGGCTCGCGAACAAGCACAAAAACAGCTTGCCTTCGGTCGACAGCCGCGCGCGGTTGCAGTCTTGGCAAAACGCTTTCGTGACGCTGGAGATCACGCCGATCTCGCCGCTGCCGTCGGCGTAGCGCCAGCGCTCGGCTGTCTCGCCGAGCACGTCGGCGGCTATCGCCTGCAGCGGAAACTCGGCGTGGATGCGCTGGACCACCTGCGCGGAGGGCAGCACCTCGTCCATGCGCCAACCGTTGGTGGCGCCCACATCCATGTACTCGATGAAGCGCAGCACCGCGCCCGTGCCCTTGAAGTGGCGCGCCATTGGCAGGATCTGGTCGTCGTTGGTGCCGCGCTTGACCACCATGTTGACCTTGATCGGGCCCAGGCCGACGCGGTGTGCTTCGGCGATGCCGGCGAGCACGTCGCCGACCGGAAAGTCGGCGTTGTTCATGTGGCGGAAGACCGCGTCGTCGAGCGCATCGAGGCTCACGGTGACGCGTTGCAGCCCGGCGTCCTTGAGCGCCTGCGCCTTGCGCGCGAGCACCGATCCGTTGGTGGTCAGGGTGATGTCGAGCGGTGCGCCGTCGGGTGTGCGCAGAGCGCTGAGCATGCCGACCAGCACCTCGAGGTGCTTGCGCAGAAGCGGCTCGCCGCCGGTCAGCCGGATCTTGCGAACGCCGTGCGCGACGAAGAGTTTTGCGGTGCGCGTGATCTCTTCAAAGCTGAGCAACGACGCGTGCGGCAAGAACGCGTACTGCTTGTCGAACACCTCCTTCGGCATGCAGTAGCTGCAGCGAAAGTTGCAGCGGTCGGTGACCGAAATGCGCAGGTCGCGCAGCGGCCGGCCGAGTGTGTCGCCGAGCAAACCGGTCGAAGAGGTCGCGATCGACGGTACACGCGGCACGCTGGCGGCGTAGCGGTGATCGGCGAGTGGAATGACTTTGTCGGGCATATCGGATTGTGCCTGCGCAGGGCTTGGCCGCGCCGCAGTCGGGGCTGCTTGCGCGTCTGAGCTTCGGCGCAGGCTGATGGCCGGTGCCACGGTTTGCGTTATCGAAGGCGCGGGCAATCGCTGCGCGGCGGCTGCCTACTCCATCGCCAGTTCGACGCGGCGTGCGCCGGTGAAGCGTTTGGCCCAATAAACGATGCGCATGTCTTCGACCCGCACTTCGCCGCCCGGTTTGGGCGAGTGCACGAACTTGCCATCACCGATGTAGATGCCGACATGCGAAAACGTGCGGCGCAGCGTATTGAAGAACACCAGGTCGCCAGGTTGTAGCTCGTCTTTTTTTACCTTCACCAACCCGGGCGCCTTGGCCTGTTCGTCGGCACGGCGCGGCAGCACGAGGCCCAGGCTGGTCTCGAAGACTTGGCGGGTGAAGCCGCTGCAATCGAAGCCGGTGTCTGCGTCGTTGCCGCCACGCTTGTAGCGCACGCCGAGGAAATTCATCGCCGTCACGACCATGTCAGAGGAGGTGTCGCGCACCTGGCTGACAAAGCCTGGTTCGGTGGACTCGGCCGATGCCGTGGCCGGGGGCGTCGTGGCGCTGAAACCAGCCGGCGATGCTTGCGCGGCGGACGTCGACGCGATCAGAACCCAACAGATTGCCGCGTGTTGCGCAATACGCCGGAACTGGGGGGTTGGTTGCAGCATCGCGCGCAGGATACGGACGGACCCGCGCGTAGTCAACCCGAGAAACGTGTTGTAAGACAATGACTTGCCATGTTTTTCCGATGTGAAGCGGCGGGTTGGCGTTTGCCGCGTGCCGACGTTCGAAAATGCCGACTGCTTACGCTATCGTGGCGCCATCTCTATCGGAGCGATCATGTTCACAGCTCTCTTGCTCGAAAAATCCGAATCGGGATTCAAAGCGTCGATCCAGCCAGTCGACGATGCCGGTCTGCCGCCCGGCGACGTGACGATTCGGGTGGAACACTCGACGCTCAATTACAAAGACGGCCTTGCAATCACGAACAAAAGCCCGGTCGTACGCACCTGGCCGATGGTGGCCGGCATTGACGGCGCGGGCACGGTGATCGAAAGCAGCCACGCCGCGTGGAAGCCGGGCGACAAGGTCATCCACAACGGTTGGGGCGTCGGCGAAACGCGCTGGGGCTGTCTCGCCGAGCGCGCACGGCTGATGGGCGACTGGCTAGTGCCGCTGCCCGCGGCATTCTCGACCGAGCAGGCGATGGCGATCGGCACCGCCGGCTACACCGCGATGTTGTGCGTGATGGCACTCGAGCGGCACGGCGTGAAGCCCGGTGATGGCGAGGTGCTCGTGACGGGCGCGACCGGCGGCGTCGGCAGCGTCGCGATCGCGGTGTTGGGCCGACTCGGTTACCGCGTCACCGCAGCGACCGGCAAGCGCAATGAAGCCGACTATCTGCGCGGGCTCGGCGCTTTGACCGTAATTGACCGGGCGGAGCTCGGCGGCCCCGGCAAGCCGCTGCAAAAAGAGCGCTGGGCCGCAGTGGTCGACGCGGTCGGCAGCCACACGCTCGTCAATGCGCTGGCGCAGACACGCTACGGTGGGGTTGTCGCGGCATGCGGGCTGGCGCAGGGTTTCGACTTGCCGGCGACCGTGATGCCATTCATCCTGAGGGGCGTGACGCTCGCCGGCGTCGACAGCGTGATGGCGCCGATCGCGGCGCGGCGCGAAGCCTGGGCCCGGCTTGCGGTCGACCTCGACGCGGCCAAGCTCGCGGCGATCACCGGGGTCGTGCCGTTGAGCGACGCGATCGCGAAGGCGCACGACTTGATGCAGGGCAAGGTGCGCGGGCGGATCGCCGTCAGGATATGAACTTTCGGTCGACTGGAACCCCGATGACACGCTATGCCGATTTCCACCGCCGCTCGCTCGAAGACCGCGATGCGTTCTGGACCGAGCAAGCGCAGCTGATCGACTGGCACCGGCCGTTCGATCGGGTCTGCGACTACGACAACCCACCGTTCGCCAATTGGTTCGTCGGTGGCCAGACCAACTTGTGCCACAACGCGGTCGATCGCCATCTCGCGCAACGCGCCGACCAGAACGCGCTGATTTGGGTCTCGACCGAGACCGATGAAGAAAAGGTCTACAGCTTCCGCGAGCTGCATGCCGAGGTGCAGCGCATGGCGGCGGTGTTGATTGCGCTCGGCGTGCAGCAGGGCGACCGTGTGCTGATCTATCTGCCGATGATCGCGCCGGCCGCCTTCGCGATGCTTGCGTGCGCGCGCATCGGCGCGATCCACTCGGTCGTGTTCGGCGGGTTCGCGAGCGGCAGCCTTGCGAACCGGATCGACGACGCGCAACCGACGCTGATCGTTAGCGCCGACGCGGGCAGTCGCTCGGGCAAGGTCATCGCCTACAAGCCGTTGCTCGACGAAGCGATGCGGCTGTCGACGCACAAGCCGGCCAAGGTGCTGCTGATCGACCGCGACCTCGCGCCGATGGACCGCGTGGCGGGCCGCGACGAAGACTACGCCGCGCTGCGCGAGCAGCATCGTGACACCGTTGTGCCCTGCATGTGGCTCGATGCCACCGCGCCGAGCTACACGCTCTACACCAGCGGCACCACCGGCAAGCCCAAGGGCGTGCAGCGCGACACGGGTGGCTACGCGGTTGCGCTCGCGGCGAGCATGAAGCACATCTTCAGAGCGGATGCGGGCGACACGTATTTCTGCACCAGCGACATCGGCTGGGTCGTCGGCCACAGCTACATCGTCTACGGACCGCTGATCGCCGGCGTGGCCAGCGTGATGTACGAAGGATTGCCGACCCGACCCGACAGTGGCATCTGGTGGCGGCTGGTCGAGAAGTACAAGATCAACCACATGTTCAGCGCGCCGACCGCGGTGCGCGTGCTCAAGAAGCAAGACCCGAAGTTCCTGACCGAGTTCGACCTGAGCTCGTTGCGCGCGCTCTACCTCGCCGGCGAACCGCTCGACGAGCCGACCGCGAGCTGGATCGCCGGCGCACTCGGCAAACCCGTCATCGACAACTACTGGCAGACCGAATCCGGTTGGCCGATCCTGACGATCGCCAACGGCGTCGAGCAACTGCCGAGCAGGTTCGGCAGCCCGGGTTTTGCGATGTATGGCTACGACGTGAAGGTGATCGACGAATCGAACGGCGCCGAGATCACCGAGCCCAACAAAAAGGGCGTGCTTGCCATCGCCGGGCCGCTGCCGCCGGGCTGCATGCAAACGGTATGGCGCGACGACGCGCGCTTCGTCAACACGTACTGGAAAGATTTCCCTGGCAAGCTGCTGTACAGCACGTTCGACTGGGGCACGCGCGATGCCGACGGCTACTTCTTCATCCTCGGTCGCACCGACGATGTCATCAACGTCGCCGGGCACCGGCTGGGCACGCGTGAAATCGAAGAAAGCATTTCGAGCCACCCGAACGTCGCCGAGGTCGCGGTGGTCGGCGTCGCCGATGCGCTGAAAGGGCAGGTCGCGATGGCCTTCGTGATCGCGAAAGACGCAAGGGGTCTCGACGACCCGGTTGCTCGGCTCAAGCTCGAAGGCGAGGTCATGAAGACGGTCGACGGCCAGCTCGGCGCACTCGCGCGGCCGGCGCGTGTTTTCATCGTCACGCTGCTGCCGAAAACGCGTTCCGGCAAAATGCTGCGCCGCGCGATCCAGGCCGTTTGCGAGCAGCGCGATCCCGGCGATTTGACGACGATGGACGACCCTGCGGCGCTGCAGCAAATCAAGCTGCTCCTCACCGCATCTCACTGACTTCGGAGTTCACCATGACCGACACCACGGCCACCGACACAGCCCCCTCTCCAGCGCCCCTGAGCGCGGCAGCGAGCGACCCGAACGTGATGGGCTGGATGCAAGGTTCGCCGCCGCCACCCGACAAACAGGTGCGCTTCGACGACGAGAGCATGTACACGTTTCCGAAGCTGCGTTGGGCGCAGTCGAACATCCGTCGACTCGTACCGACGACGAACGTGCGGTGCGGCGACGATCCGGTATGCCTGTTGCCGCGGGCCGATCGCGCCGACATCGACAGCGTCACGTTCACGCCGATTGGCGGCAGCGAGCCGATGACCTGGGCGCAGTCACTCGATGCCAACTACACCGATGGGATCGTCGTGCTGCACCGCGGGCGCATCGTCTACGAGCGCTACTTCGGCGCGCTCGACGCGCAGCGGCCGCACATCGCCTGGTCGGTGACGAAGTCGTTCTTCGGGCTGATCGCTGCCTCGCTGATCGTCGAAGGCGCACTCGACCCGCAGGCAGCGGTGAGCACCTACGTGCCCGCGCTCGAAGGCAGCGGCCTCGGCAACGCCACGTTGCGCCAGGTGCTCGACATGACGACCTCGATCCACTACTCCGAGGACTACACCGACCCCGACGCCGGCATCTGGTGCCATGGCCGTGCCGGCGGCATCCTGCCGCGCGCGCCAGAGCAGGTCGGCCCGGGCAGCTTCTATGAGTTTCTCGGCACGCTGCGGCAAGACGGGCCGCACGGCGAGGCCTTCGCGTACAAGACCGTCAACACCGACGTGCTCGGCTGGGTCTTGCGGCGCGTCACCGGCTTGCCGCTGGGCGAGTTGCTGCAGCAGCGCATCTGGTCGCAGATCGGCGCCGAGCAAGACGGCTACCTGATGGTCGACAGCACCGGCACCGAGTTCGCCGGCGGTGGCTTCAACTGCTGCCTGCGCGACTTGGCACGCTTCGGCCAGATGATGCGCAACGACGGCTTCTGGAACGGTCGCCAGATCGTGCCCAAGGCCGCCATCGACGACATCCGCGGCGGCGCTGACCCCATGCATTTCGCGAAGGCGGGCTACGTGACCCTGCCCGGCGCGAGCTACCGCAGCATGTGGTGGGCCACGCACAACGAGCACGGCGCCTACTGCGCGCGCGGCATCCACGGGCAGGGCGTGTACATCGATCCGGAGGCGGGCATGGTGATCGCGCGTTTCGCCTCGCACCACATCGCCGGCAACATGGGCATCGACCCGACGACGCTGCCGGCCTATCACGCGCTAGCCAAATACCTGATCGCGTCGTCGAGTTAAAAGTTTTCGATCGACGGCGTCAGAGCACCTCGGAGGCGAAGTCGGCCAATCGCGAACGCTCGCCGCGCGCCAGCGTCACGTGGCCCGAATGCGGCCAACCCTTGAAGCGATCGACCGTGAAGGTCAGGCCCGAACTGCCCTCGGTGAGGTAGGGCGTGTCGATCTGCGCGAGGTTGCCGAGGCAGACGATCTTCGTGCCCGGGCCGGCGCGCGTGATCAGCGTCTTCATTTGTTTCGGCGTCAGGTTCTGCGCCTCGTCGATGATCACGAACTTGTTCAGGAACGTGCGACCGCGCATGAAGTTGAGCGACTTGATCTTGATCTTGCTGCGCACCAGGTCGTTGGTGGCCGCGCGGCCCCATTCACCGGCGCCACCGTCGGTCTTGGACAGCACCTCGAGGTTGTCGTCGAGCGCGCCCATCCAGGGGCTCATCTTTTCTTCTTCGGTGCCGGGCAGGAAGCCGATGTCTTCACCGACCGGCACCGTCACGCGGGTGACGATGATTTCGGTGTAGCGGCGCTCGTCCATCACCTGGCTGAGGCCGGCGGCCAATGTCATCAGCGTCTTGCCGGTGCCCGCAGCGCCGGTCAGCGTGATGAAGTCGCACTCGGGGTCCATCAGCAAATTGAGCGCGAAATTTTGTTCGCGGTTGCGCGCGGTCACGCCCCACACGGCGTTCTTCTGGTGCGTGTATTCCTTCAACGTGCGCAGCACCGCGGTCTTGCCGGTGATCTCGGTGACTTTGGCGTAGAGCGATGCGGCACCCGGCGCTTCGAGGTAGACGAACTGGTTGATCAGCAGCATCGGCACCATCGGCCCGCTGATGCGGTAGTAGGTCAGGCCGCCCTGCTGCCAGCTCTCCATCGTCTTGCCGTGCTTGTCCCAGAAATCCGCGGGCAGCGGCAGCACGCCGGTGTAGAGCAGGTCGCCGTCTTCCAGCGTCATGTCGTTGAGGTAGTCCTCGGCGGGCAGGCCGAGCGCACGCGCCTTGATGCGCATGTTGATGTCTTTGGTCACCAGCACCACATCGCGGCCCGGCTGCTGCTCGCGTAGCGCCTGCACGACGCCAAGGATCTGGTTGTCGGCCTTGCCCTGCGGCAAGCCAGCGGGCAGCGTGACGTTGATCAGGTTGGTTTGGAAGAACAGCTTGCCGCCGGCCTCGCGGTGACCGGTGCGCGCGAGCGGCAGGCCCTCGGACATTCCCGACGAGTCACGCGTCGGCATGCTCGCCGCCAGTGCGTCGAGCTCACGGCTGACTTGTCGCGCGTTGCGCGACACCTCGGTCATGCCGCGCTTGTGGCCGTCGAGCTCTTCGAGCGTGATCATCGGCAGGTAGATGTCGTGCTCTTCGAAGCGGAACAGCGAAGTCGGATCGTGCATCAGCACGTTGGTGTCGAGCACGAACAGCGTTGCCGGGCCGTTGCCGCGCGGCTTGCGGGCGCGTGTCTCGGGCTGCAACCGGCGTGGCGCAACAGGCGCGCGGGCCGGGATCACCGGCGCTGACTTGGCAATCGCCGCACCGGGAGTGGTCGGCGGCTCGTACAACTCGACGACGGCATGCGAAACAAGCTCCGCGGCTGCGCGGGTCTTTTGCGGGCGTTTGCCGGGCTGGGGTGCCGCTTGCGAATCGAAGTCAGCGGCGCTGAGAAGGGTGGCTCGTTTGGCAGGCGGCTTGGGCAGTGGCATGGGTGGTGATGTGCGTTTAGGTGAGGGCAGGTGCGGGCTGTCAGAAAACAAAAAAGCCGCGCAGTCGGCTGGGCGGCTTAGTGAGATTGCGCAGTTCGGAACTGTCAGCCATACAAAATATTATGCACAACTCCACAAGTCGATCAGCCATGAAAAAAGCCGACTTGAAGCCGGCTTTTCGGGCGGTGGCCAAAAGCGGGTCAGCCGGCTTTTTTGACCGCCTTGACCTCTTTCAAAACCTCTTCGACGTGACCCGCGACTTTCAGCCCGCGCCACTCGCCTTTGAGCACACCGTGCCCGTCGATCAGGAAGGTGCTGCGCTCAATGCCTTTGACCTTCTTGCCGTACATGATCTTGTTCTTGACCACGCCGAACATGTGGCAAAGCTTTTCTTCGGTGTCGGCGATCAGCTCGAACGGGAGCTCGAGCGCTTGCTTGAATTTGTCGTGCGAGGCCATGTTGTCGCGCGAAACACCGAACACAACAGCACCGCTTTTGACGAACTCTTTGTGGTGATCACGGAACTGCATTGCCTCCGTGGTGCAGCCAGGGGTATTGTCCTTGGGATAGAAATAGAGGACGACGATCTTGCCCGCATATGCCTGCGGTGTAAATTTCACGCCGCCTGTCGCGAGCGCTTCAAATTCCGGGAGGGGTTTGTTGAGGGCTGGCGTCATGGAGTATTCTGTTTGGTTGCCGCCGGGGCAGGCGTAGTCCGCAATTATAGACGCTGCCGGACGGCGTCCCGACTCGCCGTCAGCCCTTGCCGGCAGCGGCCGGAGCGCTCTCGAACAACAACGCCGCGACCACCGATCGGTCTTCGGCGAGCAGCACGTTGTAGGTTCGGCAGGCCGCCGCCGTGTCCATCGTTTCTATGCCGATGCGACGCCCGATCAGCGCTCTGAGCAGCGCGGGCTTGACGAACCGGATGCGCGCGCCGCTGCCGAAGATCACAAGTTCAGGTTCGAGCGCCGCGAGCATCTCGAAGTGCGCTTCGGTCAATGCATCGAAACTGTCGACCTGCCAAGGGATCAACTCGCCCGCCCAAGGCACGATCACGCTCGCGCGGTGCTCGGTGCCGTTGACGATCACGCCGTCCGGCCCGTGGCGGGCGATGGCGTTTTGTCCTTCGATTCGATCGGCCTGTAGTTTCATCGTTGTGCGTGCTTGAAGCGCGAGAAGCGGCGCCGGCATAATTGTAGTTTTGCGCCGCGCAGCAATCCATCGGAGGCCTTTTGAAACCCATCGTGAAGTCAGCCAAGCTCGCCAACGTCGCCTACGACATCCGCGGGCCCGTGCTGGACAAGGCTCGGCAGATGGAAGAAGAAGGCCACAAGATCATCAAGCTCAACATCGGCAACGTGGCGGCGTTCGGGCTGGAGCCGCCCGACGAAATCGTGCAGGACATGATCCGCAACATGCCGCACAGCGCCGGCTACACCGACAGCAAAGGCCTGTTCGCGCCGCGCAAGGCGGTCGTGCACTACACGCAGCAAAAAAACGTGGCCGGTGTGACGATCGACGACGTGTACCTCGGCAACGGTGCCTCGGAGCTGATCGCGATGGGCATGAATGCGCTGCTCAATGACGGCGATGAAGTGCTGATCCCGTCGCCCGATTACCCGCTCTACACCGCGGTCGTCGGTCTCTCCGGCGGCACGCCGGTGCATTACCTTTGCGACGAGTCTGCCGGGTGGATGCCCGACATCGATCACATGAAATCGATGATTACGCCGCGAACCAAAGCGCTCGTGGTCATCAATCCCAACAACCCGACCGGTGCGCTCTACCCCGAGACCGTGCTGCGCGAGATCGTCGAGGTGGCGCGCCAGCACGAGCTGATCGTTTTCGCCGACGAGATTTACGACAAGACCTTGTACGACGGCGCGACCCACACCAGCATCTCCTCGCTCGCCGACGACGTGCTGTTCGTCACCGTCAACGGGCTGTCGAAGAACTACCGCGCCTGCGGCTACCGCTCGGGCTGGATGGTCGTCTCGGGCGAGAAACGCCATGCGCGCGATTACATCGAGGGGCTGAACATGCTGGCCTCGCTGCGCCTGTGCGCGAACACGCCGGGGCAGCTCGCGATCCAGACCGCACTCGGCGGCTACCAAAGCATCAACGACCTGGTAGCACCGGGCGGTCGCTTATGCCGTCAACGCGACCTGGCGTATCAGTTGTTGAGCGAGATTCCGGGCGTCAGCGTCGTCAAGCCGACAGCGGCGCTCTACATGTTTCCGAAGCTCGACTCCAAGGTCTACCCGATCGCCGACGACCGGCAGTTCGCCTACGACCTGCTGTCAGAACAGAAGGTGCTGATCGTGCAGGGCACGGGCTTCAACTGGGCTACGCCGGATCACTTTCGAATCGTGTTCCTGCCCAACTCCGACGACCTGACCGAAGCCATCGGCCGCATCGCACGCTTTCTCGAGCAGTACCGCAAACGTCATTCGAACTGAGCCCTGAAATGAAACCGATTCAAGTGGGCCTGATGGGGCTCGGCACCGTGGGCAGCGGCGTGTTCGAAGTGCTGCAACGCAACCAGGAAGAGATCAAGCGCCGGGCCGGTAGAGGCATCGCGCTGACGATGGTGTCGCGGCGCGATGTGGCGAAGGCGCAGGCGCTGGTCGGCGACCACGTGAAGGTCGTCGCCGACGCGCGCGAGATCATCGCGAACCCGGCGATCGACATCGTCGTCGAGCTGATCGGCGGCACCGGCATCGCGCGAGACTTGATGTTGGAGGCAATCGCGGCCCGCAAGCATGTGGTCACTGCCAACAAGGCCCTGCTGGCCGTGCACGGCACTGAAATTTTCGCTGCGGCGCGCGAGCGCGGCGTGATGGTCGCGTTCGAGGCGGCGGTGGCTGGAGGCATCCCGATCATCAAGGCGCTGCGTGAGGGCCTCACTGCCAACCGCATCGAGTGGATTGCTGGAATTATCAACGGCACGACGAACTTCATCTTGTCGGAGATGCGCGCGAAGGGGCTCGACTTCGATGTCGTGCTCAAAGAAGCCCAACGCCTCGGCTACGCCGAAACCGACCCGACCTTCGACATCGAGGGCGTCGACGCCGCGCACAAGGCGACGATCATGAGTGCGATCGCGTTCGGCGTGCCAGTGCAGTTCGACAAGGCTTATGTCGAGGGCATCACGAAACTCAATGCCGTCGACATCCGCTATGCCGAGCAACTCGGCTATCGGATCAAGCTGCTGGGCATCACGAAACGGCGGTTGCTGTCGACCCCGGCCGGCGCGGTCGAGGGCATCGAGCTGCGCGTGCACCCGACGCTGGTGCCGGCCAAGCGCCTGATCGCGAATGTCGAAGGTGCGATGAACGCGGTGATGGTGCAGGGCGATGCCGTCGGCAGCACGCTGTACTACGGCAAGGGTGCGGGCGCCGAGCCGACTGCGTCGTCCGTGATCGCCGACCTGGTCGACATCACGCGGCTGCACACCGCCGACCCCGATCACCGCGTGCCGCACCTCGCGTTCCAGCCAGGGTCGCTGCAAGACACGCGCGTGCTACTAATCGACGAGGTGGTCACCGCGTTTTACCTGCGCCTGCAGGTGAAAGACCAAGCTGGCGTGCTCGCGCGCATCACCGCCATCCTCGCCGAGAGCGACATCTCGATCGACGCGTTGTTGCAGCGTGAGTCTGCCGACGGCGAAGCGCAAACCGACGTGATCATCCTGACCCACGACACGGTCGAAGGCCGAATGAACCGGGCGATCGCGCAGATGCAGGCGCTGCCGACCGTGCTGGCGCCGATCGTGCGCATCCGCAAGGAAGAGTTGTCTTGAAGTACATCAGCACGCGTGCTGTTTCGAGTTCCGATAAAACGGAACGCAGCTTCTGCGAGATCCTGCTCGAAGGCCTCGCACCCGATGGTGGGCTGTACCTGCCGATGACCTATCCGCAGGTCGACAGCATGACGCTCGCCGAGTGGCGCGGGATCGAGTACCACGAGCTCGCGTTCGAGATCCTGTCGCTGTACATCGACGATATCCCGGCTGACGACCTGCGTGCGCTGGTGGCGAAAACGTACACGAAGGAAGTATTCGGCACGCCCGAGATCGTGCCGCTGCGAACGCTCGAACCCGGCGTCTACCTGCAGGCCTTGTCGAACGGCCCGACGCTCGCCTTCAAAGACATGGCGATGCAACTGCTTGGCAACCTGTTCGAGTACGAGCTGGCACGGCGTGACCAGCACCTCAACATCCTCGGCGCCACCTCGGGAGACACCGGCAGCGCGGCCGAGTACGCGATGCGCGGCAAACGCGGCGTCAACGTCTTCATGCTGTCGCCCCAGGGCCGCATGAGCCCGTTCCAGCAGGCGCAGATGTTCAGCCTGCAAGACCCGAACATCCACAACATCGCAATCGATGGCGTGTTCGACGACTGCCAGGACATCGTCAAGGCGGTCTCGAACGACCTCGCGTTCAAGCGCGCGCACCGCATCGGCACCGTCAACTCGATCAATTGGGCGCGGCTGCTGGCGCAGGTCGTGTACTACTTCGCCGGGTATTTCCAGGCCACGAAAACCAACGACGAGCAGGTGACGTTCGCCGTGCCGTCGGGCAACTTCGGCAACATCTGCGCCGGCCACGTCGCGCGGATGATGGGCCTGCCGATCGCGCAGCTCGTGCTGGCGACCAACGAGAACAACGTGCTCGACGAGTTCTTTCGCACCGGCACCTACCGCGTGCGAGGCAGTGCCGAGACGCGCGAAACATCGAGCCCGTCGATGGACATTTCGAAGGCCTCGAACTTCGAGCGCTTCGTTTTCGATCTGCTCGGGCATGACCAAGCTGCTGCGCAGCGCACGCACGAACTGTTCAAGACGGAGCTCGACCGCAGGGGCGCGTTCACGATCACGCACGAAGAATTCGCGCGCATCGCAGGCTGCGGTTTTGTCTCGGGAACGAGCACGCATGCCGACCGGCTCGCGACGATTCGCGACACGCATGCGCGCTTCGACACCATCGTCGACCCGCACACGGCCGACGGCCTGAAGGTCGCGCGCGAACGTCGTGTTCCGGGCGTGCCGACGATCGTGCTCGAGACCGCGCTGCCGGCCAAGTTCGCTGAGACCATCGTCGAAGCGATCGGCCGCGAGCCCGACCGGCCCGCAGCGATGCAAGGAATCGAGAAGCTGCCCAAGCGCTTCGAGGTGATGCCGGCCGATGCGGCCAAGGTCAAGGCCTTCATCACCGCCCACTCATGAACACAGAAGCCTGAGCGCATGCAGACCACCCGCGCGCCGATGTTGACGCTCGACGAAGCGCTTGCAAGCCTGCTCGAAGCCGTTGCGCCGCTGCCTGCGAGCGAGCACGAGACGCTGTCGACCTTCGACGCTCTCGGCCGCGTGTTGCAGGTCGACGTGCGTTCGACGCTCGACGTGCCGCCGGCTGACAACACCTCGATGGACGGCTACGCGATGCGCGCCGCCGATGTACCGACCATCGGCACGCTGCTGCCGGTGAGCCAGCGCATCGCGGCCGGCACGGTCGGCCAGCCGTTGCAGCCGGGCACCGCGGCGCGCATCTTCACGGGCGCGCAGGTGCCGCCTGGCGCCGATGCGGTGGTGATGCAGGAAGCGTGCGAAGCAGTGGGCGAGGGCGTGCGGGTCAACGTGGTTCCGAATATTGGCCAGTGGATTCGGCGCCGCGGCGAGGATGTGCGAATCGGCGCCGTTGTCCTGGCCGCAGGCACGCGACTCACGCCGCAGGCGCTGGGCCTCGCAGCCACCGTCGGCGCGGCCACGCTGCGGGTCGCATGCCGGCCGCGCGTCGCGCTGTTTTCCACCGGCGACGAACTCGCGATGCCCGGCGAGCCACTCAAGCCCGGTGCGATCTACAACTCGAACCGCTTCACGTTGCGCGCCGCGATCCAGGCGATGGGATGCGACTGCACCGACTTCGGCATCGTGCCCGACCGGCTCGATGCCACGCGCGAGGCGCTGCGCCGCGCGGCCGAGGGCAACGACCTGATCGTCACCTCGGGCGGCGTTTCTGTCGGCGAAGAGGATCACCTGCGTCCCGCCGTGCAGGCCGAGGGCCGCATCGAGCTCTGGCAGATCGCGATCAAGCCCGGTAAGCCGCTCGCCTTCGGCGAAGTGCTGCGGCCTGACGGGTCGGCGGCCTACATCGTCGGCCTGCCGGGCAACCCGGTGTCGAGCTTCATCACCTTCATGCTCATGGTGCGGCCGGTGCTGCTGCGCCTGCAGGGCGCGACGGCGCTGGCGCCGATCCGCAGCAAGCAGCGTGCCGATTTCGACTGGCCCGAGCCCGACAGGCGCCGCGAGTTCCTGCGCGTGCGGCGCAACGAGGCCGGCGGGCTCGATCTGTTCCCGAATCAGAGCTCGGGCGTGATGACCTCGGCGGTGTGGGGCGACGGCGTCGTCGACAACCCCGGTGGTCATGCCATCGCGAAGGGCGACACGGTCGACTTCATGTCGTTCGCGGAGCTGCTGTCGTGAAGCTCACGGTGCGCTATTTCGCATCGATTCGCGAGGCGCTTGGCGCGAGCGAGGTGGTCGAAATGGCCGAAGGCAGCAGCGTCGGCGCAGTGCGCGATGCGCTGATCGCACGCGGCGGCGCGCATGCGAGTGCGCTGGCGCGCGGCAAGTCGCTGCGCAGTGCGCTGAATCAGGTGTTGTGCGACGAGCGCGTCATCGTTGTCGATGGCGGAGAGTTGGCGTTCTTCCCACCGGTCACGGGCGGTTGAAATGATTGCGCCGCGCGTCATCGTGCAGACCGCCGACTTCGACCTCGGCGCCGAAGTCGCCGCGCTGCGCGTGAACGACGCCGGCATCGGCGCCGTTGCTTCGTTCGTCGGCACCGTGCGTGACCGCAACGACGGCGTCGGCATCAGTTCGATGGAACTCGAGCACTACCCCGGCATGACCGAACGCGCGATCGAGTCGATGATCGACGAAGCGATTCACCGATTCGACATTTGCGGCGCGCGCGTGATACACCGCGTCGGCCTGCTGCAGCCGCAAGACCAGATCATGATGGTCGCGGTGACATCTGCGCACCGCGGGCAAGCGTTCCAAGCCTGCGAGTTCTTGATGGATTACCTGAAAACCCAGGCCCCTTTCTGGAAGAAAGAGCAGACGCCTGAGGGCGCCCGTTGGGTCGATGCACGCAGCAGCGACGACGCGGCGATTGCGCGCTGGGGCATCGCCGCCAGCAATGCCGTTTCGCGCCCGGACCACGATCGATGAACACAGCGTTCCCGTGGGCGCAGGTCCTGGCCGTGGCGATCGGCTCGGTGATCGGCGGCTTGGCGCGTTGGCAGGCGCAGCTCTGGGTCAACCCGCGTTGGGCCGGCTTCCCACTCGGCACCTTGCTCGTCAACTGCCTCGGCGGGTTTCTGATCGGCATGGCGCTCGCATGGTTCGCGCGCACGCCCAACGAGCTGCTGCGCCTGCTGCTCGTGACCGGTTTCCTCGGCGGGCTGACGACTTTTTCTTCGTTCTCCGGGGAGTCGCTTCTGATGCTGCACCGCGGCCAGATCGCGATGGCTTTTGCGCACAGCGCGGCGCACTTGCTCGGCTCGCTGGCCTGCGCGGCACTCGGTTACTGGCTGTTCGCCGCATGGCTTGATTAAGCGCAAAGCGGGTTGCCGGCGCGGCTTGAAAATGGAGTGCATTGCCTCATTTCCGACGCAATCGGAGGATTTTCCCCATGCGCATCGACAAGCTCACCACCAAGTTCCAGGAAGCACTCGCGGATGCCCAGAGCATCGCGGTCACCAACGACAACCCTTACATCGAACCGGCCCACGTGCTGGCCGCAATGCTGGCTCAGGCCGACGGCCCCAAGGCCTTGCTCGATCGCGCTGGCGCCAACAGCGCCGCGCTGAAGACCGCGCTCGACTTGGCCGTTCGCGGCCTGCCGCAGGTGCAGGGCAGCGACCAAGTCGTGCAACCCGGTCGCGACCTGGCTGCGCTGCTGCAAACCGCCGAGAAAGAAGCCGGCAAACGCGGTGACCAGTTCATCGCGAGCGAGATGTTCCTGCTTGCGCTCGCCGACGCGAAAACCGACCTCGGCGGCATCGTGCGCGGCCATGGCCTCACGCGCAAGGCACTCGAAGCGGCGATCGCCTCGGTGCGCGGTGGCCAGCCGGTCGACAGCGCCGAAGCCGAAGGCCAGCGCGAGGCGCTGAAGAAGTACACGCTCGACCTCACCGAGCGCGCGAGGCAGGGCAAGCTCGATCCGGTGATCGGGCGCGACGACGAGATCCGCCGCACGATCCAGGTGCTGCAGCGCCGCACCAAGAACAACCCGGTGCTGATCGGCGAGCCGGGCGTTGGCAAGACGGCGATCGTCGAGGGTCTCGCGCAGCGCATCGTGGCCGGCGAGGTGCCTGATTCGCTCAAGAACAAACGCGTGCTGGTGCTCGACATGGCGTTGTTGCTGGCCGGCGCCAAGTTCCGCGGCGAGTTCGAGGAGCGTCTCAAGGGCGTGCTGAAAGAGGTTGCAGCCGACGAAGGCCAGACCATCATCTTCATCGACGAGATTCACACCATGGTCGGCGCCGGCAAGGCCGAAGGTGCGATCGACGCCGGCAACATGCTCAAGCCCGCATTGGCCCGCGGCGAACTTCACTGCATCGGCGCGACCACGTTGAACGAATACCGCAAGTACGTTGAGAAAGATGCGGCACTGGAGCGGCGGTTCCAGAAGATTTTGGTCGGCGAGCCGAGCGTGGAGTCGACCATCGCGATCCTGCGGGGTTTGCAAGAGAAGTACGAGGTTCACCACGGAGTGCAAATCACCGATCCAGCGATCGTCGCTGCGGCCGAACTCAGCCACCGCTACATCACCGACCGCTTCCTGCCCGACAAGGCGATCGACCTGATCGACGAGGCCGCCTCGCGCGTGCGCATCGAGATCGATTCGAAGCCCGAGGCCATGGACAAGCTCGACCGCCGCCTGATCCAGTTGCAGATCGAACGCGCCGCGGTAACGCGCGAGAAAGACGAAGCTTCGCAACGCCGGCTCGGCCTGATCGAAGAAGAGATCGGCCGCGTGCAGCGCGAAGCCGCCGACCTCGATGAAATCTGGAAGGCTGAGAAAGCCGCAGCGCAGGGCTCGGCTCACCTGATGGAAGAGATCGACCGGGTCAAGTTCCAGATCGAGGAGTGGAAGCGCAAGGGCGACTTCAACCGGGTCGCCGAGTTGCAATACGGCAAGCTGCCTGACCTCGAACGCACGTTGAAGGAGGCCCAGGCGAAAGAGGCCGAGAAGGGCGCGAGCAAAGGCTCGAAGCCTCAGTTACTGCGCACGACCGTCGGCGCCGAAGAGATCGCCGAAGTCGTGGCACGCGCGACCGGCATACCCGTCAGCAAGCTGATGCAGGGCGACCGAGAGAAACTGCTGCAGATGGAAGGCAAGCTGCACGAACGCGTGATCGGGCAAGACGAGGCGATCACCGCGGTCGCGAACGCGATCCGCCGATCACGCTCGGGTCTCTCCGACCCGAACCGCCCGACCGGTTCGTTCCTGTTCCTCGGCCCCACCGGCGTTGGCAAGACCGAGCTCTGCAAGGCGCTCGCCGGCTTCTTGTTCGACAGCGAAGACCACCTGATCCGGCTCGATATGAGCGAGTTCATGGAGAAGCATTCGGTCAGCCGCCTGATCGGCGCGCCGCCCGGCTACGTGGGGTACGACGAAGGCGGCTACCTCACCGAAGCCGTGCGCCGCAAGCCCTATAGCGTGCTGCTGCTCGACGAGGTCGAGAAAGCCCACCCGGACGTTTTCAATGTGCTGTTGCAGGTGTTAGACGACGGCCGCCTGACCGATGGCCAGGGCCGCACCGTCGACTTCAAGAACACCGTGATCGTGATGACCAGCAACCTCGGTTCGCACCAGATCATGGCGATGGCGGGGCAGCCGAGCGAAGAGATTCGCGAAGCGGTTTGGGTCGAGGTCAAGCAGCACTTTCGGCCGGAATTCTTGAACCGCATCGACGAGACTGTCGTGTTCCACGCGCTCGACGCGAAGAACATTGAAGCAATCGCAAAAATCCAGCTTAAGGTGCTGGAGCTCAGGCTCGAGAAGATGGAGATGAAGCTCGACGTGTCGCCACGCGCGCTGGCTGAACTGGCGAATGCCGGGTTCGACCCGGTTTTCGGTGCGCGACCGTTGAAACGTGAAATTCAGCGGCGCATCGAGAACCCGGTCGCGAGATTGATTCTCGAAGGCCGCTTCGGGCCGAAGGACGTGATTCCGGTCGACTTCGAAGGTGGCAAGTTCGGGTTCGAACGCGTGGTCCACTGACCAGCGCGGCGCGCGCGGCGGCTACGCTTTCGCCGCGCCTTCGAACAGCGCATCCATGCGCTGAACCTGCAGCCGTGCGAGCGTCAGGTTCGCGTTGGTTTTGTCGAGCGCGGCGTGAAGCGCCAGACCTGGGTGACCGGGCACGGCGCGAAGCAACAAGTGGTGCGAGCCGAGCGTGATCGCGGCCTCGGGCAGCGTGTGGCCCAGGCCCATGCTGCGGCTGCTCGCGCCCATGCCGGCGAGCAGGGCTTTGCCATGCATCGCCAAATCGGCGGCGCCGGGGCTGGCGCCCGCGTGCGTCACTTCAAGGCCGCTGGCCACGTCGAAAATGCAGCAGCTGACCATGCCGGGCAGTTCGCTGAGTTGATGCACGTAGCGATCGAGCAAGCCCTTCGGGGCTGCGGCGCGGGTGGCGGCCGAGGGCACAGCGGGCATTGGGCGCATGGCCAGCCGGTCCGGACCGCGGCGTTCGACGGTAGCGTTGAATTCGCCGCCGGCGGGCCGCTCGCCCGAAACCGGGGTCGTGCTCGGCGCACCGGCCAGCGCCGGCACACGCCGGCCATCGGGCCCGGCGTACTCGCGCAGGCGACTCCAAGTGCCATTGATGAATCCCCAAGCGTCGGCTGGCCGTGTGACCCGCGGGGTGGTGTGCACGTTGACGCCGGTGCCGCGCGCCATCTCCATGCCCTGCGCCACGAGCGTGCTGCCGGTGGCCAGTGGCAGCAGCAACATCTGACGGTTCGGCCACGGCCCCGTGACCATGAAATCATGAAAGGGCTTCAGGGCCGACGCGATGGAGTGGCCAGGCAGGTCGCCGACCATCATGACGCCTAGCCGGCTGTACGCCAGCAGCATGCGCGCCAGGCCGTGCCGCGAGGCGGTGTCGGCATCGGCCTCGGTCGAGTACATGCGCAGCGTGCTGCCGTCGGCCGTGGGCAGTTCGATGAACTCGAGCGTCGCGAGCGCCGTACCGTAGCCTTGTCGCCGGATCACGAGCTTTTGCAGCGCCCGCGCGCTCGCTGCGGCGATGCCGACGAGCAATTTGCGTGACGAGGTGGTCGCGATGTCGTGGATCGCGATGAACTCGGGATGCAAGTGCTCGAACTGCTGCTGCATTGCCAGATCGGGCGCACATGAGACGAACAGCTCACGTTCGTTGACGCCGGTCTGGCGGCCGATGTCGTCTTGCCTTTCTGGCGCGAGGTACTCGTTCGGGTCGTTGAGAAATTGCGTCGCGAGCGAGGTTTGGGCGCGGGTCGCTTGCCACGCGTCTGAAGACTCGTTGCTGCTGGGCGAAGAACCGGCGGTGCTCGTGCTGCTCATGGCGTCATGTCCGTTGCCGGCTCGCAGGCCAAATTGGGTGGATGCATCGCAAGCATGCTGACACAGCTCGGCGCCGGTTGGAATCCCCCAGCGTTTGCATTCCGATGGTCCACGATCGTGTGCGCGGCTAATTGCACAATACGCCATGCTTGTGTGCGCCTTGTCGAACCACCCTGCCGACCCGATCGTCGCGGCCCAGCATGCCCGTCGCTGACGCAGCGCGCCGACACTGGCAGCTCGGCCAGCGTGTCACCGCGGCACTGCTCGCCGTGTGGTTTGTGGTGACCTTCGGCGTAGCGTACTTCGCGCGCGACCTGAACGGTATCGTGCTCGGCTGGCCATTCAGTTTTTGGGTCGCATCGCAAGGGGCGCCGGTGGTCTACTTGACCCTGGTTTGCGTCTACGCGCATACGATGAACCGCCTCGACCGCGAGCACGGTTCGGCCGAAGGCAATTGAGATGGCAAGCGCACTGGCCACTGGCTTCGAGCACCGGCTGAACCGCATCTACCTGCGCTATACCGTTGGCTTCATCGCTTTTGTCGCGTTACTCGCGGTGTTAGAGCAGACCGGCTTGCCGCGGCGCTGGATCGGCGTGGTTTTCTTGCTCGCGACAGTCGGCCTCTACGCCGCGATAGGCATCGTCAGCCGCACGACCGATGCGGCCGAGTACTACGTTGCCGGCCGGCGCGTGCCGGCGATGTACAACGGCATGGCAACGGCCGCCGACTGGATGTCGGCCGCATCGTTCATCGGCCTGGCCGGCACGTTGTATTTGCAAGGCTACGGCGGTCTCGCGTACGTGATCGGCTGGACCGGCGGCTTTGTGCTGGTCGCGGTGTTGCTCGCGCCTTACCTGCGCAAATTCGGCGAGTACACGATCCCCGATTTTTTGGCGGCGCGCTACGGCGGGCGCCTGCCGCGGCTGATTGGGCTGTTGGCGGCGATCTTGTGCTCGTTTGTCTACCTTGTGGCGCAGATCTACGGTGTGGGGTTGATCACAACGCAGCTCACCGGTGTCGATTTCGTGCTTGGCATTTTTCTGGGGCTGGGCGGCGTGTTGGTGTGTTCGTTCCTCGGTGGCATGCGCGCAGTCACCTGGACGCAGGTGGCGCAGTACATCATTCTTGTGATCGCCTACCTGATACCGGTGGTGTGGCTATCGATAAAGCAGACCGGTGTGCCAGTGCCGCAACTGGTCGTCGGCCAGCAACTCGCGAAGGTCAGCGTGCGCGAGCAACAGTTGTTGTACGACCCGAAAGAGCTCGAAGTGCGCGCGCTGTTCAAGGCCCGTGCCGACGAGTTCGCGAGCAAGTTGAAAGACGTGCCGGCCGCGCTCGTCGCCGATCGGGCGCAGGCGCAGCAACGTGCACGCGAACTGAAAGCGGGCAACGCGCCGCTGCGCGAAATTCAAATCGCTGACAAGGCGCTTGCGACCCAGCCGAAATCCGAAGCGGCGGCGCGTGAAGCGTGGACCCGCGCACAGGTTGCCAACGAGGCTCGCTCGCAGCCGTTGGCCGGCATGCCTTTGCACGCCCAGCAGTTCGCTGGCGACCCGAACGGCGATGCAGCGCAGCGCAAGGCCTTCGACGACTCTCGCCGCAACTTCATCGCACTCGTCTTTTGCCTGATGGTCGGCACCGCCGCGCTGCCGCACATCTTGATGCGCAGCTACACGACGCCGTCGGTGAAAGCGGCGCGCGAATCGGTCGCGTGGTCGCTGTTCTTCATCCTGCTGCTTTACTTGACGGCGCCGGCACTCGCGGTGCTGGTCAAGTTCGAGGTCTTCAACGGGCTGGTCGGCGTGCCATTCGACCGGCTGCCCGCGTGGATCGCGAGCTGGACGCGCATAGACCCGGCGCTCGTTTCGGTGATCGACATCAACCGCGACGGCATCCTGCAGTTGGGCGAGATCCGCATCGGCAGCGACCTGATCGTGCTCGCCACGCCCGAGATCGCCGGGCTGCCGTATGTCGTCACCGGCATGGTCGCGGCCGGCGGGCTCGCGGCAGCGCTGTCGACCGCCGATGGCTTGCTGCTGACGATCAGCAACGCGCTGTCGCACGACCTGTACTACAAATTGCTGGGGCCAAATTCGTCGAGCGCGCGGCGGGTGACGGTCTCGAAAGTGCTGCTGCTGGTGGCCGCACTGGCGGCAGCGGCCGTGGCGGCGCAGCGGCCTGCAGACATCCTGTTCCTGGTGACAGCAGCGTTCTCGATCGCGGCCTCCGCGTTCTTCCCGGCGCTGGTGTTCGGGATCTTCTGGAGCCGCGCGAACCGCTGGGGCGCGCTGGGCGGTATGGCCGGCGGGCTCGGGGTCACTTTGTACTACCTGATCCGCAACGAAGCCTGGTTGCGTGCGCTGTTAGGCGTGACCGTGCCGGTCGATTTGTGGTGGGGCATATTGCCGGTCTCGGCCGGCGTGTTCGGCGTGCCGATCGGGTTTGGTGCGTGCGTGGTCGTCAGCCTGCTGACGCCGCCGCCCTCGGCCGAGGCGCGCGCCTTCACGCATAGCTTGAGGCACCCCGGCCCGCGCGCATGAGGTTCACGGGTCGCGTCGGGCTACAATCGGCGGCTCACCTTGCCACACCCGGGCCTGACGCTTCGGGGTGGCTCAATCACTGCAGACCGCTTCTCTGACAAGAGTGCGCCGCGGTACCCACAAGGAGATTCAATGCGTCACTATGAAATCGTTCTGCTGATCCACCCGGATCAAAGCGAACAGGTTCCGGCCATGCTGGAACGTTACAAGGGTGTGATCACCGCTGGCGGCGGCAAAGTCCACCGCGTGGAAGACTGGGGTCGTCGCCAGATGGCCTACATGATCCAAAAGCTCGCGAAAACCCACTACCTCTGCCTCAACATCGAGTGCAGCAAGGAAGTGCTGGTGGAGCTGGAGACCGGCTTCCGCTTCAACGACGCCGTCATTCGCCACCTGACGGTCTTGCAAGACGAGGCCGTGGCCGGGCCGTCGGTAATGATGAAGATGGTCGAGCGTGAAGATTCGCGCAAGTCGTCTCCGCCGCCCGAGCGTGGTGACCGCGGTGATCGTGGTGACCGTGGCGGCGACCGCCCGGAACGCGCCGAGCGTCAAGAGCGCCCGCCACAGGAGGCTTCGGCCTGAGGATGCCGGCACCGTTGCTGCCACTGAAGCGCTGAATGAACCGGCTGGTTCTGACTGCGCAACTGGTGGAGCGAGGCGCACTGCGATACACACCCGCCGGTTTGCCGGCCCTCGATTTGAGCCTGAAGCACGAATCGGAGGTCACGCAAGACGGCAAGCCCCGCAAGATTTGGTTCGATATTCGGGCGCGAGCGATCGGTGACATCACAGCGCGTGTCGAGAAGCTGGAGTTGGGAAGCACACACGGCTTTGTCGGCTTCTTGGGTTCGCAGCGCAACGGCCGAGGTGTCGTGTTTCATGTAACCGAGCTGGATTGAACTTCGAAGTCGATCCGCTCACTGTTAAATTGAATGAGGTGTAGATATGCCCCCACCACGCGGAAAAGGCCGGTTCTCCAAGGACCGCAAACCCAAGCGAAATACCCAATCGTTGCTGTTCCGTCGCAAGCGCTTTTGCCGCTTCACGGTCACCGGCGTCAAGCAGATCGACTACAAAGACATCGACACGCTGCGCGACTTCATCGGTGAAAACGGCAAGATCACGCCCGCCCGCCTGACCGGCACGCGCGCATTCTTCCAGCGCCAGCTGACGACGTGCATCAAGCGCGCGCGTTTCCTGGCGATGTTGCCGTACAGCGACCAACACAAGGTCTGAGGAGCAACACCATGCAAATCATCCTGCTGGAAAAAGTCGCCAACCTCGGTAACCTCGGTGATGTCGTCCGGGTGAAAGACGGTTACGCCCGCAATTTCCTGATCCCGCAACGTGCGGCACGTCGGGCCACCGAATCAGCGATCAAGGAATTCGAGGTCAAGCGTGCCGAGCTCGAGAAGGCCGCGGCCGAAAAGCTCGCTGCGGCGAACGCGCTAGGCGAGAAGATGAGCGGGCGCACTGTGCATATCACGCAGAAGGCGGGCGTCGACGGGCGCCTGTTCGGCTCGGTTACGAATGCCGACATTGCCGATGCGCTGACCCGCATCGACTTCAGGATCACGAAGTCACAAGTCCGCCTGCCCAACGGCCCGCTGAAGATCGTTGGCGAACACACCGTGAGCGTTTCGCCGCACACCGATGTCGTCGTGGAAGTCAAGGTTGTCGTGCTCGGCGAAACCGATTAAGGTTTCAACAGGCTCGATACGAAAGGCCGGCTTTGCCGGCCTTTCTCATTGGGCGACGCGCATTCGATTGTTTCAACCGTTTTTCTTACGGCTATGCACAGGCTTGTACACAGGCCGGCGCATGCGCCGGTCTGCAGGACCCACCGATGTCGGCCGTCTTCCCGTTCAAAGATTCCAGCGCGACCCGCCCCGACGACGAGGTCTCCAAACTCCGCATCCCGCCGCACTCGGTCGAGGCCGAGCAAAGCGTGCTCGGCGGCCTGCTGCTCGACAACAGCGCCTGGGATCGCGCAGGCGACCTGCTCGTCGACAGTGATTTCTACCGCTTCGAGCACCGCCTGATCTACGCCGCGATCGGCACGCTGATCAGCGCGACTAAACCTGCCGACGTGATCACCGTCTTCGAGCAGTTGCAAGGCCTCGGCAAGGCCGAAGACTGCGGTGGCTTGGTCTACCTCAACGCGCTCGCGCAAAGCGTGCCGAGCGCCGCCAACATGCGCCGCTATGCCGAGATCGTGCGCGAGCGCGCGGTGCTGCGCAAGCTGGTCGCCGCGAGCGACGAGATCGCCACCAGCGCGTTCAACCCGCAAGGCCGTGCCGTCTCGGCGATCCTGGATGAAGCGGAGGGCAAGATCTTTCGCATCGGCGAAGAAGGCTCGAAATCGCAGCAGGGTTTTCTGAGCATGGACACGCTGGTCGTGCAATTGCTCGACCGTGTCACCGAGCTGCACGAAAACGGCGCCGAAGACGTGACCGGCGTGCGCACCGGCTACTTCGACCTCGACCGCATGACCTCCGGCTTCCAGCCCGGCGACCTGATCGTGCTCGCGGCGCGGCCGTCGATGGGCAAGACCGCCTTCGCGCTCAACATCGCCGAACATGTGGCCGTCGCCGAAGGCCTGCCGGTGGTCGTGTTCTCGATGGAGATGGGCGCGGCTCAGTTGGCGCTGCGCCTGGTCGGCTCGCTCGGCCGCATCGACCAGAGCAACCTGCGCACCGGCCGGCTCAAGGACGACGAATGGGGGCGGCTCTCCGAGGCCGTCGAGAAGCTCGGCAGCGTCAGCATGTTCATCGACGAGAGCTCGGCGCTGACCCCGACCGAGGTGCGTGCACGGGCACGTCGCCAGGCGCGTCAATGCGGCCAGCTCGGCATGATCGTGGTCGACTACCTGCAGTTGATGAGCGGCAGCGGCGGCAGCAGCGACGAGAACCGCGCGACCGTGATCGGCGAAATTTCGCGCGGGCTGAAGTCGCTCGCGAAAGAGTTGAAGTGCCCCGTGCTCGCGCTCTCGCAGCTCAACCGCAGCGTCGAATCCCGCACCGACAAGCGGCCGATGATGAGCGACCTGCGCGAGTCGGGCGCGATCGAACAAGACGCCGACGTGATCATGTTCATCTACCGCGACGACTACTACAACAAAGAAGCCAGCAAGGAGCCCGGCATCGCCGAGATCATCATCGGCAAGCAGCGCAACGGGCCGACCGGCATGGTCAAGCTGTTCTTCAACAAGCCGCTGACCAAGTTCGACAACCTGGCACCGGGCAGCGCGGGCGGTAGCGACTACTGATGAATCATGGCAAGGCGGTCGTGACGATGATCGTTGTCACGCTGATGTGGAGCATTGCCGGCGTCGTCACGCGCCATCTCGACTCGGCACGAAGCTTCGAGGTCACGTTCTGGCGCAGTGCGTTCACGGTGCTCGCGCTCGTGGTGATGCTCTCCGCGATCCGCGGCCGCGCAACGCTCGCGCGCGCGCTCCGCTACGGCGGCAAGACGCTCTGGCTCTCGGGCATTTGCTGGAGCGTGATGTTCACGGCGTTCATGGTCGCGATCACGCTGACCAGCGTCGCCAACGTGCTGATCACGATGGCGAGCGCGCCGCTGATGACCGCGCTGATCGCGCGCGTCTTTCTCGGCCAGCGGCTCGCGGCGCGCACCTGGGCTGCGATCACCGTCGCCGGGATCGGCATCGCGTGGATGTACGCGCGTGAGTTCAGCGCGGCTGACCCGCAGCATCTGATCGGCACGTTTGTCGCGCTCGCGGTGCCGATCGCCGCGGCGGTCAACTGGGTGGTGATCCAGCACACGCGCAGCCGCGCCGATCGCGACCTGCTTCCCGCCGTGCTGATCGGCGCGGTCTTGTCGGCATCACTCACCCTGCCGTTCTCGCTGCCGTTCGCCGCTTCTGCGCACGACCTCGGGTTGCTTGCTTTGCTCGGCGTGGTGCAGCTCGCGATTCCGTGCCTGATGTCGGTCGCCGCGGCACGGCATTTGAGCGCGCCCGAGGCCTCGTTGCTCGCGCTGCTCGAAGTGATTTTCGGCGTGGCGTGGGCGTGGCTGGGCGCGGGCGAAACGCCGGCCATGCACGTGATCGTCGGCGGCGCGATGGTGTTGATCGCACTCGCTGCGAACGAGGCAGTCGCGGTGCGCCAATCCGCGCACTGAAGGTGTGGAGGAGCGCGCATCGCAGTGCGTGGGTGAGAGGGCTTCCCCTCAGCGCCGCGCAGCGCGCTGCACACTAGCATCGGCCCCATCAGCCACCTCGACCGACGCATGAAACAGCTTCCCGGGCTCGACGCCAGCTTCCTCCACCTCGAGACACCACAGATGCCGATGCACGTCGGCGCACTGCACAACTTCGAGTTGCCCGCCAGCTACCGGGGCGACTTTCTCGCCGACATGCGCGCGCACATGACGCAGCGACTCGTGCTCGCGCCAGTGCTGCGCCAGAAGCTCGTGAAGATGCCGCTGAACCTGGCCAACCCGATGTGGGTCGATGCCGAACCCGATTTGGCGCAGCACATCGTCGGTATCAAGTTGCCCAAGGCAAGCGGGCAAGCCGAGCTTGAAGCGCAGGTCGGAAAGCTCCACCCAGTGCTGCTCGACCGCAGCCGGCCGCTGTGGAAGTTTCATGTGTTCAGTGGACTGAAAAACGGCCCTGGCCGCACCAAGCGATTCGCGATGTACACGCAACTGCACCACGCAGCCGTCGACGGCCAAGCGGCTGTCGCGCTCGCGCATGCGATCCTCGATGTGAGCGCCGAAGGCCGAGTAGTCGACCAGCAGCGCGTCGGCCGCGTGCGCAGCGAACGCAGTGCGCTCGACATGCTGCGTGGCGCGCTCGGCAACCAACTCGGTCTCGTGATGGATGCCGTCAAGGCGATTCCGGGCGCGATCGGCGTGCTGTCGCAGATGGCATCGCAGAAGGTCGGCGGCACGACCGGCACAGCGGTCGCCGCGGTCACGTCGCGCCTCGAAGGGCAGAGCGCGTCGACCAACGGCAAGAGCGTCAGCAACCTCGCGCTCGCGCCGCGCACGCGGCTGAATGTGACCGTCTCCGCCACCCGCGCGTTCGCATCCATCAGCCTGCCGCTCGCGGCCGTCAACGCTACGCGCCGCATGCACAAGGCGAGCCTGAACGACGCGGTGCTGATGATCTGCAGCGGGGCGCTGCGCCGCAATTTTCTCGCGCATGGGCCGCTGCCGCGCAAGTCGATGGTCGCCGCCGTGCCGATCTCGACCCGCGCGAAAGGCGACACCGCATCGAACAACCAGGCCACGATGACGGTCGTGAGCCTGGGCACGCACATCGCCGACCCGGCCAAGCGCTTGGCGCATGTGCTCGCCGCCACGGCCACGATGAAGGCCAACATGGGCGCGTTGAAGAGCCTGATGCCGAGCGACTTCCCCACGCTCGGCGTGCCGTGGCTGATGCAGGGCCTGGGCGCGCTCTACGCAAAGGCGCGTGTTGCCGACCGGCTGCCGGCGATTGCCAACGTGACCATCTCGAACGTGCCCGGGCCGACCGTGCCGCTTTACATGGCCGGCGCGCGCATGCTGACCAACTACCCGACCTCGATCGTCGTGCACGGCGTGGCGCTCAACATCACCGTGCAGACCTACGGCGAATCGCTTGACTTCGGGTTGATCGCGTGCGGCGAGGCGATGCCTGAGGTGGCCGAACTCGCACGCCATGTGCAGGCGGCATTCGAAGAGTTCCAGGCGCTGCCGGCGAGCGTGGTGGCTGTCATTCCAATCGAGCCGCGCGCCAAATCTGCCCCGAAAGCAACGGCTCGCGCCAAGGCGGCTGCCGCGGTGCGGTTGGGCGCGGCCCGGTAACATTCGGCCACCGCCACTGCCTCAGCGCAGCATGCTCAGACTCCGCAGACCACCCGCCGCACGACAGAGCCCGTCCACCGACGAATTGCGTCCGCCGAACGCGTTGTTGTTGATGCTCGAAGCGCGCGCTCCTTGGGAACTCGGCGCGATGCTCGCCGCCACGCCCTGGCTGCGCCGCCTGCCCAGGGGTGACGGCCACCCGGTGATGGTGTTCCCCGGCATGGCCGCGAACGACCTCACGACCGCGCCGCTGCGCAAGTTTTTGGCGGGTCTCGGCTACGTCACGCAGGCTTGGGGCCAGGGCTTCAACTTCGGCCCGCGAGATGGCGTGCTGAAAAAATGTGCTGCCGATGTGCGCGCCCTCGCCGAAAAGCACGGCCGGCCCGTCAGCCTGATCGGCTGGAGCCTCGGCGGCCTGTATGCGCGCGAGATGGCCAAGGAGTTGCCCGAGCACACCCGCTGCGTGATCACGCTCGGCACACCGTTCGCGGGCCACCCGCGCGCGACCAACGCCTGGCGCGTCTTCGAGATGCTGAGTGGCCAGAAGGCGCACGACCCGCTGATGATCGCGCGGCTGCGCACACCGCCGCCGGTGCCGACCACCTCGATCTACTCGCGCACCGACGGCATCGTCGCGTGGCAGTGCAGCCTCAACGAGCCCGGACCGCAAGTCGAGAACATCGGGGTTCATGCGAGCCACATCGGCATGGGCCTGAACCCGCTCGCGCTCTACGCAGTGGCAGATCGGCTGGCGCAGGCCGAAGGTGCGTGGCGGCGGTTCGACGCCCGTGGCGCGCGGCGCTGGTTTTTTCAGACGGGCGCAGGTCCCGTCTCGGCGCGCTCGGCGAAGACGGCAGCCTCGGCCTGAACCATCCACACCCATGCAAATTTCTGCCAACGGCATCGCCCTCGAAGTCGAAGACCACGGTTCCCCGAGCGGCGAGCCGCTGGTGCTGATCATGGGACTCGGCATGCAGCTCGTCGCGTGGCACCCCGACTTCGTCGCGATGCTGGTGGCGCGCGGCTTTCGCGTGATCCGGTTCGACAACCGCGACAGCGGCCTGAGCCAGCGCTTCGATGCCCTCGGCGTGCCCAACCTCGCGCTCGATTCACTGCGCTTCGCGGTCGGCATGAAGGTCAACGCGCCGTACAGCATGGCCGACATGGCTGACGACACCGCCGGCCTGCTCGACGCGATGGGCATCGCATCCGCCCACATCTGCGGCGCTTCGATGGGCGGCATGATCGCTCAGCAGCTCGCCGTGCGGCACCCGGCGCGCGTCAAGAGCCTGACGTTGATCATGACCAGCAGCGGCTCGCGCAAGCTGCCCGGGCCGACGCTCAAGGTGCGCAGTGCGCTGATCTCGCGGCCGGCCGACCCGAAGAACGTGCAGAGCGTGATCGAGCATTACGTGAAGCTGTACCGGTTGATCGGCAGCCCCGGCTATCCGGCGCCCGAGGCATACCTGCATGAGCGCGTCGGCATGGCGGTGCGGCGCGCTTATCGACCCGCCGGCACCGCGCGCCAGATGGTCGCGATCGCGGCCGACGGCAACCGGTCCCCGCTGTTCGCGCAGATCGGAAAGCCGACCCAAATTATCCACGGCAAGGCCGACCCACTGGTGCCGGTAGCCGCCGGCATCGATTTGGCCGCCAAGATCGCCGGCGCCCAGATCGACCTGATCGCCGGCATGGGCCACGACCTGCCACCGGCGTTGTGGCCCCGCTTCGTCAGCGGAATCGCCTCGGCGGCGGGGCGCGTCTGAGCTCGCTCAGGCCTGCAGCCACGGGTTGATCACGGCCACGCCGCAGCCCGCGAAGTGGTCGACGTTGCGTGTTGCCAAGCCCATCGCGTGCTGGTGTGCGATCGCGGCGATCTGGGCGTCGAACTGCGATATCGGCCGGCCCCCGGCGCGACGCGCGGCGACGAGCTCGGCATAAGCGGGAGTCGCTGCGCTGTCGAACGGCAGCACGCGGCCTGCGAAGTCTTCAGCGAACATTGCGCGCAATGCGGCCTCGAGCGATGGGCGGCGTTTGCCGGCTGGCAACAGGCGCGCACCCAGCAGCATCTCGGCCTGTGTGACCGCGCTGACGAACAGCCCCTCCGCCGGTTGCGCCGCAAGCCATTGCAGCACTGAAGGCTCGGGCGCGGCGCGGAGCAATTCCAACAGCACGTTGGTGTCGAGCAGCGTGCTCACTTGGGGCGCGCGCGCTTCGTCGGAGCCACGTCGAACGCCTGCGGTGGTCGCACCGGCTCGCGCTCGGTGATCGGCAGTTGCACGTCGCCCAAGCCGGCGAACCGAGCGCGGATGCGGGTGCCCATGTCGGACGCCGACGAGGCCGGCTCCTGCAGCGCGGCGCGCAGGATGTGGCGCACATCCTCTTCCATCGAGCGGTTGCGGGCCGCGGCGCGCAACCGCAGGCGGCTCTTCAACGTGTCTTCGAGGTTGCGGATCGTCAGCGTGGCCATGTGCCGTCTCCTTCAGTGATAGCAATGGACTCGATGCAGTCACTGATAGCAGTGCATCCAATTTGTCGCAGCCAAAGAAAGGGTGGCCGCGCGGATGAAAATGCGTACCTATGCAATTCAGCGGATCGCAAATTTTCAACCCTTCGCGCGTAAGCGTCGCGCCGATGATGGACTGGACCGATCGGCACTGCCGTTTCTTCCATCGCCTGCTCACGAAGCGCACCCACCTTTACACCGAGATGGTGACAACCGGCGCACTGCTGCATGGCGACGTGCCGCGCCACCTCGACTTCAATGCCGAAGAACACCCACTCGCCTTGCAACTCGGCGGCAGCGAGCCCGCCGATCTGGCGCATTGCGCGAAGCTGGCGGCGCAGTGGGGCTACGACGAGGTCAACCTGAACTGCGGCTGCCCGAGCGAGCGGGTGCAGCGCGGCGCGTTCGGTGCGTGCCTGATGGCCGAGCCGCAACTCGTCGCCGATTGCGTCAAGGCGATGCGCGATGCGGTGAGCTTGCCGGTGACGGTGAAGCACCGCATCGGCATCGACAAAATCGAGAGATATGCCTTCGTGCGCGACTTTGTCGGCACCGTTGCCGAAGCGGGCTGCGAGGTGTTCATCGTTCACGCGCGCAACGCCTGGCTCGAAGGCATCAGCCCGAAGGAGAACCGCGAGTTGCCGCCATTGCGATACGAGCTCGTGCACCGGCTCAAGCGCGAGTTCCCGGCGCTGACGATCGTGCTCAACGGCGGCGTGAAGACGAACGCGCAGATCACCGAGCAGCTCGACCACGTCGACGGCGTGATGCTCGGCCGCGAGCCGTATCACAACCCGTGGCTGATGACCGATTGGGATGCGCGCTTCTTCGGCGATGCATCGAACGACGCGCCGATGGCGCTCGACCGTGATTTGATCGAAGCGCAGATGGTCGCGTACATGCAGCGGGTGGTCGTGGGCGGCGAGCCGTGGTCGCATGTCTCGCGCCACATGCTCGGGCTGCGCAACGGCCTGCCCGGCGCGCGCCGCTGGCGGCAGGTGTGGTCAGACCACCGCTTGAAGCAGGCCGACCCCGCTGAAGTCAGCCGCCTCGCACGCGAAAGCGCCCACGCATTGGCTTGATCAGGCGGCGGCTCGCGACGGCCACGTCGCCAACACCACGCCGGCCAGCGCGAGCACGAACGCTGTGGCCTGCGCAACGCTGAAGCGCTCGCCGAGAAACAACACGCCAACGGCCGCGGCGCTGATCGGCAGCAGCACCGTGAAGATGCCAGCCTTCGACGCGGGTACGTGCTTGAGCCCGGTCATCCACAACCACACAGTGACCATGCTGGCGGCGATCGAATAAAACGTGAGGAGCCACCACGATGCAGCGCTGACCGCGGTGAAGTCGAAACGCAGCGCCTGCCAGACGCCGAACGGCGCGACGAGTGCCAACCCCCACAGGTTGATGAGTGCGCTGATGCGCTTCGGGCTGACGTTGCCGGTGAGCTTCTTGCCGATCACCACGTAGCTTGCCTCACACAGCACCGCCGCGACCAGCAGCAGGTTGCCGAGCAGCGAACTGTGCTGCGCTGATGGGTTCGGATCGCCGACATTCTTTGTCAATGACACGAGTGCGATGCCGCCGACCGCGCAGGCGATGCCGAGCAATGTGCGTAACGGAATTCGCTCGTGCAGAAACACCCGCGATAGCACGGCGACTGCAGCCGGGATGCCGGCCATGATCACGCCTGCCGCCAGCGCCGAGCTCATCGACACGCCGTACAACATGCAGATCGAAAACAGGAAGTTGCCGAAGAAAGATTCGAGGAACAGCAGCTTGCGGTCGCGTGCGTCGAGCCTCGGCTCGGCCGCGCCGCGCTTGACCCAACCGCCCATCGCGACCGCGGCGATGCCGAAGCGCAGGAACGCGAGCAGGAAGATCGGGAACACCACGACCAGAACCTTCGACAGCCCGACATAGCTGCCGACCAGCGCCATGCTGGAGGCCAGGCAAACGTAGGCGAGCCACTGCGTGGCCGGGGCATGGTTCAAGTCAAAACGCCACGTCAGAGTGCCACATCAGAACGCTGCGGCGTAGCGCGCGAGCTCCCAGCCGCTGACGTGGCGCGCGTAGGCTAGCGCTTCATCGCGCTTGAGTCGCACGAACTCGCGGTGCAGCGTCGCGCCCAGCGCCTGCTGCATCAGCGTGCTGCCATGGAGTGCATCGATCGCGGCGTCGAGCGATTGCGGCTGCAGGCCGATGCCGCGCGCCCGGATCGCAGCCAGCGACAGCGCGAACAGGTCGTCGGTGCAGTCGGGGCCAGGGTCGAGTTCGCGGTCTATGCGGTCGAGGCCGGCGGCGATCAGCGCGGCCGTGGCGAGGTACGGGTTGGCGGTCGCATCGGGCACGCGCCACTCGAAGCGGCCGGGCAGGGTGCGGACCATCGCGGTGCGGTTGTTCGGGCCGTGCGCCACGTACGCCGGTGCCCAGCTCGTGCCCGAGAGCGATTCGCCCACCACCAGCCGCTTGTACGAATTGACGGTCGGCGCCGCCAGCGCGCACAGCGGCGCGGCGTGGTGCAGCACGCCCGCCATGAACTGGCGGCCGAGCAGCGAGAGCCCGGAGGCGTTGCCGCTGCCGACCTCCACGTTGTCGTTCACACCGTCGGCGTTGAACAGACCGCGATCGCCTTGCCACAGCGACACATGAAAGTGCAGCCCGCTGCCCGGCTGGTTCGCGAACGGCTTGGCCATCATCGAAAAGACCGCGCCGTGCGCCTCGGCGATCGCGTGGGCCGCCTGCTTGAACAGCATCACGTTGTCGGCGCTGCGCAGCGCATCGGCGTGCCTGAAGTTGACCTCGAACTGGCTGTGCGCGTCTTCGTGGTCGAGCTGCAAGACATCAGAGGCTGCGCCGGGATAAGCGGCAACCAAGGCAAGCGCCGACGTGGTGGGTTTCCAGAAATTCATGCGAGGCTTCTTGTGGGTTTGTTATCGGTGAGAGTTCAGCCGTCGTCGCGCTGCGCCTGCGCGATGGCTTTGGCGCGTTCGCGCTCGTTGCGTGCGATCACATAACTGGCAACCAGCGTGCCGATCGACACGAGTGCGACGATCACGGTGCCCATGGCATTGACACTCGGATTCAGGCCGAGCCGGGCGCGCGAAAAAATCACCAACGGCATCGTCGTCGAGCCCGGACCATTGAGAAATGCCGAGAGCACCACGGTGTCGAGCGACAGCGTGAAGTTGAGCAGCCAGGCCGACATCAGCGCCTGCGTGATCAGCGGCAAGGTCACGAGCATGAAGACCTGGATCGGCTTGGCGCCCAGGTCCATCGCGGCTTCTTCGAGTTGCGGGTTCATGCCTTGAAGCCGGGCCTGGATGACGACGGTTGCGTAAGACATGCCCACCAGCAGATGCCCCAGCCAGATCGTCATCGCACCGCGCTGCGGATAGCCAAAGGCGCGCTGCACGGCGACGAACATGAGCAGCAATGAGAGCCCGATGATCACTTCGGGCATCACCAACGGCGCGTTCACCATGCCGGCGAAGAACGTGCGCCCCTTGAAGCGGCGGTATTTGACAAGTGCGAATGCGGCAAGGGTGCCCAGCACCAGCGAACCCCACGCGGTGAAGAACGCGATCTTCAGTGAGAGCCACAGACCGCTGAGCATTTCTTCGTCGCTCGCCAGCTTCACGTACCACTTGAGCGTGAACCCTTTCCAGAGGTTCGGCACCGGCGAGTCGTTGAACGAGTAGACGACCAGCGCAATGATGGGCAGATACAAAAAAAGGTATCCGGCGCTGAGCCAGCCTCGGCTGAACCAACGCGCGACGGCTGCGCCACTGAGGCTCGAATGCCGGGCGCCGCTCACCTGGATTTTTCCAGTTCTTCAGCCTGATAGCGGTTGAAGACGGCCAGCGGCACGATGATCAACAACACCATCACGACCGCGACGGTCGAGGCCATGGGCCAGTCGTTGTTGCTGAAGAACTCGTCCCAGAGGACGCGGCCGATCATCAGGGTCTCGGGCCCACCGAGCAGCTCGGGCGTCACGAACTCACCGATGCAGGGGATGAACACCAGCATCGATCCCGCGATGATGCCGGCCTTGGACAATGGCACGGTGATGCGCCAGAACGCCTGCCAAGGCGTGGCACCGAGGTCGGCCGCGGCTTCGAGCAAACGCAGGTCCATCTTGGCCAAGTTCGAATACAGCGGCAGGATCATGAACGGCAGGTAGCTGTAGACCATGCCGATCACGAGCGAGAAGGGCGTGTTCATGAACTTGCCGGGCGCACTGGTCAGGCCGGTGAACACGAGCAAGCTGTCGGCATGCAGCCAGACGAGTGCGCGCCAGACCCAACCGTTCTCGTCAAGCAATCCCTTCCAGGCGTAGACACGCAGCAGGAAAGAGGTCCAGAAGGGCAGCATCACGAGCATCAGCAAGGCCGGTTGCACCGTGGCCTTCGCGCGCGCCATGAAGTACGAGAACGGGTAAGCGATCGCGAGGCAGATGACCGTGGTGATGCCTGCGTATTTCAGACTGGAGACGTACGTTTTCCAATACAAGCTGTCCTGGGTAAGCGACACGTAGGTGTTGCCACGCAAGACGAGTTGCGCGGCACCGTCTTTGAACGTCAGGATGTCGTTGACGGTGATCGCGCCCATCTCGGAAAAGCTGTACTTCAGCACGATCAGGAACGGCAGCAAAAAGAAAAGCATCAACCAGACGTAGGGCGCACCGATCACGGCCGTGCGGCCACTGAAGTAACGGCCGAGTCTGGATGGCGCGGTCATTGGGTCAACACCACTTGCGCGGAATCCGACCACGAGGCCCAGGCTGTGTCGCCCCAAGTAAGTTCATCGCTGCGATGGCGGGCCACGTTGCTCTGGCTCACCTTGAGCGTGGCGCCACTCGCCAGCGCCAGCTGGTAGACGGTGAAGCTGCCGAAGTACGAGAGGTCGCGGATCGTGCCCTGCAAGCGGTTGTGCGGTGCGTGCCCGTCACTCGGTGGGTCGCGCTGGAGGCTGATCTTTTCGGGGCGCACCGCCACGCTCAGGCTCATGCCTTCGGTGCCGGTGATGCCGTGGCCGATGTAGTGGCTGCAGTCGGCGCAATCGATGATGACGTGATCGACCTCGTCTTTGACGAGCTTGCCGTCCATCAGGTTGACGTTGCCGATGAAGTCGGCGACGAAGCGCGTCGCCGGGGTTTCGTAAATGTCGCCGGGCGCACCGACCTGCAGGATGCGGCCTTCGCTCATCACCGCGATGCGCGAAGCCATCGTCATCGCTTCTTCTTGATCATGCGTGACCATGACGCAGGTCACGCCGACCTCTTCGATGATGCGCACCAGTTCGATCTGTGTTTCTTCACGCAGCTTTTTATCGAGCGCGCCGAGCGGCTCGTCGAGCAGCAGCAACTGCGGCTGCCGGGCCAGGCTGCGTGCGAGCGCGACGCGCTGCTGCTGGCCGCCGGACAACTGGTGAGGCTTGCGCTGGGAAAACTTGCCGAGTTGCACCAGCTTGAGCATCGCCTCCACGCGCGCCGTGAGCTTGTCTCGGGGCATGGCTTGGCGGCGCAGCCCGAAGGCGATGTTCTCCCACACCGTGAGGTGCGGGAACAGCGCGTACGACTGGAACATCATGTTGATCGGGCAGTCGTACGGCGGCAGGTTGGCGAGGTCCACGCCGTCGAGAAATATGCGGCCCGACGTCGGCGTGTCGAAGCGCCCCAGCATGCGCAGCAGGGTCGTTTTGCCGCAGCCCGACGAGCCCAGCAGCGCGAAGATCTCGCCCTTGGCGATGTTGAGAGAGACGTCGTTGACGGCCTTGTAGCCGCTGAAATCCTTGACGACGTTCTCCATCCTCAGGTAGCCGCTGTCTGTATCGCGCATGGCAACTCCGTCGATCGCCTTCGGAGCGCTCACAAACCGGTCTTGAACGAGGTGTAGAGCCGGGTCATGGTGCGGCGAATGTCGTTCGTCAACGCATCGGGGTTGGCCATGTTTTTCATGTCGGCATCGGTCACGAAGACGGTTCGGTTGTTCGCGATTTCGGGCTTGACGAACTTGCGTGATTCCTTGTTTGGGTTCGCGTAGAACACCTTGTTCGTCAGGCCCGCCGCGACTTCAGGGCGGGCGATGTAGTTGATCCACTTGAGCGCGTTGCCCGGGTGCGGTGCATCGGTCGGGATCGCCATCGTGTCGAAGAACAGCACGCCGCCGGTCGACGGGATCAGCGCCTGGATGTTCTGCCCGGTCTTGCCCTCAATCGCCCGGCTGCGCGCGATGTTGATGTCACCCGACCAGCCGAGTGCCACGCAGATCGAGCCGGTGGCCATGTCGTTGATGTAGCCCGACGAGCTGAACAGCGTCACGCTGGAGCGGACCGACTTGAGCAGTGGCGCCACGCCGGCGTAGTCGCTCTGGTTGCGGCTGAACGCCGGCTTGCCCAGGTAGTGCAGCGCGGCGGGGATGGTGTCGGTCGCAGAGTCGAGAAACGACACGCCGCATGATTTCAGCTTAGAGATGTACTCCGGCTTGAAGACCAGGTCCCACGCATTTGCCGGCATCGGCATGCCACCGAGCGCGGCCTTGACCTTGTCGACGTTGATGCCCACCGTGGTGAAACCCCACAACCAATTGACCAGGTATTGGTTGCCTGGGTCGAGCGCCGCGAGTTGGGTCTGGATCACCGGGTCCATGTTCTTCAGGTTGGGCAGCGCCGCCTTGTCGAGCTTGCGCAGCAAACCGCCGTCGGCCTGGATCTTGGCCCAGTAAGACGACGGCACGACGACGTCGTAGCCCGTCTTGCCCGCGACCAACTTGGCGTGCAGGATTTCGTTGCTGTCGAAGACGTCGTAGCGAACCTTGATACCGGTTTCTTTTTCGAAATTGGCGATCGTGTCTTCGGCGATGTAGTCGGACCAGTTGTAGATATTCAGTATTTTCTCTTCCTCCTGCGCATTCGCCGGCCCGGCAAAAAGCAGCGCGGCAGTGGCAGAGATAGCGAGCGACGCCATCCGGAGCAATGCGTTGAACATCTGTTTCATGGCGCGTCCTTGTCGAGGTAAAAAAAGGTCGGGTGAGTCGGTAAGTCAAAGCCAGCCGTGGCGAGTGGCATCGGCCAGCGTCAGGTCCAGGCAGCGGCGGATCAGCGTCATCATCTCGTCGATTTGCGCGCGTGTGATGACGAGCGGCGGCGCGACGATCATGCGGTCGCCGACGGCTCGCATGATCAAACCGTTGCCGAAACAGTGGCCGCGGCAAACCATGCCGAGATCGAGCGTTTCGTCGAACAGCGCGCCGGTGGCTTTGTCTTTGACCAACTGCACCGCGCCCATCAGGCCGCAGGTTTGCACCTCGCCGACCAGCGGGTGATCGGTGAGCGCCGCGAATTGCTGCGCCAAATAAGGGCCGGTCTGGTCGCGAACCGTCTCGACGATGTGATCGTTTTGCAGCACCCGGATGTTCGCCAGCGCCACTGCGCAAGCCACAGGGTGGCCCGAGTAGGTGTAGCCGTGATTGAACTCGCCGCCTTGCTCGATCAGCACCCTGGCCACACGCTCGCCGACCATCACACCGCCCAGCGGGATGTAGCCCGAGGTCACGCCTTTGGCGAAGGTCATCAAGTCGGGCTTGAAGCCGAAGCGCTCGCAGCCGAACCAATGGCCGGTGCGGCCGAAGCCGCAGATGACTTCGTCGGAGACGAGCAGCACACCGTACTTGTCGCAGATGCGCTGGATCTCGGGCCAGTAGGTCTCGGGCGGCACGATTACGCCGCCTGCGCCTTGCACTGGTTCGCCGATGAAGGCGGCAACCTTGTCGGCGCCGACTTCGAGGATCTTTTCCTCCAGCCAGCCGGCGGCCTTCAGGCCGAACGCGTCTCGACTCATGCCCCGCCCATGCTCGAACCAGAAGGGCTGCTCGATGTGCACGATGCCCGGAATCGGCAGCCCGCCTTGCGCGTGCATGCCGCTCATGCCGCCGAGCGAGGCGCCGGCCACGGTCGAGCCGTGGTACGCGTTCTTGCGGCTGATGATGAAGCTGCGCTCGGGTTGGCCAAGCACGTCGAAGTAGCGCCGCACCATGCGCACGATGGTGTCGTTGCCCTCGGAGCCGGAGCCCGAGAAAAACACGTGCTTGAACTGCGGTGGCGTCACTTCGGACAGCAGTTCGGCGAGTTCGATGGCGGGCGGTGTCGCGGTCTGGAAAAAGCTGTTGTAGAACGGCAGCACGGTCATCTGCTTCGTGGCCGCGTCGATCAACTCTTTGCGGCCGTAGCCGACGTTGACGCACCACAGGCCCGACATCGCGTCGAGGATGCGGTGGCCGTCGCTGTCGCGCAGGTAGATGTTGTCGGCCGAGACGATCACGCGCGAACCTTTGTTCGCGAGCGATTTGAAGTCGGTGAAAGGGTGCAGGTAGTGGGCCGAGTCGGCGGCCTGCCACTGCTGGGTAGTTCGTTGTGCGATGCGGCTCATGGTCGTGTCCTCAAACGTGCAGCAGCAGGTGCTCGCGCTCCCACGGCGAAATCACTTTCATGAACTCGTCGTGCTCGATTTCCTTGACCTCCGAGTACACGGTGATGAACTCCTTGCCGAGCACGTCGTGCAGGTCTTTCTCGTCGGCGAGCCAGCCGAGCGCCTCGCTCAAGCTGCGCGGCAGGCCGAAGGCCGACAGGTATGCATCGCCCTTGCATTCGGGCGCCGGCTCTATTCTGTTTTTCATGCCGAGGTAGCCGCAGGCCAAGGTCGCGGCGAGCGCGACATACGGGTTCGCGTCGGAGCCGATCACGCGATTCTCGACGCGCCGTGCAGCTGCCGTGGCCACCGGGGATCGGATGCCGACGGTGCGGTTGTCGATGCCCCACTCGATGTTGATCGGTGCGGCCTTGCCGCGCACCAGCCGGCGGTAAGAATTGACGTACGGCGCGTACAAGGCCATCGCCGCCGGCGTGTACTTTTGCAGGCCGCCGATGTACCAGTAGAACTCCTTGCTCGGCGTGCCGTCTTCGTTGCTGAAAATGTTCTTGCCGGTCAGTTTGTTGACGATGCTCTGGTGCACGTGCATCGCGCTGCCCGGCTCGTTGGCGATCGGTTTGGCCATGAACGTGGCGAACATGTTGTGGCGCATCGCCGCTTCGCGCAGCGTGCGCTTGAAGAAGAACACTTCGTCGGCCAACCCGAGCGGGTGGGCGTGGAAGAAATTGATTTCCATCTGGCCCGCGCCGACCTCGTGGATCAGCGTGTCGACGTTCAACTCCATCTTTTCGCAGTAGTCGTAGACGTCTTCGAACAGCGGGTCGAATTCGTTCACGGCATCGATCGAGTAGCCCTGGCGCGAGGTTTCCGCGCGACCGCTGCGGCCGACCGGCGGCTTCAGCGGCACATCGGGGTCGGTGTTGCGCGCGACGAGGTAGAACTCGACCTCGGGCGCAACCACCGGCTCCCACCCCTCGGCGGCGAACAGGTCGCAGACTTTGCGCAAAACCGAACGCGGCGCGAACGGGATCAACTGGCCGTCACGGTCGTAGCAGTCGTGGATGACTTGAGCGGTCGGGTCGCTGGCCCACGGCACGATCCGCACGGTCGACGGATCGGGCCGCAGGTGCATGTCGCGGTCGGTTGGGTGGATCACGTCGTAGTACGGGCCGTCTTCGGGGAACTCACCTGTCACGCCGATCGCAACGGTCGCTTCGGGCAGGCGCATGCCGCGGTCTTCGGTGAATTTTTCGCGCGGCAGGATCTTGCCGCGGGCGACGCCGGTGAGGTCGGGCACGAGGCATTCGATCTCGGTAACGCGGCGTTCGTCGAACCACGCCTCCAAATCGCTGAATGTGAAATTACTTTTGTCTTGCATGCAACACCTGGGTCGTTGGGTGCGCCGCCGCGTTGGTTGACGCGGTAGCGTCGAAATACGATCTTTTGGTGCGAGTAAAGCGCCCGCAAGAAGTGCGCCTAACGATCAGGGTCGGGGGGCTCGGGCTCCCGGCGCCGCTCTTGCGAAGAACGACGGTGCCGATCGCGGAAGACCTCGCAGGCCGCGCCGAATGCCTTGAAAAGGCGCAGCGAGACGTCATTGCTCGCCGCCTGCCACTCGGGGTGCCACTGCACGCACAGGTTGAAGCCGCGCGCATCACTGACCGAAAACGCTTCGACGAGACCATCGGGCGCGAGTGCCTCGACGCGCAAGCCGGGCGCGAGCCGGTTGATGCCTTGCCCGTGGACCGAATTGACACGGATACGCGGCTCGCCGAGCACGATCGCGAGCACGCCGCCGGATTGCAGGATCACGTCGTGCGCCGGCCCGTACTGAACTTCGACCGAAGCGTCGCTGGCGCCGCGGTGGTCGTGCTGGCCGGGCAACTCTTGCACGGCCTGGTGGAGGCTGCCGCCGAGCGCGACATTGGTCTCCTGAAAGCCACGGCAAATCGCGAACAGGGGCAGGCCGCGTGCCAGCACTTTGGGGATCAGCGGCAGGGTCCAGGCATCGCGGTCGAGGTCGAGTGGTAACTGCGCGTCGTGCACGGCCTCGTCGAAGTGAGCAGGGTCAACGTTCGATGCCGAGCCGGTCAGCAACACGCCGTCGGCGATGTCGAGCAGCGCGTCGAGTTCGTCCAACTCGGCGGTCGGCACGATCAGCGGCTGGCATCCGGCGAGGCGCACCGCATCGATGTATTTTTTGCCCGCGACATGAAACGGGTGCTGACCCACCATGCGATTGCAGGCCGGCACCAGCACGATCGGTTTGCGGGGCGCGCTCATCACAGCAAGTCTCTCAAGCGGTAGTAGGCCATGCCCATCACGAGCGCCGGTGTGCGCAGCAGCCGGCCGCCGGGAAAGGGGCGGTGCCTGATGCGGGCGAAGGTGTCGAAGCGCTCGGCGTCACCGGCGATCGCCTCGGCCACCAAGCGGCCTGCGAGGCCGGTCAACGCCAAGCCATGGCCCGAGAAGCCTTGCAGGTAGTAGACGTTGGCGTGCTCGCCTGCCAGCCGGCCGAAGTCGGGCGCGCGGTTCATCGAAATGTCGACGAAGCCGCCCCACGAGAACTCGATTTTCGTGTCGGCGAGTTGCGGGAAGGTGGCGGCCATGCGCTTTTGCATGCTGCCCGCGAGGTTCGCCGGCGTCGCGGTGCTGTAGCTCACGCGGCCGCCGTAGAGCATGCGGTCGTCGGCGGTCGGGCGGAAGTAGTCGAGCACGAAGTTGGTGTCGCACACGGCCGCACCCGAGGGGATCAGCGAGCGGGCAAGGGCAGGTGCGAGCGGCTCGCTCGCGACGACGTAGGTGCCGACCGGCATGATGCGGCGCTCGAGCATCGGCGCCACGCCGTGCAGGTACACATTGCCGGCCAACAGCACGTGCGAGGCGCGCACCGCACCGCGCGCGGTACGCAGCTTGACGGTGGCGCCGGGCTGCATCGCCAGCACCGCCGAGCCTTCGAAAATCTGCACGCCGAGCGCAGCTGCGGCGCGCGCCAAGCCGAGACAATATTTGAGCGGATGCAGGTGGCCGCCGAGCGGGTCATGCACGCCGCTGTGAAAGCGTTCGCTGGCGATCCATTTCGGCATGTCGGCCGGTGCGATCCATTGCGTCTCATATCCGTAAGCGCGCTGCATTTGCGCCTGCCAGGTTTGCAAGTCTCTCGCCTTGCGAGCGTTGACGGCCAGGCTCAGGTAGCCGCTGCGCCAATCGCATTCGATGTCGAAGCGTTCGCGGCGTTCGCCGATCAATCGCAGCGCTTCCATCGTCATGTTCCACACGGCGCGGGAGGCGGTTTGACCGAGTTGACGCTCGATCACCGATTGATCGCAGGCCAGGCCCGCGATCACCTGGCCGCCGTTGCGGCCCGACGCACCCCAACCGACCTGCTGCGCCTCGAGCACGACGACTTTGTAGCCGCGCTGCGCGAGTTCTATCGCTGCCGACAGCCCAGCAAGCCCGCCGCCCACCACCGCCACATCGCATTCGAGCGTCGATTCCAGCGGCGGATGACCCGCGCCGCGCGGCGCTCTGGCCACGTAGTAGGAGTGCTTCGTCAGTTGCTGGTTGGCGATGAGCAGGGGCATAAAAGGGTGTGCGCTAGGCAAGCCTTCTCGAAAGGGGTCAGGGGGCGGCGACCGGGGGCGCGTCAGGCGTGTTTTTTGAGCACGTCGGCGATCGTGCTCACCATCTGGTCGATGTGCGCGCTTTCCACGATCAACGGTGGCGAGAGCGCGATCGTGTCGCCGGTGGTGCGGATCAGCACTCCGCGTTCCCAACATTCAAGGAAGACATCGAACGCGCGCTTGCCGGGGCTGCCCGGAATCGGCTCGAGCTCGATGCCGCCGACCAGGCCGATGTTGCGAATGTCGATCACATGCGGCAAGCCCTTGAGCGAATGCAACGCGTTTTCGAACACCGGCGCCATCGTTGCGCCACGCGTCAGGAGGTCTTCTTCGGCATAGGTGTCGAGCGTGCCGAGCGCTGCAGCGCAGGCCAGCGGATGCGCCGAGTAGGTGTAGCCGTGCAGGAACTCGATGAGGTGATCCGGGCCGGTCATGAAGGCGTCGTGAATCGACTGTTTCGCGAACACCGCGCCCATCGGCACGCAGCCGTTGGTGATGCCTTTGGCGACCGTCATCAGGTCGGGCGTGACGCCGAAGTGGGTTGCCGCGAACGGCGAACCCAGGCGGCCGAAGCCGGTGATGACCTCGTCGAAGATCAACAAGATGCCGTGCTTGTCGCAGATCGAACGCAGGCGCTGCAGGTAGCCCTTGGGCGGCAGCAGCACGCCGGTCGACCCGGCAACCGGCTCGACGATGACGGCGGCGATGTTCGAAGCGTCGTGCAGCGTGACCATGCGTTCCAGGTCGTCGGCCAGTTCGGCACCGTGGTCCGGCACGCCGTGCGAGAAGGCGTTGCGACTCAGGTCGTGCGTGTGGCGCATGTGATCGACGCCGGGCAGCATCGGCCCGAACGACTTGCGATTGCCGACGATGCCACCGACCGAAATACCGCCGAAGTTGACGCCGTGGTAGCCGCGCTCACGCCCGATGAGCCGGGTGCGTGTGCCTTCGCCGCGAGCGCGGTGGTAGCCGATGGCCATCTTCAACGCGGTCTCGACGGCCTCGGAGCCGGAGTTCGTGAAGAAGACGCGGTTCAGGCCCGCCGGGGTCAGCTCGACCAGCCGCTCGGCGAGCTCGAACGCCTTCGGATGGCCCATGTTGAACGGCGGCGCGAAATCCATCTCTGCCGTTTGCTCGGCGATGGCTTTGGTGATCTTCGGGCGCGCATGGCCGGCGTTGACGCACCAAAGGCCCGCAATGCCATCGAGGATTTGGCGGCCTTCGGGGGTCCAGAAGTGCATGCCCGCGGCCTTGGCCAGCAGCCGCGGCGCCTGCTTGAACTGCCGGTTCGCGGTGAACGGCATCCAGTACGCATCCATCGGCTGCTTCGTGGCGGGCTTGGCTGCCACGGCGGCGGGCAGGGTCGTGGCGGGATCGTCTTTGTGCATGGCGAGGGCTCCAGGGTGACCATTCACCCGTTGTGTGAGTTTGCGACTTGTAATCGCTGCAGTCTAGGGAGGGCGAAGCGCAATAGGGCGCTTTTCCAGCGAGGGGTTCTCCCTCGCCGCTGCAATATCATGCGGAAAGTAGCGATCGAAACGGCATTAAATGCGAAACGCAAGCGCTGAAGTGAAACTGGATGCGATAGACCGGGCAATTTTGCGTGAACTGCAGGCCGACGGAAGGTTGTCGAATCTGGAACTGGCGCATCGCGTGCACCTGTCGCCGTCGGCCTGCTTGCGGCGGGTCAACGCGCTGGAAACCGGCGGCGTGATCGCGCAATACGTGGCGATGATCAACCCGCGTGCCGTCGGCAGGCACGGCGTGAGTTTCACGATCATCAACCTCGAGACGATGAACACGCCTCAGCTCGAAGCCTTCGAGCAGGCGGTGCGCGACCAGCCCGAGGTGCTCGACTGCTTCTACGTGGCGGGCTCGAACGACTACCTGATCCGTTTCACCTACCGTGATGCCGAAGACCTGGAGCGCATCCATTCCGACGTGCTGATGCGCTTGCCGAACGTGGCGCGGACGAACTCGCTGCTGGTGCTGCGCACCGTCAAGAAGACGACCGCGCTGCCCCTCTAGCGATCTGCCCGCAAAGGTAGGTCCAGACGAAGGCGGCAGCGGCCTGGCTCGTCAATTCCGCATGGTCGTACGGCGGTGCGACCTCGACACAATCCATGCCGACGAAGGGCAGGTCGGCGAGCTCTTCGAGGAGGCTCAACACCTGGCTGCTCGTCATGCCGCCCGGCTCGGGCGTGCCGGTGCCCGGTGCGAAGGCCGGGTCAAGGCAATCGATGTCGAGACTGAGGTAGACCGGAGGTTGGCCATGTGCGGCGAGCCGCGTGCGGATCGCACCCAGCACGCCGGCGAGTTGCGCCGGGCTCTCGAGACCGCGCAGATCGCGCGCGGTGAAAATTTGGCCACCTTGATCGCGCACGTACTCGCGCGCTTCGCGCATGTTGGAGGATCGATTGCCGAGTTGGGTAAAGAGCTGGCTCCGTTGATCTGAACAGATTCCCGAGATTTATAAGTGGACCCTGCGGGGTCAGGCTGCTTCGGCCGAAGGCTGATGCAGCGCTGCGAAGTACACAACGTCCGGGGTTCGAGCTTGATGGCTCGAGTGCGGCCGGCGCGTGTTGTAGAAGT
>ENA-OBIO01000071-OBIO01000071.1-metagenomes-genome-assembly--contig:-NODE-71-length-64409-cov-6.12507_pt1 | contig 64409 bp, 67 predicted proteins | sample MGYA00153383_OBIO01 | MGnify analysis MGYA00153383 | reverse complement strand
GACGATCATCGGGTTGATGCGCCGCCGGCGTACATCAACGCACTGACCGATGCGCTCGGCATCCGCGAGATCGCGATGCCGGCGACGGTAGAGCGCGTCTGGCGCGCCGCCAACCACGTCGCCTGACCGTCCAGCACAAGGAGAACATCCCCATGTACGCATTCGACTACAAACGCCCGGCCAGCGTCGCCGAAGCCAAGGCCGCACTCGGCGCCGAGGCGCGCTATCTCGCCGGCGGCCAAAGTCTGATCCAGGCGATGAAGCTGCGGCTGTCGCAAAGCGACACGCTCGTCGACCTCGGCGGCATCAAAGATCTGCAGACGATCCGCATGGACGGCGCCAACCTCGTGATCGGCGCGATGGTGACGCACGCTGCAGTGGGCGCTTCGGCCGAGGTCAGAAAAGCAAACCCGGCGCTCGCCGATCTCGCTGCCGGCATCGGCGACCCGATGGTGCGCAACATGGGCACGATCGGCGGCTCGATCGCCAACGCCGACCCGGCCGCGTGCTACCCGGCCGGGGTGCTCGCGCTGAACGCGACCGTGCACACCAACCAGCGCGCGATTCCCGCCGACGCGTTCTTCACCGGCCTGTACGAGACGGCGCTGCAATCGGGCGAGATGATCACGGCCGTCAGTTTCCCGCCGGTTCAGAAAGCGGCCTACATCAAGTACAAGCAGCCGGCCTCGCGCTTCGCGCTGATCGGCGTGTGTGTCGCGCAGACGAGCAGCGGCGTGCGCGTGGCCGTGACCGGCGCGAAGGGCAACGTCTTCCGCGCGACCGCGATCGAGGCGGCGCTGGCAAAGAGCTTCACGCCCGAGGCCGCGAAAGGCGTGAGGATGCCGACGACCGACATCAACAGCGACATGCACGGCACCGCCGAGTACCGCGCCGCGATGATCAGCGTGATGGCCTCGCGCGCGGTGGCCGCCGCGCTGGCTCGATGACCCGCGCTGAATGACGACGGCACTCGCGTTGCCCGAATCGGTCGACGCGGTCGTCGCACTGCTGGCCACGAAAAACTACGTCTGCGATCGGCGCCTCGCGACCGCGCTGTTCCTCAGCCTCAAGCTTGGCCGACCGCTGTTCCTCGAAGGCGAGCCCGGCGTCGGCAAGACCGAGCTGGCGAAGGCATTGGCCGCCGCGTTGTCGACCACATTGCTGCGCGTGCAGTGCTACGAAGGCCTCGACATCGCGCAGACCGCCTACGAATGGAACGTCGCGCGCCAGATGGTCGAAATTCGCATCGCCGAAGCTACGCATGCGCTGGTGGGCGAGGCCGACCGCGAACGGCTCACGCACAGCCTGTACTCGCGCAGCATGCTGATCGAGCGCCCGCTGTTGCAAGCGTTGACCCAATCGCAATCGCCGGTTCTGCTGATCGACGAACTCGACCGCGCCGACGAACCCTTCGACGCCTTTCTGCTCGAAGTGCTGGCCGAGAACCAACTGACAATTCCCGAGTTCGGCACCATCAAGGCCGAGGCACCGCCGATCACGATCATCACCAGCAACCGGACGCGTGAAATTCACGACGCGCTCAAGCGCCGCTGCCTGTACCACTGGGTCGATTTCCCGACGGTCGAGCGCGAGCTCGAGATCGTGCGGCTGAAAGCGCCGGGCGCGGCCGATCGGCTCACCATTCAAGTCGTCGAGTTCGTGCAGCGCATGCGCAAGCTCGACCTGTTCAAGGCGCCCGGCGTGGCTGAGACGATCGACTGGGTCAACGCGCTGGTCGCGCTCAACGCGATCCGCCTCGACCCCGCGACCGTGCACGACACGCTCGGCGTACTGCTGAAGTACCAAGACGACATCGTCAAGCTGCAGAGCGGCGACATGGCGAAGTTGCTCGACGAATTGAAGGCGCGCGCCTTGATCGACTGACACTCGATTGAAACCGTGATCGCCGAAAACATCCTCCACTTCGCCCGCATCCTGCGCACCGCCGGCATGGCGGTCGGCCCGGATCGGGTGTTGGCTGCGATCACTGCCGTCGAGTGTGTCGGCCTGAGCCGCCGCGATGACGTTCACTCTGCGCTCGCTGCTGTGATGCTCGATCGGCATGAGCAGCAAATCCTGTTCGACGCCGCGTTCGACGCCTTCTGGCGCGACCCGAAGCTGCTCGAACAGCTGATGTATTTGCTGCTGCCCAAGATCAGCGGCCGCGGCGAAAAGGCGGCGCAGCCGCGCTCGAACCGGCTTGCCGAAGCACTCGCCGCGCCGAAACCGAAAGAGCCCGCCAACCCCGCGAACAACACCGCGCAGGAAGCGCTGACCTTCGACACCACCTTCACGTTCTCAGATCGCGAGCGCTTGCAGCAGGCCGATTTCGAGAGCATGACCACTGCCGAGTTCGCCCTCGCGAAGAAGCTCGCCGAACAGCTGCCGCTGCCCGTCGAGCCAGTGCGCCGCCGCCGCCACGAGCGCGTTGCGAACCGACAGCACGGCGGGCGGCTCGACCTGCGCAGCACGATGCAGGGCATGGCGCGCCAGCCGCACACCTTGTTACCGGCGTTCACGCGCCCGCGCTTCGAGCCGCCCACGCTGGTCGTGCTGCTCGACATCTCGGGCTCGATGGAGCGCTACGCGCGCTTGCTGTTGCACTACGTGCACGGCCTGACGCGGCGCTACCTCAAGGTCCACACGCTGACCTTCGGCACGCGACTGACCAACATCACGCGCAGCCTGCAGCACCGCGACCCCGATGTCGCGCTGCTGCAGGCCGACGCCCAAGTGCACGACTGGAAAGGCGGCACCCGCATCGCGACCTGCCTCGACGAATTCAACCGCACCTGGGCGCGTCGCCTGCTCGGTTCGAACGCGGCCGTGCTGCTGATGACCGACGGCCTCGACCGCGACGAGCACGGGGACCTCGCCCATGCCGCCGCACAGCTGCGCCGCAGGGCCCACAGAATCGTCTGGCTCAACCCGTTGCTGCGATTCGACGGCTTCGAGCCGCGCGCGGCCGGCGTGCGCGCGCTGCTGCCGAATGTCGATCGCTTCCTGCCGGTTCACAATCTGGCCAGCCTCGCCGACCTCGGCCGGGCCTTGCGTTCACCCACCGTGGCGCCCTCATCACTTCTGGCCTGAGCCCACAAAAAAGCACACCATGGAACTCCAAGGCGAACGCGTCATCCCCGCTTCGGTCGACAAGACCTGGGCTTCATTGAACGACCCCGAGGTGCTCAAAGCCTGCATCGCTGGCTGCGAAACGCTGGAGCGAACCGGCGACGCCACGATGACCGCGGTCGTCGCGTTGAAGATCGGCCCCGTCAGCGCGCGCTTCAAAGGCAACCTCGCGATGACCAACATCGTTGCGCCCACCGGTTACACGATCAACTTCGACGGGCAGGGTGGCGTCGCCGGCTTCGGCAAGGGCTCGGCCGACGTGGCGCTGACCGCGCAGGGCGCGCAGCAAACGCTGCTCAAGTACACGGCCCGCGCGACCGTTGGCGGCAAAATGGCGCAGATCGGCTCGCGGCTGATCGACGCGACCGCCGCCAAGATCACCGAAGACTTTTTCAAGGCTTTCGAAGCGCACTTGCAAGCGAGCGTGGCGCCGGTCGACGGCGCACCTGTGGCCGTCGTGGCGCCATCGGCCGCACCCGACCGCGGCATCACCAAGCTCGCGTGGCTGATCGGTGCCGTGATCGTGCTGGCGATCGTCTATTTCGCGATCCGCTAGGAGCCGTTCGATGGACAGCCTCGACCTGCAAGTGCTCGCCCAGGCGCGCGACTGGTTCACCGCCGGCCACAAAGTTTGGCTCGTGACCGTGATCGAAACCTGGGGCTCGGCGCCGCGCCCGCCCGGCGCGTTGCTGTGCTTGCGTGGCGACGGCCTCGTGGCCGGTTCGGTCTCGGGTGGCTGTGTCGAAGACGACCTGATCGACCGGCTGCGTCATGGCGAGCGCGTCGCCACGCCGTCGCTGATCGCCTACGGCGTGACCAAGGAAGAGGCGGCGCGCTTCGGCCTGCCGTGCGGCGGCAACCTGCGGCTGGTGCAGGAGCCGCTGCAAAGCGTGGCGTGGATCGACGCCATCCTCACGCGCACCGCGCACCATGAACTCGTCGCACGCCGCATGACCTTGGCGACCGGTGCGGTCACGGTTGAGACCGCGTCGCGCGGCGACGTGTTCACGTTCGACGGCGAGCAACTCGTGGCCCTCTTCGGGCCGCGCTGGCGACTGCTGATCATCGGCGCCGGGCAACTCTCGCGCGCGGTCGCGCAGATGGCGCTCACGCTCGATTTCGAGGTCATCTGCTGCGACCCGCGCGACGAATACAACCTCACCTGGGACGTGCCTGGCACGACCTTCAGCAAGGCCATGCCCGACGACCTCGTACTCGAGTTGCAGCTCGACCCGCACAGCGCGGTCGTCGCCGTCACGCACGACCCGAAGCTCGATGATCTCGTGTTGCTCGAAGCGCTCAAGTCACCGGCCTTCTACATCGGCGCGCTCGGTTCGCGTGGCAACACCGCCAAGCGCCGCGAGCGACTGGAAATGTTCGATTTGACGCCAGCCGAGATCGATCGCCTGCACGGCCCGATCGGTCTCGACATCGGCGCGAAGACGCCCGCCGAAATCGCTGTCTCGATCGTCGCCGAAATCGTCGCCGTCAAGAACGGGATCGTGCTGACGCAGAAGAAAGAAGGTTCGGCGATGCCGGCGGTGCGTGCCGGAGCGCAGAGCGGGCGCTGACGGGCCCTGGCGAGCGATCGTGCGGGTCGGCGGGGTGCGCGCACAAGCGCGGCGCGCATTCGACCGGAGCGTCAAAAAATAAAACTTCGGCTGATCGTGCTTGGGGCGTTGGCGATGGGGCGACCCACGGCTGCCACACACGGCGGTTCTTCTCCGACTGGCCGTTGGCGCGCAGAAACTGCTCGAACGCCAGCACCACTTGCGGCGGCTGCCGGGATGCGACCCGCACCACGGATCACTTGCGCTCGATCGATGTCGATCCAATTCGGGTGCAATCCATCGGCTGCGAGCGACCTGCTGCTCAAGCGCGCGACGACCCCGAAGGTGGCCAGTGGACACGGCGTCGCGGCAATTGCCAGGGTCATCAACCCGACATCACGAGAGCGGGCCTTTGGTATCAAAACATTCAATTTCAGTTTCACCGGTCTATCGCTTATGTCCCAGGAAAAATGCCCGCGCTTTCGCCCCGATGGAGAGCCGCAAAAATGACGTCGATCAATCGTCGCTGATTCAGTAAAACAATCCTGAGCAGTGACAAAGCTCAGCCTTCACCTTTCATCCGTTCGGGCTGAGCCTGTCGAAGCCAGCGCCGTAGGAGGGTTGCGCGTTCTGCCACAACACGAACAAGCTCGAGTCGGGCCCGAAGTACACCAGGGAGGTGGCGCGGCGCATGCCGCAAATGACGTATCCCATCGACAGCCATTGCAAGCAGCACTTCGATGGCACCGGCGTCACGTGCTGGACCTGCCATCGCGGTCGGGCGGTGCTGTCGGGCGACTGGTTCGCCCGACTGCCTTACACCGCTCAAGACCCTTTTCCCAGCGCACCGGCTGAGCTCGCGAGGCGGGGGGCCCGCAGGTCGGTTGCAAGACCTGTCACAAAGGCCCGTTCCAGCCGTTGTGCGGCGCAAGCATGTGAACGCCTGCCCGGAGCTCGCCGGCGTGATGCCGGAACGCCGTGTCGTGCGACCGGCGGCGCCGCTGGCCGTCAAGGCAGAAGTGAAGGCGGACGCGGTCTCGCGTTGAGCAACGCGGCGACCGCCCCCACTAAAGCTGGAACCCCATCCACAGCACCAGCCCCTCGGCGATGTCGGCGAACAGGCCGGCGCGCTTGGGTTTGAGGCCTGCGGCGCTCGCCTTCTCGTGCTCGAACCACGACGCGAACCGCGCGATCGCCTCGCGGTCGTGAAACGCCACCATCAGCTCGTAATTGAGAAACAGGCTGCGGCTGTCGAGGTTGGCCGAGCCGGCGAGCGCGAGCGTGTCGTCGATCACTGCGAGCTTGGCGTGCATCATGTGAGGCATGACCCAAAGATTGGCACCGGCCGATGCCAGCATGCGCAATGCCCGCCTGCGGGCAACGTCGGACACGAAGTGATTCGAGCGCGCCGGCAGCAGCAAATCGACCTGAACGCCGCGCCGCGCCGCGAGGCACAAGGCGGTCAGCAGCGCCGCATCGGGCACGAAGTAGGGCGTGACCAGCGCGATGCTGCGGCGCGCCCGGTAGGACGCGGTGACGAGCAGCGAGTAGACCGTGTCGTCGGCCTGATCGGGGCCCGAGGCGATCATCTGCGCGCTCTCGGTGCTCGCTGTGCCGCCCGTCGACCCTTCGATTTCGAGCTGCTGTTTGTGCCCGTTCGCGAAGGCCCAGTCGTGCTCGAACAAGGCGCTCGCCTGACGCACGAAAGCGCCGCGCAGGTCGAAGCTCAGGTCGCGCCACGGCGGCTTGCCGGCACCGCCCTCGAAGTATTCGCTCGCGAGGTTGCGCCCGCCGCACCACAGCCGCTGCGTGTCGAAGCCGGCATCGGCGACGAGCAGCTTGCGGTGATCGCGCAGGTTGGTGCGGCCTTTCAGTGGTGAGTGCAGCGGCGGCACGAACAGCGTGAACTGCACGCCGGCCGCGCGCAGCGGCCGCAGGTTCGGGCGCCGGCTCATCAAGCTGCCCAGGCCGTCGAGCATCAGGCGCACGCGCACACCGGCGCGCGCTTTCGCGATCAAGCGGTCGATCAGGGCGTAACCGACGGCGTCGCGGCCGATGATGAACGTGCACAGGTCGATCGTGTGCTGAGCGCCGTCGATCGTCTGCCACAGCGCGTGCAGCGCTTTGCTGCCGTCGGCATGGATGCGCAGATCGTCGTAGGGCGCCGGCTGCGGCTGGCCGAGCGCGAGCGCCGTCTGGATCGCCCACGGGCCTTCGGCGTCTGTGGCCGGTGGCGCGAGCAAAGGCCGGTTGCGCGGCCGCGCCTGCTTGCGCGAGCCGAAGGTCAGGAACGCCGGCAGCGCGAGGTAGGGCATCAGCAAGATGAACAGCACCCAGGCGATCGCCGCGGTCGGGTGGCGGCGCTGCTGCAACACGTGCGCGGTGATGGCGTAGAGCATCACCGCGACGAACGTGACGAGGCCGTGAACGGTGAGCCAATAGGCGAGGGTCAGGCCGGGAAACATCGGCGCGACGTTACCGCATCCGCGGCAACGGGCGCCTCGGCGCGCAGCTCCCGATTCAGCGCTTGGCGACGCCTTGGCTCGCGACCAGCACCGGCTGCTCGCGGTACTGCGCGGCGAATATCGCCTTCAGGTTGGCGATCTTCGGCAGGTCGTAGGTCGAGATGTAGCCCGACTCGGGGTGCAGCGTCGCGTAATCCTGGTGGTAGGTTTCGGCCGGGTAAAAGGCCGTCAGTGGCGTGACCTGCGTGACGACTTTCGAAGGGAAGACCTTGGCCGCGTCGAGTTGCGCGATGTAGCGGTCGACCGCCTGCTTTTGCGCTGCGTCGGTCGTGAAGATGGCCGAGCGGTACTGCGTGCCGCGGTCTGGAAACTGGCGGTTCAACTGCGTCGGGTCATGGGCCACCGAGAAGAAGATTTGCAGCAATTGCGCATACGACACCTGCTTCGGGTCGAACGTGATTTGCACCGCCTCGGCGTGGCCGGTCAGGCCCGTGCCGATCATCTCGTAGTGCGCCGTTGTCTGGCTGCCACCGCTGTAGCCCGAGACGGCGTTCAACACGCCCTTGGTGTGCTGGAACACTCCCTGCACACCCCAGAAGCAGCCGCCGGCGAAGACCGCAGTTTCTTGCGCGGCCCGGGGTTCCGCGGCGACCTCGCCCGCCAGTGGCGGGATCTTGACCGCGACCTCGGCCGCGGTCGAGGTTTGCGAGTGCAGCCCGGCAAAGCCGAGCAGGCCGAAGGCGGCGAGCGCCGTGAGCGCGGCGCTGATCTGGCGGCGGCGGGGCTGAAAGGGTGTCGGTGTCATGATGATGCTCCTTGGCGGATTGTCGAGTCCTGGAGAAGTCGGCCTCGGCGCGGGCGTCCTTACACCCTGCCGTCGGCAGGGGGCAAGCCCGGCAGGTCAGCGCGGCTTGCGTGGCGCCACGGTCGGCGCGGCGTCGGTCGGTGCTGCGGTGAAGAGCTTGGCGGCCCGGCCCTTCAATTCGAGCAGCTCGCTCGGCGTGACCGAGTAATTGCCCGAGGTCACGTCGACCTCGACGCGAAACTCCACGTCTTTTTTGCCGTTCGTCAGCAGCCCCGAGGTGAACTCGTAGTGCTCGTTCTCCGCCGGCAAGCCCGACAGCTCACTGTCGTAATCTTCGTACTCCACGCTGCGGATTTCGCCGCTCGCCAAGTCGAGCATGCCGGTCGATTCGATAACCGACTCCGAGAGCTCATCGAAAATCTTGATCGGCAACTTCAAATCCACGGTCGATTCCTTGGGAGCAGGGCGCTGTGCGCAGTCGACGATGTTAGGCGAGCGAGCGAATGTCGTCGTGCCTGGATCGTTTGACAGGCAACGATGCGCCCGCCATCGTGTGATGCGTTTTTTTTTAAAAACTGCATCAATTGACGAAAATAGCTACTGCATGCGCACGACCCTGACGCTCGACGACGACGCTTTCGCGACCGCCAATGCATACGCCCGTGCGCGGGCCTTGAAGCTCGGCCAGGCGGTGTCGGAGCTGATACGGCGAGGCAGCGCCGACAAGCTGCCACTGAAGCAGGTCGACGGCGTGTGGCTGATCGATCTGCCGGCCGATGCAGCGCCGTTGACGTCGCGCCAGGTGCAGCAGTTGCTCGACGAATCGGCATGAGTCACCTGCTCGATGCCAACGCGCTCATCGCGTTGTGTTGGCCGACGCACGAGCACCACCCGCAAATGATGGCGTGGTTCAAGCAGCATGCGCGGCAGGGCTGGGCGACCACGGCGTTCACTCAGGCGGCGTTCGTTCGCATCGTCTCGCAGCAGGTGTTCGCGGGCCGCGCGATTGCTGTCGCCGAGGTCGCAGAACTGATGCTTCGAAATACCGCGCACCCGAAGCACGCGCTGGCGCCGCTCGACTTCGGTTTTGCCGAGGTGATGGCCGCGTGCACCGGCGGCATCTTTGGCCATCGCCAGATCACCGATGCATGGCTGCTGACGGCGGCGGTGCGCGGCGGCATGAAGCTCGCCACCTTCGACTCCGGCATCGCGCAATTGCTGGCCAGCCCGCGTGAACGCGACAAACACCTGCTGCCGCTCGGTCTGGCGCGCGCCTGACCCGCGCAGCCTCGGCCCTCACACGTTGCTCGTCGCCCGCACCTCCTCGATCGAGGTGACGCCGGCGAGCACCTTGTCGATGCCGTCTTGCCGCAGCGTGCGCATGCCTTCTTTGAGCGCCTCGTGTTGCAGCGCCTCGGCCGGTGCGCGGGTCTGGATCAGGCGGCGGAGTTCGCGCGAGACGACCATCAGCTCGTGGATGCCGGCGCGGCCCTTGAAACCGGTGTCGTCGCACTCCTTGCAGCCGGGGCAGTGGTGCAGCATCAGGCGGCCGTCGCGGCTGCTGCGTTGGAGCCACCCGGCCACCACCGCATCGCGCGAGATCGGCGGCTCTTTGCCGAAGCCTTGCATGTAGTCGTTGAGCAGTTCGTCGGATTCTTCGGCCGTCGCGGCGCGCGTGGTGCGACAGTACGTGCAGAGCTTGCGCACCAGACGCTGTGCCAGCACCGCGATCAAAGAGTCGCCGAAGTTGAACGGGTCGAGCCCCATGTCGAGCAACCGCGTGACGGTCTCGGGCGCGCTGTTGGTGTGCAGCGTGCTCATCACGAGGTGGCCGGTGAGTGAGGCCTCGACGGCCATGCCGGCGGTTTCCTGGTCGCGGATTTCGCCGACCATGATCACGTCCGGGTCGGCGCGCAAAAACGCGCGCAGCGCTTTCGCGAAGGTCCAGTCGATCTTCGGGTTGACCTGCACCTGGCGCAACCCCGGTTGCGTGATTTCGATCGGGTCTTCGGCGGTCCAGATCTTGCGCTCGGGCACGTTGATGTGGCTGAGCGCGGAGTGCAGCGTGGTCGTCTTGCCCGAGCCGGTCGGACCGACGCACAGCACCATGCCGTACGGCCGCTCGACGGCGGTTTTCAGGCGCGCGAGGTTGTCGGCCGAGAGGCCGAGCCGGTCCAGCGGGATCGGCTTGGCCGAGCTCAACACGCGCATCACCACGTCTTCGAGACCATGATTGGTGGGGATAGTGGCCACGCGCAGTTCGAGCTTGTGCTGCGGCGAAAACTTCGCGAAGTTGATCTTGCCGTCTTGCGGTTTGCGGCGCTCGCTGATGTCGAGATCGCACATGATCTTTACGCGTGCGATCAGCGCATTGCGGTAGTTCGGCGGCAACTCCAGGTAGGTGCGCAGCACGCCGTCTTTGCGAAAGCGCACGCGGATCTTGTCTTTGCCTGGGTAGCTCTCGATGTGGATGTCGGAGGCGCCCTCTTTGTGCGCCTCGATGATCATGTTGTTGAGCAGCTTGACGAGCGAGTTGTCGGACTGCTCGATCGGCTTGTCGTCCTCGAAACCGGCGCGCTCGAACTGCTCTTTCTCGAGCGTCTCGACGAGTTTGTCGGTGTCGTTCAAATCGAAGTTCAGCGGGATCGCCGCGTCTTGCAACGTGGTCCGTTGGCTGTCGGCCGCGCCGATCTTTTCATAGGCGGCGTGCAGCACCGCCTCCAGCGAGCGGCTGTGCGCGAGCACTGGCACGACCTTCATCTGCGCGCTGAACTCGACCTCGTCGACCGCGTTGCGGCGCCGCGCCGGGTCGTCGAGCGCGATCACGAGGCGGCCGTCACGCACCAGCAGCGGCATCACCTTCAAGCGCACCGCGACCGCATAGCCGAGCTTGCGCAGCGCTTCGGCTTCGGCCGGGAAGGTGTCGATGTCGACCAGCGGGTAGCCCATCTTGCGGGCGAGCGCCACCTGCAAGTCTTCGCGCGAGACCACGCCCATGCGCACCAGCAGTTCGCCGAGCGGCACGCTGCGGTCGCTCTGCTGTTGCGTGAGCGCCTCGTTCAACTGATCGTCGGTGACCATGCCGAGCGAGCGCAGCGCCTCGCCGATGCGCACCATTGGCATCTTCGCCTGGCGCTCGATCGCCTCCAACAGCTGTATCGGCGTGACCACCTGGCGCGTGACCAGCACATCGCCGAGCTTGCGTTCGCGCAGCTGCTGCTGCTCGCCGACCGCGTGCTCGATCTGCGCCGGTGTGGCGCTGTTTTGCGCCACCAGCAACTCGCCGATGCGCGAGCCGATCTCGAAATGGCTGTAGGCAGCGCGGGGCACGAAGCAGCGCGTCACGCTGCCGTCGTGCTCCGATGCGGTGGCTGCATCGGTCACGTTGACCGGCGGGAACAAAAACAAGCCGAACTCGTTTTCGACATGCCCGATCGTTTGGCCCGAGAGCTGCGCGCCGCCCGTCAGCGTCAGTTGATAGCCCGAATGCGCGCGGTGGCTGAGCAGATCGGCGTGAAGCTCGCCGTGAGCGAGCGCGAGCGGCTTGACCGGTGTGGTCAGCGTCAGCGACCGAAATTGTTCGAAGCGCAGCGGCAATGTCGTGCGCGACGGCGGCAGCTGAACGTGCGCCACGCCTTCTTCGGGCACGAAGAAAGTGAGCCGGCCATTCGTGTGCTTGTCGTTCAGGCCGATGATCTCGCACGGCATCGGGTCGGTTTGCGGCGTGGCGACGGGGTAGCTCGCATACGGCGGCGTCGGCCAGCAAAAAACCTCGCGGCTGAGCTTGTCGGCGAACTCGGTGCGCGGGCCGATGGGCACGGCGGCCACGTTCGGCGCAGCGCGCTTGCGGGGTTTTGCGGCAGGCGCTGCCTCCAGGGTCAGATTCCAATCCAGCGGTGTCGACATGTCTGCCATTGCGGCCGTCCTCTCTTTTTTTGGGTGGGCCGTTGGCTGCCGGATGGGCAGGCACGGGTCGGCCCTCCTTCACACGGCCATGCTCGCCCGCTTCGGCCCACGGCGATGCACCGAATTGAGGGACGGCGAGCCGCCATTTCGCGACTTTGGCGAGGTGGCGCCGTAGCATGCGGCCACCGATTCAGTGACCAGTCGCCATTGAAACGACACCATGAACCTCAGATTTGTCGAAGCGTTCTATTGGGTCGCCACGCTCAAGAGCGTGACCCGCGCGGCCGAGAAGTTGAGCCTGACGCAATCGGCGATGTCGAGTCGCATCGCCGCGCTCGAAGACGAGCTCGGCGTGATGCTGCTCGACCGGCGCGAGCGCCAGTTCCGCCTGACCATTCCCGGCATGCGCTTCTTCGTGCATGCGCAACGGCTGCTCGAGTTGCAGCGTGAGATCAAGAGCGAGATGGGCACCGGCGCAACCCAGGCCGTGCCGTTGAGGCTGGGTGCGATCGAGTCGGTGTTGCACTCGTGGCTGATCCCGTGGATCGAGGCGCTGCGCGTCGAGCGGCCCGAGCTCGAACTCGAGCTCACGGTCGAGACCACGCCGCTGCTGCTCGAGCAAATGAAGCGCGGCACGCTCGACCTCGCTTTCGCGGCGCTGCCCTCCGCTGCCGAGGGCGTGCGCACGCGCGCGCTGCCGCCGATGGAGATGGTCTTCATCGGCAGCTCGCGCGTTCACAAGCGGGCGCGCTGCACGCTCGCGGCGCTGGCCGACTCCGACTTCCTGACCTTTCAGCGCGGTTCGCAGCCGCACGTGGCGCTGCTCGATCTATTTCGCCAGGCCAAGCTCGAACCAAAGCGCGTGCACGCGGTCTCGTCGATCTCGGCGATGACGCAACTCGCCGAGGGCGGCTTCGGTGTCGCCACACTGCCGCGCAGCGCGGCACGGCGCTTGCTGCCCAACCGCGAGTTGCGGCTGCTGGCCACCGAACCCGGCTTGCTGCCGCTGCCAGTGTTCGCGAGCTACCGCGCCGACGCCGCTGCGTATTCGGTCGAGGCGATCGTGCGCTCGGCGCTCGCCTACATCGCCGAGACCGAACCGGCGGCGCCCAAAGCGCCGCGGCGGCGTGCGGGCAAACCCGAAGTGAAGACGTCGAAGCCTGCGTCGTCACCAAAACTAACATCGAAAAAATCGATAACGAAAGCGAAATAATATTTGTTTGATCTCACTCACCACAAGCCAACACAATCGCCCAGCGCGTTTTGCCGAGCTTTCATCTTCAACAGGAGCGTTCCGATGACCACCCCGATTTCGAGATTCAAACTGACAATCGCAAGCAGTGCTTTGTGGCTCGTGGTTTCGGCCCAGGCGCAGACCGAAGTGAAGATCGGTGTGATCTACCCGCTGACCGGCGCGGCCGCGTCGAGCGGTGCCGAAATGAAAAACGCGCTCGAACTCGCGGCCGACATCATCAACAACGGCGCGAAGGGCATCCCCGAGCTGCCGTTCTCGGCGGGCGGCGGCTTGCCCGGACTCAAGGGCGCAAAGATCAAGTTGGTGTTCGCCGATCACCAGGGCAACCCGCAGACCGGCGCGAGCGAAGCCGAGCGGCTGATCAGCCAGGAGGGCGTGGTCGCGATCGTCGGCGCCTACAACAGCAACGTCACCGCCACCGCGAGCCAGATCGCCGAGCGCTACAAGGTGCCATTCCTGAACCCGGAATCGTCGTCGGCATCGTTGACGGCGCGCGGCTTCAAGTACTTCTTCCGCACCACCGCGCACGACGACCTGTTCGTGCGCAACGCCTTCGACTTCATGAAAGAGTTCGAAGCCAAGCGCGGCATCAAGGTCGGGCCGATCGCGTCGTTCAACGAGAACACCTTGTGGGGCACCGAGACCACCAAGCTGCAGGCCACGTTGGCACCGGCGAGCGGCTTCAACCTCGTCAAGCAGATCACCTACCCGGCCAAGAGCACGCAGCTCACCTCCGAAGTGCAAACGCTGAAGGCGGCGGCGCCGAAGGTCGTGCTGCAGTCGTCGTACCTCGGTGACGCGTTGCTTTCGATGAAGACCTACAAGGAGCTCGGGTTCATGCCCGACATGATCCTTGCGAACAACGCCGGCTTCACCGACACCGAATTCATCAAGACGCTCGGCAAGGATGCCGACTACGTCATCACGCGCGAAGTCTGGGCGCTCGATCTGGCGACGAGGAACCCGCTGATCAAGCAGGTCAACGACCTGTTCCGCAGCAAGTACGGCACCGACTTCACCGGCAACTCGTCACGCACCTTCACGGGCCTGATGGTGATGGCCGATGCGATCAACCGCGCCGGCTCGACCGAGCCCGACGCGATCCGCAAGGCGCTCGCCGCGACCGACATTCCGGCCGCCAAACTGATCATGCCGTGGAAGGGCGTGAAGTTCGACGAGAACGGCCAAAACCTGCTCGGCTCGGGCATCCTGGTGCAGATCGAGGGCGGCAAGTACCACACGGTGTGGCCGTTCAACCTCGCCTCGCGCGAGATCGTTTGGCCGATGCCGACTTGGGACAAGCGCAAGTAAGCCTCGACTCGAAGCAACGAGCTGCGAGCACCGCATGACCGCCGACATCTTCTTGCAGACGCTCGCCTCCGGCATCCTGATCGGGCTGATGTACGCCCTCGTGGCGATCGGCCTGACGATGATTTTCGGCGTGATGGACGTCGTGAACTTCGCCCACGGTGAATTCATGATGCTCGGCATGTACTCCAGCTTCTGGCTGTTCTCGCTCTACGCGCTCGACCCGATGCTGACGCTGCCGCTCACCGTGCTGATGCTGTTCGCGTTCGGCGTGCTGCTCTACAAACTCGTGATCCGCCGCATCATCAACGCGCCGATGGTCAGCCAGATCTTCACGACCTTCGGCTTGATGATTCTGCTGCGCGGCGTCGCGCAATTTTTGTGGAAACCCGACTTCCGCTCGATCGAGAACTCGTGGGTCGCCGGCACCGTGAAGCTCGGCGCGTTCCAGCTCGGCCGGCCGCAGATCGTGGCCGGCATCGGTGCGGTGCTGGTCACGCTCGCGGTACATCAGTTCCTGCATCGCACCAAGTGGGGCGCGGCGTTGGAGGCGACCGCGGCCGACAAGGAAGCCGCGCAGCTGATGGGCATCGATTCGCACAAGATGTTCGCGCTCGCCTGGGGCATCGGCGCGGCTTGCGCCGGTGCGGCCGGCGTGCTGCTGTCGACCTTCTTTCCGATCTTTCCCGAGGTCGGCGCGAACTTCATCCTGCTCGCTTTCGTGGTCGTCAACCTCGGCGGTTTCGGCAGCATCACCGGCGCCTTCTGGGCCGGCATCATGGTCGGCGTGATCGAAGTGATGGGCGGGCTCTTGCTCGGGCCGCAGTACAAGACGGCGGTCGTGCTGGTCGTGTTTCTCGCGGTGCTGATGTTCAGGCCGCAAGGCTTGCTGGGCAAGGCATGAAGACCACGCGCTCATCCGTCGTCATCGGCGCGGCGCTCGCGCTGGTCATAGCCTTGCTCGCGCCGCTGTTCGTCACGAACGCCTCGCACCTCAACCTGCTGATCCTGGTGCTGATGGCCGCTCAGCTCGGCGTCGCGTGGAACCTGCTCGGCGGCTACGCGGGGCAGGTCTCGCTCGGTCATGCGGCGTTTTACGGTATCGGTGCCTACACCTCGACCTTGCTGCTGCTCAACTTCGGCATCAACCCGTGGCTCGGCATGCTGGCCGGCGGCGGGGTCGCCGCGCTGCTCAGCCTCGGGTTCGGCTGGTCGTGCTTTCGGCTGAAAGGGCACTACTTCGCGATGGCGACGATCGCGGTCGCCGAGATCGTGCAGATCGTCTTCACCAACTGGGAGTACGGCGGCGCGGCCGTCGGCCTCACGGTGCCGATGACGCACGAAGGCTGGGGCTGGCTGGTGTTCGCAGCGAAGCTGCCGTACTACTGGCTCGCGCTCGGCCTGCTGGTGGTGACACTGGCTGCAACCGCCTGGGTCGAGCGCAGCCACATCGGCTACTACCTTCGCGCCATCAAGGACGAGCCGGATGCCGCGCGCAGCATTGGCATCGACATCGCGCGCTACAAGCAAATCGCGCTGTCGCTGAGCGCCTTCTTCACCGCGCTCGGCGGCAGCCTCTACGCGCAGAAAGAGCTCTACATCGACCCGGGCTCGGTGCTCTCGACGGCGCTGTCGATCAAGGTGGCGCTGGTCGCGATCCTGGGCGGCATCGGCACGCTGTTCGGGCCGGTGCTCGGCGCTGTCGTGCTGACGACGATCGAGGAGCTCACGCGTGCCTTCTTCGGTGGCACCGGCCGCGGCACCGACACCATCATCTACGCCGCGTTGATCATCGCGATCGCGGTGTTCTACCCGAGCGGGCTGATCGGCTGGTGGCGCGGCTGGTCGGGCAAGCGGCGCGCGCGCAAGGACGCGGCCGCGCGCGATCCGCAAGAGGTGCTGCGATGAGCTTGCTCGAACTGCATTCGATCAGCAAACGCTTCGGCGGTTTGGTCGCGAACCAGGATGTTTCGTTCACCGTCGACAGCGCCCAGATCGTCGGCCTGATCGGCCCGAACGGCGCGGGCAAGACGACCACCTTCAACTGCGTCGCCGGCTACTACACGCCGAGCGCGGGCCACATCACGTTGGGCGGCGAAACGATCTCGGGCCTCTCGCCCGAGGCTTGCGCGCGCGCCGGCGTCGCCCGCACTTTTCAGGTCGCGCGCACCTTCACGAGCATGACCGCAGGCGACAACGTGTTGACGGCCGCTCTGCTGCGGCACAAGCGCGTCGGCATGGCGCGAGACGCTGCGCTCGAGTGGCTCGCGTTCGTCGGCCTGGAGCGCCTCGCCGAGCGGCCCGCGGGCAGCCTGACGATCAGCGAACAGCGCCGCATGGCCGTGGCCCGTGCGCTCGCGACCGAACCCAAGGTGCTGATGATGGACGAGGTGATGGCCGGCCTGAACCCGACCGAGGTGCGCGAGATGGTCGCCGTGGTGCTGAAGATCCGCGCGCGCGGCATCGCCTGCCTGGTCGTCGAGCATGTGCTCGAAGGCATCATGCCGATCGCCGACAAGATCATCGTGCTCGAGCGCGGCATGAAGATCGCCGATGGGCCGCCGGCCGAGGTGTCGAACGACCCGGCTGTCATCTCGGCGTATCTGGGAGACGAGTGATGGCCGCAGTGCAACTCGAAGTCACCGACCTGCACGTCAGCTATGACGGCGTGCCGGCGTTGAACGGCGTGAGCCTGAAGGTCGAGGCGGGTCAGATCGTCGCGCTCGTCGGCGGCAACGGCAATGGCAAGTCGACCACCTTGCGCGCCATCGCCGGCTTGAACAAGGCCGATGTCGGTGAAGTGCGTTTCGACGGCAAGGGGCTCAACGCCATCGCTGCGCACGACCGCGTGCCGATGGGCCTTTCGCTCGTGCCCGAAGGCCGGCGCCTGTTTCCGCGGCTCACGGTGCGGCGCAACCTTGAACTCGGCGCGTTCACGCGTGTGAGCAAAGACGAGGTCGTGTCCAGCATCGACGAAATGCTCGCGCTATTCCCGATCCTTGCCGAGCGCGCCACGCAGCTCGCCGGCACGATGAGCGGCGGCGAGCAGCAGATGCTGGCGATCGCGCGCGGGCTGATGGCCAAGCCGCGCCTGCTGATGCTCGACGAACCCTCGTGGGGCATCGCGCCGAAGTTCGTCACCAAGGTGCTCGATGTGATCCAGCGCGTCAACGCCACCGGCGTCGCGATCCTGCTGGTCGAGCAGAACCTGCACAAGGCGCTCGGCATCGCGCACCACGGCTATGTGATCCAGACCGGTCGCATCGTGATGGAAGGCGACGCGCAGGCGCTGCTGCACGACGAGTCGGTCAAGAAGGCCTATCTGGGCTTGTGAACTCTGCGCGGCCGGCCCGGTCGCCGCATCGATGAACGGAGACTTCCGATGAACCAGCTTCTCACTTTCGATTCGCCCGCCGAATTGCGCCGCGCCGCGCGCACCGGCGAGTTCAAACGCGACACCGCCGGCCAGGCGCCGGGCCGCATCCAGGCCAACCTGATGATCGTGCCGAAGGCGCAGGCTTTCGACTTCCTGCTGTTCTGCCAGCGCAACCCCAAGCCCTGCCCACTGGTCGAAGTGCTCGCGCCCGGTGTGGTCGAGCCGCTGTGCGCGCCAGGCGCGAGCATCGCGACCGATGTGCCGGGCTACCGCGTCTACCGCGAAGGTGAGTTGGTCGAGGAGCGAGACGAGGTCGCGAGCCTGTGGCGCGACGACCTGGTCGGTTTTCTGATCGGCTGCAGCTTCTCGTTCGAGTCGGCGGTGCAGGCCGCCGGCGTGCGTCTAAGGCACATCGACCAGCGCCGCAACGTCGCGATGTACCGCACGAACATCGAGTGCACGCCGGCCGGCATCTTCAGCGGCGAGATGGTCGTCAGCATGCGGCCGATCAAGGGCCGCGACGTGGCGCGGGTCGTCGAGATCTCGGCTCGACTGCCGATCGCGCACGGCGCGCCGGTGCACGTGGGCAACCCGGCAGCGCTCGGCATCGCCGACATCGCGCGGCCCGAGTACGGTGACCCGGTCGAAATCATGGACGACGAGCTGCCGGTGTTCTGGGCCTGTGGCGTCACACCGCAATGGGTCGCGCAACGCAGCAAGTTGGCGTTCTGCATCACGCATGCGCCCGGCAAGATGTTCGTGACCGACCTCGAAGGCTGACCATGACCTCCATTGCCCGACCCGCCTCGCAACCCACAACGCCCAAGCGCTGGCAGTTCTGGATCGACCGCGGCGGCACCTTCACCGACGTAGTCGGCAAGCGGCCCGATGGTTCGCTCGTCACGCACAAGCTGCTGTCCGAGAACCCGGAGCAATACCGCGACGCGGCGGTCGCCGGCATCCGCCATCTGCTGGAATTGAAGCCGGGCGAAGCGGTCACGTCGGAGCTTGTCGAGTGCGTGAAGATGGGCACGACGGTCGCGACCAACGCGCTGCTCGAACGCAAGGGCGAGCCGACGCTGCTGGTCACGACGAGAGGCTTTCGCGATGCGCTGCGCATCGGCTACCAGGAACGCCCGCGCATTTTCGATCGGCACATCGTGCTGCCGGAGCTGCTCTACACGCGCGTGATCGAAGCCATCGAACGCGTCGGCGCGCACGGCGAGGTGGTGGTCCCGCTCGACGAGTTGCACCTGCGCGAGCGCTTGTGGGCCGCGTTCGATGCCGGCCTGCGCAGCGTCGCGATCGTCTTCATGCACGGCTACCGTTACCCCGACCACGAGCTCGCGGCGCAGCGGCTCGCGGTGGAGGCGGGTTTCACGCAGGTCAGCGTCTCGCACCAGGTCAGCCCGTTGATGAAGCTTGTGGGTCGTGGAGACACCACGGTGGTCGATGCGTACCTCTCGCCGATCCTGCGGCGGTATGTCGAGCAGGTCGCGGGCGAGATGCCGGGCGTGAAGCTGTTCTTCATGCAGTCGAGCGGTGGCCTTGCCGATGCGCATGCGTTTCAGGGCAAAGACGCGATTTTGTCCGGCCCGGCGGGTGGGATTGTCGGCATGGTGCGGACGGCGCAACTGGCGGCCGACGATCTCGGCACGTGGAATGACAACGAACACACGCGTGTTCGGGTCATCGGATTCGACATGGGCGGCACCTCGACCGACGTGAGCCACTTCGCTGGCGAATTCGAGCGCGCGTTCGAGACGCAGGTGGCCGGCGTGCGCATGCGCGCGCCGATGATGAGCATCCACACGGTCGCGGCAGGTGGCGGCTCGATCCTGTCGTTCGACGGCGCGCGCTTTCGCGCCGGGCCGCGAAGCGCAGGCGCGAACCCGGGGCCGGCTTGCTACCGACGCGGCGGCCCGCTCGCGGTCACCGATGCCAACGTGATGCTGGGCAAGATCCAGCCGGCGTATTTTCCGAAGGTGTTCGGGCCGCAGGCGAACGAGTCGTTGGATGCGCAAGTGGTCATTGAAAAATTCACTGCGATGGCCGCCGAGATCGAATCGGCCACCGGCGTCGAACGCTCGCCCGAAGAAGTCGCCGAGGGCTTCGTCGACATCGCGGTCGGCGCGATGGCCAATGCGATCAAGAAAATCTCGGTCGCGCGCGGCTACGACGTGACGCGCTACGCGCTGCAATGCTTCGGCGGTGCGGGCGGCCAGCACGCGTGTCGCGTGGCCGATGCGCTCGGCATGAGCCGCGTGTTCGCGCACCCGCTCGGCGGCGTGCTCTCGGCCTATGGCATGGGCCTGGCCGATCAGAGCGTGATGCGCGAGGCCTCCATCGAGCTCGTGCTCGATTCCAACCCTGAGCAACCGCTGATGTCCGCGCTCGACACCGTGACGGCGCGCGTCGATTCGCTCGCACAGGAAGCCGCCAACGAGCTCACGCGCCAAGGCGTCAGCGGTGGCCGGGTTCACGTGCACAAACGCGTGCACGTGCGCTACGAGGGAACGGATTCGGCACTCGTCGTGCCGTTCGGCAGCGTTGCCGAAATTCAGGCCGCGTTCGAGGGCGCGTACCGCCAGCGGTTCGCGTTCCTGATGAGCGAGCGACGGTTGATCGTCGAGGCCGTGTCGGTCGAAGCGATCGGCGAGGGCGATGCGCCGGTCGAGCCGCGGCATGCCGTGAGTGCCACCGGCGCAGCGCCCTCGGCCGCGACCGTGCGCCTGTTCAGTGGCGGCCGCTGGTGGAACGCTGCGCTCGTCGTGCGCGAGGATGCGCGCCCGGGGCATGTGATCGACGGCCCGGCCATCATCGCCGAGCAGAACGCGACGACCGTCGTCGAGCCCGGCTGGCGCGCGCGTGTGACCGCGCTCGACCACCTCGTGCTCGACCGCGTGCAGCCGCGCGAGCGGCAAAGCGCGATCGGCACCACGGTCGACCCGGTGATGCTCGAAGTCTTCAACAACCTGTTCATGAACATCGCCGAGCAGATGGGGTTGCAACTTCAGAACACCGCCTACTCAGTCAACATCAAAGAGCGGCTCGATTTTTCATGCGCGCTGTTCGACGCGAGCGGCAGCCTGATCGCGAACGCGCCGCACATGCCGGTGCATTTGGGCTCGATGAGCGAGTCGATCAAGACGGTCGTTGCGCGCAACGCCGGCACGATGCAACCGGGGGATGTGTATGTGCTGAACGACCCTTATCACGGGGGCACGCATTTGCCCGATGTAACGGTCGTGACACCGGTCTGGGATGCGGCCAACTCGGGGGTCGTGTTCTACGTCGGCTCACGCGGCCACCATGCCGACATCGGCGGCACGACACCCGGCTCGATGCCGCCGTTCTCGACCCGCATCGAAGAAGAGGGCGTGCAGATCGACAACGTCAAGCTGGTCGATCGCGGTGTGCTGTGCGAGGCCGAGATGCTGGCATTGCTCAGCAGCGGCGCGCACCCGTCGCGCAATCCGCAGCAAAACATGGGCGACCTGAAAGCACAGATCGCCGCGAACGAGAAGGGTGTGCAGGAGCTGCGCAAGATGGTCGCGCAGTTCGGGCTCGACGTGGTGCAGGCCTACATGGGCCACGTGCAAGACAACGCCGAGGAGTCGGTGCGCAGAGTCATCACCAAGCTCAAAGACGGCAGCTTCACCTTGCCGCTCGACAACGGCGCGCAGATCAGCGTGGCGATCCGCGTGAACGCCGCCGAGCGCACGGCCGAGATCGATTTCATCGGCACCTCGCGGCAGCTTGCCAACAACTTCAACGCGCCGACGGCCGTCTGCATGGCCGCCGTGCTCTACGTCTTCCGCACGTTGGTGAACGACGACATCCCGCTGAACGCCGGTTGCCTCAAGCCATTGAAAGTCATCATCCCCGACGGCTCGATGCTGAACCCGCACCCGCCGGCCTCGGTGGTGGCCGGCAACGTCGAGACTTCGACCTGCATCACCAACGCGCTCTACGGCGCGCTCGGCGCGATGGCCGCGGGCCAGTGCACGATGAACAACTTCACGTTCGGCAACGACCGCTACCAGTACTACGAAACCATTTCCGGCGGCACCGGTGCAGGCCCCGACTTCGACGGCACCTCGGTCGTGCAGGCCCACATGACGAACTCGCGGCTGACCGACCCCGAGGTGCTCGAGTTCCGCTTCCCGGTGCGGCTGGAGAGTTACGAGATTCGCAAGGGCTCGGGCGGTGCGGGGCAGTACCGGGGCGGTGACGGCGGCGTGCGCCGGGTGCGGTTTCTCGAGGCGATGACGGCGTCGATTCTCTCGAACGGCCGCCACCACGGCGCGTTCGGCATGGCCGGCGGCGCAGCCGGCCGGCCCGGCATCAACCGGGTCGAGCGCGCGGATGGCAAGCGCGAGCCGCTCGATCACATCGGCTCGGTCGAGATGGCGCCGGGCGATGTGTTCGTGATCGAGACGCCGGGCGGCGGCGGCTACGGGGCGCCGCAGCGATGAGCAGGCGCCGAGGCGCTCAGGTCGTCGACGTGTCGTTGCCCGGCACGACCTGGCAGCCCTCGATGCGCCAGCGTTTATCGGGCTGGCGCTGCAACTGGTAGTCGGCCCGCCAGACATGGCCCTCGCCATCGCGGAACATGACGCCCTGCACGACGACCGACTCGATAGCCAAGGGCCGGTAGAAACTGATCGACGCCGGCCGGATCAGCATCGGGTAGGTGCGGCGCACCATTTCGGCGAACGTGGCCGCGTCACCGAACTGCTTCTGAATGGCCGGCGATGCATGCGAAAACGCCTTGACCGCATCATCGGCCGCGAACGCCTTCAGCTGCGCCTCGACCACCGCCCGCACCGCGCGTGCATCGCTGTCGGCAACCTCGGCCGTTCGAGGCGGGCCGTCGGCCATCGCAGCAAGCGGGATGACGCTGAAAAGCAGCGCGCAAACCAGAGACTTGAACATCGCGTTCTCCCCAAAGCGTCGAGAAACTCCTTAATTTTGCGTCGCTGCGTGCATCCATGCTGACGACGCGCCGCGCGCTGCACGACCGACGCACTGCGATGGTGTAAGGTCATTCCAGCCGGCACGACATCCCCGCGTGGCCCTGCCGAAAATTCATTCAAAGCTGATCTCGTCGGCTCCAACATCCACAGGAGAACCTGCACCATGAACACCCGCCTCATTGCCTCCAGCGCGCTCGCCTCCGTCCTCGCGATGGGCGTGCTCTCGGCCGCGCATGCCGCCGATCCGGGCAGGGAAAAAGAGAAGTGCTACGGCATTGCCAAGGCCGGCACCAACGACTGCGCTAACCTTTCGGGCAGCCACTCGTGCGCCGGTCAGTCGAAGAACGCGATGGCCGCTGACGAATGGAACTACGTCGCCAAGGGCACCTGCGAGAAGATCGGTGGCAAGTCCGAAGACCAAGCCAAGGCGATGGTCGCGAAGAAGTGATTTCTGCCGGCGCAGCGATGGCTGCGTCAGTCGGCATCGGCCTGCGCCAGCCGCACTACGCGGCGCTGCTCGAAGGCCGGCCGGCGCTCGGTTTCGTCGAAGTCCACTCCGAAAATTTCTTCGCCGATGGCGGCGCCGCGCTCGCGGTGCTGAGGCAGGCCCGCGAGGCATACCCGGTGAGCCTGCATGGCGTCGGCCTGGCGCTCGGCTCGGCCGTCGGCCTCGACCCGTGGCACCTCGACCGGCTCGCGCGGCTGGTGCGATGCATCGAGCCGGTGCGCGTTTCCGACCACGCGTGCTTCGCGCGCGCTGCGCCCGCGGATGGCGCACCGGTCACCCATGCGAACGACCTGCTGCCGATCGCGTTCACCGAGGCGTCGCTGCGGGTCATGGTGAGCAACGTGGCACAGGCGCAAGAGCGCATCGGCTGCACGATGCTGGTCGAGAACCTGTCGTCTTACGTGTCGTTCGCCGACGACTCGATGACCGAGCCCGAGTTCTTCGCCGCGCTGTGCGAGCGCACCGGTTGCGGCATGCTGCTCGACGTGAACAATCTGATGGTCAACGCGCTCAACGCAGGCGCTGTCGACCCGCTCGCGGCATGCTGTGCGTTCATCGACGCGCTGCCGGCGGGCATCGTCGGTGAGGTTCATCTCGCAGGTTATTGCGAGACCGATGGCATCGTCATCGACGACCACGGCAGCCGCGTGCGGCCGGCGGTGTGGGCCGCCTACGCACACGCGCTGCGCCGCTTCGGCCCGCTGCCGACGCTCGTCGAATGGGACACCGACCTGCCCGCGTTCGACGTGCTGCTCGGCGAGGCCGCGCAGGCGTTGGCGGTCGGCGCGCGCATCCAGCCATGAACGAGTTGCAGCGCCAGCAAGCGCTGCTCGCCGTGCTCGCCGGTGGGGCGGCGCAGGACGGCGCCGCGCAGCAGGTCTCTGCTGAAGCCGTCGCGATGTTGCGCGAACGTGGCACACGGGCCGCACGCGGCCTGGAGGCTTACCGCGCGAACGCCGAATCGATCGCTGACCGCGCGCTCGCGTCGATCTTCCCGACCGTGCAGGCGATGGTCGGCGCTGATGACTTCAGGCACCTCGCCAAGGAGTTTTGGAACGTGTGCCCACCCGAGCGAGGCGATCTCGGCGAATGGGGCGACGGGTTCGCCGCGTGGCTCGCGGCGCACGCCGGCCTGCACGCATGGCCGTACCTCGCCGACAGTGCGCGTCTCGAACTCGCACTGCACCGCCACGAGCGCGCCGCCGATGCCGTGCTCGATGTCGATTCGCTCCGCCGGCTCGAATCCGCCGATCCGGCGCAGTTGCGCCTTGTGCTGATGCCCGGCGTGGCGCTGCTGCGCTCACCGTGGCCGATCGCAGCGATTCACCGTGCGCACCAACTCGCAGGCGAGGCGGCGGAAAGCGCATTCGAGGCGGTGCGCGAGGCCATCGCGGCGCAGCGCGGCGAGCAGGTGTTGGTCGCGCGCCGCGGCTGGCGCGCGGCGGTGCACGCGATCGACCCGGCGACCGCCGACTGGACCGCAGATGTGCTCGACGGCATCGACCTCGGTACCGCGCTCACGCGCGCTGGTGAGGGTTTCGATTTCGCCGCGTGGCTGGCCACCGCGCTGCGTGAATCCTGGTTGAAGGAAGTGGCTGCGGCGCCGCCGATCAGTCGCGGGGCCTGAAGCCGATCACGATCGGCGGCGGCACCCGGCCGTTGTCGAGCGGGAAGGTTTCGGTTCGCTCGATGGCGCGCATCACGGCGTCGTCCCACGACTTCACGCCGCTGCTCTTGATCAGGCGCTTGCCAGCGATGCTGCCGTCGGGCGCGAGTCGCAACTCGACTTCGGCGCGCGGATTGCCGTCGATCGGATCGGTGAACACGATGTTGGGTTTGATGCGTGCCGCGATCCGGCCGCCGTAGGCAGCCGATGGACCGCTGCTGCGCGACGCCGTGCCGGTGTCGCCGGCACCTCCAGTCGCGTCAGGTAGGCCCTGCTGCATACGCTTTAAGTAGTCAGCGCGTGCGACCTCACGTTTCGCAGTGTCGGCCTTCTCGGCCTTCTCGGCCTTCTCGTTCTTCGCCAGTTCGACCTTGGCCTGCTCCACCTTCGCCTTGTCGGCCTTGTCCTTCTCGAGCTTCTTCTGCGCGAGCTCTTCTTTCGCGCGCTCGGCCTTTTCGCGCTTCTGTTCCTTCTGCGCTTCCTCGGCGGCCACGCGCTTGGCGTCTTCCTTCTTCGCTTTCTCGATTGCGATTTGCGGGTCGGGCAGCGCGGGGGTCGGCGGCTTTTCTGCGACGACAGGCTCGGGTGGTTTCGGCGTGGGCGTGGGTGTCGGTTTCGCGACCGGCTCGACCTTCTTGACCTCCGGTGGCGGCGCGGTCGGCGGCGGCTCGACGGCGCGCGGCGCGGCGGCTTGCGGCGTGGCCGACCAGAGTTCGGCGGCGACCGTCGCCGGCTCGTCGCTGCGCCAATCGACGCTGAACATCAGCCCGACGATCAGCAGCGCATGCGCCGCCACCGCGAGCGCGATCGCCCGGCCGCGCACCTTCGGCGCGCGCGGCATGAACGGGTCACGGCCGAAGGTCGATGCGCTGGCAGCGTTCATCGCGCGCTCAGGTTCCGCCGTTTTTCACGGAGAGGCCCACGCGCTGCACGCCCGAGCGCTGCAGCGTGTCCATCACCTTCACGACGGTTTCGTACTTGACGCTCTTGTCGGCCGAGATCACGACCGGCGTGTTCGCGTCACCGCCCTGCAGTTCCTTCACCTTCGCCGCGACATCGCGCATCGTGACCGGCGCGCCGTCTTTGCCGTCGATGCGCAGCTTGACCTTGTCGTCGCTGCCGACGACGAGCTCGACGACGTGATCCGGTCGCTTCGAGCTCTTGCCCACGCTAGGCAGATCGACCACGCCGGTCGTGATCAGCGGCGCCGTGACCATGAAGATGATCAGCAGCACGAGCATCACGTCGATGAACGGCACCATGTTGATCTCGTTGATGGTGCGGCGGCGCGAACCCGATCCGCGAAGACTGACGTTCGACATGTCAGTGCGCCGCCGCCGGCGTGCCGACGTTACGCTGCAGGATGTTCGAGAACTCCTCGATGAAGGTCTCTAGCTGGATCGCGATGCGGTCGATGTCGCGCGCGAAGCGGTTGTAGGCGATCACCGCAGGGATCGCCGCGAACAGGCCGATGGCGGTGGCGACCAGCGCCTCGGCGATGCCGGGCGCGACCGTTTGCAGCGTCACCTGCGTCATGTTCGCGAGGCCGACGAAGGCATGCATGATTCCCCACACCGTGCCGAACAGGCCGACGTAAGGCGAGACCGAACCGACGGTCGCGAGGAACGACAGGTTCGACTCGATCGTGTCGAGCTCGCGTTGAAAGCTTGCGCGCATCGCGCGGCGCGCGCCGTCGAGCAGCGCGCCGGCATCGCTCACGCGGCGCTCGCGCAGCTTCATGAACTCGCGCATGCCGGAGGCGAAGATGCGCTCCATCGGCGAGCCGTCGGTGCGCTTGAGCGCATCGGCGTAGAGGTCGTTGATGTTCTTGCCGGCCCAGAACTCGCGCTCGAATTCTTCGTTGGCACCGCGGTTTCGCCGCAGGCCGAACAGCTTGCCGAAGATCACCGTCCAGCTCGCGAGCGAGGCGATCATCAGCCCGGCCATCACGAGCTGAACGACGAGGCTCGCCTGCGTGACGAGTGTGAAGATCGAGAAGTCTTGATTCATCCGTTGCGGTTCTGAAAGATGGTGAGAAAGGATTTTGCGATCGCGTTCGGAATGCGCTGCGGTTTGAAAGTTCCGGCATCCACGCAGCCGATGCGGATCGTGCCTTCGGCGAGCAGCTCTTCTGCGCCGTGTTCGGGTTGGCGCCAGGCCTGCTGCGCGATCGTCATCTGCGCGCGGCCGGCGTGCCGCACGTCGACCGTGACCCCGATCAGGTCATCGAGACGCGCCGGGCGCACATAGCGCACGGTGGTGTCGGTGACGACGAAGACAGCGCCCGTCTCAGCGCGCATCCGCTCCTGCTGGTGGCCGAGCGAGCGCAGCCACTCGGTGCGCGCGCGTTCGAAAAATTTCAGGTAGTTCGCGTAGAAGACCACGCCGCCCGCGTCGGTGTCTTCCCAGTAGACGCGCATTTGAAATCGGAAGGATCGTGAATCGTTCTCTTGCATCGACCCCGATTATCGCCGCGGTCCGACAACGTCGACACCCTACGGGCTCACCTTGCGCCAGACCGGCCCCCATTGCGGGTGCCCGGCCTCCGACTTGCTCAGCGCGAACGCCGGGTCGTCGGCCCGTGCGGCACGAAACTCTGCTTCGCAGGCCGGCGAGCGGTCGCTGGTGCAGTAGATAAACGCGAGGTGCTTGTGGGCTGCTGCGCGATCGCGCGGTGAGGCCAGGCCGTCTTTGAGCGATTGCTTCAACAGCTTCTCGGCTTGCGGATACTGCGCGTCGTCGTAGGCGCGCATGCCGGCGAGCAAGGCCTTCTCGGCCGGTCGCTCGGCCACGTCCATCAGCCCCGGCGGTGTAGACGGAGGCAACACGCAACCGGCGAGCGCGGTGCTGAGTGCGAGTGCAGCGGCGAGGTGCGAATATTTCATCGTCAGAACTTGTGTTTGAAGGTGACCGGTTGGTCGGCCGTCACATTGAGGGTGACGCTGTACGGCGGCAAGTCGGTGTTGCGCACGACGATCTGGTGGCGGCCGGCCGGCAGGTTGAGCTCGGTCAGCGGGGGTGATGTACCGACGCGCCGGCCGTCGACCTCGACCTCGCCCCAGGGGCTGATCGCGATGCGCACGATCCCTGTGGCCGCCTGCGCGGGCAGGGTCACCACGGCCGCGGCGATACGGGCTTCACGCTCGCGGACTTCACGGGCGCGTTTGTCTTTCGCGGTTTCTTTCGTCGCTTCTTTGGGTGTCGGTTTCGACACAGATTTCGGCGCGGGCTCCGAAGAATTTGCGACCGGCGCCCGTGGCAACGCCGATGCCACCTCGACGGCGCTCGCCGCGCCGACCGCAGTCGCGACAGCGAGGGCCATCGGTGCAGAGGAAGCCGAGTCGAGCGCGGCAGCCGATGCGCTGACGGACGCGATCGGCGCGACGAACGCGATCGACGCGGCGGGTGCCGGTGCCGCGATCACCACGTCCGCGGGCACGGTGGCCGTCGCAACCGGCGCCGCGGCAGCCGACACAGCATCGCGGTTCGCGCCCAGCGCCAACCACGCGATCGCACCGATCACCACCACGCCCACCGTGGCAAGCGCGATCCACAGCGGCTTGATCCCGGCTGCAGGGTTGCTCTGCATGTCACCCTCGGATGAGACGGTGTTTTCGTCGAGCCAATGCCGCAGCTCGCGCGAGAACGCGCGCGCCGAGCGGAAGCGATGCTCGGGGTTCTTCGCGAGCGCCTTCGCGGCGATCTGCGCCAGCGCGGCGGGCACCGAGGCGTCGACTGCGTTGGCCAGCGGCGGCTCGTGCTCGAGCACCGCAGCCGTGATCTCGTCGAGCGTGTTGCCGCGAAACGGCTTCAGGGCGGTCAGCAACTCGTACAGCACGACGCCGAGCGAGAACACGTCGGCACGCCGATCGACCGGCTCGTGGCGCGCCTGTTCGGGCGCCATGTAGTAGGGCGAGCCGGCCGCGATCTCGTCGGCTTGATGCGCGTCGTGCTGGTGGGCGATGCGCGCGATGCCGAAATCGAGCACCTTGGGGTGCGTGCGGCTGGTCATGAAAATGTTGGCTGGTTTTACGTCGCGGTGCACCACGCCTTTGCTGTGCGCGTAGCCGAGTGCATCGGCGACGCGGCGCACGATCAGCGCGGCCTGTGCCGGTGTGGCGCGCCAGCCTTCCTGGCGCAGTTGGCGCAGGTCGCGGCCCTTGAGCAACTCCATCGCGATGTAGGCGCGGTCGTCGCTGATGCCGGCGTCGAACACCGTCACGATGTTCGGGTGGCTCAGGCCGGCAGCGGCGCGCGCCTCGTTCAGGAACAACGCGTTGAACGACTCGCGCTCAGCTTCGATGACCTCGACATGCAGTGTCTTGACCGCGATCAGACGCGAGAGCAACGGGTCGTGCGCGGCGTACACCGTGCCGATGCCGCCTTCGCCCAACTGATACTTCAACGCGTAGCGGCCGATGTGGCCGATCGTGGGCACCGAGCCGTCGCCGGGTTTGTCGTCCGGGGCATCGGAGAAGGTCGCAGACGGGCCGCGCATGGCGTGCAAGTCGGCCTCGTCCCACAGTGCCATGTCGGCCGGTGGGTGCGGCGGCAAGGTCATCGGCGGGCCGGGCTCCGAGTCTTTCGGTGCGGGCTCGGGAGGAGGGGCGAACGAAGTCACCGCGGCAGCTTAGCCGAGCGCGCGTGGCATGAACGCACCAAATGCCACGCCATCGCCCGCTTCGTCACACACGCTCACGATTCGGCCGACGATTGCGGGAGTTTTCGAGCGTGTGGCCGCTCCGCCGCAGTGATGTGTTGCCTCAAAGCGCAACGCGCAGGCGGTCGACGGCTTCGTGCAATTGCGCCAGCCCGCTCGCGTACGAGAAGCGCACGAAGTGCTCGGTGCCGGCGCGCCCGAAGTCACGCCCGGGCGTGATCGCCACATGGGCTCGTCGCATCACGTCGAACACGAAATCCCAACTGCTGGTGCAGGTGCCGGACAAGTGCGCGGAGCAGTCGGCCCAGGCGTAGAACGCGCCGTCGGGCATCACCGGCACGGCGAGGCCGAGTCGGTGCAACGCCGGCACCAAAAAGTCACGCCGCGCGCGGAACTCGCCGCGGCGGCGCTCGTATTCGGCGATCGATTCGGGCTCGAAGCACGCGAGCGCGGCGTGCTGGGCCACGGTCGACGGGCAGATGTAGAGGTTCTGAGCGAGCTTCTCGATCGCCGGCACCAAGCTCTCGGGCACGACCAGCCAGCCGAGCCGCCAGCCGGTCATCGAAAAGTATTTGGAGAAGCTGTTGATCGAGATCACGCTCTCGTCGGCATCAATGGCGTGGGCCAGGGCGCTGTGGCCGAAGCGTTCTTCGAAGCTGAGCCCGAGGTAGATCTCGTCGACCAGCGTGAAGCCGCCGCGCGCACGCACCGCGGCCACGATGCGGCCCATCTCGTCGGGGTCGATCGAGGTGCCGGTCGGGTTCGAGGGCGAGGCCAGCAGCACGCCACGCGTGCGCGCCGACCAGGCGGCCTCGACGCTCGCCGCGTCGAGCTGAAAGCGTGCCTCGGCAGACGCCGGCAGCAGTATCGGCACGCCCTCGGCCGCGGCGACGAAATGGCGATTGCAGGGGTAACTCGGGTCGGGCAGCAGCACCTCGTCGTCGCGGTCGACGAGCGCCAGGCAAGCGAGCTGCAACGCGGCCGAGGCGCCCGCGGTCACGATGATGCGGCGCGGTGCGATCTCGAGGCCGAAACGCGTGGCGTACCAGGCGCTGATCGCCGCGCGCAACTCGGGCAGGCCGGTCGCGTCGGTGTACTGCGTGCGGCCGGCGCGCATCGCACGTTCGGCGGCTTGTTGGACCAGCGGCGGCGCGGTGAAGTCGGGCTCGCCGATGTTGAGAAAGATCATCGGCGAGTCAGCGCACGCCGGGCTGCGCGCCAACTCGGCCGCAGCCTTGGCACACTCCATCACGTAGAAGGGCTCGATGTGGTCGAGGCGCCGAGCGAGCTTCATGCGAGCGAGTGTCATGGCACGAGCTTCATGCGAGCGAGTGTCATGGCACGAGCTTCATGCGAGCGAGTGTCAGCGCACGAGTTTCATGCGTCTACCGGCGCGAAGCCCGCATCGCTTCGACCTCGACCGATCGCAAATCGCCCGCCGATTTGTCGAGCACGCCGTTGACATACTTGTGACCGTCGGTGCCGCCGAAGCTCTTCGCGAGTTCGACCGCCTCGTTGATCGCGACCTTGTACGGGATCTCGATGCAGTGGGTCAGCTCGTAGACGCCGATCATCAGCACGCCGTGCTCGATCGGCGACAAGTGCGCGGTCTTGCGGTCCACGTGGCGCGTGAGCACCGCGTCGATCGCGGAGGCCTCGCCGATACAGCCGTGCAGCAGCGCATCGAAGTGCGCGGCGTCGCATTTGTCGAAGCCTTCTTGCTCGCGCATGTGGGCGTCGATCAGGATCGCTTCGGCGCCCGAGACCAGCCATTCGTACAGGCCTTGCAGCGCGAACTCGCGCGAGCGGCGGCGCGCCGATTTCGGCTTCGTGTGCTTGAACCCGGGCTTCTTTTTCGGCGCGGGCTTCGCGGTGGGTGGGTCGGCGGGTGCGTCGTCGGACGAGACCGTGGGGTCGACGGGTTCGGTCACGACAAATCTTCCATCAGGTTGGCCATCTCAACCGCCACCCGGGCCACGTCGCGCCCCTTTTCTTCGCTGCGCGCCCAGGCCTGCGCTTCGTTCTCGACCGTGAGGATCGCATTGGCGATGGGGATCTGGTGGTCGAGCGCGACGCGCGTGACGGCTGCGCCGCTTTCGTTGGCCACCAACTCGAAGTGATAGGTCTCGCCGCGCACGACGCAGCCGAGCGCGATCAGCGCGTCGTAGCCTTCGCTTTCGGCCAGCGCGTTGAGCGCGATCGCGACCTCGAGCGCGCCCGGCACGGTCACGTGCTTGATGTGCTTGGGCGAGACGCCGAGCGCCTGCAGTTCGGCCAGGCACAGCTCGGCCAGCTTGTCGGTGATCGCGGCATTGAAGCGCGCCTGCACGATGCCGATGCGCAAGTCGCGCCCGTCGATCTGCGCTTGCATGCCGCGGCTTTGGGTTTCGCTTCGGTTCATCTCACCTTTGTCAGCGTCTTGCATCGTTCATCCCTGGTGTTGTTCTGAGGCAAGAAACCCGGTGACCTCGAGCCCGTAGCCAATCATGCTGGGCATGCGGCGCGGGCTGCCGAGCAGCTTCATCTTCGCGATGCCGAGCTCGCGCAAAATTTGCGCGCCGATGCCGTAGGTGCGCAGGTCCATTTGGCTTTGCGAGCGGGCGGTGTGCGCAGCGCCGTTCGACGGTGGCAGCACATGCTGGACCAGCGCAGCCACGTCTTCGCCGCAGTTGAGCAGCAGCGCGGCGCTGCGCGAATTCTTCTGCAGCATCGCCAGCGCCTTCGGCAGCGGCCACGAGTGTTGACAGTTGCCGCCTACGTCGAGCAAATCCATCACCGAGAGCGGCTCGTGCACGCGCACCAGCACTTCGTCGGCTTCGGCCCATGCGCCCTTCGTCAGCGCCAGGTGCAGGCCACCGGTGCGATCGCGAAACGCGGTGCAGTCGAACGTGCCTTGCGCGGTGACGAGCGGACGGTTTCCAACACGCTCGATCAGCGTTTCGTTGCGGCTGCGGTGCTCGATCAGGTCGGCGATCGTGCCGATCTTCAGGCCGTGTTCTCGTGCGAACGCGATCAGGTCGGGCAGGCGCGCCATCGTGCCGTCGTCCTTCATCACTTCGCAAATGACCGACGCGGGCGACAGGCCCGCCATGCCGGCCAGATCACAACCCGCCTCGGTGTGACCGGCGCGCATCAGCACGCCGCCTTCTTGCGCGCGCAGCGGGAAGATGTGGCCGGGCTGGACCAGATCGCTCGCTTTCGCGTCGCGCGCCACGGCCGCCTGCACGGTGCGCGCGCGGTCGGCCGCCGAGATGCCGGTGTCGACGCCGGTCGCGGCTTCGATCGAGACGGTGAACGCGGTGCCGTGGCGCGTGCCGTTGCGCGCGGTCATCGATTGCAGTTGCAGGCGCTCGCAGCGCTCGGGCGTCAGCGTGAGGCAGATCAGGCCGCGGCCGAAGCGCGCCATGAAGTTGATCGCGTCTGGCGTGACGTGGTCGGCGGCGATGACGAGATCACCTTCGTTTTCGCGGTCTTCCTCGTCGACGAGGATGATCATGCGGCCCGCTGCCAGTTCGGCAACCAGCTCGGGAATAGGAGAAATTGGCATCGGCGAATTGTAGGTGGGGCGGTCGGTTCTCTTGACCCGGAGTACCAGCGCAGCGGGGTGAATGCCTTCGCCTTGGTGGTCGATAAAGAGCCAGCGGTCTACCGAGCCCCGGCGGGCGCCGTCAACATGCGTTCCACATACCGCGCGATCAGGTCGATCTCGAGGTTCACATGTGCGCCGGCCTTCAGCGTGCCGAGCGTCGTGCTCTGCAGCGTGTGGGGGATGAGGTTGATGCTGAGCTCGCAGCCGCCGTGGTCGGGGCCGATCTGGCCAAAGCCGCTTTGTTCGAACGCGGGCTTCGGATCGATCACGCGGTTCACGGTCAGGCTCACGCCGTTCACGGTGATCGATCCTTTGTAGGCGATGAAGCGCGCGAGTTCGAGCGGCGCCCGGACGCGCAGCTCCCATGACTCGCCGACCCTCTGCAAGAGCGTCACGCGGCCGATGCCGTCGACATGGCCGCTGACCATGTGACCGCCGAGGCGGTCGTTGGCGCGCATCGCTTTCTCCAGGTTCACCGGGCCTGGCTCGGCCAGCCCCGCGGTCTTGTCCAAGCTCTCGGCCGAGATGTCGATCGTGAACCGGTTCGCTGCCGCGTCGAACGTGGTCACGGTCATGCAGGCGCCGTTGAGCGCGATGCTGTCGCCGAGTTGCACGTCGTCGAGGTAGCCGCGTGGCACCTCGATCGTCAACTGCTTGCCATGCGACGCGTCGCTGCCGAGCGTGCGTGATGCGGTGATGCGGCCGAGGCCGCTGATGATGCCGGTGAACATCGAGTGATTCTGGCAGACGCCGCCGGGCCGCCCCAAGGCTGCTGCAGCCCCCTTGGGGGGCAGGAACGAAGTGACGTGGGAGTCGTCATTTCGGGCGGGCGATCAGGCGCAGGTCATCGCCGATCTGCGTCACGCTGACGAAGCGCAGCGCCAAGCTGCCTTGCAGGCTTTCCAGCGGGCCGAATGCCGCGAGCTCGCGGCCCGCGCCGAGCAGCTTCGGCGCCATGTAGATCAGGAACTCGTCGACCAGCCCTTCACGCACGAACGAGCCGTTCAACTTGTGGCCCGCCTCGACATGCAACTCGTTGATGCCGCGGGCCGCGAGGTTTTCGAGCATCGCAGTCAGATCGACCTTGCCGCTCGGGCCCGGCATCAGCGCGATCTGCACGCCGCGCGATTCCAGCGCGGCGCGGCGCGATTCGTCCGGCGCAGCGGCGTAGATCAAGGCCTCGCCGGGCGCATCGAGCATGCGCGACGCGGGCGGCGTGTCGAGCCGCGAATCGACGATCACGCGCAGCGGTTGCAGCACGGTCTCGACGAGGCGCACATCGAGCCGCGGGTTGTCTTCGAGCAACGTGCCCACGCCGGTCAGCACCGCGCTCGCGCGCTTGCGAAACGCGTGGCCATCGGCGCGCGCGTCCGGGCCGGTGATCCACTGGCTCGCGCCGTTGTTCAGTGCGGTGCGCCCGTCGAGCGAGACCGCGGCTTTCAAACGTACCCAGGGTCGCCCGCGCTGCACGCGCGAGAAGAAGCCGATGTTGAGTTCGTACGCTTCATCCGCGAGCTCGCCTTCGACCACCTCGATGCCGGCCGCGCGCAGCCGTGCCGCGCCTTGGCCCGCGACGAGCGGAAACGGGTCTTCCATCGCCATGACCACGCGCGCGATGCCGGCTTCGATCAACGCGTCGCAGCACGGCGGCGTGCGGCCGTGGTGCGCGCACGGCTCCAGCGTGACGTGCGCGGTCGCGCCGCGTGGGCTCTGGCCGTTTGCCACCGCATCGCGCAAGGCCATCACCTCGGCATGCGGGCCGCCGGCCTGCTGCGTGTGGCCGCGGCCGATGACCCGGCCGTCGGCGGCGACCAGCACGCAACCGACGCGCGGGTTCGGGTCGGTCAGGCCGATCGCGGCGCGTGCCAGGGTCAGCGCCTCGTGCATCGGCGTGGTGGAAAGATCGCTCATGGTTGGTGCTGCGCAGTGCTCAGATCGACGTACACATCGCCATTGTTGCCTGCCACCCGAACCGCTTGGCCGATGGGGCAGGCCACGGTGCCGGCCACGACCACAAAGTTCTGGTTCGGCAGGCTCGCGGCAACGCCGGTGTAGCTCGCTCGGTGCTCGATTTTCGCGTCGATCGTGCCGCTCGCGTCGAGGTCGGTGCTGACGCGGCACACGCGCTTGTCGGCAGCGTTCGTGCCGATCGCCCAGCCGTTCGGCACCAGGTTCGCGCGGCCCGACCACTGCCCGCCGGCCGACGGGTACACGGCGCAGTGGTAGGCCGCAAATCGGTCGCTCGCTGGGCCCGTGACCGGCTCGACGCTGCACACCGGCGCAACTGCGTCGCTGCCACCGGTCATCGTCATCGCCACCGTGAATGCGAGCGGTGCATCGTTGCTTTGTGCGGCGTTCGGCAGCGGGCTCGACGTAAAGCGCACCACGCCACTGAGCAGGTGGCCGACGTGCGTGTCGCAGGCGCCGAGCGCGGCAGCAGTCAGCGCGCTCGTCGGCGTGATCGACGCGACCGCAGCGCAGCGGCCGATCAGCAAGCCGCTGCGGTTGTCGAACACGAACGCGACGCTGCCGGCGCCGACCGGCTTGAAGGCGCTGCGGCCGTCGCCGAGGTCTTTCGCGGTCAGCGGAATGCGAATCGAGCGGCCGAACGGGCCCCTCGACGGCGAGGCGCTGCGCGCGAGGCCGAGTGCACCGCTGAAGACCGGTGCCACGCCGGCGACCAACGAGCCGAGCGCGATTTGCTGCGGGTTGCCTGCCGGGTCGTTCCAGCTGACCGTGACGAGCAGGTTCTTCGCCATCAGCGTGCCGGCCGCAGTGACCTGCCGAGTGACGCGGTACGACGTGTTCGTGGCGTAGCCGCTGCTCGCATCCACAGTGCGCGAAGTGCTCGCGATCGCCTCGAAGGAATGGGTTCCGGGTGCGCCCGGTGCGGCCACGAGCACGGTGAATGCGCGCAGCGTTTCGACGTCTTCTTGCGCCAGCCGTACCGCCTCGGAGCGCTGGCGCGCGACCTCGGCGTTGAGCCGTAAATGCGTTTGAACGCGTGCGATCGCGAGCATGCCGATCGCGAGCACCAGGAAGGCGATCAGCGCTTCGATCAGCGTGATGCCGCGTTGGCGGCGTGATGATGATGTGCGCATGGTGAGCATCCTCAAAAGTCGCGCCAGCCGCCGTTGACGCGCGCGAAGCTGCCGCTGGTGTGATTCAACGCGGCGAGCACGCACGGGTCGTAGAACAGTTCGGGTGCGCCGTTGCCCTGGTAGCCGGCTTCCGACAACAGCGCACCGCGCACGTAAGCGCCGCCGCTGGTGTTGTGCCAGCCCAGCGAGCCGGCGTAGACCACGCCGTGCAGCGCGACGGCGCCGTCGAACCGAGCGGCACCGCTGACGACGATCACGACCGGCTTCTGCGCACTGCCCAACGTGATCGGACCGGCCAGCACCAGATCACCGTCGACGTGAATCAGCGCAGCGTCGGCCGCTGCGGCGACCACAGCGCCGAGCACCGCGGCGCAGTCGAGCGCGCAGGTGATGCGCGTGACGGCCGGCTGGCTCGCCCACGCGGCTTTGTCGACGCCGAAGTGAGCGCTGAAGAAACGCTCGGCGGGCAGGGCGGCGAGCGCGGTGTCGTGGCCGATCAACAGGCCTGTTTTGGGTGCACCGGCTGGCGGCGTCAGGCGGGCTTGCGCGGCATCCACCGCGCCGCCTGCATTGACCGCGATGCCGGTCGCCGGGTCGGCGTTGTGCAGGCCGATGGTCGCGCTGCCGGCGTCGAAGCCCGCGCGGGTCGTCACGGTCGCGGCGGGCGGCGTGCGCAGTCCGGCGACGAGGCCGAATGCGGCTTCGATCTTCGCGCTCGCATCGGCCCGGCTGGTCGAACCCGGGGCGCAAGCGCCGGCCAGTTGGGTGCAGCCGTTCGCGACGACGCGCACGACGCCGGGCTTGCCGGTCGGCAGAAACTGCACCGAGAACGCGGCGGCGGGCGCCGATGCCGATGACGACGCCGACGGCAGGCTCGGCAGGCCGTTCACCGGGCAACTGCACGACCAGCCGTTGTCGGCGCGCACGCAGCTGGCGTAGAGCGGGGTCGCAGCACCGGCGTGGTTCCAGACCGTCGGCGTCAGCAGGCCGGTCGTCGGCGCGGTCGACAGGTAGCGTCTGCGGAACGAGCTGGCGGCCGCGTCGGCGCTCGGCTCGCAATCGGCGCCGATGCGCTGGTTCGCGTTGAGCTGCGCCAGCGCCCATTCGACGCCGGCTTCGGCGGCCTCGAAGGCCTGGGTCGCGCGGTACTGGTTCGCCGACGTGCGCTGCTCGAACACGAGGTTGCGGTTCGTGAACACCGCGGCGAGCACCATCGCCAGCAACAGCACCAGCACGACGATCAAGGCAGCGACGCCGCGCTGTTTTTTGGAGGCAGTTACGGTGGTCGGCATCATGTTTTCCTCAGGTCGCACACGCGCCGACGACCACGTCGTTGCGCAAGCGCACGCTGCTGTGCAAGCTGCGCTTGACGGACGCATCGGCGACGAGCCGGCCGGTGATGGCGAGCGCGAGGCTGCGTACCTGCTGCTGCGGTGCGCAGGCCACGCTGGCGGGCGGGCAGGGCACGGCGCAGAAGGCCTCCAAGCTCACGTTCTGCACCGTCGGCGTCACGGTGAACTGCGTGATCGTCAAGGTGCCGGCGTCGGTCAGCGCTTGCCAGTTGCCGGCGCCGAGCTGGAGTTCGATCGCGCCGTTGCGCAGCCGAAAACCGAATTGCTCGTTGGGGTCGACCAAGTGGTTCTCGATCGCGTCGCGCGAGTAGCGAAAGCTCGCTGCGTCGGAGGCAGCGGCCATTGGCGCGAGCGCGGCATACGGGTTCGCGGTGACGCTGCTCGCGCCGTCGGCCCAGACGCCGTCGATGGCCGCGCCCCAGTGGCCGGCCCGGCGCAGGTCGCGTGAGACCACGTCGGCGGCGGTGCGCAGGTCTTGCATCAAGCGCGCTTCGAGCAGCAGCGCGCGGTTCTCGCGCAGGTGGCTCGCGAGCAAGGCCGCGCCGGCCGCGGCGATGAACAGCGCAATCACGACGCCGACCATCAGCTCGACGATCGACAGGCCGCGCTGGGCGTTCCGGGGTGTCATCAGAGCGCCCAGCACTTGCGGTTCGCGGCAGCCGGGTTCGCGACTGTCGCATCACGACCCGAGGCGTATGCCAGGTTCATGCCGGTCGACGTGAGCTTCATGTGGCGGCATGCCACGTCGCGCGCCTGCAGGCCGCTCGCGGTGGCGAGGAGCTCGAAGCCGTCGGCATCGTTGGCGGTGATCCGCAGCGCGTAGTGCTTGGCGCTGGAGGTGCCCGCCACGCCGATCTCGGCCAGGTTGCCGTACGCCGCGGTGTTGCTGCGAAAGCGCTCCTGCGCGGCTTGCACCGTCATCGTCGCGACCAGCACATCGGCGCGGCGCGCCTTTTGCAATTGGCCTTCGAAGCTCGGCAGCGCGACGCTCGACAAGATGCCGGTGACCGCCACGCCGATCATCAGCTCGATCAGCGTAAAGCCGTGGTTGCGGGCCGATCGGCTTTGGGTTTGACTCGTCTTCATGGTGGTTCTCCGACCGTTCAGCAGGCGCGGTAGCCGGGCGCCGCGGCTTGCGGCGAGCAGGAGCGCACGCGCCCCATGACGTTGATGACGTGATGAACGGCGCGGCCGCTCGCGCCGGTCACGCGCAAGGTGCCGGTCGGCGTGCTCGTGCCATGCAGCGGGTCGAACAGCACCGACGCCACGTTCGCCTGCAGGCCGATGTGGTCGCCTGTTGCGATCGTCACGGTCTTGACCTCGTGCGCATCGCCGCTGCACAGCGCGGGGCCGCTGGCAGCGCTGGCTTCGGCACAGCGGCACTGGTCGGCGTTGCCGGTGTGGATCACGTAGCAGCTGCCGGTGGACGTGGCATGCACGCTCAGCCGCAGCGGCTCGTTGCGGGCCACGGCCTCGGAACGGACGAACTGGATGTCGGTTGCGAGCTGGGTTGCCGCACCGTCGAGGCGGCGCGCGTCGATCAGGCTTTGCATGCCCGGCGCAGCGCTGCCGGCAACGATGGCCGTGATCGCGAGCACGATGCAGGCCTCGATCAATGTGACGCCGCGCTGGGCTGAAAAGGTGCTGGTTTTCATCTGTGCTCCGGTGTGTGAACCAATGCACAGACTGTAGAAAACGGCGCCCGTCGGCGCGACCCGCAGAGGGGGGAACCGGGCTACCCCTTGTGGGCTCCCCCGACGACCACCCCCGGTCGGGGTGGTGCCTAAATATCCCGGATCAGCTGCCGGAACTCGTCGACATCCTCGAAGCTGCGGTACACCGATGCGAAGCGCACGTAGGCCACCTTGTCGATGCGCTTCAACTCGCGCATCACGAGTTCGCCGAGGCGGGTGGAGGGCACTTCTTTCGCGCCGCTGTTCAGCAGCTTGTCTTGAATGCGCTCCATTGCCGCGTCGATCTGCTCGACGCTGACCGGGCGCTTGCGCAGTGCCAGCGTCATCGAGGCGCGGATCTTCGAGGCGTCGAACTCGGCCCGCGTGCCGTCCTTCTTGACGACCGAGGGCAGCGCGATTTCGGGCCGCTCGTAGGTCGTGAAACGCTTGTCGCAGCTGTGGCAGCGGCGGCGGCGGCGCACCACGTCGCCCTCGTCCGAGTCGCGGGTCTCGACGACCTGGGTTTCTTCATGAGAGCAAAAGGGGCAACGCATGGGTGAGAGGCGATGGCAGGGTCGCTGGCGCGACCCCTTCCCGGCTGCTTATCGATACACCGGGAAGTCTTTCGTCAACACCGCGACTTTGGCCTTCACCGCGGCGCTCACCGCCTCGTCGTTGGGCTTGTCGAGGATGTCGGCGATCAGGTGAGCGGTCTGCCGCGCCTGCTCCTCCTTGAAGCCACGCGTCGTCATCGCCGGCGTGCCGAGGCGGATGCCACTGGTCACCATCGGCTTTTGCGGGTCGTTCGGGATGCCGTTCTTGTTGCAGGTCATGTGCGCCGCGCCGAGCAGGTTCTCGGCTTCCTTGCCGGTCAGGTTCTTCGGGCGCAGGTCGACCAGCATCACATGCGATTCGGTGCGGCCGCTGACGATGCGCAGACCGCGCTCGATCAGCGTCCCGGCGAGCACGACCGCGTTCTTCGCCACTTGCTGCTGGTAGGCCTTGAACTCAGGTTGCAGCGCCTCCTTGAACGCGACCGCCTTTGCGGCGATCACGTGCATCAGCGGGCCGCCCTGGATGCCGGGGAATATGGCGCTGTTGATCTTCTTGGCAATGGCCTCGTCGTTCATCAGCACGATGCCACCGCGCGGGCCGCGCAGGCTCTTGTGGGTGGTCGAGGTGACGACATCGGCGTGCGGCACCGGGTTCGGGTAGACGCCCGCGGCGATCAGGCCGGCGTAGTGCGCCATGTCGACCATGAAAATCGCGCCGATGTCTTTGGCAACTTTGGCGAACCGCGCGAAGTCGATCTTCAGGCTGTATGCCGAAGCGCCCGCAATGATCAGCTTGGGCTTGTGCTCGTGGGCCGTGCGCTCCATCGCGTCGTAGTCGATGGCTTCGGCGGCGGTCAGGCCGTAGCTGACCACCTTGAACCACTTGCCACTCATGTTCAGCGGCATCCCGTGCGTCAGGTGGCCGCCCTCGGCCAGGCTCATGCCCATGATCGTGTCGCCCGGGTTCAGCAGGCCGAAGAAAACCGCCTGGTTGGCCTGCGAGCCCGAGTTCGGCTGCACGTTGGCGAACTGCGCGCCGAACAGTTGCTTCACCCGGTCGATCGCGAGCTGCTCGGCGATGTCGACGAACTCGCAACCGCCGTAGTAGCGTTTGCCGGGGTAGCCCTCGGCGTATTTGTTGGTGAGCTGCGTGCCCTGCGCGGCCATCACGGCGGGCGAGGCGTAGTTCTCGGAGGCGATCAGCTCGATGTGCTGTTCCTGGCGCTGGTTCTCGCGCTGGATCACAGACCAGAGTTCGGGGTCGACGTTGGCGATGGTCGATTGCGCGCGGTCAAACATGATTGGCAGTCCTCTTCAAGCGAAGTCTTCTAGGCCGATACGCCTGCGCGATGCAAGCGACCTCGAAGCTGCCCAGGCGAACGGCTGAACGGCGCTGCTACCTCAGCAGGCGTCGACCGCGCTTCCCGGTGGTGACCCACCTCGGGCCCCGTGGCTTCGCATGTTGGAGTCGGGGCCGCATCGCCAGTTGCGCGGTGTCACAAGTGTAGCGGAGGCCGAGCTGAAGGCCGCAGTCCCCGGCCGGCACCTCTGCCAGGCGAAGGCCCCGTTTCTCAGCGCAGCAGCGCGATTTGCTCGGGTTCGGGCGACGGCTCGGTTTTGGTCGCCGTCTCGGCGGAGGAGGCGGGCTTCGGCGCGGGCGGCGTGGCCGTGAGAATCGTGCGTTGCGGCACATTTTTGCCGGCAGCTACGGCGCGCAGCATGTTTTGCTCGCTCAGCACCTTGCCAGCGTAGCCGCCATCGTCCGCCAGATTCGCGGCGCCCACGTAGAAGCGCAGCCCGGCCTCCAGGCTACCGGCACGCGCGATGCATTCCTTGAGCACCTGCACGCCGACGCGCAGGTTCGTGACCGGGTCGAACGCGGCGTGGTTGCCGCCGAAGGCTTCGTACTTGTCGTTGTGGATCTTCGTCATGACCTGCATCAGGCCCTGCGCGCCGACCGCGCTTTGCGCGAACGGGTTGAAGCTCGACTCGACCGCCATGATCGCGAGGATCAGCGTTGGGTCCAGCCCCGCTTTCTGGCCAACGCTCCAGGCTTCTTGCACCAGCCGGCTGACCGGCTCCGGCGCCACGTGGTAGCGGCGCGAAAGCCAGTTCGCCACGGCGGCTTGCTGGCGGCTCAGTTCCTTCGGGTCGGAGGCCGTGGCGCGGGTGATCGCACCCGGTTCGCTCAGTTCGGCTGCGAGCAAATCGCCCGGGTCTGCCGGTTCGGCACGCGCTTCGTGGCGCGCCTGCAGCCAGCCCAGCGTCCAGGCTTCGGCCTCGTGGCGAACATCGGCCCGGCCGGCGGCGAAGATCAGCACCGCCGCCAAGATCAGGCCGATCAGGGCCAGCGTGTTGTGGCTGACCTCCAGCAAACCTTGGCCCACGTCTCGCAGAAACACCGAGGCCGATCGGGCCGAGGCGTCGCGCACCGACCGCCCGAGGGTCGCAACCCCCGACGCCGATTGCGCGGTGGCGTCGCGCGCCACCTGAATCATTTGGCTCAATGCCATATTTCGCTCCTTCGATCGTCGCTTCGCCCGGGTCGTGCATTGCTCATCGGAGCTGCTGCATCATCGTGGGGTGGCGGCGATAATTGCTGGCCGACGGTCGGCGCGGTTTGTGAAAACGACGCGTTGGTCGGCTGGTGCCGAGAGGCCGCCAAGCCTGCATCCCAACGATGCGCTTCACGGGTTATCCCTCACGGGTCAGAAAGAGACCGAAATTTAGCAAGGCCCTTCATAACCAGTCAAGACTATCAAACGGTTTGTTAACTACTTATTGGTATGAAATATCGCGATCTCCGTGACTTTATGAACGGCCTGGAGCGGGTCGGCGAGCTCAAGCGCGTCGCAGAGCCAGTGTCGGCGCGGCTCGAGATGACAGCCGTCAGCGATTCCGTTTTGCGCGCCGGCGGTCCGGCGCTGTGGTTCCTGACACCGGCGGGTTACAAAATTTCGGCCTTGACAAACCTGTTCGGTACGCCAAAGCGGGTCGCACTCGGCATGGGTGCCGACGAGGTCAGCGACCTGCGCGACGTCGGTCGCTTGCTCGCGAGCTTGAAGGAGCCCGAGCCACCGAAGGGTCTGAAAGACGCCGGCAAGCTCATCGGCATGGCCAAGGCGCTGTGGGACATGAAGCCCTCGGTGGTGCGCAAACCGGCCTGCCACGAGGTGGTGCTGCAAGGCGCCGAGGTCGACCTCGGCCTGCTGCCGGTGCAGACCTGCTGGCCCGACGACGCCGGCCCGTTGATCACCTGGGGCCTGGTGATCACCCGCGGTCCGCAGGGCGGTGTCAACGCCCGCACGCGCCAAAACCTCGGCATCTACCGTCAGCAAGTCATCGGCAAGCGCCAAGTCATCATGCGCTGGCTCGCCCACCGCGGCGGCGCGCTCGACTTCCGCGATTTCGCGCTTGCCAAGCCTGGCCAGCCGTTCCCGATGGCGGTGGCACTCGGCGCCGACCCGGCCACGATCCTCGGTGCGGTCACGCCGGTGCCCGACACGCTCTCCGAGTACCAGTTCGCCGGCCTGCTGCGCGGCAGCCGCACCGAGCTGGCGGAGTCCAGCGTGGGCGATGCCGGCGTGATGCTGCAGGTGCCGGCCAGCGCCGAGATCGTGCTGGAGGGCCACATCCCGGTCGCGGCCAAAGGTTTCAGTGGCGTCAGCGAACACGGCGTGAAGACCAAGGAAATCAACGGCTACTTGCACGCGCTCGAAGGCCCGTTCGGTGACCACACCGGCTACTACAACGAGCAAGACTGGTTCCCGGTGTTCGAGATTGACCGCATCACCCACCGCACCGACCCGATCTACCACTCGACCTACACCGGCAAGCCACCTGACGAGCCGGCGATCCTGGGCGTGGCGTTGAACGAGGTGTTCGTGCCGATCCTGCAAAAGCAGTTTCCCGAGATCGTCGACTTCTACCTGCCGCCCGAGGGCTGCAGTTACCGGATGGCGATCGTCAGCATCAAGAAGAGCTACCCCGGCCACGCGAAGCGGCTCATGTTCGGCATCTGGAGTTTCCTGCGCCAGTTCATGTATACGAAGTTCATCGTCGTGACCGACGACGACGTCGACATCCGCGACTGGAAAGAAGTGATCTGGGCGATCACCACCCGCGTCGACCCGGTGCGTGACACCACGTTGGTCGAACACACGCCGATCGACTACCTCGATTTCGCTTCGCCGGTCAGCGGCCTCGGTGGCAAGATGGGGCTGGACGCTACCAACAAATGGCCGGGCGAAACCACGCGCGAATGGGGCCGCGCGATCCGCATGGACGCGGCAGTCGAGCAGCGCGTGCAAGGCGTGATCGCCGCGATCATGAAACCCGGCGCCTGACGAACGGGCGCAGGCCGCGCGCACACGAGGGTTCATCGGCGCTTGAACTCGTGCCATGCGTGGTCTAAGTTAAAGAGGCCTGCATGCAGGCAAACCAACCGGCGCAGTCACTGCGCTTCAGGAACCCCGGACCTCATTCCTCCGGAGTTCCAAATGGTGGCGAGAGCCACCCGCCCCTCTGAACCGAAAGGTCAGAGGGGTTTGTCGTTTGGCCATGCTCTAAACCGCGAGCTTCAAAAACAACTCGCGATCAGGCGTGAAGTTGGCGTACAGCGGCAGCAATGCACCGCCCATCGCGCGGGCGTCGGAGCCGATCGTGCCTTCGAGCAGCGCCGGCCGCGCGACGCCTTCCCAGTCGTACCGGTCGAGCGCAAGGTTTACCGGCGTCATCGTGGCGGCAAGCAACTCGCGGCTGAACGAGCCGTCGACGATCACGCCGTCGAGGTCGAGCAAACAGGCGGAGCTGTTGGCGGCGAACGCGATCGCGGGGCCGGCGTCGTGCAGCCAGCGGTCGGTGTGCGGCCACCAGGGTTTTTGCATGGCGCGCAAGTCGAGTGCGGCTGCGGGTTCGAGCCCGTGCGCGGAGAAGCGTGATTCGAGGTTCAGCAGCAAGGCTTTGCTCAGCAGTTGGCTCGGCGCGCGCCGTGAGCTGCTGCGGGCCACGCCGAGGGAAAGCGAGCCGACTGCGCCAGCATTGCCGGTCAACCCGTTGCGCAACTGGCTGTCGATGACGACCCCCCGCCGATGAAGGTGTCGACAAACACGTACAGAAAGCTGCGGATGCTGCGCCCGCGCCCGGCGACAAGCTCGGCCACGCACGCGGCCGCGGTGTCTTTGACTAAACGCACCGGCAAATCGGTCATCGCGCCGACCCGCTCGCGAATGTCGATCTGCGCCCACTTCGCCGCCTGCGACGCTGCGATGCCGAGCACCGACTGCCAACCGCCGAGCGAAAGCGGTGCGGCCACGCCGATGCCGTGCAGGCGCGTGCGCAGCGCGGTCGGCAGCGCGCTGATGAGCGCGGCGAGCCGCTGTTCGATCTCGGCGAACAAGGTGTCGGGGTCGGGAAAAGCGTAGCTCAGCGAACGTCAGGTGCTTCTCGCGCGCAATCTCGGCTTTGGCGAGGCTGCCGTTCAGTCGGATCGCTTGCAGCACGACGCGTTCGTTGAACTGCCGCATGCCGACGTGGTTCGAGCCTCTGGGCCGCAGCCGCGTTTCGCGGTTGGCAGCTGACGCGTCGGGTGCCGCGGCCCCGATGACGGTGGCGGGTACGGGGTCGATCGCTCAGGCCCGCGCCGCGGCGGGCAATTCGTCCGGCCGCATCGCGCCGGTCATCACCGCGACCGTGTCGCTCATGCCGATGCCCTTCGGGTTCACGATGCAGGCGCGCTTGCCGAGCCGCGCGATGTGGATGCGATCGGCGACCTCGAAGACGTGCGGCATGTTGTGGCTGATCAGGATCACCGGCAGGCCCTTGTCGCGCACGCGGCGGATCAGCTCGAGCACCATGTTGCCTTCCTTGACGCCGAGCGCTGCGGTCGGCTCGTCGAGGATCACTAGATGCCGCGCGAACGCCGCGCTGCGCGCCACCGCCACGCACTGCCGTTGTCCGCCCGAGAGCGTTTCGACCGCCTGCGTCATCGAGCGGATGCCGACCTCCAAATCATTCATCCGCGCGACGCTCTAGGCCAGCATCCGCGGCTTGTCGATGACGCGAAAGAAGCGTGCCAACGCGCTCTTGCGGATGATCTCGCGGCCAAGAAACAGGTTCTCGGCAATCGTCATCGCCGGCGCCACGGCCAAGTCTTGGTAGACGGTTTCGATGCCTTCGCGGCGCGCGTCCATCGGCGACTTGAAGTGGATCGGTTTGCCGTCCAGCAGGATCTCGCCTTCGTCGGGAATCGTCGCGCCCGAGAGTGCTTTGACCAACGACGACTTGCCGGCGCCGTTGTCGCCGATCACCGCCATGATCTCGCCGGCGCGCAGCTCGAGGTCGGTGCCGTCGAGCGCGACGACCTGGCCGTAGCGCTTCACGAGGCCGCGCGCTTCCATCACCAGCGTGTGCTGCGCACCCATCAACGCGCTCCCTTGCGCGAGAGCTGATCGGTCGCGACCGCCAGGATCACCAGCACGCCGGTGATCAGCAACTGGTAGACCGAGGGCACGCCCATCAGCGTGAGCCCGTTGCGGAACACGCCGACGATGACCGCACCCAGCCGGCTGCCGAGGATGATGCCGCGACCGCCGAACAGGCTGATGCCGCCGAGCACGACCGCGGTGATCGCATCAGGGTGTTCGGTTTGCCCGGCGTTCGGGTCGCCGACGCCGGTGCGCGCGACCGACAGCAGCGACGCGATGCCGTAGAACAGGCCCGCGGTGACGTACACGCCGAGCAGCACGCGGTCGGTCGGTATGCCGGTCTGGCGTGTCGCTTCGGGGTTGTTGCCGACGGCATAGACGTGCCGGCCGGGTTGGGTGTCACGCAGGCCCCACGACATGAACGCGTACGTCGCGATCATGAGCAGCGTGCCGTAGCTGACCGAGGCGCCGCCGACCGTGACGGTGCCGCCGAAGAAGGTCATCGCCGTCGGCAGGTCGGTGATGGTCTGCGCGCCAGAGTAGAGCTGCGTGATCGCGAACGCAATGTTCATCGTGCCGAGCGTGACGATGAACGGCGGCAGCCGAAGCCGCGTGACGAGCAGCCCGTTGACCGCGCCGAAGGCCATGCACGCGAGCAGCCCGGAGGTAACCGCGAGGTACGGGTTCATGCCGCTGCCGACCGTGAGCTTGATCATCACGATGCCGCCGAGCGCCATCACCATGCCGCACGAGAGATCGATGCCCGCGGTCAGGATGATCAGCGTCTGACCGATCGCGATCGTGCCGACGACCATCACCTGCTGCAAGATCAGCGAGAAGTTTTGAATCGTCAGGAAGCGATCACTCTGCGTCGCGAAAAACGTCACCGCCAGCAGCAGTGCGACCAGCGGGCCGAGCGTGGCGATCGGGGGCAGTTTGGCCGTCATGGTCGCGCCCCTTCGCCTACTTGTTGCCCCAGCTCATGTCGGTGCCGACCTTGGAGTCCTTGCTGTCGACGCCGGCCATCGGCTTGTCGGTGATCAGCGTGACGCCGGTGTCGGTGTAGCCGGTGGCTTTCTTGCCGCCTTTGGCGAATTCGACACCCGCGTCGACGCCCATCGCGGCCATCTTCAGTGGGTACCGCTGCGAGGTCGCGGCGATCACGCCGGCCTTCACGTTCTTGATGCCGGCGCAGCCACCGTCGACCGAGACGATGAGCACGCCTTTTACGTTGCCGGCTGCTTTATGTGCCTGGTACGCGCCCGCCGCGGCGGGTTCGTTGATCGTGTAGGCGACGTTGATGTCAGGGTTCTTCTGAAGGCAGTTCTCCATCGCCGTCTGGCCCTTGGCCTGGTCGCCGAAGCTGTCAGCCATGCAGACGATCTCGATGCTCTTGCTCAGCTCGTTGCTCTTGGCGTCAGCTGCCGAAGCCCGACATGAATCCGTTGTGGCGCTGCGCGCCGACCGGGTGGCCGGGGAACAGGTCGAGCGTCGCGATCTTCGCCGACTTGCCGGCCATTGCGACCTTGGCGTACTTACCGATCAACTCGCCGGCGGTGTAGTTGTTGGTCGCGAACAGCGCGTCGGTCGCGTCCATCGGGTCGGCGGGGCTGTCGAGCGCGATGAACATCACGCCTTGGGCCTGTGTCTTCTTGATCGCCGGCACGATCGCCTTCGAATCGTTCGGCGTGATCAGGATCGCCTTCGCGCCGCCAACGATCATGTTCTCGATCGCGGTGACCTGGCCGGCGTTGTCGCCGTCGGTCTTGCCGGCCGCACTCAGCAGCTTCGCGCCCTGGGTGGTGGCGGCGGCCTGCTCGCCTTCTTTCATCTTGACGAAGAAGGGGTTGGTGTCGGTCTTGGTGATCAAGCCGATCACCGGTGGGTCGGCTGCCTGCGCTGTTGCGCTCAAACCGAGCGCGAGGGTGGCCAGCGCGAAGCGCGAGAAAGAAGAGCGGGTCAGGCGGCGCAGGCGCGCGCCAGCATCGCGACGTAGCCGCGCTCGGTCTCCAGGCTCCCGGTGTTTTGCTGCCGCGCCAGCAGCCGATGCGCCAGCGGCAGGTTCCAGCAGGGGACCTGCGTGAACAGGTGGTGCTCGGCATGGTGGTTGACCCAATACGGCGCGATCAGCGCACGCTCGATCCAGTTCGCATGCGTGGTGCGCGCCTGGCGCAGCGGATCGGCTTCGTTTTGCGCGATCAACGCGTGCTCGGCGATGTTGCGGATGCGGCTGACCAGCGGCAGCCAGGTTGCCATCGGCAGCAGCCAAAGCGTGACCCAGACCCACCACCCGCCAGCAGCTGCAAATATCGCGAAGCCGAGCGCGTTGCCGAGCAGGAAGCGACGGTCTTTCGCGAGTTCCTCGGCCAGGAGCCTGAACGCGGATTCGCCCGGCACGCGTGCTCGCAGCCGTTCGAGGTAATGGCCGAAGCGCTGTTTCACGAAGGTCTGCCCGGTCAGGTCGCGCATCACCTTGCGCGCGAACGACGCGCGGGTGATCGGGAACGGCGCCGAGAGCACGAGATCGGGGTCTTCGGTCTGCTGCACGAAGCGGTGGTGCGTCAGGTGGTAGGGGCGGTAGGCCACCAACGTCGACGAACACAACCAGTGCGCGACCCGGTCGTTGACCCGTCGGTCGCGGTGCAGCAGTGCGTGCGCGGCGTCGTGCATCAACACGAACAGGCCGAGTTGGCGAGTGCCGATCACGGCAATCGCGAGCGGAATCGTCAAGGGCCACTGGGCGCCGATCCACATCGCCGCACCGATCACCGCCCAGCAATGTGCGACCAGGTAGAGCCCTCGCCATGACGAACGTGCGCTCAAGACCGCCCATTCGTCGGCACTGAAAAAGTCGGTGGGTTGAGCGCGTGGGGCAACGGCCAAAGTGTGTCTCCGGTTCGGGGTCGGGAATATGCCGCCTCTCCGACGACTTTAGGGCAGTGGTGCCCGCCAGCGCAAGGAAACGCGATGAAACGATTGGCAGGGTGTCTGGCGGCAGCGCTCGCTTTTGCAGCGACCCTCACCCTCGCGGCCGCGCCGCCATTGGAGGTGAGCGTCGAAGGTGGGCGCATCGGTGGTCGGCCCGAAGGCACGCTCGCCACGTTCCAGGGCATCCGTTATGCCGCGCCGCCGGTCGGTGATTTGCGTTGGCGTGCGCCGCAGCCGGTCGTGCCGTGGCAGGGGATCGAGCCGGCGCGCGAACCCGGCGCTTCGTGCATCCAGAAGCCCGAGATGTCGATCGACAACGGCGGCGGCGACGTTCGGCCGATCGCCGAAGACTGCCTGTTCCTGAACGTGTGGACGCCTGCCAGCGACCCGAGTGCGAAGCGGCCGGTGATGGTCTGGATCCACGGCGGATCGCTGCTCTTCGGTTCCGGCGGGACGCCGATCTACAGCGGCGCGCCGCTGGCGACGCGCGGTGCGGTCGTCGTGACGATCAACTACCGGATGGGCGCGCTTGGCTTCTTCGCGCACCCATCGGTGGTTGAGCCGGGCGGCGACGTCAACTTCGGCCTGCTCGACCAGATCGCTGCGCTGCACTGGGTGCAGCGCAACATCGCGGCCTTTGGCGGCGACCCGGCCAACGTCACGATCTTCGGTCAGTCGGCCGGCGCCGAAAGCGTGCTTGCGCTGTTTGTCTCGCCGCTCGCGAAGGGGCTGTTCCAAAAGGGCATCGCGCAAAGCCCATACGGCATCCCGAGCCACACGCTGGTGAAGGCGCGCGCGACGGCCGCGAATGTCGCGACCGGTTTAAAGCTCAATGGCGCGAAGGCCAGCGCCGCCGAGTTGCGCGCGGTGCCCGCGGAGGCGTTCACCGCGGTGGGCGGCCCGGGCGCATCTCTTTCGCCGTCGTTCGTCGTCGGCGACCGCACGCTGCCGCAGCCGATTCTTGCGAGCTTCCAAAAGGGCACCGAGGCGCAGGTGCCGCTGATCATCGGCAGCACCAGCGACGACGGCAGCGTCGCGGCCGCGGTCGGCGTGGACCCTGCGGCGCTCGTGAAGAAGCTCGGCGCGGCGCGCATCGCGGTGAAGTCGCTTTACCCGAGGGAGTTGACCGACGCGCAACTGGGCCGCGAGACCGCCCGTGATGTCACCTTCACTGCGTTCGCGCGACGTCTCGCGTACCTGCACTCGGCCCGCGCGCCGACCTGGCGCTGCTACCACAGCTACGTCGGTGAAGGCGTGCGAGGCGGGCAGCCCGGTGTGCCGCACGGGGCCGACATCCCGTACACCATGGGCACGGCGGCCGGTTGCGAATGCCTTGGCGCGCCCGCGACCACGCAAGACCTTGCCGCCGCGCAGCGCGCGAGTCAGCTGTGGTTCGACTTTGCCGCCAGCGCCACGCCGGTGCCGCGCGACGCCGATGCGTGGCCGCGTGACGGCCGGCTCATCGCCCATGTCCTGGAGTTCGGCGTGACCGACACGGTACGCACCGACTGAATGAGGCGCCGGTTGAACGCTTTCATCGGCGCGTTGCACGTGGTCGGGTTGCTCAGCCCGGCGGAGTGAGTGCCATCTCGGATTTCAGCGCGCCGTAGAGCCGCTGAAATTGCCGGTGACGGCCGGCCAGCAGCTCGGTGCGCGCGGTGCGCGGCGTGAAGCTGTCGAGCATCGGAGGCGCGGTGCAGACATCGGCCACACGCTCGTTCGTGCGCGCGAGCCGCGCCAGCCGCGCCGCGCCGAGCGCAGCGCCGACATCGGCGCCGCTGCGGCGATCGAGCGTGCGGGCTAGTGTGTCGGCCAGCACCTGCGCCCACGGTGCGCTGCGCGAGCCGCCCCCGACCAGGGTGACGGTGTCGATCCGCGCGCCGCCATCCAACAGCGCCTGCTGCCCGTCGAGAAACGCGAACGCGACGCCTTCGAGCACCGCTTGCGCGAGGTGGCCGCGGCCGTGGTCGTGCGTGAGGCCGAAGAACGCGCCTGATGCGTGCGGGTCATTGTGCGGCGTGCGCTCGCCGGACAGGTAGGGCAGGAAGATCGGCACGGCCGTGCCTTCGGGCAACGCCTGCGCCTCGGCGACGAGTTGCGCCTCACTCTCGGCGTTGGTCGCGTTGCGCAGCCAGCGCAGCGCGCTCGCGGCCGTGAGCATCACCGTCATCTGGTGCCAGGTGCCGGGAAAGGCGTGGCAAAACGCGTGCACAGCGCGCGCCGGGTTCGGCGAGAACGCCGCGTTCGCGACGAAGAAAACGCCCGAGGTGCCGAGCGACAAAAACGCAGTGCCGGGCGCCGCCACACCGATGCCCGCGGCGCTCGCCGCATTGTCACCGGCGCCGCCGGCGACGATCACGTTCGCGGGAAGCCCGAGCTGGGCCGCGACCTTCGGCAACACCGTCCCGCTCGCTTCGCTGCCTTCGACCAGGCGCGGCATGTGCGAGCGCTTCAGGTGCGTGGCATCGAGCATCGCGTTCGACCATTCGCGCTTCGCCACGTCGAGCCACAGCGTGCCGGCCGAATCCGACATGTCGGAGACGGCCTCGCCGGTCAACCGCAGGCGCAGGTAGTCCTTCGGCAACAGCACACGCGCGGTGCGGGCGAAGATCTCGGGCTCGTGCTGCTCGACCCACAGGAGCTTCGGCGCGGTGAAGCCCGGCATCGCGATGTTGCCGGTGATGCGCCGGCTGTCGGGTGCGCGTTGCTCGAGCTCGGCGCATTGCGCGTGGCTGCGGCCGTCGTTCCAGAGGATCGCCGGGCGCAGCACGTTGTTGTTCGCGTCGAGCAGGGTCGCGCCGTGCATGTGGCCCGAGAGGCCGAGCCCGCGCACGGCGGCAAAGGCTTGCGGATGCGCCACGCGGAGTTGTGCGAGCGCTTCGACCGTGGCCGCCCACCAGTCGTGCGGGTTCTGCTCAGACCAGAGGGGTTGCAGGCGCGAGATCGGCACCGCGTTGTGGGCCTGACCGACAACGCGCTGCGCGTCGTCGACCAGCACGACTTTCACTTCCGACGTGCCGAGATCGATGCCGATATCCATGCGAGCGAGGCTTCGGTCGGCTTAATTGACGAAGGTCGTGTCCTTCGGGTCTTGCGGCGGCAGCTTGATCACGATTGCCTTGAAGCGCCCGCTGGCCGCCTCGGTGCCGGCGTGGTGCGTGCCGCGCGGGATGACGATCAGCATGCCGGGGCGGATCTCGCGCTTCTCGTCGCCGAGCCACGCGGTGCCCGTGCCTTCGACGATGTACTGGATCTCGTCGGCTCCTGCGTGGAAGTGCTTGGCGACGTTGCCGGTTTGCACCGCGATCGTTCCGTTCGGTGTGGTGACGAAACCCTTGGCGCGCAGGTCGGGGAAAGGCGTGGCGTTCAGATCGGCGTCTTTGAGTGCGGCGACGTCGATGATCATCGGCGTGAGTGCAGACGAGGCCGTGGCGGCAGGTGTTTGCGCGTGCGCATCGGGCAACCAGCGCTGCGCGATCGGCGAGGCCACGAGGCCGGCGACGAAGGCCAGACCGACGGGCAAAACGTGGATGATTTTGATGCCGTATTTCATACGAGACGCTCCAGAAAAAAGCCGCGCATGAGCGCGGCCGGGAATGGTAGGTCGGATCGAACGCTGCCGGCGATACGCTATTTCGTTTTGCCCGCTTTTGCAGTCGGTGTTGCGGCCGGTATTCTGGCGCCGCCCGCCTGCAAACCATCGGACATGCCGATCAACACGCCGCTGACGAGTGCGGCATAACCGTCGAGCATCGCCTGTGCGGTTTTCGCGGTGGCGGCGCGGCCATCGCGCACTGCTTTTTGGGTCTGCGCCATCAGCTGCTCGACGGTTTGTGTGGCTTGCGCGCCGGTGTCGGTGCCCTTCATCTTCATCGCGCTGAGCACGTGTTCCCACGGGCCCTGCATCGGGCCGCTGACGCCTTTGGTCGCCTGCGTGACGGTCGCGAAAAAAGTGTCTTCCATCTTCTCGATGTTGGCGAGCGCACCTTTCAACTGCTTTTCTTGCAGGCCGGCGCCCTGGTCGACGAACTGCTGCAGGGCCTTGCGGTTTGCTTCGACGGCTTGCAACAGCGCCGCATCCATGCCGGCAAAGGCCTTGGTCAGCATCGCTTCCACGTCGATCGGGCTGGCCACGTTTTTCGCTGCGCCGGTGGTGGCTGCGGTGGTCACGGTCGAGAGCACCTTCTTGATGTTGGCCATCGTCAGCTCGCGGCCCTGCAGCGCCTTCAGCGTCGCGTCGCTCACGCCTTTGCGCAGCGCGTCGCCTTGCTTGGTGGTGGCTTCGGAAAACATCTTGACGATCGCGTCTTGGTCGATCCCTGCTTTGATCATTTGAGCTCCTCGAACGTGGTTGATGGAAAACGCCGATGGGCGCTCACTGCATGTGCTGGCCGCCGTTGATCGCGATGTTCGCACCGGTGACGAAAGCGGCTTCTTCGGATGCGAGGTAGATCACCAGCCCAGCCACCTCTTCTGGCTTGCCCAGCCGCCCCACCGGGATCTGCGGCAGGATCTTCGTGTTCAGCACTTCTTCGGGAATGGCCGTCACCATCTTCGTGCCGATGTAGCCCGGCGAGATCGTGTTGACGGTGACATTTTTCTTCGCGACTTCGAGCGCGAGCGCTTTGGTGAATCCGTGCACGCCGGCCTTGGCGGCCGAGTAGTTGGTCTGGCCGAAGGCGCCCTTGCTGCCGTTGACCGAACTGATGTTGATGACGCGGCCCCAGCCGCGTTCGACCATGCCGTCGGCCACTTGCTTGGTCATGTTGAACAGGCTGTCGAGGTTGGTGCGCATCACGGCGTCCCAGTTGACTTTGTCCATCTTCTTGAAGGTGGTGTCGCGCGTGATGCCGGCGTTGTTCACCAGGATATCGACCGCGCCGACCTTGGCCTGCACCTCGGCCACGGCGCGCGTGCACGAGTCGAAATCGGCCACGTCGCAGGCGACGGCCGTGATGTCGTAGCCGTTCTTCTTCATTTCGGCGATCCACTCGGCCGATTTGGTGTTGCTGGGCGAGTAGGTCACGACGACCTTGTAACCGGCATCGACCATCTTGGTCGAGATCGTTTCGCCCAGACCGCCCATGCCGCCAGTGACCAGTACCACGTGTTGTCGAGCCGCCATTTTGTCTCTCCTTGGGGTGATGAATGCTTGTTCGGTGACGCTCAGCCGCGAGTCCGGTCAACCGGCATGTGCGCCTCGCTCTGGTCGAGTTCTGCTTCGGGGTCGTCGGATTCGGTGCCACTCGCATTCGTCAACTCGCGTTGCATGCGGGCCTCGTCGAGTTCGCCGGTCCACTTCGCGACGACGATCGTGGCCACGCCGTTGCCGATCAGGTTGGTCAGCGCGCGCGCCTCCGACATGAATCGGTCAATGCCGAGGATCAGCGCCAGACCCGCGACCGGCACGTGGCCGACGGCCGAGAGTGTGGCCGCCAGCACGATGAAGCCGCTGCCGGTCACGCCGGCCGCGCCCTTCGAAGTCAACAGCAGCACCAGCAGCAGCGTGATCTGCTGCGTGACCGTCATCGGTGTGTTGGTGGCCTGCGCGATGAACACGGCGGCCATCGTCAGGTAGATCGAGGTGCCGTCGAGGTTGAACGAATAGCCGGTCGGAATCACCAAACCGACGACCGATTTCTTCGCGCCCAGGTTCTCCATCTTGGCCATCATGCGCGGCAGCACCGATTCGCTCGACGAGGTGCCGAGCACGATCAACAGCTCTTCCTTGATGTACTTGATGAACTTCCAGACCGAGAAACCGTTGAACCGCGCGATCGACCCGAGCACGACGAAGATGAAGATCAGGCAGGTGGCGTAGAACGTGGCCATCAACGCGCCGAGCGAAAGCAGCGAGGCCACGCCGTATTTGCCGATCGTGAACGCCATCGCGCCGAAGGCACCGATCGGTGCGACCTTCATGATGTAGCCGACGATGACGAAAAGCACGTGCGAAAACTTCTCGATGAAGTCGAACACCAGCGTCCCGCGCCCGCCGAACTTGTGCAGCGCAAAGCCGAACATCACGGCCACCAGCAGCACCTGCAGGATCTCGCCCTTCGCGAACGCATCGACCACCGTGCTCGGGATCACGTTGAGCAGGAAGTCAGTGGTCGAGGCCATCTGGCCCGGCTTGGTGTAGGCCGCAATGCCTTTGGTGTCGAGTGAGGCCACGTCGATGTTCATGCCGACACCGGGCTTGACGATGTTGATCACCACCAGCCCGACGACCAGCGCGATGCTGCTGACGATCTCGAAATACAGCAGCGCCAAGCCGCCGGTCTTGCCGACCTTTTTCATGTCTTCCATGCCGGCGATGCCGACGACCACCGTGCAGAAAATGATCGGCGCGATGATCATCTTGATCAGCTTGATGAAGCCGTCACCGAGCGGTTTCATGGCCTCGCCGGTGCTCGGGTAGAAGTGCCCGAGCAGCACGCCGACGACGATGGCCGTGATGACCTGCAGGTAGAGCGACTTGTAGAACGGCTTGGCGGAGGGGCTGGAATTCATTCGGGGTCTTGGTGCGTGATGCAAGTCGTTGGAAGTGAGTGTCACCGCGCCGTGCAACCCCGCGCAAGAGGGGTTCCACAGACGTTGTGTTGAATCGTGACCTTCCAGCTCCGCTACATGGTTGTCGACAAGTAAGCGGCGGCGAGGCCCTTCGGGATGCGCTCGAAAAGGTCGGCGGCCGAGACCGGTGGCGCCACGCCGAACACTTCGTCGAGTACCTGCGCGAGTTCGGTCGCCGTCTCGATGCGGTGGGTGCGCGGCGGGCCGTTCACGGGCCGCAGCGTCAGTTTGTCGTTGAGCAGGCCGGCGCGCAGCTGCGGCGTCAGGCGCTCGAGTCGCAGGTTGTGGTGAAGCATCGAGCCCGGGTGGGTCGCGGTGAACCAGTTCAGAGGCTCGTAGTCGACCGGGCGCCAGGCCTCGGGCGTGAAGCGATACACCGGCGTCCAGCCCGACGGCAACTCGGCTTCGAGGCTGAAGACGTCACCGTGCACGCCACCGTCGACATCGATGTCGACCGTGATGCGCTCGGTGCCACCGGGCGTGTGCTGCACCAAGCCCGTCACGAAGCGCAGTGGCCTGCCCAAAATGTGCCCGCCGAAGCCGACATCGACGAGGAAGGCGTCGCCAGGTGTCGCCGGCAGTGTCACTTTCAGCAGCATGTGGCTGCGCGCGCGCGGCGGCGCATCGGGTGCTGCCATCCACACGACCCAACCGGCGAGCGACGTGACCTGCATGCCGAGCTGGAGCAGCACGAGCCGAAGCAGCGCGTTCTGCTCGTAGCAGTAGCCGCCGCGCCGCTGATCGATGAGCTTGGCTTGCAGCGCGGCCGGGGCGAGCGAGGGTGCACGGCCGAGCAGCGCGTCGATGTTTTCGAACGGTATGGCCGACGTGTGCCGAGCGCAGATGGCGCTCAGCGCATCGAGCGTCGGCGTGCGTGGGCCGGTGTAGGAGATGCGGCGAAAGTAGGCGTCGAAGTCGATCATTCGGGCGATTATCGAATCGCAGCCGACGACTGATTTCGCTTCAGCGCCGCCGGTGACGCTTGGGTTCGAATGTCTTGCACGACCGTGCCGCGGACATCGATGCGGGCGCGCGTTTGCTGGCCTATGGACGCGTCAACCTTTCGCGCGCGAGCGTGGCACGGCAGGTGGCGCGCACCTGGTCGTCGATCTGCGCCTCGCAGCGGGCGGCGGCGTCGTCGACACCGCCGCGCGAGCCAGCTTTTCCGCGCTCGATCACGCCTTCTTCGCGCTTCGTCGGCGGCAGTGGTTTCTTGCCGAATGGAACGCTGATTTGCGGCGAAACTGGCCGCTCGGGGTGCAGGTCACCGGGTGCAGCGGCGCGGTTGCCGGTTTCGGCTGCCGAGCGCAATCGTGGCCCGTTCGGCGCTAGAGGCCGAATTGCAGACGCGGCCGATACCGGCGGCTCCGGCGGCGTGCTGGCTTGGGCGAAGGCGCCGGCCGTCGAGAACGCCAGCGCGCCCGCGGCAACACGCCGTGCGATGTAGATGTGGCAATGGCTTCGCATGGGTGCGGCCCGAAGAGCGCAGCGCGGGGCTGCCGGTGCTTGTAGCGTGCGCGCGCCTTCCGCTGCGCACTGTAGGACGGGCCGCTGTTGCGCTATCGGCGGCGGGCCGGGCTGCGCATCGGTCAGGCCCGGCGTGCGTCGGCCGGCAACACCACGCCAGCGCTTTCGAGAGCGCGCGCCACGTCACCACGCCCGAGCGGCTTGGTCAGCAAGGTGCCGAGACCGGCGAGCTCCGCGCGTACGCGGCTGGCGGGGTCGACGTGTGACGAGATCATCAACACCGCTGGCCCGGCATGCGGCCACGGCGCCGGCAGTGCGCGAATCTGCTGCAGCAGCGCGAAGCCGGCGTCATCGAGTGCCACATCGAGGAAAACGGCGGCGAAAGGTCGTTGGGCGAGTTGGCCTTCGGCCTGCGAGATCGTGGCCACCGAGTGCGCCTGGAATCCGAAGCGCTCGAGCAGCGCGCACAGCAAGGTGTTGGCGACCGCATCGGCGTCGAGCACGAGCGCATCGCGCAGGGGCTCGACGGCAGCCGGGTCGGAGCGGTCGCTGGCGAGCCGGGCACGACGCGCCTTGGCGCGCGCGGCGGCTTTCGCGGCACTCGGCGGCGGTTGCGAGCTGGCTGCCGGCGGCACCACGGCGGCGGCCTCGATGGCCGCCTGCGGCAGCGCGACGATGTCGTGCAAGGTCGGCAGGTCGTGCAGGGCGCCGGGCTGGGTCGTGGCCGCGCCCTGGTTTTTGTAGGCGGTCAGCGCGTCGAGCGTGCGCAGGATGCGGGTGGGGTCGATCGGCCGCCGCAGGTGCCAGGCGGCGCCGTAGGGTGCCGCGGTGCCGACAAACACCGACTGCGCCATTCGGCCCGACTGCATGACGCCTCTGACGGCGGGCGTCGAGTCGGCGTCGACCACGGCGAAATCGGCGTCTAGCAGCGAATCGACGACGTCATACTCGGAATCATGGAAACCGGTCGGGTGCTGAAACGAAAAGTGAATCGCCCGGTATTCGAACTCGCTGAAGCCGCAAAGTGCAATCCGGTAGCGCATACGGTGAAATGGTCTCGTTTCGGGGTGGCAAAAAATAAACGGGCCGCGGCGTGCGCTTCCGTGATTGCAATGAGGATACGCAGTTCGTTCGCGCAACGTCATCCCCAAGTCGCAATTCCGCGCTGCGGGGTAACAGGCAACGGGCGGGCGTTCGCAAAGCCGTTTTTCGCAGCCCGCCGGCACCGGGTGCTACCGTGGCAGCCATCGCTTCACTGGAAATCCCATGCCGCATCTTGTCATCCTCTACAGCGGCAACCTCGACGCGCAAGCCGACATGAACGCGCTGTGCCGCAGCCTCGCCGATGCGATGCTCGCGCAGGCCGGTGAGGCCGGCGAGGCTGTCTTCCTGCCCGGTAACACGCGCGTGCTCGCCTACCCCGCGCCGCGCTACGCGATCGCCGATGGCCAACACGACGACGCGTTCGCCTGCCTGAACCTGCGCATGGGCCGGGGACGAAGCGAGGCCACGCAGCAGCGCATCGGCGAGGCGCTGCTCGCGGTGGCCAGACTGTTCTTCGCGCCGATCCAGTTGCGGCGGCCGGTCGGCGTGACCTTGCAGATCGATGTAGGCGCCGAGGTGTTCGACGGCCAGTTGAGCAACCTGTCTCCACTGGCGAAAAAAGACTGACAGGAGTTGACCCGATGTCGTTGATCTACTACCTCACGCAGGTCCACCTCGAATTTGGCGCCCGCTCGCTGCTCGGTGCCGAGTGCGAGCGCATCGGTATCAAAAAGCCGTTGATCGTCACCGACGCCGGCGTGCGCGCCGCCGGTGTGCTGCAAAAGGTGCTCGACGCGCTGCCGGCAGCCTTGCAAGGCGCAAGCGGCTTCGTCGTCTACGACCGCACGCCGTCGAACCCGACCGAGGCCGCGGTGCGCGAAGCCGCGGCGATGTTCAACGCGCACCAATGCGACGGCCTGATCGCGGTCGGCGGCGGCTCGTCGCTCGACTGCGCCAAGGGCGTGGCGATCGCTGCCACGCACCCCGGCCCGCTCGTCACGTACGCCACGATCGAAGGCGGCAGCGGCAAGATCACCGAAGGCGCAGCGCCGCTGATCGCGGTGCCCACCACCTCGGGCACCGGCAGCGAAGTGGCACGCGGCGCGATCATCATCACCGACGACCACCGCAAGCTCGGCTTTCATTCGTGGCACCTGCTGCCGCGCTCGGCCATCTGCGACCCCGAACTCACGCTCGGCCTGCCGCCCGGCCTCACGGCGGCGACCGGCATGGACGCGATCGCGCACTGCATGGAAACCTTCATGGCCGCAGCCTTCAACCCGCCGGCCGACGGCATCGCGCTCGACGGCCTCGAGCGCGGCTGGGCCCACATCGAGCGTGCCACCCGCGACGGACACGACCGCGACGCGCGGCTCAACATGATGAGCGCATCGATCGAAGGGGCGATGGCGTTCCAGAAGGGCCTCGGCGCGGTGCATTCGCTTTCGCACAGCCTCGGCGGCGCATACCCGCGGCTGCACCACGGCACGCTCAACGCGGTCTTTCTGCCGGCCGTGGTGCGCTTCAACGCGAGCGCCGAGAGCGTGGTCAAAGACAAGCGGCTCGACCGCATGGCGCGTGCGATGGGGCTGGCGAGCGGCAGCGATATTCCCGAGGCGATCCTCGCTTTGAACGCGCGCCTCGGCTTGCCTTCTGGCCTGGCTGCGATGGGCGTCAAGCGGGCGCTGTTTGAGCGCATCGTCAGCGGTGCGCTGGCCGATCATTGCCACAAGACGAACCCGCGCATCGCGAGCGCCGACGACTACCGCGAGATGCTCGAAGCCTCGCTTTGATGAAGCCTGCCGGGTTGGCTGCGCCGACCGATACGTCTGCACTCAGTTGGTCACGTTTTGTTGCCATGCCGGGCGCGGCCGTTTCACATTGCTCTGCTACGGTGCGGCTACGTTCGCCGCACTGCCGCCTCGCGCCATCGGTGGCAGTTCGCTTTGGCCGAATCTGTGCGGCAACGCCATCCTCACCCCACCGGAGTCATCGCATGTCCAGCAACAAGTCACGTGAATCGCGCGACACCACGCTTGCAAAAATTCGTCCCAGTGCCTCGCCCGCGCACGTGGTCCGCGCGATCGACGTGGGCTTCGGCCTTGTCAAGTTCAGCGTACGCGCCGGTGACGGCATTCGGTTCATGAATTTTCCGTCGATGGCGATTCCGGCCGACGCGAGCGCGGTGCGCGGCCTGGGGACGCGGCGGCGCGACACCTTCGACATACCGGTGAACGGTGCCGACTACGAAGTCGGCCGCGATGTCGGCCTGGCGCAATCGGGAGGCAACTTCGGGCGCGACGTGACCGATGAGTTCTACCGCGGCAACATCTACGAGGCGCTCACCAAAGGCGCCCTGCGCTACATGGCTGAAGCCGGCGACTCGCGGCTCGACGTGCTGGTGCTCGGCCTGCCGGTCAACCAGTACAACGACAGCAAGCGGCGCGACTACCTGCGCTCGCGCTATCAGGGCGACATCGACCTGGGCGGCGGCAAGAAGCTCCACGTCGTCAAGGTGATCGTGCAGGCGCAGCCGATGGGCGGCTATGCGGCGCTCGACGATTACCTGAGCGAACTCAACGCCACCATCACCAAGACGGGCGGCGCGCTCAAGCCATTGCCGGACGGCGAGGCGCTCGACGACCTTGCGGTGCTGATGGTCGACCCCGGCGAGCACACGCTCGACTGGCTGCTGATCCAACAAGGCACGATCAACCCGCGTGCCAGTGGCGCCGCCTCCGATGCCGGCCGCCACCGCGTGGTGCGGTCGGTTCAGGAGTCGCTGAGCGCCTCGATCGGCAGGCCACTCGGGCCGGCTGTGATGCCGCGCATCAACGACGCGCTGCGCAGCGGCCAGCCAGTCAAGCTCGCCGGTGTGGCGCACGAACTCAAGCAGTACGACCCGATCGTGCTCAGCGTCGTCGAAGACTCGATCAACCGAATGGTCGACGGCCTGCGCGACGCACACGAAATCATCGACCTGATGGTGCTTGTGGGCGGCCACCCCGAGCACTACCGCGACGTGCTCGCCAGGCGCTTTCCGGCGATTCCGGTGTTCGTCATGCCCGACTCGATGGAGGCCAATGTGCGTGGCTTCCAGATGATCGGCGAAGCGGAGTCGGCGTCGTCCGATGCGGTGATTCCGTTCGCCGCTTGAGTGCCGATGTGAACGACGCGACTCGACCATGGCCGTCTTTCACCTCGAGCTCGAAATCGACAGTGCGGCGCAGCCGGAGCTGCATCGAATGCTGCTCGCGATCGTCAACCCGTCGGCCCGCGCCGAGCGGATGCGGCAGCTTGCCAGCACGGGGCTGATCTGGGAGCACCTTCGCCTCGCGTCTGAACCTTCGATCGACCGTGCGGGCAAGGGCGATACGCCCACCGCGTCGAAGCACCTGGCTTTGGTGATCGCGGCCAAGCCGGCTGAACACGACGCGCGCGGCCTGCCGGTACTTCGCGACGAAGTGCCCGAAAGTTCGATGCCGCGGCGGCCGGATGTCGAGCGCCCGGCGGTGGCAGAGGCGCTGCCTTTTGCCGAGCGCGAGAAATCGGGATCTACGCTCGCCGCGACCGCTGCAGCCACCGATGCCGCGCCCGGTGTTCACATGACCGGAACGCGCTCCAGGCTCATGCGAATGAAGAACCGCGGGTTGTTCACGAACGAGTGAGGCTCGCGCAGGCACTGCGCGCGGGGCTCAAGCCCCAGAGAACGGCGAGCGGATGTCGGCAATGAATTGCTGGGCGCGCAAATGCTGCGGGTGGTTGAAGAATTCGTAGGGCGTGGCGCGTTCGAGAACCTTGCCTTCGTCCATGAACAGCACGCGGTTGGCGACCTCGCGCGCGAAGCCCATCTCGTGCGTCACGCAGACCATCGTCATGCCGTCTTTCGCGAGGCTGCGCATCACCGTCAGCACCTCGCCGACCATCTCGGGGTCGAGTGCGCTGGTGGGTTCGTCGAACAACATCAGCGGCGGCTGCATCGCGAGCGCCCGCGCGATCGCGACCCGCTGCTGTTGCCCGCCCGAGAGATCGGCGGGCCACGCCGCCACTTTGGCCGTGAGGCCCACACGGTCGAGCAGCGCGAGCGCGCGCTCGTCGGCCTGCGCCTGCGTGAGACCGCGCAGCTGCACCGGCGCGAGCGTGCAGTTCTGCAGCACGGTCAGGTGCGGGAACAGGTTGAATTGCTGGAACACGAAACCGATGTGCGAGCGAAACGCGTTGAGCTTCGTGTCACGGGCGTGGATGTCGTGCCCATCGACCCGGATCGTGCCCGACTGGATCGGCTCCAGCCGGTTGATGGTGCGCAACAGCGTCGACTTGCCCGAGCCCGAAGGCCCGCACACGACGACGACCTCGCCCTTGCCGACCGTCTCGGTCACGTCGACGAGCGCGTGGTACTTGCCGTACCACTTGTTGACTTTGTTGAATTCGATCATCGGGTGCGCGCCGGGTGGTTCCCGCGATCGAGCCGGTGCGCGAAGCGCGAGAGCCCGAAGCAGAGGATGAAGTAAGTGAGCGCGAGGAGGCCGTAGACCTCGGCCGGCTTCGTGAACACCAGCGTGTTGATCTGCGTGGCGATGAACGACACCTCGGTCAGGCCGATGATGTAGCCGAGCGAGGTTTCCTTGATCGTCGAGACGAACTGGTTGACGAGTGACGGCAGCATCGCGCGCAGCGCCTGCGGCAGCACGACCGATCGCGTCGTGCGCCAGTAGCCCAAGCCCAGCGAACGCGCCGCCTCGACCTGCCCCCGGGGCACACCCTGAATCCCGGCGCGCACGATCTCGGCGAGGTAGACGCCGTCGAACACCACGAGCGCGATCAGCATCGTCGTGAACTGGTCGGTCTTTTGACCGGTGAGGGTGGGCAGGAAGAAGTAGGCCCAAAAGACCACCATCAGCAGCGGCGTACCGCGCACCAGGAAGACGAGTGCGGTGATCGGCCACCGCAACAAGCGATACGGGCTGACGCGGCCGATGCCGAGCAGCACGCCGATCGGCAACCCGAGCAGCAGCGCGAGCGACGCGAGCAGCAGCGTGAGTGCCAATCCGCCGAGCGGGCCGTTGGGGTACTGGCCGATCAGAAAGTACAGCCAGTAGGTCTGGATCAGCTCGATCATGGTCGCGGCTTCGTCGTGCCACCGCTACGCAACGCGCGCCGGGTAACGCTGCTGGTACCACGCGGCCAAGCCGGTGATGACCAACGACACGGTCAGGTAGGCCGCGGTCGCGAACGCGAACGACTCGACGCTGCGGAAGGTCGCGCTCTCGACCTGGCCGGCCTGGTACATCAGCTCGGCGGCGCCGATCACGGTTGCGATGCTGGTGTTCTTCCACAGATTCAGCGTCTGCGAGATCAGCGGCGGCACGGTGATGCGCAGCGCCTGCGGCAGGATCACGCGGCGCATCGTCGCGAGAAAACCGAAGCCGAGCGCGCGGCTCGCCTCGAACTGCACCACGGGAATCGCGCGGATGCCGCTGCGAATGTCTTCGGCCATGAACGCAGCGGTGTAAAGCGTCAACGCGATGACCGCGCTCACGGCCTCGATGTTGCTCTTGTAGAGCCACATCTTCACCGACTCGGGCAGCAATTCGGGGGCACCGAAGTACCAGAACAGCATGTGCGCCAGCAGCGGAATATTGCGGATCGATTCGACGAACGCGAAGCCGATCGCACGCAGCGCCGCCACGGGCGCGAGGCGCAGCAAGGCCACCACCAGCGCGAGCGGCAGCGCGAGCACCAGCGTCGCCGCGGCGAGCTGGAGCGAGAGGATCAGCCCGGCCACGAGCATGTCGTGGTACTGACCTCTGAGCAGCAAGGAGAAGTCGAAGAACGGCATGGCGTGAAATGCAAAAACCCCCGTCGCATTGTGTGCGGCGGGGCCCGGCAGCGCGCCGGCAGTGCACCGGCAGTGCATCGGCAGATGAGCGGGCGCTACCCGCCGATCTTGTCGGAGTCGATCTTGAACGGCCGCTTGTCGAACTTCGTCCGGGTCGACGGGCCGTACCACTTGATGAAGATCTTCTCGGCCTCGCCCGATTTCTCGAGCTCGCGCAGCGTCTCGTCGACCACCGACTTCACGCCGGCCTCACCCTT
>ENA-OBIO01000070-OBIO01000070.1-metagenomes-genome-assembly--contig:-NODE-70-length-64585-cov-5.26736_pt1 | contig 64585 bp, 71 predicted proteins | sample MGYA00153383_OBIO01 | MGnify analysis MGYA00153383 | reverse complement strand
CCGCCGTCGCGGCGGTCCGCGACGACCCGGTGCTGGCGCTCACCGCCTTCGACGTGCTCACCGCTGTCGACCAGAGCCCGGCGGGCTTGGACGTCGTGCTGCGGCTCTGGTCGGTCGCCGGTCGGCACGGGTTGATGCTGCGCACCGGCTGCCCGCGTGAGGACCCGCGGGTGCCGACCCTCACCGCGCTGTTCGGGGGAGCCGGCTGGCACGAGCGGTCGGTGCACGAGATGTTCGGTATCACCTTCGACGGCCACCCCGGGCTGACGCCGCTGCTGCTGCCCGCGGACTTCGGGATGCACCCGCTGCGCAAGGACGTCGTACTCGCGAGCCGGCAGGTCCGGCCCTGGCCGGGGAGCGTCGAGCCGGGCCAGAGCGCCGCCGAGGCGGCCGCCACAGCTTCCACGCGCCGTCGGCTGGCGCCGCCCGGGGTCCCGCGGCCGGGCCCGCCCGATGGGGGTTGGCCATGACCGGTTCGGTCGAGGGCGGCTCGCCGCACGGTGCCGAGGTACCCACCCGCAGTCGGGGCGTCATCGCGCTGCTCGAGCAGAACTGCACAGCCTGCATGCTCTGCGCGCGCGAGTGCCCCGACTGGTGCCTGTACATCGAGTCGCACACCGAGGTCGTCCCGGCACCCGCACCGGGCGGGCGGCCCCGCGCCACCCACGTGCTCGACCGTTTCGCCATCGACTTCGGGCTCTGCATGTACTGCGGGATCTGCATCGAGGTGTGCCCGTTCGACGCGCTGTTCTGGGCGCCCGTGGCTGAGCACGCTGTGGTGGACGCGGGCGGCCTGACGCACGAGCGGGAGCAGCTGCGGGCCGCTGTGCGCGACGTCCCGGTGCCCCCGGCGCTGGACGCCGGCGCCGAGCCGGCCGCCGAGGTGCTCGCCGCACGACGGTCCGAGGGCTACCGGTAGTTCGTGAACTGCAGGGCGAAGTCGAACTCCTTGCCCTTGAGCAGCGCGATCACCGCCTGCAGGTCGTCCTTCTTCTTCGCCGACACCCGCAGCTGGTCGCCCTGCACGGCTGGCTGGACGCCCTTGGGGCCCTCGTCACGGATGACCTTCGCCACCTTCTTGGCGTTGTCCTGCGTGATGCCCTCCGAGACCGTCGCGGTGAGGCGGTACTCCTTGCCGGACTGCTGCGGCTCACCCGCCTCGAGGGTCTTCAGCGAGATGGCCCGCTTGATGAGCTTCTCCTTGAACACGTCGAGGACGGCCGCGCAGCGCTCCTCGCTGGACGCCTTCAGCAGCACGGACTCACCGGACCAGGCGATCTCCGCGCCGGTGCCCTTGAAGTCGTACCGGGTGCCGATCTCCTTGGCCGTCTGGTTCAGAGCGTTGTCGACCTCCTGTCGATCGACCTTGCTGACGATGTCGAACGACGGGTCCGCCACGGCGTGCACTCCCTCTCACTTGCTACTGTCCCTCCCGCACACGGCGGGTTGCCCGAGTGGTCAAAGGGAGCAGACTGTAAATCTGCCGGCTCAGCCTACGAAGGTTCGAACCCTTCACCCGCCACGCGGTGCCTTCGGCCCCTGACTCTCCCGGTCAGGGGCCGCTGCCGGTCCCCGGTCTGGTCTCGGCTGGACGTGTAGTCTCTGCGACGTCTCGCCGCCCCCTTAGCTCAGTCGGCAGAGCGTCTCCATGGTAAGGAGAAGGTCTACGGTTCGATTCCGTAAGGGGGCTCGGCCTGCGGGTCCCCCGGGACCCACGGCGGTGTAGCTCAGCTGGTAGAGCAAGCGGCTCATAATCGCTGTGTCACCGGTTCAAGTCCGGTCACCGCTACACCGTGTCACCGTCACTGCGTGTCACCGTTAAATCTCTGACACCGGCCCGCCGGGTAGTCTCGTGGGCCCCACCCTCGCGCAGGTCCTCAGCAGGAAGAGCAGGCACACCCCGATGGCAGCCACCGACGTCCGCCCGAAGATCACGATGGCCTGCCAGGTGTGCAAGCACCGCAACTACATCACCAAGAAGAACCGGCGCAACGACCCAGACCGGATGGACTTGAAGAAGTTCTGCCCCAACTGCCGTCAGCACACCGACCACCGCGAGACGCGCTGACCGTTGGGCTACGGTCGCCGCTGACGACGGGTCCGATCAGGAGGCAGCAGCGTGGCGGTCAACCGGGCGTACATCGGGCGCGAATATCCCGCCTCAAGCACCTTCGAGGTCGGCCGGGAGCACATCCGGCGGTTCGCCGAGGCGATCGGTGACCTGCACCCCGCCTATGTGGACCCCGAAGCCGCCCGGGCGCTCGGGCACCCCGACGTGATCGCGCCGCCCACCTTCCTCACAGTGCTCAACTTCCGCTTCGCCAAGGACGGCCCGGTCGCGGACCCCGGGCTGGGCCTGGACTACTCGCTGGTCGTGCACGGCGAGCAGACCTTCGAGCTGCACCGCCCGGTCGTGGCCGGGGACGTCCTCACCAGCGTGCAGCGCATCGACGAGATCCGGGACGCCGGCCGCAACGAGCTGATCACGACCGTCACGGAGGTATCCGCAGCCGGTGGGACGGCGGTGGCGACGCTGCGCAGCACGATGGTCAGCCGCGGCACGGCCGCGCCCAGAGGGACGTGAACATGCTGTCGTACGACGATGTCGAGGTTGGCGCCGCACTACCGGCCCAGACCTTCCCGCTGCAGCGCCTGGACCTGGTGCGCTACGCAGGCGCCAGCGGCGACAGCAATGTCATCCACTGGAATGCGCGTGTCGCCATGGCCGTGGGGCTGCCCGACGTCATCGCCCACGGCATGCTCACGATGGCCGTCGCAGGTCGCGTCGTCACCGACTGGACCGGCGACCCGGGGGCCATCGAGTCCTTCCGGGTCCGGTTCAGCCGCCCCGTCGTGGTGCCCGACGACGACACCGGGGCCGAGCTGCTGGTGGTCGGGACGGTCGAGGACAAGCTCGGGGATGGTCGGGTGGCTGTCTCGCTGACCGCCACCGTCGGCGACAGCAAGGTGCTGGCTGGTGCCCGCGCAGTCGTACGCCTGGGCCGCCCCGGGCACCAGCGCTGACGGTGGCCACCCTCGGGCAGCGGGCCGAGCAGGTCCTCGAGCGACTCGGCGATGTCCCCAGCATCTTCTTCGAGGGCAGCTGGCACAGCTCAGGCGGCCTTGCGTCGCGGGCCAGCCGCGCCGCTGCGGGCTTTCGTGAGATGGGCGTCGCTCCGGGTGACCGTGTCGTCGTGATGATGGCCAACTGCCCGGAGGTCGGCATCGCCTACGCGGCGCTGTGGCGGATGGGTGCGGTCCCGACGCCGGTGTTGTTCCTGCTGTCCCTGGACGAGCTGCGGCACGTCGTCACCGACTCCGGTGCGGTCGCGCTCGTCACGACCCCGGAGTTCCTCGCCACCTGCCGGGCGGCAGCTCCCGGGCTGCCCCTGGTCGTGGTGGAGCCCGATCCAGCGGCCGACCCGGCGGGCGTGACGCCCTGGGCGCAGCTGGAGGCTCAACCGGAGACGGGCCTTGTCGACCGCGACGACGACGACCTTGCAGCGCTGCTCTACACCGGCGGGACGACCGGTCGATCCAAGGGCGTGGCGCTCACGCATGCAGGCCTGGACGCCGCCGGGGCCGCCGGCTACGCGGCCGGCCATCTGCCCGGCCGCACGCGCGGTCTGCTGCCGCTCCCGCTCGCCCATGCCTACGGCCTGCTGGTGGCGGTCACCGGGCTGCACGCCGTCGAGGCCTCCACCAGTGTCCTGATGCGGTGGTTCGACCCGGCCGGCTTCCTCAGACTCGTGCAGGAGCACGGCGTGCAGACCAGCGCCCTCGTCCCCTCGATGATCGGGATGCTGCTGACCCAGCCGCTGGAGGAGTTCGACCTGTCCAGCCTGGAGCGGGTCAGCAGCGGGGGCGCGCCGTTGTCCGTCGAGGTGGCCCGCGAGTTCGAGCGGCGGGTCCCGTCGGTGCAGATCGCCGAGGGCTACGGCTGCACCGAGAGCAGCGCGCTGATCAGCGCGCAGCCGCCCCACGAACGCCGACTCGGCACCGTGGGCAGGCCGGTCACGGGCGTCGAGGTACGCATCGAGGACGCCAACGGTGCGGTTCTCGCGCCAGGCGTGGATGGCGAGATCTGCGTACGCGGCCCGGTGCTGATGCGCGGCTACTGGCACAGCCCCGAGGCGACGGCCGAGACCCTGCGCGGCGGCTGGCTGCACACCGGCGACATCGGGCATCTCGATGCGGGCGGCTACCTCTCGGTCGTCGACCGCCTCAAGGACCTGATCATCCGCAACGGCTTCAACGTCTATCCGCGAGACGTCGAGGACGTGCTGCTCGCTCATCCCGACGTCATCGCCGCGGCTGTCGTCGGCCGCCCGGACCTGCGGGTCGGCGAGGAGGTCGTGGCGTTCGTGTCGCTGCGGCCGGGCAGCACCTGCACCCCGGAGGCGCTCGTCGCGCATGCCCGCGAGCACCTGTCGGCCGCCAAGTACCCGCGTGACGTGCGGGTCGTCGACGCCGTGCCGCTGACCAGCGTGCTCAAGACCGACCGCAAAGCGCTGCGCACGCTGCTCCGGGAGGGGCCGTGAGCAGCCCGCCGCCGCAGGTGCTGGCGCTGTCCGAGCGTCGTGCCCTCGCGCGGGCCGCGAAGGACTTCGCCGAGAGCGACCGACTGCGCGACGACATCGCCGCCGCGGGGTGGGTGGTCCGCGACGGCCCGGACGGCCCGGTGCTCGCCGAGCGACCGCCATACGACGTGCTGGCCTCGGTAAGCGACCTGCCCGACCGCAGCGCCGAGCCCGACACCCGTCGATGCACCGTCGCCGTGCTGGTGGAGGGCTGGGCCGAGGACCTGCGCACCTGCGTGGCGGCCCTGGTCCAGCACGCACCCGAGGATGTCGTGGTGGTGCTGCTCGACAACGGCAGCGACGCGGGCCCGGCCGTGCACGAGCTCGCCCAGGCGCATCCCGGGCGGGTCCTGGAGCTGCACGTCGAACGGGCCGCCGGCTGGTCGCAGGCCCGGTGGGCGCTGCTGCGCGCCGACACCGCCACCGTGCACGTGCTGCTTGACCCCAGCACCGTCCTTGAGGGCGACGCCCTCGAGCCTGTGCTGGCGTGCTTCGACGACCCGGCCGTGGTCGGGGCGGGCTGGCGCGGCGTCGCCGTGCAGGACGGCTGGACCACCTTTGCCGAGGCCGGCCCGGGCGAGGTCGAGGCCCTGCTGGGCTATCTGTTCGCGGTTCGTCGGGCCGCCGCGCTGCTCGTGCCGCTGCCGCCGAAGGCCCGCTTCTACCGCAACGCCGACATGGAGTGGTCGTTCCTGCTGCGCGAGGCAGGCGGCCGGCTGGTGGTGCCCGCGGGCGAGCTGCCGGTACGCCAGGACCGCCACCGCGGCTACCACGACACTGACCCGGCCTACCGCGAGAAGGAGTCCAAGAAGACCTATGACCGCTTCCTGCAGCGCTTTCGCGGGCGCGAGGACCTGCGGCTGCCCCGCTGAGACCGCCGCTCAGCGCGCCTCGGTCAGCAGGCCGGCGAGTCGCTGGACGCCCTTGACGAGGTCGTCGTCGCCGAGCGCGTACGACAGTCGGAAGTAGCCCGGGGTCCCGAAGGCCTCGCCGGGCACGACGGCGACCCCGACCTCGTCGAGCACCAGCTCGGCGAGCTCGGCGGAGCTCTGGGCAGTGCGCCCGCGGATCGTCCGGCCGAGCACCCCCTTGACCGACGGGTAGCAGTAGAAGGCCCCTTCGGGCGTCGGGCAGGCCACCCCGGGGATGGCGTTGAGCATCGTGACCATGGTGGTGCGCCGCCGGTCGAAGGCCTCGCGCATCTGCGCGACCGCCGAGAGGTCACCGGTGAGTGCCTCAACGGCCGCGACCTGCGCCACGTTGCTGACGTTGCTGGTGGCGTGCGACTGCAGGTTGGTCGCGGCCTTGACCACGTCCACCGGGCCGATCAGCCAGCCGACCCGCCAGCCGGTCATCGCGTAGGTCTTGGCCACCCCGTTGACCACCACGCAGGTGTCGGCGAGGCCGGGCACCACCACCGGCATCGAGACGTGCTCGGCGCCGCCGTACACCAGGTGCTCGTAGATCTCGTCGGCGACCACCCAGATCCCGTGCTCGAGCGCCCACTCGCCGACGGCGCGGACCTCTGCCGGTGAGGCGACCGCGCCGGTCGGATTGGCGGGGGAGCACCACAGCAGGACCTTCGTACGCGCGGTACGGGCCGCCTCGAGCTGGTCCACGCTGACCCGGTAGTTCGAGTCCTCGCTGGTCATGATCTCGACCGGGACCCCGCCGGCGAGCTTCACGGCCTCCGGGTACGTCGTCCAGTACGGGGCGGGCAGCAGCACCTCGTCACCGGGGTCGAGCAGCGTCGCGAAGGCCTCGTAGATGGCCTGCTTGCCGCCGTTGGTGACCAGGACCTGCGCGGGCGTCACCTCGTAGCCGCTGTCGCGACGGGTCTTTACGACGATCGCGGCCTTCAGCTCGGGCAGGCCGCCGGCCGGCGTGTAGTGGTGGTTGCGCGGGTCCGCGCAGGCTGCCGCGGCGGCGGCAACGATGTGGGCCGGCGTCGGGAAGTCGGGCTCCCCGGCGCCGAACCCCACGACATCCTCACCGGCTGCTTTCTTGGCCTTGGCCTTCGCGTCGACCGCGAGCGTGGCCGACTCGGTGATGGCCGCGATGCGGGCAGACACCCGCGGCCGGGCGGCCGGACCGCAAGGCGCTGCCCCGGTCGAGGTGCCCCCGGTCGAGGTCGTCGGTGTGGAGGTCGTCGGCGTGAAGGTCGTCATGGCACCATGCTTCCAGGCTGCGGGCCGGCCGTCACGGCGGTCGCCAGGCTGGTCGGCTTTCTCCTGGCGCCCGCAGGCAGGGTGGTCGGGCCGTTTCCTGGTGGCCGGTGCGTGACCGTCGACCCGCCCACGCCGTACACTCGGCGTTCTGGGGGCCGACGCCTCTGCTCAGGCTCGCCCGCGCGCCGACGCAGCTGGCACCGGCCGGGCCCCCGGAGGGGTGTAGCTCAGTTGGCCAGAGCGCCGGTCTCCAAAACCGGATGTCGCAGGTTCGACTCCTGTCACCCCTGCACGCAGACGGCACAGCCCGTACCAACCGCCCCGGTTCTCGGTGGCGGCACGCAGGTCCGGATATCCCGGCCGACGGAGCGAGGGCACCAATGAGTGACAGCGCGCAGGCTCCGTCGGCGGCTCGCGGCGCCGACGGCGGGCCGGGCGGTTCGGCGCGGGTGGGGCGCCGCCGGGACGGCGGCCCGGGGCGGATCCGCAGCATCGCGGTCTTCTACCGGCAGGTGATAGCCGAGCTGCGCAAGGTCATCTGGCCGTCCCGCCAGGAGCTGATCACCTACACCAGCGTGGTGCTGGTCTTCGTCGTGTTCATGGTCCTGCTCGTCAGCCTGTTTGACTTCGCGTTCTCGCAGGTGGTCCTGAAGGTCTTTGGCGGCAACCCCACGTCGACCACCGGCTGACCTTCGACCACCGCTTTCCCAACCCGTACCCCAGATCAGAAGGACGTGTCCGTGTCCAAGCCGCCCAGCCCGTCCGACCCCGAGCCCGACGACAGCCAGGTGTCCGACCAGGGCCCGTCGTCGGAGCAGGGCGAGGCCGTCGACAACACGCCGGACGGCGTTGCCGTGTCCACCGGCGCCGGGACGGCCGCTGCCGACGAGGCCGAGCTCGGAGCCGGCGGGGTCGACGGCGCCCCGAGCGGCTACCTCGACGACGCGTCCCCGGAAGGTGTCGGCACCGCGGCCTTCGACGCGGAGGCCGATGCCGAGACAGCCGCTGCCGAGTTCGGGGCCGACGCGCCCGAGATCGCGGAGGAGGACCTCGACCCAGCCGATGCGATGAAGTTGGTGCTGTCCGGTTTGCCCGGCGACTGGTACGTCGTGCACTCCTATGCCGGCTACGAGAACAAGGTGAAGGCCAACCTCGAGAGTCGTATCCAGAGCCTGAATATGGAAGACTTCATCTTCCAGATCGAGGTCCCGACTGAGGAGGTCATGGAGGTCAAGGGCGGCAAGCGCCAGGCTGTCGTGCGCAAGAAGCTCCCCGGCTACCTGTTCGTGCGCATGGACCTGATCGACGAGTCGTGGTCGGCGGTACGCAACACCCCGGGCGTCACCGGCTTCGTCGGCCAGACGTCGCGTCCGACGCCGCTGACCCTCGATGAGGTCGTGAAGCAGCTGGCGGAGCCCAAGCAGAAGACCGTGGTCGCCACCAAGGCCGTCGACTTCGAGGTCGGCGAGTCGATCACTGTCACGGATGGGCCGTTCGCCACCCTGCCCGCGACGATCAACGAGATCAACCTCGACAGCCAGAAGCTCAAGGTGCTGGTGTCGATCTTCGGCCGCGAGACGCCCGTCGAGCTGTCCTTCAACCAGGTCGCCAAGCTCTAGCTCCGGCCTTCCTCGAACTCGAAAGAGAAACGAACATGCCCCCCAAGAAGAAGCTCTCAGCCGTCATCAAGCTGCAGATCAAGGCCGGCGTCGCGACGCCCGCGCCACCGGTCGGCCCGGCCCTGGGCCAGCACGGCGTGAATATCATGGAGTTCTGCAAGCAGTACAACGCCGCGACCGAGGGCCAGCGCGGCGACATCGTCCCGGTCGAGATCTCGGTGTTCGAGGACCGGTCGTTCACCTTCATCACCAAGACCCCGCCTGCCGCGAGGCTGATCCTGAAGGCCGCGGGCGTGGACAAGGGGTCGCCGACGCCGCACACCAAGAAGGTCGCCACGATCTCCCGGGCTCAGGTACGCGAGATCGCCACAACCAAGCTCTCCGACCTCAACGCGAACGACGTCGACGCCGCCGCGAACATCATCGCCGGGACGGCCCGCTCGATGGGGATCAACGTCACCGACTGAGCCGGCCCCGGTCGCACCACCGGCTTCACCAGCACCGACCGCACCACCCGCACCGCTCGCACCGTGGGAGGGCCCGGACCGCCCGGACCCGACGACCACAACCTGCCGTCCTGGCAGAGGGGACGACACCGTGAAGCGCAGCAAGGCCTGGACCGCAGCATCAGCCAAGATCGACGCCGATAAGGCGTACTCCCCGCTCGAGGCCGTGCGCCTCGCGAAGCAGACGAGCACCGTGAAGTACGACGCGACCGTCGAGGTGGCGATGCGGCTCGGAGTCGACCCCCGCAAGGCCGACCAGATGGTCCGCGGCACGGTCAACCTGCCGCACGGCACCGGCAAGGTTTCGCGCGTCATCGTCTTCGCCGCGGGGGAGAAGGCCGCCGAGGCGATCGCCGCGGGGGCCGACGAGGTCGGTGGCGACGACCTCATCGAGAGGATTCAGAAGGGGTTCCTCGACTTCGACGCAGCGGTCGCCACGCCGGACCAGATGGGCAAGGTCGGCAAGATCGCCCGCATCCTCGGGCCGCGCGGCCTGATGCCCAACCCCAAGACCGGCACGGTCACCACCGACGTCACGAAGGCCGTGCAGGACATCAAGGGAGGCAAGGTCAACTTCCGGGTCGACAAGCAGGCCAACCTCCACCTGGTCATCGGCAAGGCGTCCTTCGACGAGAGGCAGTTGGTGGAGAACTACGGCGCAGCGCTCGACGAGGTGGGCCGGGCCAAGCCGTCGGCCGCCAAGGGCAAGTTCCTGAAGAAGATCACTGTCTCCACGACGATGGGGCCTGGCATCGCGGTCGACCCCAACCGCATCCGCAACCTGCTCGAGGACGGCTCCGACACCCGGCCGGAGTAGCCGCGGCGGCTCGGGCTGCGGACCTGGACCGCCGGACCGGGCTGCTAATCTGGGGAGAGAACGTCACCACAGACCGCTGGTCGCTCCTCCGGGAGCGGAAGGTCCCGCCTCGTGCGGGCGGCCCGCGCAGGAGACACGGACAGACCCCGAGCCCGCTCGGTCACCTCTGACGCCCCGTGCGCTCTGCGCCGGGGCGTCCGTGCGTCGTAGGGCCCCCGAGAGGGACCTGGCCCGATTCCTGGAGGAGGCCCATGGCCACCGACACCGCGCAGCCCGCTTCAGAGCAGGTGCCGGCCGAACACCGGCGCGCCACCGTACGGCCAGACAAGGCCGCTGCGGTCGCCGCGCTCACCGAGGCTTTTCGCACCTCCACGGCGGCCGTGCTGACGGAGTACCGCGGCTTGTCCGTCAAGCAGGTCACGGCGCTGCGGACCGCGCTCGGCAGCGACACGTCGTACGCCATCGTCAAGAACACGCTGACCCGGCTCGCGGCCATCGAAGCCGGGCTCGAAGGGCTCGCCAGCCTGCTCTCCGGGCCGACTGCCGTCGCGTTCGTCAAGGGTGAGCCGGTCGAGGCCGCCAAGGCCCTGCGCGACTACGCCCGGGCCAACCCGGCGCTCGTCGTCAAGGGGGGCGTGCTCGACGGCAAGCCGCTCACGGTCGAGGAGATCCGCAAGCTTGCCGATCTCGAGTCGCGTGAGGTGCTGCTGGCCAAGATGGCCGGGGCTCTGAAGGCCTCGTTGTCGAACGCTGTCTACCTGCTCAATGCACCGCTCGCTCAGGTGGCTCGCCTGGCGGGTGCCCTGCAGGCCAAGGCCGAGCAGGACCCGTCGATCATCGGTGGAGCCGGCACGCCGGCCGCCGACCCGCCTGAGAGCGATGACCTCGCCGAGGCGGCCGGGACCCCCGCGGCCGAGGCCCCCGCGGTCGAGACCCCGACAGAGGACGCCGCGGCGGCCAGTGCCGAGGCGGCCCCAGAGACCGACAGCCCCCCGCAGACCCCCTGAGGCGCGGGCCGCACGCCGCGCCAGGCTTTACCCACCCCATTTCGGAGTCCGGCACCCACCGTGACCGGCGCAGCAACGAGGAGTAACATTATGGCCAAGCTCAGCACTGACGAGCTGCTGGAGCAGTTCAAGGAGATGACGCTGATCGAGCTCTCCGGGTTCGTCAAGCAGTTCGAGGAGACATTCGGCGTCACCGCTGCCGCTCCGGTCGCCGCCGCGGCCCCCGCTGCCGGTGGTGGCGCGCCCGCCGAGGAGGTCGTCGAGCAGGACGAGTTCGATGTCATTCTCGAAGGCGTCGGCGAGAAGAAGATTCAGGTCATCAAGGAGGTGCGCACCATCACGAGCCTTGGGCTCAAGGAGGCCAAGGACCTCGTGGACGGTGCCCCGAAGGCCGTTCTGGAGAAGGCCACCAAGGAGGCTGCCGAGAAGGCCAAGGCTGCCCTCGAGGCCGTCGGCGCCACGGTGACCGTCAAGTAGCACCGGCAGGGGGCACTGCCCCCGGGTCTCGATCAGGGCGGTCCGCGGACAGCGGGCCGCCCTGCGCCCTGCCCGCTCGATTCGCCGCCGGCTCGCACGCCCTCGGGGTCGCACTGACAACGCCTGCGGGAACGGCTGGACGGCAGTGTGCTGATCACGCAGAGCGGCGGCGCAGGCGGTCCTGCGTACCGAAGTCGGCCGGGGCCCTGCAGGTTGCTCACGTGGAGTTCGCCTGGTTCTCGTCGTCCCCAGGCACCCAGCTGATGCTTGACGTCGGGGGCATCGCTCGGCACGCTGTGCCCAGCAGTGTGTGTGACGCGGGCAACGCTGGACAGGCAGGTAGCCATCGGCTACTCTGCCTAATTGCGCTGCCTCTCGTCATATAACCGCCCGGGCCAGATGCCCCGGCAGGTGGGTCGGAGGAGCGGGCGCTCCATCTGAGGTTCGTGGCAGATCAGGGCAGCACCTGGCCCGCTGCCGTTGGAAGGAACCCCCTGTTGGCTGCTCGTCGCACTACCCCGCGCCTGTCCTTCGCCAAGATCCGGGAGCCTCTTGAGGTTCCCAACCTATTGCACCTGCAGACCACGTCGTTCGACTGGCTGGTCGGCAATGCCGCATGGACCGTCCGGGTCCAGGAGGCCCTCGATGCCGGTCGGGCGGACACCTCGACGTCCTCCGGCCTGGAAGAGATCTTCGAGGAGATCTCCCCGATTGAGGACTTCTCCGGCTCGATGTCCCTGAGCTTTCGCGACCACCGCTTCGAGCCCACCAAGTACTCCGTGGAGGAGTGCAAGGACAAGGACATGACGTACGCGGCGCCGCTGTTCGTCACCGCCGAGTTCACCAACAACACCACCGGTGAGATCAAGTCCCAGACCGTCTTCATGGGCGACTTCCCGGTGATGACCGACAAGGGCACGTTCGTCATCAACGGCACCGAGCGCGTCGTGGTGTCACAGCTGGTCCGGTCGCCGGGCGTCTACTTCGACAAGCAGATCGACAAGACGACGGACAAGGACACCTACTCCTGCAAGATCATCCCAAGCCGGGGTGCCTGGCTGGAGTTCGAGATCGACAAGCGCGACTCCGTGGGCGTGCGCATCGACCGCAAGCGCAAGCAGCCCGTCACCGTGCTGCTCAAGGCCTTGGGGTGGGACGACGCCCGCATCCTGGAGCGCTACGGCGACTTCGAGTCGATGCGGATGACGCTGGAGAAGGATCACACCACCGGGCAGGACGATGCCCTGATCGACATCTACCGCAAGCTGCGTCCGGGCGAGCCGCCGACCCGCGAGTCCGCCCAGACGCTGCTCGACAACTTGTTTTTCAACGCCAAGCGCTACGACCTGGCCAAGGTCGGCCGTTACAAGGCCAACAAGAAGCTGCAGCTCGCGCTGCCCGTCGACCAGGGTGTGCTCACCGAGGACGACATCCTGGCGACGATCGACTACGTCGTACGCCTGCACGCCGGTGAGCAGGGCTACGAGACCGACGACATCGACCACCTGGGCAACCGGCGCCTGCGTACCGTCGGCGAGCTGATCCAGAACCAGATCCGCCTGGGCCTGGCCCGGATGGAGCGGGTCGTCCGGGAGCGGATGACGACTCAGGACGTCGAGGCGATCACGCCGCAGACGCTGATCAACATCCGACCGGTCGTCGCCTCCATCAAGGAGTTCTTCGGCACCAGCCAGCTCAGCCAGTTCATGGACCAGACCAACCCGCTGTCCGGCCTGACCCACAAGCGCCGGCTGTCCGCGCTCGGCCCCGGTGGTCTGTCGCGTGAGCGGGCCGGCTTCGAGGTCCGCGACGTGCACCCCAGCCACTACGGCCGGATGTGCCCGATCGAGACACCCGAAGGCCCCAACATCGGCCTGATCGGCTCACTGGCAACCTTCGCCCGGGTCAATCCGTACGGCTTCATGGAGACGCCGTACCGCCGCGTCGATGCCGGCCGGGTGACCGACGAGGTCGACTACCTCACCGCGGACGAGGAGGACAAGCACGTCGTCGCGCAGGCCAACTCCCCCGTGTCGGCGGACGGTTCGTTCTCCGAGGCGCGTGTGCTGGTACGCCGCAAGGGTGGCGAGGTCGACTACATCGCGCCCGAGGGCGTCGACTACATGGACGTCAGCCCCCGCCAGATGGTGTCGGTGGCCACCGCGATGATCCCGTTCCTGGAGCACGACGACGCCAACCGTGCGCTGATGGGCGCCAACATGATGCGCCAGTCCGTCCCGCTGCTGCGCAGCGAGGCGCCGCTGGTCGGCACCGGTATGGAGCACCGCGCCGCGGTCGACGCCGGCGATGTCATCACCGCCGAGCAGGCCGGTGTCGTCGAGGAGCTGTCGGCCGACTACATCACCGTCATGCACGACGACGGCGCCCGCCGTACGTATCGGCTGCACAAGTTCCGGCGCAGCAACCAGGGCACCTGCATCAACCAGAAGCCGATCGTGGCCGAGGGCGAGCGGGTCGAGATCGGGCAGGTCATCGCCGACGGGCCCTGCACCGATGGCGCGGAGATGGCTCTGGGCAAGAACCTGCTCGTCGGGTTCATGCCCTGGGAGGGCCACAACTACGAGGACGCGATCATCTTGTCGCAGCGCCTCGTGCAGGACGACGTGCTCACGTCGATCCACATCGAGGAGCACGAGGTCGACGCCCGGGACACCAAGCTCGGCGCCGAGGAGATCACACGCGACATCCCGAATGTCTCCGAGGAGGTCCTCGCCGACCTCGACGAGCGCGGGATCATCCGGATCGGCGCGGAGGTCACCCCCGGTGACGTCCTGGTCGGCAAGGTGACCCCGAAGGGCGAGACCGAGCTGACCCCGGAGGAGCGCCTGCTGCGCGCGATCTTCGGTGAGAAGGCCCGCGAGGTGCGCGACACCAGCCTCAAGGTCCCGCACGGCGAGTCCGGGAAGGTCATCGGCGTACGCGTGTTCAGCCGCGAGGACGGCGACGAGCTGCCTCCGGGGGTCAACGAGCTGGTCCGGGTGTACGTCGCCCAGAAGCGCAAGATCAGCAATGGCGACAAGCTCGCGGGCCGACACGGCAACAAGGGCGTCATTGCCAAGATCCTCCCCGTCGAGGACATGCCGTTCATGGAGGACGGCACGCCGCTGGACGTCGTGCTCAACCCGCTCGGCGTACCGGGCCGGATGAACGTCGGCCAGGTCCTCGAGACCCACCTCGGCTGGGTCGCGAAGGCCGGCTGGCACGTCGAGGGCGCCGACCAGAGCTGGAAGCAGCGGCTCGCCGAGATCGGTGCGTCGGACTCCAAGCCCGGCAGCGTGCTCGCGACACCGGTGTTCGACGGTGCCCGCGAGGACGAGATCACCGGTCTGCTGGACTCGACGACCCCGACGTTCGACGACCTGGGCACCGGTGAGGTCCGCCGGTTGATCGGCCCATCGGGCAAGGCGCTGCTGTTCGACGGCCGTTCTGGTGAGCCCTTCCCGGCGCCTGTCTCGGTGGGCTACGTCTACATCCTGAAGCTGCTGCACCTGGTGGACGACAAGATCCACGCTCGCAGCACCGGTCCGTACTCGATGATCACGCAGCAGCCCCTGGGTGGTAAGGCGCAGTTCGGCGGCCAGCGGTTCGGCGAGATGGAGGTCTGGGCGATGCAGGCGTACGGCGCTGCGTACGCCCTGCAGGAGCTGCTCACGATCAAGAGCGACGATGTGCTCGGTCGCGTGAAGGTGTACGAGGCGATCGTCAAGGGCGAGAACATCCCCGAGCCCGGCATCCCGGAGTCGTTCAAGGTACTTATCAAGGAGATGCAGTCGCTCTGCCTCAATGTCGAGGTGCTCTCCAGCGACGGTATGGCGATCGAGATGCGCGACACCGACGAGGACGTCTTCCGAGCCGCAGAGGAGCTCGGCATCGACCTCTCGCGGCGCGAGCCGAGCTCGGTCGAAGAGGTCTAGACGCACCGGGCAAGACAGCAAACCCAAACTTAGAGAACTAACCCCTGAGAGGGGTGCCTACGTGCTCGACGTCAACTTCTTTGACGAGCTCCGTATCGGCCTCGCCACCGCTGACGACATTCGTCAGTGGTCGCACGGCGAGGTGAAGAAGCCTGAAACCATCAACTACCGCACCCTCAAGCCGGAGAAGGACGGGCTCTTCTGCGAGAAGATCTTCGGACCCACCCGCGACTGGGAGTGCTATTGCGGCAAGTACAAGCGGGTGCGCTTCAAGGGCATCATCTGCGAGCGCTGCGGCGTCGAGGTGACCCGCGCGAAGGTGCGCCGTGAGCGGATGGGGCACATCGAGCTGGCCGCCCCCGTCACCCACATCTGGTACTTCAAGGGTGTCCCGTCGCGGCTGGGCTACCTGCTCGACCTCGCGCCCAAGGATCTCGAGAAGATCATCTACTTCGCGGCGTACCTGATTACCACGGTCGACGTCGAGGCTCGGCACCGCGACCTGCCGACCCTCGAGGCCCAGATCCAGGTCGAACGTGACCGCGTCCAGAGCAAGACCGACAGCGACGCCGAGACCCGCCAGAAGAAGCTCGAGGACGATCTGGCTGCCCTTGAGGCCGAGGGCGCAAAGGGCGACGTGCGGCGCAAGGTGCGCGAAGGCGCAGAGCGTGAGCTGAAGGCCCTGCGCGGCCGGTCCGAGCGCGAGCTCGACAAGCTCGAGGAGGTCATCGACACGTTCCGCAAGCTCGAGGTCAAGCAGCTCGTCGTCGATGAGACGCTCTACCGCGAGCTGCGCGACCGCTTCGGTACGTACTTCACCGGTGGCATGGGCGCAGAGGCCCTGCAGCGGCTGCTCGAGGGCTTCGACCTCGACGCCGAGGCCGAGTCCCTGCGTGAGACGATCCGGTCAGGCAAGGGTCAGAAGAAGGTTCGCGCCTTGAAGCGCCTCAAGGTTGTGGCTGCGTTCCTCAACACCCGCAACAGCCCGATGGGCATGGTGCTGGGTTGCGTCCCGGTCATCCCGCCGGACCTACGTCCGATGGTGCAGCTCGATGGCGGCCGGTTCGCCACGAGCGACCTCAACGACCTGTACCGCAGGGTCATCAACCGCAACAACCGCCTCAAGCGGTTGCTCGACCTCGGTGCCCCCGAGATCATCGTCAACAACGAGAAGCGGATGCTGCAGGAGGCCGTGGACGCGCTGTTCGACAACGGCCGTCGTGGCCGTCCGGTGACGGGCCCGGGTAACCGGCCACTCAAGTCATTGTCGGACATGCTGAAGGGCAAGCAGGGCCGCTTCCGTCAGAACCTGCTGGGCAAGCGCGTCGACTACTCGGGCCGGTCGGTCATCATCGTCGGCCCGCAGCTCAAGTTGCACCAGTGCGGCCTGCCCAAGCAGATGGCGCTGGAGCTGTTCAAGCCGTTCGTCATGAAGCGGCTGGTGGACCTCAACCATGCGCAGAACATCAAGAGTGCCAAGCGGATGGTCGAGCGGGCCCGCCCGGTCGTCTGGGACGTGCTCGAGGAAGTCATCACCGAGCACCCGGTGCTGCTCAACCGGGCACCGACGCTGCACCGCCTCGGCATTCAGGCCTTCGAGCCGCAGCTGGTCGAGGGCAAGGCCATCCAGATCCACCCCCTGGTCTGCACGGCATTCAACGCCGACTTCGACGGGGACCAGATGGCGGTGCACCTGCCGCTGTCGGCGGAGGCGCAGGCCGAGGCCCGTATTCTGATGCTGTCCTCCAACAACATCTTGAGCCCGGCAAACGGCCGCCCGATCACCGCGCCGACCCAGGACATGGTGCTGGGCATTTACTACCTGACGACGCAGAAGGACGGCGCTAAGGGTGAGGGCCGGGCCTTCAGCTCCCTGGCCGAAGCCTTGATGGCCAAGGACGCCGGCGAGCTCGACCTACAGGCCACGATCAAGCTCCGGATGCGTGATGTCGTGCCACCCCGCGGCACGGTCGTCGAGGACGGTGAGCTGTACCTGCTCGAGACCACCCTGGGCCGGGCGCTGTTCAACGAGACATTGCCGGTGGACTACCCGTTCGTCGACCGCGAGGTCGACAAGAAGCAGCTCGGGTCCATCGTCAACGACCTCGCCGAGCGCTACCCGAAGGTGCAGGTCGCTGCGACGCTCGACGCGCTCAAGGAGACCGGATTCCACTGGGCCACCCGTTCCGGCGTCACGATCTCCATCGAGGACGTCGTGACCCCGGCCGGCAAGGCCGAGATCCTGGAGCGCTACGAGGGCGACGCCGAGAAGGTCGAGAAGCAGTACGGGCGCGGTGTCATCACCGTCGAGGAGCGCCGCCAGGAGCTCATCGAGATCTGGACCAAGGCCACTGCCGAGGTCGCGCGGGCCATGGAGGCCAACTTCCCGAAGGACAACCCGGTCTGGATGATGGTCCACTCCGGCGCTCGCGGGAACATGATGCAGGTGCGCCAGATCGCCGGTATGCGCGGCCTCGTGGCCAACCCGAAGGGCGAGATCATCCCGCGCCCGATCAAGGCCAACTTCCGCGAGGGCCTGACCGTGCTGGAGTACTTCATCTCCACGCACGGTGCCCGCAAGGGCCTCGCCGACACGGCTCTGCGTACCGCCGACTCGGGCTACCTCACCCGCCGGCTGGTTGACGTGTCGCAGGATGTCATCATTCGGGAGGAGGACTGCGGTACCGAGCGCGGCGTCCTCATGACCATCGGTGACCGCAACGCCGAGGGGACTCTTGTCAAGGGTGCGCATGTCGAGACCAGCGTGTACGCACGGACGCTGGCAGCCGACGTGGAGAAGGACGGCCAGTCCGTCCTGTCCGCGGGGGCCGACCTCGGCGACGTCAACATCAGCCGGCTGATCGAGGCGGGGGTCGACAAGGTCAAGGTCCGCTGCGTGCTGACCTGCGACTCCAAGGTCGGCACCTGTGCTGCCTGCTACGGCCGCTCGCTGGCGGCCGGCAAGACGGTCGACGTCGGCGAGGCGGTCGGCATCATCGCCGCGCAGTCCATCGGGGAGCCCGGTACGCAGCTGACGATGCGCACCTTCCACACCGGTGGCGTGGCCGGCGACGACATCACCCAGGGCCTGCCCCGCGTCGTCGAGCTGTTCGAGGCACGCACGCCCAAGGGTGTGGCCCCGATCAGCGAGGTCGAGGGGCGCATCCGGATCGACGACACGGACAAGACCCGCAAGGTCGTCGTCATCCCCGATGACGGCACCGAGGAGATCGCCTACGCCGTCTCCAAGCGAGCCCGCCTGCGGATCGTCGACGGCGACCACGTCTCGGTCGGCGAGAAGCTGCACGAGGGCGCCGTCAATCCGCACGAGGTGCTGCGCATCCTCGGCCCGCGGGCCGTCCAGCTGCACCTGGTCGCCGAGGTGCAGGAGGTCTACCGCTCGCAGGGCGTGTCGATCCACGACAAGCACATCGAGGTGATCATCCGGCAGATGCTGAAGCGGGTGAACGTCCTCGAGTCCGGCGGCACCGACTTCCTGCCGGGCAGCCTCACCGAGCGGACGATCTTCGAGACCGAGAACCGCCGCGTGGTGTCCGAGGGTGGGGAGCCGGCTGCCGGCCGCCCCGTGTTGATGGGCATCACCAAGGCGTCGCTCGCGACCGAGTCGTGGCTGTCGGCGGCGTCCTTCCAGGAGACGACCCGGGTGCTCACCGACGCCGCGATCCAGGCCAAGAGCGACTCGCTGCTGGGCCTCAAGGAGAACGTCATCATCGGCAAGCTCATCCCGGCGGGCACCGGCATCAGCCGTTACCGCAACATCCGGGTCGAGCCGACGGAAGAGGCGCGGGCGCAGGTCTACTCGATGGCCGGTTACGACGACCCGGACTTCGCCTTCGGGCAGGGTGCCGGCGGGGCCGTCCCGCTGGACGACTTCGACTACGGGCGCGACAGCTACCGGTCCTAGTCCGGCTGGTCCGACGGCCGCTCGCCCCCGAACGGGGGTGGGCGGCCGCGGTCGTTCCCGGGGCAGCCGCCCGCGTCGTACGGGGTCGCCTGCGCTGCAGCACCTGGTCATGACGTAGCCCGCTCAGGGTGGCCCGGAGAGGGCCAACAGTGTGTGTCAGCGCTCTAGAGCAAGCACACAATGTCCCTCAAGGCTGCCGAGTAGAACTCCTTCTCCGTCACGTCCGGGTGGGCCTTCCTCCCGGACGAGTACCGGGCGGCGGGCGGACCGCACGCGGCCGGCCGCTGACCGACGGCCCCGCCGAGATGGGGTAAGCGCGTTCCCGCACCAGGAGGGCGGTGACGCGCTGATCTGTGGGTAACGGGCGCGCCAGCCCTCGGACAGCTCTACCCTGCCGCCATGAGCACGCCCGACGACCCGTTCAGCACGTCCCCTGACGATCGGCCGGCCTCGGTGCCGAGCAGCTCCCCGCCCGCTTACCAGCCGCCTGCCTACCCGCCGTCGCAGGGCAACGGGCCGCAGTCGGGCTACGGGCAGCCGGGCTACGGGCAGGCGGGCTATGGGCAGGCGGGCTATGGGCAGGCGGGCTACGGGCAGGCTCAGGAGACGGCGAGCCGCGCGATCGTGGTCCTGGTCTGTGCGATCGCGTCCTTCGTTGTCGTGCCGTTCATCCCAGCCGTGGTGGCGCTCGCCCTGGCCGGAGGGGCGCAGCAGCAGATCGCGCAGTCCGGAGGGCGGCTGACCGGTGACGGCCTGGTCAGGGCGGGTCGGATCGTGGCCTGGATCAATGTGGGCCTGACCGCGCTGGTCGTGGTGGGCATCATCGGCCTGATCGCGTTCGCGCTGCCGTCCGGGACGTCGAGCACCTACTGACGGGGCGGCGCCCGTGGGACGTCGTGCACCTACTGACGGGGCGGCGCAGGTCGGCGCGAACCAGGCCGCTGGGTGCGAGCACTTTTGACCCTCCTACGCGTGGCAGGTAGAGTCAGCACTCGTGCCTGGGGCAACCCGGGCCATCCCGGACGCCCGCGCAGCACCTCGCAGTCCCGCTCGTCAGGACCGAGGCCGGCAGGGCCGGTCGGGTCAGAGCAAGAGGCAGCCACCCGTTCCGCACAGCACGATCGCGGAGCAGCGCGCGAGCCGGGCGACACACCCGACCGCGTGGGTCGCCCGAATCCACCGGTGAGACGAGCAGGAGACGCGTTGCCCACGATCCAGCAGCTGGTCCGCAAGGGCCGGCAGGACAAGGTCGAGAAGACCAAGACGCCGGCCCTCAAGGGGAGCCCGCAGCGTCGCGGCGTGTGCACTCGCGTCTACACGACGACCCCGAAGAAGCCCAACTCCGCGCTTCGCAAGGTCGCCCGGGTACGTCTCACCAGCGGCGTCGAGGTCACGGCCTACATCCCAGGGGTAGGTCACAACCTGCAGGAGCACTCCATCGTGCTCGTGCGCGGCGGTCGCGTGAAGGACCTGCCCGGTGTCCGCTACAAGATCATCCGCGGCTCCCTCGACACCCAGGGCGTGCGCAACCGCAAGCAGGCCCGCAGCCGGTACGGCGCCAAGAAGGAGAAGAAGTAGTGCCTCGCAAGGGTCCTGCCCCGAAGCACCCGGTTGTCATCGACCCGGTCTACGGCGCACCGCTGGTCACCAGTCTCATCAACAAGGTCCTGATCGACGGTAAGCGCTCCACCGCCGAGAAGATCGTCTATGGCGCGCTCGAGGGCTGCCGCGACAAGAGCGGCGCCGATCCGGTGGTGACGCTCAAGCGCGCCCTCGACAACGTCAAGCCGACCCTCGAGGTCCGCAGCCGCCGCGTCGGCGGCGCGACCTACCAGGTGCCGATCGAGGTACGGGCCGGCCGCTCCACGACGCTCGCGCTGCGCTGGCTCGTCCAGTACTCGCGTGGACGTCGCGAGAAGACGATGACTGAGCGCCTGATGAACGAGCTGCTCGATGCAAGCAACGGGCTCGGGGCCAGCGTCAAGCGGCGTGAGGACATGCACAAGATGGCTGAGTCCAACAAGGCCTTCGCGCACTACCGCTGGTAACAGCAAGAAGCACGACCCGGCACGATACGAAACGCGCCGCAGGCGCGAGACCAAGGAAGAAGAGCAGCAGCTGTGGCCAGCAACGCGATCCTCGCCAAGACCCGAAACATCGGGATCATGGCGCACATCGACGCGGGCAAGACCACGACCACCGAGCGCGTCCTCTACTACACCGGTAAGGCGTACAAGATCGGTGAGGTGCACGACGGTGCCGCCACGATGGACTGGATGGAGCAGGAGCAGGAGCGCGGCATCACCATCACGTCCGCCGCGACGACCTGCCAGTGGGCCGGCCACCGCATCAACATCATTGACACGCCGGGCCACGTCGACTTCACCGTCGAGGTGGAGCGGTCGCTGCGGGTGCTGGACGGCGCCGTCGCGGTCTTTGACTCCGTTGCCGGTGTCGAGCCGCAGTCCGAGACCGTGTGGCGCCAAGCCGACAAGTATTCTGTGCCCCGAATTTGCTTCGTCAACAAGATGGACCGTACCGGCGCGAACTTCTATCGCACCGTCGACATGATCGTCAGCCGCCTCAACGCGGTCCCGCTGGTCCTGCAGCTGCCATGGGGCACTGAGGGTGACTTCACCGGCGTCATCGACCTGGTCGAGATGAAGGGCCTGCTCTGGGCCAACGACGACAAGACGAGCAAGGGCGATGTGTATGACGTCGTCGACATCCCGGCCGAGCTCGCGGAGCAGGCCGCCGAGTGGCACGCCAAGCTGGTGGAGACCCTCGCCGACCACGACGACTCCGTGATGGAGCAGTTCCTGGAGGGGCAAGAGATCACAGCCGCCGAGCTCAAGGCGGGCATCCGTAACGCGATCCTGCACTCCACGACCGAGGCCACCGTGACCGCGGTGCTGTGTGGCTCGGCGTTCAAGAACAAGGGTGTCCAGCCGATGCTCGACGCCGTCGTGGACTACCTCCCCTCGCCCCTGGACATCGGCGCCACCGTCGGCCACTCGGTCAAGGACGAGAGCGTCGAGGAGCTGCGTGAGCCGGAGTTCGACGCGCCGTTCTCCGCACTCGCCTTCAAGATCCAGACCGACCCACATGTGGGCAGGCTGACGTACATCCGGGTCTACTCCGGGACGCTGACCTCCAACCAGGCCGTCGTGAACTCCACGAAGGACCGCAAGGAGAAGATCGGTCGTCTCATCCAGATGCACGCCAACTCGCGCGAGGACATCAGCGAGGTACGAGCCGGCGACATCTGCGCAGTGATCGGGCTCAAGCAGACAACCACCGGCGACACGCTGTGCGATGCGGCGAACCCGGTGATCCTGGAGTCCATGACCTTCCCCGATCCGGTCATCTCGGTCGCGATCGAGCCGAAGACCAAGAGTGACCAGGAGAAGCTCGGGACCGCGATCCAGCGCCTGGCCGAAGAGGACCCGACGTTCAAGGTCCACACTGACGAGGAGACCGGTCAGACGATCATCGCCGGCATGGGCGAGTTGCACCTGGACATCCTGGTCGACCGGATGCGGCGCGAGTTCAAGGTCGAGGCCAACGTCGGCAAGCCGCAGGTGGCCTACCGCGAGACATTGCGCGGCATCGTCGAGCGCTACGACTACACGCACAAGAAGCAGACCGGCGGCTCGGGTCAGTTCGCCAAGATCCAGCTCCGGGTGGAGCCCCTGACCGACCCGGAGGTCGAGGGCACCTACCAGTTCGTCAACGGCGTGAGCGGTGGACGCATCCCGAAGGAGTACATCCCGTCGGTCGACCAGGGCTGCCAGGAGGCCATGCAGCACGGCATCCTGGCCGGCTACCCGCTGGTCGGCGTGAAGGTGACGCTCACCGACGGCGCCTACCACGACGTCGACTCCTCGGAGATGGCCTTCAAGATTGCCGGCTCGATCGGCTTCAAGGAGGCGGCCCGGAAGGCGGACCCGGCCCTTATGGAGCCGATGATGGCGGTCGAGGTGACCACGCCCGAGGAGAACATGGGTGACGTGATCGGTGACCTCAACAGTCGGCGTGGCCTCATCCAGGCGATGGACGAGCGCGCGGGAGTACGCGTCGTCAAGGCCCTGGTCCCGCTTTCGGAGATGTTCGGTTACGTCGGCGACCTGCGCAGCCGTACACAGGGGCGCGCCAGCTACTCCATGCAGTTCGACAGCTACGCCGAGGTCCCTGGCAATGTGGCCAAGGAGATCATCGCGAAGGTGCGGGGCGAGTAACCCGCCCAGCACAGCCCCGCACCACCGTCCAGCACCACCCGCAGACCACCGCACAGGAGGACAGGCCCCATGGCCAAGGCGAAGTTCATGCGCACCAAGCCGCACGTCAACATCGGGACGATCGGTCACATCGACCATGGCAAGACGACGCTGACCGCGGCTATCACCAAGGTGCTGCACGACGAGTTCCCGACCCTGAACGAGGCGTCCGCCTTCGACCAGATCGACAAGGCGCCCGAGGAGAAGGCCCGTGGCATCACGATCTCCATTGCGCATGTCGAGTACCAGACGGAGAACCGGCACTACGCGCATGTCGACTGCCCGGGGCACGCCGACTACATCAAGAACATGATCACGGGTGCGGCTCAGATGGACGGCGCGATCCTGGTGGTGGCTGCCACCGACGGTCCGATGCCGCAGACCAAGGAGCACGTGATCCTGGCCCGCCAGGTCGGTGTGCCCTACATCGTGGTCGCGCTGAACAAGGCCGACATGGTGGACGACGAGGAGATTCTGGAGCTCGTCGAGCTGGAGGTGCGCGAGCTCCTCTCGGAGTACGAGTTCCCGGGCGATGACCTGCCCGTCGTGCGCGTCTCGGCGCTGAAGGCGCTCGAGGGTGACAAGGAGTGGGGCGCCAAGCTCCTCGAGCTGATGGCCGTGGTCGACGCGTCGATCCCGGAGCCGGTCCGCGAGATCGACAAGCCCTTCCTGATGCCGGTCGAGGACGTCTTCACCATCACCGGTCGCGGCACCGTGGTCACGGGCCGCATCGAGCGGGGCGTGATCAACGTCAACGAGTCGGTGGAGATCGTCGGCATCAAGGAGAACGTCCAGACGACCACGGTCACCGGCGTCGAGATGTTCCGCAAGCTGCTCGACCAGGGCATGGCCGGCGACAACGTCGGCCTGCTGATCCGCGGCATCAAGCGCGAGGAGGTCGAGCGCGGGCAGGTCGTCTGCAAGCCCAAGTCGATCACCCCGCACACCGAGTTCGAGGCCAACGTCTACATCCTGTCCAAGGACGAGGGTGGGCGGCACACGCCGTTCTTCAACAACTACCGCCCGCAGTTCTACTTCCGCACCACGGACGTGACCGGCGTCGTGGACCTGCCGGAGGGCACGGAGATGGTCATGCCCGGTGACAACACCGAGATGAAGGTGACCCTCATCCAGCCCATCGCCATGGAGGAGGGCTTGCGCTTCGCCATCCGCGAAGGTGGCCGTACGGTGGGCGCCGGGCGCGTCACCAAGATCACGAAGTAGCACCCCACGGGTGCGGCCGCGCGTCGGCCGCACCCGACCTCCCGTCGGCCGACACACCCGACCGCGGGGGCCGCAGGACACCGTCGGGACCGTCGGGCCCGGCACGGACAGAGCCAGCTTGACCACTTAAGACAGGACGTACAGCCACCATGGCGGGACAGAAGATCCGCATCAGGCTCAAGGCCTACGACCACGAGGTCATCGACAGTTCGGCGAGGAAGATCGTCGAAACGGTGACTCGTACCGGCGCGCAGGTCGCCGGTCCGGTGCCGCTCCCGACGGAGAAGAACATCTACTGCGTGATCCGCTCCCCGCACAAGTACAAGGACTCGCGGGAGCACTTCGAGATGCGCACCCACAAGCGCCTCATCGACATCCTGGACCCCACGCCGAAGACCGTCGACTCGCTCATGCGGCTCGACCTGCCGGCGGGCGTCGACATCGAGATCAAGCTTTAGGACGTCTGACATGTCGAATCGCAGCATCCAGGGCGTCCTGGGAGAGAAGCTGGGCATGACCCAGGTCTTCGACGCGAACAACCGGATCGTCCCGGTGACCGTCGTCAAGGCCGGGCCGTGCGTGGTCACCCAGGTGCGCTCGCCTGAGAAGGACGGCTATGCGGCCGTGCAGATCGCCTTCGGCCAGGTCGACCCTCGGAAGGTCACCAAGCCCGAGGCGGGTCACTTCGCCAAGGCCGGCGTCCCCCCGCGTCGATACCTCGTGGAGATCCGTACCGGCGATGCGTCCTCCTACACGGTTGGGCAGGAGATCACTACCGGGGTCTTCGCCGATGGTGCCAAGGTCGACATCGTCGGCACGAGCAAAGGCAAGGGCTACGCGGGCGTCATGAAACGCCATAACTTCAAGGGCCTCGGTGCCGGCCACGGCGTACAGCGCAAGCACCGCTCCCCGGGCTCGATCGGCGCCTGCGCCACGCCCGCCCGGGTATTCAAGGGCACCCGGATGGCCGGTCGGATGGGAGCGGTCCGCACGACGACCCTCAACCTCACGGTGCACGCCGTGGACGCCGAACGTGGGCTGCTGCTCATCAAGGGCGCCATCCCGGGGCCGCGCGGCGGCATGGTGCTGGTCCGTACCGCTGTGAAGGACGGGCTCGGAAAGGGCGGGGTGCCCAAGTGAGCGCCAGTGCCGAGACCACCGTGCTCACCCTCGACGTGCGGACCGCCGGGCTCGAGGCCGACCGGACAGTTGAGCTGCCGGGTGAGGTCTTCGATGTCCAGGTCAACATTCCGCTGATCCACCAGGTCGTCGTCGCCCAACTGGCCGCCGCCCGCCAGGGCACCCACAAGACCAAGACGCGTGGCGAGGTCCGCGGTGGTGGCAAGAAGCCGTACCGGCAGAAGGGCACCGGCCGGGCCCGACAGGGCTCGACGAGGGCGCCCCAGTTCGTCGGAGGTGGCGTGGTGCATGGCCCGCAGCCGCGGGACTACTCGCAGCGCACCCCGAAGAAGATGAAGGCAGGTGCCCTGCGCGGCGCCCTGTCCGACCGCTTCCGCCATGACCGGCTCTTCGTGGTGGACCGGCTGACCAGTGACGGAGCGCCGTCGACCAAGGCAGCGACAGCACTGCTCGCGACGCTGACCACTCGCACCCACGTGCTCGTGGTGGCCGAGCGGGACGACCTCGCGACGTGGAGGTCCTTGCGGAACGCCGACAACGTGCACCTGATCAGCCCCGGCCAGCTCAACACCTACGACGTGCTCGTCAGTGACGACGTGGTGTTCACCGAGGCCGCGCTGCAGTCGTTCCTGGCCGGTTCATCGAAGGGCCGAAGCGCCAAGGCGTCGGCCTCCTTCCGCGGTGAGCTCGGTGGCGCCCCCGCAACGGCCGTAGCTGTTGACGACGTCGCCGGGGCTGTCGCGACGGCGAGTGTCGAGGAGGGCGGCACGCCCGGCGAGGACCTCACGCCGCACCACATCGACAGCGGCCTCCCGAGCGTTGCACCTGCCACCGAGCCGGCCGACCGGGCCCGTACCGAGGAGGGGTCCGCGTGAGCGACCTGACCGACCCGCGCGACATCCTCATCTCACCGGTCATCTCCGAGAAGAGTTACGGCCTGCTCGACGACAACAAGTACACCTTCGTGGTGCGCCCCGACGCCAACAAGACGCAGATCAAGATCGCGGTCGAGAAGGTTTTCGGGGTGAAGGTCAGCAATGTCAACACCCTGAACCGCCAGGGCAAGCGCAAGCGCACCAAGGCCGGCTTCGGCAAGCGATCCGACACCAAGCGCGCCGTGGTCACCCTGCGCGAGGGCCGTATCGAGATCTTCGGGGGGCCGGTCTCCTAGCGGAGCCGGACTCCAGGGACAGAGGACACCGACATGGGCATTCGCAAGTACAAGCCGACCACCCCGGGCCGACGCGGCTCGAGCGTGGCGGACTTCGCCGAGATCACGCGCTCCGAGCCGGAGAAGTCACTGGTTCGCCCCCTGCACAGCAAGGGCGGCCGCAACTCCTACGGTCGGGTCACGACGCGACACCAAGGTGGCGGCCACAAGCGCGCCTACCGCCTCATCGACTTCCGTCGCCACGACAAGGACGGCGTACCGGCCAAGGTCGCGCACATCGAGTACGACCCCAACCGCACCGCGCGCATCGCGCTGCTGCACTACGCGGATGGCGAGAAGCGCTACATCGTGGCGCCGAAAAACCTCAAGCAGGGCGACCTCGTCGAGGCTGGCCCGACAGCTGACATCAAGCCCGGCAACGCGCTGCCTCTGCGCAACATCCCGACCGGTACCACGGTTCACAACATCGAGATGCGACCGGGCGGCGGGGCCAAGATCGCGCGCTCCGCGGGTACCAGCGTGCAGCTGGTGGCCAAGGACGGTCCGTACGCGCAGCTGAGGATGCCCTCCGGCGAGATCCGCAACGTCGATCTGCGCTGCCGCGCCACCGTTGGCGAGGTGGGTAACGCCGAGCAGAGCAACATCAACTGGGGTAAGGCCGGGCGGATGCGCTGGAAGGGCAAGCGCCCCAGCGTCCGCGGGGTCGCCATGAACCCCGTCGACCACCCGCACGGTGGCGGTGAGGGCAAGACCTCCGGTGGTCGCCACCCGGTCAACCCGGCGGGCAAGCCCGAGGGCCGCACCCGTCGCCGCAAGCCGAGCGACAAGCTCATCGTCCGTCGCCGCCGAACCAACAAGAAGCGCTAGGGGACTGACTCGTGCCGCGCAGCCTGAAGAAGGGCCCGTTCGTCGACGACCACCTGCTCAAGAAGGTGGACGCGCAGAACGACAAGGGTTCCAAGAACGTGATCAAGACCTGGTCTCGCCGTTCCACGATCATCCCCGACATGCTCGGGCACACGATCGCGGTGCACGACGGCCGCAAGCACGTCCCGGTGTTCATCACCGAGGCGATGGTCGGTCACAAGCTCGGTGAGTTCTCCCCGACGCGGACCTTCCGAGGACACGTCAAGGACGATCGGAGGGCCCGCCGTGGCTGAGAACAAGACCCGGCACCTGCCGGCGCACGCCGCCCTGGCCCAGGCCAAGTACGTCCGCATGACGCCGATGAAGTGCCGTCGCGTCATCGACCTCGTGCGCGGCATGCCGGTTGCGCAGGCGCTCGACGTCTTGCGCTTCGACGTGCACGCGGCCTCGGACCCGATCTACAAGGTTCTCGGCAGCGCGGTCGCCAATGCCGAGCACAACAGGAGCCTGGACCGGGACGACCTCTACGTCGCTCAGGCCTACGTCGATGAAGGCCCGACCCTCAAGCGCTTCCGGCCGCGGGCCCAGGGGCGGGCCTTCCGCATCCGTAAGCGCACCAGCCACATCACGATCGTCGTGCAGTCCGTCCACGGTGACGAGACCGCTACACGGTCGACCACGAGCCTCACGAAGGGCAGGGCTTCCTAGTGGGCCAGAAGGTCAACCCGCACGGCTTCCGGCTCGGGATCACCACCGACTGGACGTCGCGCTGGTACGCGGACAAGAACTACGCGGAGTACGTCAAGGAAGATGTGGCAATCCGCGGAATGATGAGCAAGGGCATGGAGCGGGCCGGCATCTCCAAGGTGGAGATCGAGCGCACCCGCGACCGGGTCCGCGTGGACATCCACACGGCACGCCCCGGGATCGTCATCGGCCGTCGTGGGGCCGAGGCAGACCGCATCCGCGGTGACCTGGAGAAGCTCACCGGCAAGCAGGTGCAGCTCAACATCCTCGAGGTCAAGAACCCCGAGTCCGATGCGCAGTTGGTCGCGCAAGGCGTGGCGGAGCAGTTGTCCAGCCGCGTCAGCTTCCGGCGCGCAATGCGCAAGTCGATGCAGTCGGCCATGAAGAACCCTGGCGTCAAGGGCATCCGCGTTCAGTGCTCGGGGCGCCTCGGTGGGGCCGAGATGAGCCGCTCGGAGTTCTACCGCGAGGGCCGGGTCCCGCTGCACACGTTGCGCGCGAATATCGACTACGGCATCTACGAGGCCCGCACGACCTTCGGCCGGATCGGCGTCAAGGTCTGGATCTACAAGGGTGACGTGGTGCAGAGCCGGGCCGAGCGTGAGGCTCAGGAGGCCGCGCAGCGCCAGCAGCGCCACGACCGGCCGGCTCGCCGCGGTCCCCGCTCCGGTTCCACCGGCACCACCGCCGGTGGCACCGAAGCCGGCCGTGCAACCAACGGGGACAACGAGCCGGACCACGCCCAGGTGGACACCACGCCTGGTGGCGACGTCGTCCTCCCGACGGCTGACCCGGCCCTCGCGGACGCTCCCGCCGAGCGCACGCCCGACGTCGCCACGACGCTGGCTGCGCCCGTCGGCGAGAGCGCGCCGGGCTCGTTCGAGATCACTCCAGAGCAGGTCGACCCGGCAGTTCCCACCGACGACGGGGAGGGCTGACCCGTGTTGATCCCCCGCAGGGTCAAGCACCGCAAGCAGCACCACCCGGACCGCAGCGGAGCAGCCAAGGGCGGCACGACCCTTGCTTTCGGCGAGTACGGCATCCAGGCGCTCGAGTCGGCGTACGTCACGAACCGGCAGATCGAGTCGGCGCGTATCGCGATGACCCGTCACATCCGTCGTGGCGGCAAGGTCTGGATCAACATCTATCCGGACCGGCCGTTGACGAAGAAGCCCGCCGAGACCCGGATGGGCTCCGGCAAGGGCTCGCCTGAGTGGTGGGTGGCAAACGTCAAGCCCGGACGCATCCTGTTCGAGCTGTCCGGTCCTGAGGAGTCGCTCGCCAAGGAGGCAATGCGCCGCGCCATGCACAAGCTGCCGATGAAGTGCCGCTTCGTCTCCCGGGAGGTGAGCGACTGATGGCCGACCACCGGGCACAGGAACTGCGCGAGACCGGCGACGAGGAGCTCCTGGTGGCGCTGCGCGAGGCGAAGGAGGAGCTGTTCAACCTGCGCTTCCAGGTAGCCACCGGGCAGTTGGACAACAACCGGCGCCTGCAGACGGTGCGTCGCGACATCGCACGCATCTACACCGTGATGCGTGAGCGCGAGCTCGGGATCGACCGGTCCGAGGCGTCGGCATGAGCGATCTGAGTACCAGCGACACGAGCGGGAGCAGCGTGACCCAGCCCACGACAAGCGAGCCCACGACGAGCGAGCCGACGACCAGCGAGCCCGTTGGCAGCTCGGCCGTGCGCGGTTTCCGCAAGACCCGCGACGGCTTGGTCGTCAGCGACAAGATGAATAAGACGGTGGTGGTGGCTGTCGAGGATCGGGTGCAGCACCCGCTCTACAAGAAGACGCTGCGCCGCACCAACAAGCTCAAGGCGCACGATGAGCAGAACGCCTGTGGCGTCGGCGACCGGGTTCGGTTGATGGAGACCCGGCCGCTGTCGGCCTCGAAGCGCTGGCGCGTCGTCGAGGTGCTCGAGAAGGCGAAGTGATGGTCGGGCGCAGCCCGCTCCGGTAAGGCAACAGCAGACAGCACCGCCCAGGCGGTACATCGATGGACCTACGTCTCGCGCAGCGAGATACGAGGCCCGAAGGAGTCAGTGTGATCCAGCAGGAGTCGCGATTGCGCGTCGCCGACAACACGGGTGCCAAGGAGATTCTCTGCATCCGGGTGCTCGGTGGCTCGGGCCGGCGCTACGCAGGTATCGGCGACATCATCGTCGGCACCGTCAAGGACGCCCTCCCGGGCGCGGGGGTGAAGAAGGGTGACGTCGTCAAGGCCGTCATCGTCCGCACAGTGAAGGAGCGGCGGCGCCCGGACGGCTCATACATCCGCTTCGACGAGAACGCCGCTGTGCTCATCAAGGACGGCGGGGACCCGCGCGGCACGCGAATCTTCGGCCCCGTCGGCCGCGAGCTGCGGGACAAGCGCTTCATGAAGATCATTTCGCTCGCACCGGAGGTGCTGTAGTCATGGCAGGCCTTTTTGTGAAGAAGGGCGACACCGTCCAGGTCATCTCGGGCCGGGACAAGGGCGTCAAGGGTCGGGTCATCTCGGCCAGCCCTGAGACAAACCGGGTCCTCGTCGAGGGCGCGAACCGCATCAAGAAGCACACCAAGGTGACGCAGTCACAGCGTGGGTCGCAGCAGGGCGGCATCATCACGCAGGAGGCCGCCGTGCATGTCAGCAATGTCCAGGTTGTCTGCCCAGCCTGCGGCAAGCCGAGCCGCATCGGCCACCGCCGCAGCGAGCCCGACGCCAATGGCAAGACGCACAGCCTGCGTATCTGCAAGCGCTGTGGCGGAGACATCTGATGACCGTCGCTGATGAGCGGGTCGCCCGCTCCGTCCCGCGGCTGAAGACGCGGTACCGGGAGGAGATCAAGCCAGCGCTGACTGAGCAGTTCTCCCTCTCCAACCAGATGATGGTGCCAAACGTCGTCAAGGTCGTCGTGAATATGGGTGTCGGTGAGGCGGCTCGGGACGCCAAGCTGATCGACGGCGCGCTGCGTGACCTCACGGCGATCACCGGTCAGAAGCCCCAGGTGCGCCGGGCCACCGTCTCGATCGCGCAGTTCAAGCTCCGCGAGGGCATGCCGATCGGGGCGAAGGTGACCCTGCGCGGCGACCGGATGTGGGAGTTCCTGGACCGGTTGGTCACGATCGCGCTCCCGCGCATCCGCGACTTCCGCGGGTTGTCGCCCAAGCAGTTCGACGGCAACGGCAACTACACCTTCGGCCTCAATGAGCAGTCGATGTTCACCGAGATCGACGTGGACCGCATCGACCGCCAGCGCGGTATGGACATCACCGTCGTGACGACGGCCGCCACCGACGACGAGGGCCGCGCGCTGCTGCGGGCGCTCGGCTTCCCGTTCAAGGAGGGCTAGACATGGCCAAGAAGGCACTCGTCGAGAAGGCGAAGAAGAAGCCTAAGTTCGCGGTGCGGGGCTACACGCGATGCAACCGCTGCGGCCGCCCCCGCGCGGTCTACCGCACCTTCGGGCTCTGCCGCATCTGCATGCGCGAGATGGCCCACGCCGGGGAGCTGCCCGGAATCACCAAGTCGTCCTGGTAGTCCTCCACCCGAAAACCCTCTTCGTCGCAGGCCTGGTCCGGACAGCCGTCCGGAGGTGGGGACCACGGCGGGAAAGGCCACAGGCCTCACCACATGAGCGCTGCACTTCGCACCATCGGCACGGGAGCTGGCTCCCGATGACCATGACCGATCCGATCGCCGACATGCTCACCCGAGTGCGCAACGCCAACTCGGCGTACCACGACAGCGTCCGTATGCCGCACAGCAAGATCAAGACGCACATTGCCGAGATTCTCCAGCAGGAGGGTTACATCGGAGGTTGGGCCGTGGAGGAGGGCGAGAAGGGCAAGATCCTCGCCATCGACCTGAAGTACGGGCCCAACCGGGAGCGCTCCATCGCCGGGGTGCGCCGGGTCTCCAAGCCTGGGCTGCGGGTGTACGCCAAGGCCGGTGGACTCCCCAAGGTCCTGGGTGGCCTTGGCGTCGCGATCATCTCGACCTCCAGCGGACTGCTCACCGACCGCCAGGCGAACAAGAAGGGCGTGGGTGGGGAAGTCCTTGCCTACGTCTACTAGCCGGCCGGAAGAGGAGACGCAAAGATGTCCCGTATCGGACGCTTGGCCATCCCGGTCCCCAGCGGCGTCGAGGTGACCCTTGACGGGCAGCTGGTCACCGTGAAGGGCCCCAAGGGCACCCTGTCACACGCGGTCGCCGAACCCATCAGAGTCGAGAATGCAGCGGACGGCACGCTGGCCGTGACCCGCGCGGACGACCTGCGCGAGAGCCGCAGCCTGCACGGCCTCACACGCTCGCTGGTCGCCAACATGGTGACCGGCGTCACGAGCGGCTACAGCAAGGGCATGGAGATCCGCGGCGTGGGCTACCGCGTCGTCGCCAAGGGCGCCAACCTCGAGTTCGCCCTGGGCTACAGCCACCCGGTGCCGGTCCTGGCGCCGGACGGCATCTCCTTCGCCGTCGCCAGCCCGACCCGGTTCACCGTGTCCGGGATCGACAAGCAGAAGGTGGGCGAGGTCGCGGCTAACATCCGAAAGCTCCGCAAGCCCGACCCGTACAAGGGCAAGGGCGTCCGCTACGAGGGCGAGCAGATCAAGCTCAAGGTTGGGAAAACGGGTAAGTGATGGGGATCTCCGCAGCACGTCGCATCAGCAAGGCACGTCGGCACTTCCGCATCCGCAAGCGGGTCACCGGCACGCCGGCCCGCCCGCGGCTGGTCGTCACGCGGTCCTCGCGGCACATCACCGCGCAGGTCGTGGACGACCTGGCCGGCCACACGCTGGCCAGTGCCTCCACGTTGGAGGCCGATTTGCGCGCTGCCGACGGTGACAAGTCCGCGCTCGCCCGCAGGGTGGGCGCGCTGGTCGCCGAGCGCGCCAAGGCCAAGGGCATCAACGCGGTGGTCTTCGACCGTGGTGGCAACGCCTACCACGGCCGGATCGCGGCGTTGGCCGACGGAGCCCGCGAGAGCGGGCTGACATTCTGATGACCGAACGCACGCATCCCTCGCACACAACGGAAAGGGACCTCTGATGCCAGGACAGCAGCGCCGAGGCGGCCAGGCCGGCGGCGCCGCTGGCGGCGATCGTCGTGACGGTCGCGGCGGACGCGGCGGAGCCGGGCCCGAGAAGACGCCGCACATCGAACGCGTCGTGGCGATCAACCGGGTCGCCAAGGTCGTCAAGGGTGGTCGACGCTTCAGCTTCACCGCCCTGGTCGTCGTCGGTGACGGCGACGGACAGGTCGGCGTCGGCTACGGCAAGGCCAAGGAGGTGCCCGCCGCGATCGCGAAGGGCGTCGAGGAGGCCAAGAAGCACTTCTTCCGTGTGCCGCGGATCGGCGCGACCATCCCGCACCCGATCCAGGGCGAGGCAGCCGCCGGGGTTGTGCTGCTCAAGCCGGCCAGCCCTGGTACCGGCGTCATCGCCGGTGGCCCGGTGCGAGCCGTGCTGGAGTGCGCCGGCATCCACGACGTGCTGAGCAAGTCGCTGGGGTCATCCAACCCGATCAACATTGTGCACGCGACGGTCGCGGCGCTCAAGGGCCTTGTTCGGCCAGAGGAGATCGCAGCCCGCCGCGGCCTCCCGATCGAGGACGTCGCACCGGCAGCCATGCTGCGCGCCCGGGCGGCGGCCGCCGCGGCACCGGTCGGCAGCGGGGTCGGTGCCTGATGGCCCGATTGAAGGTCACCCAGATCAAGTCCGGGATCGGCGGCAAGCAAAACCAGCGCGACACGTTGCGCTCGCTCGGCTTGAAGCGGATCTCCGACACCGTCGTCAAGGAGGACCGTCCCGAGATCCGCGGGATGGTCAACACGGTCACCCACCTCGTGACCGTCGAGGAGGTCGAGTAGTCATGGCCAGCGACAAGCCGGTGGGCGGCTCCGCCCTCAAGGTGCACCACCTGCGTCCCGCACCCGGGGCCAGAAAAGCCAAGACGCGGGTCGGTCGTGGCGAGGCCAGCAAGGGCAAGACGGCTGGCCGCGGTACCAAGGGCACCAAGGCCCGCTATCAGGTGCCCGTCGCCTTCGAAGGCGGTCAGATGCCGCTGCACATGCGGCTGCCCAAGCTCAAGGGCTTCACCAACCGCTTCCGCACGGAGTACCAGGTCGTGAACCTCGACCGGGTCAGCGTGCTGTTCCCGGCCGGCGGCACGATCGGCGTCGAGGACCTCGTCGCTGCGGGCGCCGTCCGCGACGGCAAGCTCGTGAAGGTGCTCGGGGATGGTGATCTGACGGTGACGGTGATCCTCACGGCGCACAAGTTCTCGGCGACCGCCCGAGAGAAGATCACGGCGGCGGGCGGCTCGGCGCACGAGCTGTAGCTCCAGGCCGCCGGCCCCTCAAGCGAGGGCCGGCGGTTCGGCGTATTCCCGGAGCGCCCCCGGTGTCCTGTTACAGTCGCCGGACCACGAACCCACGCTCGTCCCCGCGCCGGCTCTGGCACCAACCCCTACCTGAGCCGCCGTCCGAGTCAGACCGACCAGCCCGTGCACCGGCCCCATGTTGGCGCACGTCGACCCGTCCGGGACGACCGGGCGGACGCCAGGAGGAGCCGTGCTCACCGCCTTCGGCCGGGCCTTCAAGACGCCCGACCTGCGCAGGAAGCTCCTGTTCACGCTTGCGATGATCGGCGTCTATCGGCTCGGGTCGGTCGTCCCCGGGCCCGGCGTCTCCTATGTCGCCATCCAGGGTTGCCTGAACGACGTCAAGGACAGCAGCCTGTACGGCCTGGTCAACCTGTTCAGTGGCGGTGCCCTGCTCAAGCTGAGCGTTTTTGCCCTCGGCATCATGCCCTACATCACCAGCTCGATCATCCTGCAGCTACTGGTGGTCGTGATTCCCCGGCTGGAGACGCTGAAGAGCGAGGGGCAGGCCGGGCAAGCCAAGATCACGCAGTACACCCGCTACCTGACGATCGCCCTGGCGATCCTGCAGTCGACCGGGATCATCGCGCTCGCGCGCTCGGGTCGGCTGTTCCCGAGCTGCCGGCGGCAGATCATCCCCGACGACAGTCTGTTCCGGATCATGGTGCTCGTGCTGACGCTGACTGCCGGCACCGCGGTGATCATGTGGCTGGGCGAGCTGGTGACCGACCGGGGCGTCGGCAACGGGATGTCGGTGCTGATCTTCTCCTCGATCATCAGCTCCATCCCCGGCCAGGGGACCAATATCCTGCAGCAGAACAACGGCGGCTTCGTACTCGCCGCGATCATCGTGTTGGCCCTGGTCGTCATCACGCTCGTGGTCTTCGTCGAGCAGGCCCAGCGCCGCATCCCTGTGCAGTACGCCAAGCGCCAGATCGGCCGGCGGATGTACGGCGGGACCTCGACGTACATACCGCTCAAGGTCAACCAGGCGGGCGTCATCCCGGTGATCTTCGCGAGCTCACTGCTGTACCTTCCGCAGCTGCTGAGCAACGTCTGGCAGAGCAATGAGACGTTCACGAAGTTCATCAGCCGTTTCCTCAGCTCGGGCGACCCCCTGTACCTCTTCAGCTACTTCGGTTTGATTGTCTTCTTCACCTACTTCTACGTCGCGATCACGTTCAACCCGGTAGAGGTCAGCGACAACATGAAGAAGTACGGTGGCTTCGTGCCCGGCATCCGGCCTGGGCGCGCGACTGCCGAGTATCTCGACTACATCTTGTCCAGGATCACGGCCTTCGGCGCTCTCTACCTCGGTCTGGTCGCGGTCCTGCCCTACCTGCTGTTCTCCTTCACCGGCGGCGCCAACCGGATCCCCTTCGGCGGCACGGCCGTCCTGATCATCGTGGGCGTCGGTCTGGAGACCGTGAAGCAGGTCGAGAGCCAGTTGATGTTGCGCAACTACGAAGGCTTTCTCCGCTAGTGGGGGGCCGGTAGTGCGACTCGTCCTGGTCGGACCGCCGGGCGCGGGCAAGGGCACTCAGGCCCAGTTCCTCGCCGAGGACGCGAAGATCCCCAAGATCTCCACGGGTGACATTTTCCGGGCCAACGTCACCCAGGGCACGCCCCTGGGTGTCCAGGCAAAGGCGTTCATGGACCGGGGCGACCTCGTCCCCGACGACGTCACGATCGAAATGGTGAAGTTGCGCCTGCGCGAGGGCGACGCCTGCGACGGCTTCCTGCTCGACGGCTTTCCCCGTACGGTGCCACAGGCCGGGGTGCTCGACGACGTACTGCGCGAATCCGGTACCAAGCTCGACATCGTGCTCGAGCTTGTCGTCGACGATGACGAGGTGGTCCGCCGGTTGTCGGGGCGGCGCACCTGTCGTACCTGCAACCACATCTGGCATGTCGACTTCGACCCCCCGGCGGCACCGGACCTGTGCGACCTGGATGCCGGTGAGCTCTTCCAACGCGACGACGACCAGGCCGAGACGATCGCCAACCGGCTGGCCGTCTACGCCGACTCCACCGCGCCACTGGTTGCCTACTACGCCAGCCGCGGGGTGCTTGTCGGGATCGACGCGACCGGGCCCGTCGACGACGTGACCGAGCGGGCGATCGACGCACTGCGCTCGTTCCGCGAGGGCTGACCGGGGTGCGGGCCCGCCGGCCGCGCGGAGTCACTGTCAAGACTGCGGAGCAGGTCGAGTTGATGCGGGGCGCCGGGCTGGTGGTGGCCGATGCGCTCGAGCGGCTGGCGGCTGCCGTGCGACCCGGTATCACCACGGGGGCGCTCGACGCGCTCGCCGAGCAGGTCATCCGCGACAGCGGCGCGGTGCCGTCCTTCCTCGGCTATCACGGCTTCCCTGGCTCGATCTGCGCGTCCATCGGTGCTGAGGTCGTCCACGGGATCCCGTCGGCCACGCGGGAGCTGCCGGAGGGCGTCCTGCTGTCCATCGACTGCGGCGCGGTGCTGGCCGGCTGGCACGGTGACGCGGCGATCACCGTCGCCGTGGGCGAGTGCACCCCAGACCTGCTGGCGCTGTCAGCCGTGACGGAGCGGTCGATGTGGGCGGCCCTGGCCGCTGTGCGCCCAGGCGGTCACCTGTCCGACGTCGGCGCGGCCGTTGAGGGCGTCGTACGCCCGCACGGCTACGGGCTGCTCGAGGACTTCACCGGGCACGGCATCGGGAGGTCGATGCACGAGCCACCGCACGTGCCCAATATCGCGCCGCGCGGGGCCGGCCGCGGGATGGAGCTCGTGCCGGGCATCGTGCTTGCGGTCGAGCCGATGGCCGTCCTTGGCAGTCCGGAGGTCCGCGAGCTCGACGACGGGTGGACCGTGGTCACCATCGACGGCCGACAGGCCGCGCACTGGGAGCACACTGTGGCGGTCACCGTCGACGGACCGCGGGTGCTCACTGCGCTCGACGGCGGTCTTGCCGGGCTCGCGTCGGTGGCCGATGTTGCCCGCGCCTGACTGAGGCGGACCGACTGGGACCTCGAACGGCAGATCCTGGGCACGATCGGTGCCGAGGATGGACGTGTCCACCCGAGCGCGCGGTGGCGTACACTTTCGTGCCAGCCTCTCTCCATGTCCTTGCGCGACCACCGGTAGAGTCATGGGTGAGTCAGCGACGCGCTTGGGCCATACGGTTCCTGTAACTGTCAGTGACCTGACGCGACTGCACAGAAACATCAGCATCTGGCTACAGCAACAACGTACAGCGTTATCAGCAACAGCCATATCAACAACAGCCATATCAACAACACTGACGGAACGCGGAGGACATGCCGAAGAAGGACGGGGCCATCGAGATCGAGGGCCGTGTGGTCGAGCCGCTCCCCAACGCGATGTTCCGGGTGGAGCTGCAGAACGGCCACCGGGTCCTTGCCCACATCAGCGGCAAGATGCGGCAGCACTACATCCGCATCCTTCCTGAGGACCGCGTCGTGGTGGAGCTGTCGCCGTACGACCTCACCCGCGGTCGGATCGTCTACCGCTACAAGTGACCGAGGGCGCCACGGCGCACTCCTGTATGAGGGAAATAAGCCCGTGAAGGTCAAGCCCAGCGTCAAACCGATCTGCGACAAGTGCAGGGTCATCCGTCGCAACGGCCGCGTCATGGTGATCTGCTCCTCTACCGCCCGCCACAAGCAGCGGCAGGGCTAGCCCGCTAGGGGCTGGCCGGCACAACAACTTCATTCAGCGCCTACCAGCCGCGTCGCCTCCGTGCGATGCGGACACCCCCGGTCGGAGGCCGGGGCTCCTCCCGGGCGGGAGGGGACGGCAGGGGCACGACCTCCGCGCAACAGAGAGTGGGAACCCGCCCGATGGCTCGCCTCGCCGGCGTCGACCTCCCCCGCGAGAAGCGGTTGGAGATCGCGCTCACCTACATCTACGGCATCGGCCGTACTCGCGCGCAGAAGACCCTCGCCGAGACCGGTGTCAGCCCCGACGTCAGGGTCAAGGACTTGACCGAGGACGATCTCGTCAAGCTCCGCGAGCACATCGACGGCCACTACAAGGTGGAGGGCGATCTGCGCCGCGAGGTTGCCCAGGACATCCGACGCAAGATTGAGATCGGTTGCTACCAGGGCATCCGCCACCGCCGCGGCCTGCCGGTGCACGGTCAGCGGACGCACACCAATGCCCGCACGCGCAAGGGTCCGAAGAAGACGGTCGCTGGCAAGAAGAAGCCCAAGAAGTAGCTGATGCGCGGGCTCCAAGCCCGGCCGGGGCAACCGCCACCCATCAGTGATCACCTCCCGCCAGAAGAAGAGAGCAGATGCCTCCCAAGACCCGCACCGGCGCCGGTGTCAAGAAGGTCCGGCGCAAGGAGAAGAAGAACATCGCCCACGGTCAGGCGCACATCAAGTCGACGTTCAACAACACGATCGTCTCGATCACCGACCCGCAGGGCAACGTCATCAGCTGGGCGTCGGCCGGGCACGTCGGCTTCAAGGGTTCGCGCAAGTCCACGCCATTCGCGGCGCAGATGGCGGCCGAGTCCTGTGCCCGCAAGGCACAGGAGCACGGGATGAAGAAGGTCGACGTCTTCGTGAAGGGGCCCGGCTCTGGCCGCGAGACGGCGATCCGCTCGCTGCAGGCCGCAGGCCTGGAGGTCGGAGCGATCCAGGACGTCACCCCGGTGCCGCACAACGGGTGCCGCCCGCCCAAGCGGCGGAGGGTCTGATGTCCGGCGTCCTGCCCACCGCCCCGCTGACCGTCGTTGCGTCCTCGCCACGCCGTCGCGTCTGAGACCAGGAGAACCCCGAACATGGCCCGCTACACCGGTGCAGACTGCCGTCGCTGCCGTCGCGAGAAGATGAAGCTGTTCCTCAAGGGCAGCAAGTGCGAGTCCCCGAAGTGCCCGATCGAGATCCGGCCCTACCCGCCGGGTGAGCATGGCCGCGGCCGTACCAAGGACTCGGAGTACCTGCTGCAGAAGCGCGAGAAGCAAAAGTGCGCGCGCATCTACGGCGTCCTGGAGAAGCAGTTCCGGGGCTACTACGAGGAGGCGAACAAGCGCAGCGGCAAGACCGGCGAGAACCTGCTCGTCATCTTGGAGAGCCGCCTGGACAACGTGGTCTACCGAGCGGGCTTCGGCACGTCGCGCGACGCCGCCCGACAAGCCGTCCGGCACGGTCACGTCCTGGTGAACGGCAAGAAGGTCGACATCCCGTCCTACCGCGTCGGGGCCAACGACATCGTGGAGATCCGGCCCAAGAGCCGCGAGCTCACACCATTCATCATCGCTCGCGAGACCGCGGGGGAGCGCACCCCCCCGGCTTGGCTCGAGGTCATCTCCAGCCAGCTGCGGGTGCTCGTCCACGCCCTGCCGGCGCGGGCTGTCATCGATACGCCCGTGCAGGAGCAGCTCATCGTCGAGCTGTACTCGAAGTAGTCGTTCGGCTGGCTGGCCCCCGCCGGGGGGCCTGCTGGCCGCCGCTCGCCAGCACGACCCGTTCACCTTTGGCCCGGGCCTCGCCACCTCGGGCAACCCACGCGACGTCATATGGCGGTCGTCGCGGATCAGTCCCTGGAAGGACATCACGTGCTCATCGCACAGCGCCCGACCCTCACCGAGGAGCAGGTCAGCGACCATCGCTCGCGGTTCGTCCTCGAGCCGCTCGAGCCAGGTTTCGGCTACACCCTCGGCAACTCGATCCGCCGCACGCTCCTGTCCTCCATTCCCGGGGCTGCCGTCACCAGCATCCGCATCGATGGCGTGCTGCACGAGTTCACCACTGTCCCGGGGGTCAAGGAGGACGTCACTGACCTCATCCTGAACCTCAAGGAGCTGGTGGTCTCCTCGGAGTCCGACGAGCCGGTCGTCATGTACCTGCGCAAGCAGGGCCCCGGTCCGGTCACCGCGGCGGACATCGCGCCGCCGGCGGGCGTCGAGGTGCACACGCCCGACCTGCACATCGCCACGCTCAACGGGAAGGGCCGGCTCGAGATCGAGCTCACCGTCGAGCGCGGCCGCGGGTACGTCTCCGCCGTGCAGAACAAGCAAGCCGGTCAGGAGATCGGCCGGATCCCGGTCGACTCGATCTACTCACCGGTCCTCAAGGTGACCTACAAGGTCGAGGCGACGCGCGTCGAGCAGCGCACCGACTTCGACCGGCTGGTGCTCGACGTCGAGACCAAGCCCGGCATGACGCCCCGTGACGCGGTGGCCAGCGCCGGCAAGACCCTGGTCGGCCTGTTCGGCTTGGCCCAGGAGCTCAACGACGAGGCTGAGGGCATCGACATCGGGCCGTCCCCGACGGATGCCGCGCTGGCCGCCGACCTCGCGCTGCCGATCGAGGACATGGACCTCACGGTCCGGTCGTACAACTGCCTGAAGCGCGAAGGCATCCACACCGTCGGCGAGCTGGTCAGCCGTTCGGAGGCCGACCTGCTCGACATCCGCAACTTCGGCGCGAAGTCGATCGACGAGGTCAAGGTCAAGCTGCACTCGATGGGCCTGGCGCTGAAGGACAGCCCGCCCGGCTTCGACCCGAGCCAGGTCGTCACGACCTTCGGCACGGATGAATACGGTGCACCGGTCGACGGCGATGACGACGGCAGCTACGCCGAGACCGAGCAGCTCTAGCCTTCTGCCCGCTGGGCCCCCGCGACCGCGGCGGCGCCCCCACGGACCTGCGCGCGGGTCCTGCTCCTGATCGGAGAATGCGATGCCTACGCCCACCAAGGGTCCCCGGATGGGGGGCAGCCCGGCGCACGAGCGGCTGATGCTGGCCAACCTGGCGACCTCGCTGTTCGAGCACGGCCGGATCACCACCACCGAGAGCAAGGCAAAGCGCCTACGCCCGTACGCCGAGCACCTGATCACCTTCGGCAAGCGGGGTGACCTGCATGCCCGGCGTCAGGTCCTCAAGCGGCTGCGGGACAAGAGCGTCGTGCACACCCTGTTCGACGAGATCGGCCCGCGCTACGCGGACCGGCCCGGTGGCTACACGCGGATCGTCAAGCTCGGCCCGCGCAAGGGCGACAACGCCCCGATGGCCATCATCGAGCTGGTGGAGGGTCGGACGCTCTCCCAGCAGGCGGTCGGCGAGGCCGAGCGCGCCCGCGGCACCCGGGTGGCTCCGGCCCGCCCGGTCACGGCCGCGACCGCGGAGTCGGCGGCCCAGCTGGCCGCTGAGAGCCCCACCGCCGCCGGCGTCGCCGAGACTGCAGCGCAGGAGTCGGCTGGCCAGCAGGCTGGTGCCCAGGAGTCGGCTGACGACGTGACGGCCGTGGACGGCGCCGCGCTGCCCGCCGAGACGGCCGACGAGGCCCCCCTCGCCGAGCAGGTCGAGGAGATCGCCACCGTGGCGGACCCGGAGGGCGCGTCCGAGCCGGTCGTGGTGGCGGACGCCCCGCCGGCGCCAGCCGATCCCCGCGCCGGGGATGACACGTAGCTCCCGCTGTGGCGGAAGAGCCCGCCCTCCCGCTGCGGGAGGGCGGGCTCGACCGGTCTACGGTCCGGCTGCGACTGGACCTGGCGTACGACGGGACGGCGTTCTCGGGGTGGGCCGCGCAGCCGGGGCTGCGTACCGTCCAGGGGGTGCTCGAGGCGGCGCTCGGGACGCTGGCCCGGACGGAGCCGCCCCGGTTGACCGTCGCCGGCCGGACCGACGCCGGTGTGCACGCCCGCGGGCAGGTCGCTCACGGCGACCTTGCGCGCGACGTGACCGACGATCCGCTGCTGCTACGCCGACTGAACGGGTTGCTGCCGGCTGACCTTCAGGTGCAGCGGGTCGTCGCTGCGCCCGCCGGGTTCGACGCCCGGTTCTCTGCGATGTGGCGCCGCTATCGCTATCGGATCGCGGACGGGGCCGCGGCCGTCGACCCGTTGCGCCGCCACGACACGCTGGCCTGGCCGCGGCCGCTGGACCTCGACCGGTTGGTCGCCGCCTCCAGCGGGCTGCTCGGTGAGCACGACTTCGTGGCGTACTGCCGTCGTCGCGAGGGCGCTACGGCGGTGCGCGCGGTGCTGGGGCTGTCCTGGTCGCGCACGGACGTGCTCAGGATGGACATCACCGCCGACGCGTTCTGCCACTCGATGGTCCGCTCGCTGGTCGGGGCCTTGATCGCGGTCGGCGAAGGACGGCGCGAGCCCGGCTGGCCCACGCAGTTGCTGGATCGGTCGCAGCGGGCCAGTGAGATCGTCGTCGCGCCGCCGCACGGCCTGTGTCTGGAGGAGGTTGGCTACCCGCCGGACGACCAGCTGGCGGCCCGCCAGGAGCTCACCCGGCGGCCGCGCGTCCGCTAGCTGCGCGGGGCAGCGAGTCCGCGGTCCCGCGGGCTGCGGGGTCTGGCCGTCACAAGCAGCGTGCACACCGCATGCTCATCGCGGGTGCCGAGCGTGCGCTGGCTGGCGATGTCCACACTTGCACGTGCACGTGCTTCGTTGCAGAGGCGACCGGCAAAGGCGCTCGACGGGCCCGGCAGACTGGCCGGCATGGGGTACGTGGACATCCAGCGCCTGTCGTACGTCCTGCCGGACGGCCGGGTGCTGTTCGACGACGTGAGCTTCCGGGTCGGCGACGGGACGAAGACCGCGCTGGTCGGCGCCAATGGCACCGGCAAGACGACGCTGCTGGGCGTGGTCGCCGGTGACCTCGTCCCGTCCGGTGGCGGGGTGGCCCGCGACGGTGGCCTCGGGGTCATGCGGCAGTTCATCGGATCGGTGCGCGACCACACCGAGGTGCGCGACCTGCTGCTGGACCTGTCGCCCCGGCGGGTACGCGACGCGGGTCAGGCGCTCGCGTCCGCGGAGCTGGCGATGATGGAGGCCGACGACGAGGCGACCCAGCTGCGGTACGCCCAGGCCCTGGTCGACTGGGGCGACGCCGGCGGGTACGACGCCGAGGTCACCTGGGACGTCTGCACAACGGCCGCACTCGGGGTGGCGTACGAGGCGTGCCAGTACCGCGGGCTGCAGACGCTGTCGGGCGGGGAGCAGAAGCGGCTGGCGCTGGAGGCGCTGCTGCGCGGGCCGGAGCAGGTGCTGCTGCTCGACGAGCCGGACAACTACCTCGACGTGCCTGGCAAGCGCTGGCTCGAGGCCGCGCTGGTCGAGTCGCCCAAGACCGTGCTGTTCGTCAGCCACGACCGGGAGCTGCTGGCGCGTACCGCGACCCGGGTCGTGACGATCGAGGCACACGGCGCGTGGGTGCACGGTGGCGGCTTCGGCACCTACGGCGCGGCGCGCACGGCTCGTCGCGAGCGGCTCGCGGAGCTGCACAAGCGCTGGGACGAGGAGCGGGAACGGCTGCGCCAGCTGGTGTTCACCCTTCGTCAGCAGGCCCGGATCAGCCCCGACATGGCCAGCCGCTACCACGCGATGCAGACGCGGTTCGAGAAGTTCGAGGCGGCGGGGCCGCCGCCCGAGCAGGTCGTGGACCAGAAGGTCGAGATGCGGCTGCGTGGTGGGCGGACGGGCGTACGGGCGCTGACCTGCCAGGCCCTGGAGCTGACCGGTCTGATGCAGCCGTTCGACCTGGAGGTCTTCTACGGCGAGCGGCTCGGCGTCCTCGGGTCCAACGGCTCGGGCAAGTCGCACTTCCTGCGGCTGCTCGCCGGACAGCCGGTGGATCACACCGGGGTGGCGCGGCTCGGCGCCCGGGTCGTGCCCGGCTGGTTCGCGCAGACCCACCAGCACCCCGAGCTGGTCGGCCAGGCGCTGGTCGACGTGCTGCACCGCGGCGAGACGACTGCGCAGGGCGGGCAGCGGCGCGGCCTCGAGCGGGGCGCCGCCATCGGCGTGCTGCGGCGGTACGAGCTGCACGCCCAGGCCGACCAGGCCTTCGACCGGATGAGCGGCGGCCAGCAGGCGCGGTTCCAGGTGCTGCTGCTGGAGCTGTCCGGCTGCACGATGCTGCTGCTCGACGAGCCGACCGACAACCTCGATCTGGAGTCGGCCGAGGCGCTGGAGGAAGGGCTGGCGGCCTTCGACGGGACGGTGCTCGCGGTGACGCACGACCGATGGTTCGCGCGGGGCTTCGACCGCTACCTGGTGTTCGGGGCCGACGGCCGGGTGTACGAGACGGCCGAGCCGGTCTGGGACGAGGGGCGGGTGGCCCGTGCCCGCTGAGATTGAGGCTGAGAACGGCGAGGTGGCGATCCCGGCGCGGGGCGGCGACGGGTGGCTCGGTCGCGTCCACGTCACGCCGGCGCTGCGCGGCGCCCGGGCTGCTCGACCGGCGAGCGGCAGCCGTACCGTCTGGACCTGTCCGTCGACGAGCTGACGATGGTCAAGAGCCCGGCCTGACGGTGCATCGGGTAACGTCGTCTACTGCTGCGCGGCGCGCCCGGTTGACGGCGGCCACGCATACCCCACACGACCGATGCCCACCCCGGCCGACGAGAGCGAACCAGCGTGCCCACGTACCAACCCAAGCCGGCCGACGTCCAGCGGACGTGGCACGTCATCGACGCCACCGACGTGGTGCTGGGACGACTTGCGAGCCAGACGGCCAAGCTGCTGCGTGGCAAGCACAAGCCGTATTTTGCGCCGCACCTGGACTGCGGCGACTTCGTCGTGATCATCAATGCTGGCAGGGTCGCGATGACCGGCAACAAGGCCGCCCAGTCGCGGGTGCACCGGCACTCCGGCTACCCGGGCGGACTGACCAGCACCTCGTATGCCGACGTGCTCGCCACCCGGCCGGAGCGCATCGTCGAGAAGGCGATCAAGGGCATGGTCCCGCACAACAGCCTGGGCCGGCAGGTCATGAGCAAGTTGAAGGTGTATGCCGGACCGACCCATCCGCATCAGGCGCAGGGCCCGGTGCCGTACGAGCTGACCCAGGTCGCGCAGTGACCTCCATCAACATCATCGAGCAGGAGATCGCCGCGTGACCGCCCCCGCAGACCTCGCCCAGACCGTCGGTCGCCGCAAGGAGGCCGTCGTGCGTGTGCGGCTCCAGGCTGGCACCGGCAAGTACACGCTCAACGGCCGCACGCTGGACAACTACTTCCCCAACAAGGTGCACCAGCAGCTCGTCAACGAGCCGTTCGTGACGCTGGAGAAGGCTGACCAGTACGACATCATCGCCCGCCTGCACGGCGGGGGTATCTCCGGTCAGGCCGGCGCGCTGCGGCTGGGCATCGCCCGCGCGCTGATCGCCATCGAGATCGACGACCGGCCGGCGCTGAAGAAGGCCGGCTTCCTGACTCGCGACGCCCGCATCAAGGAGCGCAAGAAGTACGGCCTGAAGAAGGCCCGCAAGGCTCCGCAGTACTCCAAGCGCTAGCGCGTTCCACGAGGCGGTCACCTGCGGGTGGCCGCCTCGTGGCCTGCCCGGGGCCCGACCGTACGCACGAGCACGGAGGTACTGCATGGCACGGCTGTTCGGCACCGACGGGGTGCGCGGGCTCGCCGGCGGCGAGGTCCTGACGGCCCCGCTGGCGACGGCCGTGGCCGGGGCGGCGGCGACCGTCTTGCTCGAGGCCGGGACCCGGCCACGGGTCGTGGTCGGGCGGGACACCCGCCCGTCCGGCGAGATGCTCGAGGCTGCGGCCGTCGCGGGCTTCACCGCCGCAGGCTGCGACGTCGTGCTGCTCGGGGTGGTGCCGACGCCTGCGGTTGCCCTGGAGACCGCGCGTGGCGGTGCGCAGCTCGGCCTGATGCTCTCGGCCTCGCACAACCCGATGCCCGACAACGGGCTGAAGCTGTTCGGCGAGGGTGGCTGGAAGCTGCCGGACGACGTCGAGGACGCGATCGAGGCCGGCCTCGCCACTGCCCGCCGGGTCACCGGGGCGGCCGTCGGTCGGGTGCGCGCCGACGCCGGCGCGGGCGAGCGCTATCTGGCGCACCTGCGAGCCGCCGTACCGGCTGACCTGTCGGGGCTGCGGGTCGTCGTCGACGCGGCGCAGGGGGCGGCGAGTCTGCTCGCGCCGCGGGCTTACCGCGAGGCCGGCGCCGAGGTCGTCGCGATCCACGCCGACGGCGACGGCTACCGCATCAACGACGGCTGCGGCGCAACCCACCTGGGTTCGCTGCAGGCGGCCGTCGTCGAGCACGGCGCACAGCTGGGCCTGGCGCATGACGGTGACGCCGACCGCTGCCTCGCGGTGGATGCACAGGGCAACGTCGTCGACGGCGACCAGCTGCTCGCGATGCTCGCGGTCGGTGCCGGGGTCGACACCGTCGTGGCGACGGTCATGAGCAACCTGGGCTTCGTACGGGCGATGCGCGAGCACGGCATCGCGGTCGTGCAGACCGCGGTCGGCGACAGGTACGTCCTGGAGGCGATGCGCGCCGGCGGCCACCTGCTCGGCGGCGAGCAGAGCGGCCACACCGTCCAGCTGGAGCACGCGACGACCGGCGACGGGCTGCTCACCGGCCTGTCGGTGCTGGCGCTGCTGGCGCGTACCGGCTCGTCGTTGGCCGAGCTCGCCGGCGTCATGACCCGGCTGCCGCAGGTCCTGCTGAACGTGCCCGCCGACCGCGCCCGGGCGGGTGCGCCCGAGGTGCTGGCGGCCGTAGCGGTGCAGGAGGCGGTACTCGGCGACACGGGCCGGGTGCTGCTGCGGGCGTCCGGCACGGAGCCGCTGATCCGGGTGATGGTCGAGGCGGAGTCCGAGACGCGGGCCCGCGAGGTCGCCGGGGCCCTCGCGGCGGTCGTCGGCGGCTGACGCGGCCCGGACCTAGGGTCGCCCGCATGCCCCGCACCCTGTCCCGCGACGAGGCGCGCCGTCGGGCCGCGCTGCTCGACGTCACGTCGTACGCCGTCGAGCTCGACCTCACCGGCCTGGTCGACGGCAGCGCCTTTACCTCGACGACGGTGGTGAGCTTCACCTGTCGCGAGCCGGGGGCGACGACCTTCCTGGAACTCGACGGTGAGCTGCTCGAGCTGGTCCGGGGTGGGGCGCCGATGCGGCCGGACATGCAGGGCAACCGGATCGTGCTGGCCGACCTCGCCGCACACGAGGTGGTCCGGGTCGTGGCGCGGTGCACGACGACGCGCACCGGCGAGGGGCTGCACCGCTCGGTCGACCCGGCCGACGGGCAGGTCTACCTGTACGCGCAGGCCTTTCTCGACGACGCGCAGCGGATCTTCGCCTGCTTCGACCAGCCGGACCTCAAGGCGCGCGTGCAGCTCACCGTGACCGCGCCGGCAGCCTGGACGGTGCTGGCCAACACCCGGGCGGTGCGCGACGGCTCCCGGCACGTGTTCGCGCCGACCGAGCCGATCGCGACCTACCTGGTCACCCTGGCGGCCGGCCCGTGGCACGGCGAGCAGCGTTGGTACGGCGGCGTCGAGCTCGGCGTGTGGTGCCGGGCCTCGCTCGCCGCGCACCTCGAGGCCGACGAGCTGTTCACGATCACCGCCGCGTGCCTGGACGTGCAGCAGGACATCTTCGGGCGGCGCTACCCGTTCGGTGACACCTACGACCAGGTCTTCGTACCGGAGTTCAATGCCGGCGCGATGGAGAACCCGGGCATGGTGACCTTCAGCGACCAGGACTTCGTGTTCCGCTCGCGGACCACGCAGGGGCACCGCCGTTCGCGCGCCCAGGTGATCGCCCACGAGATGGCGCACATGTGGTTCGGCGACCTCGTGACGATGCGCTGGTGGGACGACCTGTGGCTCAACGAGTCCTTCGCCGAGCTGCTCGGGATGTACACCGTCGAGACGGCGAGCGAGCGCGGCCCGTTGACGTACGGCGGTGCTTGGCCGGAGTTCTGCCTGGGCCGCAAGGCGTGGGGCTACCGCGCCGACCAGCTGCCGACGACGCACCCCGTGGCCGGCAGCGTCGCTGACAACCGGGCGGCGCTGCTGAACTTCGACGGCATCAGCTACGCCAAGGGGGCCGCAGCGCTCCGGCAGCTGGCTGCGTGGCTGACCGAGGAGGTCTTCTTCGACGGCATACGCGGCTACCTCGCCGAGCATGCGTGGGGCAGTACCGACCTGGCCGACCTGCTGCGCGCACTGGAGCTGGCGAGTGGCAAGAACCTGCAGGACTGGGCGCAGGTCTGGTTGCGCACGCCGGGCGTGCCGCTGCTGCGCGTGCAGGACGGCGAGCTCCGGCAGCAGGCCGACATGCTGCGGCCGCACCGGGTCGGCATCGGCCGCTACGACGACGACGGGACCGGCCGGCTGCGGCTCGTCGAGCGGCTGGAGGTGGCGCTGACCGGGGCCCGTACAGCCGTCGACGTTGCTCCGGCGGCGCTGGTCCTGCCCAACGACGGCGACCTCACCTTCGCCAAGGTCCGGCTCGACGAGCGGTCGCTGCGCACCGCCCTCTCGCGGACCGGTGACGTCGACGACCCGCTCGCGCGCGCCGTGCTGTGGGGCGCGCTGTGGGACGCCACCCGCGACGGCGAGCTGCCGGCGGCGCAGTTCGTGGCGGCGGTGCTGGCCGGCGTTGCTGCGGAGCAGGACCCCGATGCCGTGACCTCTCTGCTGGAGCAGGCCCGGCATGCGGCGACGGCGTACACAGCTGCCGGCGCCACCCTCCTCGCCCGGCTGTACGAGCACAGCGCGGGCGCCCTGACGGCGGCCGACCCGGGCAGTGACCTGCAGCTGGTGCACCTGCGCGCAGCTGCCTCCGCAGCACACGTCCCGGCGGTGCTCCGGAGCTGGCTGGGCGGGGAGCTGCCGCCGGGGTTGATGCTGGACGCCGACCTCCGCTGGCACCTGCTCAGGCGACTGGCTGCCCTGGGCGCGGCCGAAACATCGTTGATCGCCGCTGAGCTCGCGGGCGACCGGACGGCCGCCGGTGAGCTGCAGGCGGCCCAAGCGCTCGCCGCCCGCGCCGACGCAGTCAGTAAGGCAGCGGTCTGGGAGGAGCTGCTCGGCTCCGACGAGCTGTCCAACGGCCGCGCCCGAGCCCTGGCTGCCGGCTTCTGGCAGCCCGGTCAGGATGAGATCTTGCGGCCGTACGCGGGCCGCTGGGCTCGCGAGGTGGCCGGGCTGTTCGATCGCCGGACCCCGCAGCTGGCCACCGTGGTTGCCCGGTTGCTGTTCCCCTCGACGCTGATCGAGGCGCAGACCCTGGCTGTCACCGCGATCGACGGCGACCTGCCGGCCGAGCTCCGCCGGGTGCTCCTGGAGGAGCGCGACAACCTCGCCCGGGCGCTGCGGGCACGTCGTACCGGCTGAGGCGTCGGGACGCGCGGGGGCGCCACCTCCTTCGACACCCTGGCCCGCGTCTCGCCACGGCCATCGGTCACGTGGCTGCCGGTGGCGCCGGTCGGCCTCCAGGCCCTACGCGGCTACCGTGGACATCATGTGCGGGATCGTGGGCTACGTGGGCGGTAAGTCTGGTCTGGACGTCGTGCTCGAGGGGCTGCGCCGCCTGGAGTACCGCGGGTATGACAGCGCCGGGGTGGCGGTTCTCGACGATGAGGGCGTGCTGCACGTCGAGCGCCGGGCGGGCAAGCTGGCCAACCTGGAGAAGCGGTTGTCACAGCTGGCGGGCAGCCCGCCCACGCTGGCCGGCACCCTGGCGATCGGGCACACCCGCTGGGCGACGCACGGGCCGCCGACCGATGCCAACGCCCACCCGCACATCGACTGCAGCGGCACGGTCGCGGTCGTGCACAACGGGACGATCGAGAACTTCCAGGAGCTGGTCGACGGGCTCGAGCGGCGCGGCCACGAGCTGCGCAGCGACACCGACACCGAGGTCGTCGCGCACCTGCTCGAGGAGCGGTACGGCGCCGGCCCGACCGCCGGCGACCTCGCGGCGAGCCTGCGCAGCGTCTGCCACGACCTGCAGGGCAGTTACGTCTTGGTGGCCGCCCACGCCGACCAGCCCGACCTGGTGGTCGCCGCCCGCCGCAACCTGCCGCTGGTGATCGGCCTCGGCAACGGCGAGAACTTCGTCGGCTCCGACGTCACCGCCTTCATTGCACACACCCGCGAGGCCCGCGCGGTCGAGCAGGACCAGGTCGTGGAGGTGCGTCGCGGGGGTGTCGTCGTCACCGACCTGGCCGGCACCGTCGTACCCGGCGCGAGCTACCACGTCGACTGGGACACCGACGCCGCCGAGAAGGGCGGCTACGAGTTCTTCATGCTGAAGGAGATCGACGAGCAGCCCGGGGCCGTACGCGACACCCTCGGTGGCCGGCTCGACGCCGAGGGCCTGCTGCACCTGGACGAGCTGGCGATGAGCGACGAGGACGTCCGGGGCATCGAGCAGGTCTTCATCGTCGCGTGCGGGTCGGCGTACCACTCCGGGCTGATCGGCAAGTACGCGATCGAGCGCTGGTGCCGGCTGCCGGTGCAGGTCGAGATGGCGAGCGAGTTCCGCTACCGCGATCCGGTGCTGGGCCGCAACACCCTGGTCATCGCGGTCTCGCAGAGCGGTGAGACCGCTGACACGCTCGAGGCCGTCCGGCACGCCCGCTCGCAGAAGGCGTGGGTCCTGGCCGTCACCAACACGGTCGGCTCGACGATCTCGCGAGAGAGCGACGCCGCCCTGTACACGCGCGGTGGTCCGGAGGTCGCCGTCGCGTCGACGAAGGCCGTCATGACGCAGATCACTGCGATGTACCTGGTCGGGCTCTACCTGGCGCAGCTGCGCGGGACGCGCGACCCCGACGAGGTACGTGCGCACATGGCCGACCTGCAGCAGATGCCCGACCTGATCAGCGAGCTGCTGTCCCGGATGGATGGCGTACGGGCGCTGGCCCGCGAGCTCGCTGGTGAGCAGCGGATGCTGTTCCTGGGCCGGCACGTCGGCTACCCGATGGCGCTCGAGGGGGCCCTGAAGCTCAAGGAGCTGGCGTACATCTCGGCGGAGGGGTTTCCAGCCGGCGAGATCAAGCACGGCCCGATCGCGCTGATCGAGAAGGGCACCCCGGTCGTGGTCATCGCGCCACGGCACGCACTGCAGGCCAAGCTGATCAACAACATCCAGGAGTGCCGGGCACGCGGGGCACGGACCATCGTGCTGGCGACGGACGGCGACGACAGCGTCCGGCCGTACGCCGACGACCTCATCCGGATCCCGGACACCAAGTCGCTGCTCACGCCGCTGCTGACGATCGTGCCGCTGCAGGTGTTCTCGGCCGAGGTCGCGCGGGCCCGCGGGCTCGATGTCGACCAGCCGCGCAACCTGGCCAAGTCCGTCACCGTCGAGTAGCGCTGCGGTGACGATCGTCGGGGTGGGCGTGGACGTCGTGGACATCGCGCGGCTGGCCCGGGTGCTCGCCCGTACGCCACGGCTGGCCGAGCGGTTGTTCACCGACCGGGAGCGGGACCGGCCGGTCGCCTCACTGGCCGCCCGGTTCGCGGCCAAGGAGGCGGTCGCGAAGGCGCTCGGTGCGCCGGGCGGGCTGCGCTGGCGCGACGCGGAGGTAGTGAGCGGTGCCCGCGGCCGTCCCGAGCTGGTGCTGCACGGCGGCGTCGCGCAGGAGGCCGAGGCGCAGGGCATCAGCACCTGGCACCTGTCGCTGTCGCACGACGGTGGCATCGCCACCGCGGTCGTCGTGGCCGAGTCGTGAGGGGCCCGGCCGGTTGCGGGACAGGGGCGGGGCCAGCGTGATCCGGGCGCACACCGTCGCGCAGGTACGCACGGCCGAGGCGGCCCTGATGGCGACCGTCCCGCCCGGGACGCTGATGGCCCGCGCGTCCACCGGCCTCGCGCACGCCTGCTCGCGGGTGCTGGGCCGGACGTACGGCGCCACGGTGCTGCTGCTGGTCGGTGCCGGCGACAACGGCGCCGACGCCCTGTGGGCCGGCGCCCACCTGTCCCGACGCGGCGCCCAGGTCACGGCTGCGCTGCTGGGCGAGCCCGTCCCGGGCGCGCTGGAAGCGTTCCTCGCGGCCGGCGGCCGGGTCGGGGAGCCCGGCGCGGCCGACCTCGTCGTCGATGGCCTGGTGGGAATCGGCGGCCGCGGTGCGCTCCGCGCGGGGGCCCTCGCGCTGGTCCGGGCCGCCCACGGACCGGTGCTCGCGGTCGATCTGCCGAGCGGCGTCGATGCCGACACCGGGGCCGTCCAGGGCGAGGCGGTGACGGCCGATGTCACGGTCACCTTCGGCACGTACAAGCCGGGGCTTCTCGTGGGTGACGGGCGCCGGCACGCCGGCAGGGTCGAGCTGGTCGACATCGGGCTCGCCCCCTACCTGCCCCCGGCGCCCGTCGAGGCTCTGGACGCCGCGGACCTGCTGCTCCCGCGGAGCCCGCTCGACAAGTACGACCGAGGCGTGCTGGGAATCGCCGCTGGCTCACCGGTCTACACCGGGGCGGCGGTGCTCGCGGTCGGCGCTGCGCTGGCCGCCGGGGCAGGGATGGTGCGCTTCGTGGGCGCCGCGCACCCCGCCGAGCAGGTCCGCCGGCGCTGGCCCGAGGTCGTCGTCACCGAGGCGTGCGGCGCGGACGTCACCTCGGCCGGTCGGGTGCAGGCCTGGGTCGCCGGGCCCGGGCTCGGCACGGGCGACGAGGCCGAGCGCACGGTCGAGGCGGTCCTGGCCAGCGACCTGCCCGTGCTAATCGACGCCGATGCGCTGACCATCTGCGCGCGACATCCCGGGTGGCTGCGCGACCGCGAGGCCCCGACCCTGCTGACGCCGCACGACCGGGAGTACGAGAGGTTCGGCGCCCCTGTCGGGCCCGACCGGATCGGCGCGGCCCGTCGGCTCGCGGCCCAGCTCGGCGTGTACGTGCTGCTCAAGGGCCCCGCGACCGTGGTTGCCGGCCCGGCCGGCCCGGTCCGAATCAACCGCACCGGCACCCCGGCGCTCGCGGCCGCCGGGTCCGGCGACGTGCTGGCCGGCGCCGGCGGGGCGCTGCTCGCGCAGGGGCTACCGGTGCTCGAGGCCGCCTCGGCTGCCGCCTACCTGCACGGCCGGGCCGGTGCGCTGTCCTGCGACGGCCTGGCCACCAGCGCGAGCCGAGTTGTCGCCGCGTGGCCCGACGCCGTCCGCGAGCTGCTGGCTGCCAGAATGGGCCGGTGACGGGCAGCGGCAGGAGCGAGGCGCGCATCGACCTGGCGGCCATCACCGCCAACACCCGCCGCCTCGACGAGCTGGCCGGCGACGCCGGGGTGATGGCCGTGGTCAAGGCCGACGGCTACGGCCACGGGCTGCTGCCCAGCGCCCGCGCGGTGCTCGCCGGCGGGGCGTCCTGGCTGGGTGTCGCGTTCCTGGAGGAGGCCCTCGCGCTGCGCGCCGCGGGCCTGGACGCGCCGGTGCTGGCCTGGCTGTTCGCCCCCCGGGAAGACCTGGCGCCTGCGGTTGCCGCCGACATCGACCTCGGTGTGTACGACTGCGCCGAGCTCGCTGCCGCTGCGGCCGCGGCCCGCGCGACCGGCCGTACAGCCAGAGTGCACCTCAAGGTCGACACCGGGCTGTCGCGCGGCGGTGCCGGCACCGCGACCTGGCCGGAGCTGTGTGCCGCGGCCTCCACCACCGACGGCGTCGACGTGGTCGGCGTCTGGAGCCACTTCGCGTTCGCCGACGGCGGCCCCGACCACCCGGTCAACTGCCGACAGGCAGAGCTGTTCGCCGACGCCCTGGAGGTCGCCGAGCGGGCCGGCCTGCGACCGCAGGTACGCCACCTGGCCAACTCCGCGGCGACCCTGACGGCGCCGGCGACGCACTACGACCTGGTACGCCCGGGGGTCTCGCTGTACGGCCTGTCGCCGGTGCCCCAGCTCGGCAGCCCGGCCACCTTCGGGCTCCGGCCGGCGATGACGCTGGCCAGCACGGTCGCGCTCACCAAGCGGGTGCCGGCCGGCGCCGGCGTCAGCTACCTGCACCGCTACACGACCGAGCGCGACACGACACTGGCGCTGGTGCCGCTGGGCTACGCCGACGGGGTGCCGCGGGCCGGCACGAACGCGCTGCCCGTCCAGCTCGGTGGCCGTCGCCGCAGGGTCGCCGGCACGGTCTGCATGGACCAGTTCGTGCTCGATGTCGGCGATGACGACGTGTCCGCCGGCGACGAGGTGCTGCTGTTCGGCCCCGGCGATGCGGGCGAGCCGACCGCCCAGGACTGGGCGGACGTCCTGGGGACCATCGACTACGAGATCGTGACCAGGATCGGCGCGCGGGTGCCCAGGACCTACCGGTGAGCCGGGCCAGGAGCGCAGGACTGGCCGGTGGGCTGCTGGGGCTGGTCGCAGCCGGTACCGCCGTCGGGCTGGTCGCCGAGCGCTGGGCCGTGGGGCGCACCAGGCTGCGGCCCGACCCGGATGCCCGTGAGCCCTTCTTCGCGCTGCCAGCCGACCGGGTGCTCAGCGTGGTCGCCGACGACGGCGTGCCGCTGCACGTCGAGGAGGTCGGGCCGGCGGGCGACCCGCCGCTCACGGTCGTGTTCTGCCACGGCTACACCCAGCAGCTGGCGGCCTGGCACTACCAGCGGCAGGCGCTGGCGGCCGACAACCCCGGCCGGCTGGTCTTCTGGGACCAGCGCTCGCACGGCCGCAGCGGCCGCAGCGACGCGGCTCGGGCCACCATCGACCAGCTCGGCCGCGACCTGTCGGCGGTGCTGGAGCAGTGCGCCCCGAGCGGCCCGGTCGTCCTCGTCGGGCACTCGATGGGCGGTATGACGATCATGGCGCTGGCCGACCAGCGGCCCGAGCTGTTCGGCAGCCGGGTCGTCGGGGTCGCGCTGCTCAGCACGTCGGCCGGACGCGTGTCGGAGCTGACGTTCGGTCTGCCGGCGAAGGCCGGCCCGGTCACCCGGCGGGCCCTGCCGTGGGTCACCCGCGGGATGCGGGCCCGGCCGGCGACCTTCGAGCGGACCCGGCGCCTCGGCACCGACCTGGCGTTCCTGCTGGCCCGGCGGCTGGCCTTCGGCTCCGGCGACATCAGCCCGTCGCTCGTCGAGTTCGTCGAGAAGATGACCGCCGACTGCCCGGTCGACGTGATCGCCGAGTTCTACGACACCTTCACCAGCCACGACAAGCTCGCGGCCCTGGACGTGCTGGGCAGCGTCGAGGTACTCGTCCTGGTGGGTACGAAGGACCTGCTGACCCCGCAGGCGCACAGCCGGGCGATCGCCGAGGCGCTCCCGGGCGCTCAGCTGGTCATCGTCGAGGGAGCCGGCCACATGGTGCAGCTCGAGCGCGCTCCGCTCGTCACGCTGCACCTGCGCGAGCTGCTGCGCCGCGCTGCGGCGTGAACCAGCCGAGCTGGGCGCCGCCCGACCCGGCCGCGCCGCAGCTGACCGCCGCTGCCGCGCGGCGCGCGCCGGACTGGACCGCGCTGTCGGGCGATGTACGCACCTGTACGGCCTGCCCCGAGCTCGCCGCGACCCGTCGCAGTGTCGTCGTCGGTCAGGCGCCGGCCGGCGCGCGGCTGCTCGTGCTCGGTGAGGCGCCCGGGGCGCAGGAGGACGACAGCGGCCAACCGTTCGTCGGGCGCAGCGGGCAGCTGCTGGACCTGCTGCTGGCCGAGGTCGGCGGCGACCGGGCTCACACGGCCGTGCTCAACACCGTCAAGTGCCGGCCGCCGGGCAACCGGGTGCCCAGCCGGCCTGAGTCGGCGGCCTGCCGCGGCTGGACCGAGCGGCAGCTCGAGCTGCTCGCCCCCGACCTCGTCGTCACCCTCGGGCTGTCGGCGACCCGCTGGTTCCTCGGCCCGTGCACGCTGGGCGCGGTACGCGGGCAGGTTCACGAGGTCGCCGGGGTGCGGGTGCTGCCGACCTACCACCCGAGCGCGGCGATCCGCTCCGGGCCGCGCGGCGAGCCCCGCAGGCTGCTCACCGAGGACCTCGCGCTCGCCGTACGGCTGACGCAGTGAGCTGGTCCCGGCTGGTGACGAGCCCTGCCGAAGCGGTCGCCGCGCTGGCCGACCCGGGCGACGCGCTCGACCTGCGGGCCCAGGCAGAGCTGGACGACGGGTGGCGGGCGCAGGGCTTCACGGGGCTCGTCCCGGGCGTGCTCGTGCGGCCGGTGCCGCTGGTGCTCGACGGCGTCGCCCGCACCCGCGCGCTCGGGGTGCGGCTCGCGTCGGCGTTGCAGCCCGGCGACCTGGTGGTGCTGTCCGGCCCGCTCGGGGCCGGCAAGACCGCGCTCACCCAGGGCATCGGCGAGGGGCTCGGCGTGCAGGGCCGGGTGACCAGCCCCACGTTCGTGCTGGCCCGAGTGCACCGCGGGCCGGTGCCGCTGGTGCACGTCGATGCCTACCGGCTGCGCGATGCCGGTGCGCCCGGGCTTGAGCTGGACGACCTCGATCTCGACGCGGACCTGCCTGCCAGCGTCGTCGTGGTCGAGTGGGGCGAGGGCCTGGTCGAGGGGTTGTCCGACGCGCGGCTCGAGGTCGTGCTGGACCGGCCGGCGGGGGCGGCGCAGGACCTGCGTACCGCGACTGTGCACCCGTACGGGCAGCGTTGGGCGGCGCTCCCGTAGCGTCGCTGCCCGTGACAGGCACCGGCACAGAGGCGCTGCTGGCCGCCGACCGCGCGCACGCCTGGCACCCGTACGCCTCCGTGGTCGAGCCTTCAAAGGTGCGCGTCGTGGAGTCGGCGCAGGGCGTCCGGCTCACGATCGCCGGGGTCGGGGAGGTCATCGACGCGATGAGCTCGTGGTGGTGCGCGGTGCACGGCTACCGCCACCCGGTCCTGGACGCGGCCGCCCGCGACCAGCTCGGTGCGATGTCCCACGTGATGTTCGGAGGGCTGACGCACGCGCCGGCCGTCGGGCTGGTCCGCGCGTCGGACAGCCCCCCCCGCGCCGCTGCAGCGGGTGTTCCTGTGCGACTCCGGGTCGGTGTCGGTCGAGGTCGCGATCAAGATGGTGCTGCAGGCGGCGATCGGCAGGGGGGAGCCGGGGCGCCGCCGGCTGCTGACGGTCCGCGGCGGCTACCACGGCGACACCTTCGCCGCGATGAGCGTGTGCGACCCGGTCGGCGGCATGCACGCGATGTTCGCCGGCGTGCTCGCCGAGCAGGTCTTCGCGCCGCGGCCACCCGCCGGTCTGGACCGCGTGCCCGGCGACCCCGAGCTCGATACCTGGGCGGCGGCGACGACCGAGCTGTTCGAGCGGCACGCCGGCGAGCTTGCCGCGGTGGTCGTCGAGCCGGTGCTGCAGGGCGCCGGCGGCATGTACGTCTACAGCCCCGCCTGCCTGCGCGTGCTCCGTACGCTCTGTGACGAGTACGGCGTGCTGCTGGTCCTCGATGAGATCGCGACCGGCTTCGGGCGTACCGGCACGATGTTCGCGGCCGAGCACGCGGGGGTGGTGCCCGATGTCATGTGCGTCGGCAAGGCGCTGACCGGCGGGTACGTCAGCCTGGCGGCGGTGCTGTGCACATCGGCCGTCGCCGAGGCGGTGTGCGCGACCCCCGCGGGGGCGCTGATGCACGGCCCGACGTTCATGGGCAACCCGCTGGCCTGCGCGATCGCCTGCGCGAGCATCGACCTGCTGCTGGCTGGTGACTGGGCCGCTCAGGTGCGGCGCATCGAGCGCGGCCTGCGCGCCGGGCTCGCGGGAGCTGTCGGGCTCCCCGGTGTCGTGGACGTCCGGGTCCTCGGCGCCGTCGGGGTCGTCCAGACCCGCGGGCCGGTCGACGTGGCCCGCGCCACCGACGCCGCGCTGGCCGCCGGCGTGTGGCTCCGGCCGTTCCGTGACCTCATCTACACGATGCCGCCGTACGTCAGCACCGACGAGGACGTCACGGCCATCACCCGCGGGGTGCTTGCCGCCGTGACCGCGTGAACCCGCTGCTCGCTCGCCTCGGCGAGCAGTCGGCCGTCCGGTCCGCAGCGGGCCTGACCCGGGTCCTGTCGCCTCGCGGGGCGGGGCCGGACGCCCTGGACCTGGCCGGCAACGACTACCTCGGGCTCGCCCGGCACCCGCGGGTCGCCGCCGCCGCCGCCGACGCCGCCTGCCGGTGGGGGGCGGGCGTTGGCGCGTCCCGGCTGGTCACCGGCTCGCTGACGCTGCACGCCGAGCTCGAGGCGGCGCTGGCGGAGCTGTGCAGCCAGGGCGCCGCGCTGGTGTTCTCCTCCGGCTACCTGGCAAACCTGGGCGTCGTCACCGCGCTCGCCGGTCGCGACACGCTCGTCGTCAGCGACGCGCACGTGCACGCCTCCCTCGTCGACGCCTGCCGGCTCTCGCGCGCCCGGGTGCAGGTCGTGCCGCACGGCGACGTCGACGCGGTAGCGGCCGCGCTCGCCGGCCGTACCGAATCGTGCGCGCTGGTGCTCGCCGAGTCGGTGTACTCGGTGCTCGGTGATGCCGCGCCGCTGGCGGCCCTGGCCGGCGTGACGGCCCGGCACGGAGCGGTGCTGGTCGTCGACGAGGCGCACGGCGTCGGCGTTGTCGGGCCGCGCGGCGCCGGCCTGGTCGAGGCGCTCGGCCTGGCCGGCCGCCCCGACATCGTGATCACGATGACGCTGTCCAAGGCCCTCGGCAGCCAGGGCGGGGCGGTGCTGGGTGCCCCGGCGGTCATCGACGCGCTGGTCAACACCGCTCGGCCGTTCATCTACGACACCGGGCTCAACCCGGCGGCGGCCGCCGGCGCGCTCGCGGCGCTGGCCGTGCTGGACCGCGAGCCGGAGCGGCTCCTCGCGCTGCGGGCCTGCGCGCTGGCCCTCGCCGGGGCCGCCGGTGTCACCCAGCCCGCGGGCGCCGTGCTGTCGGTGCCCGTCGACTCGCCCGGCGCCGCCGTCGCCGGAGCCACGGCCCTGCTCGCCCGCGGCATCCGAGTCGGCTGCTTCCGGCCGCCGTCGGTGCCGGAGGGCATCAGCCGGCTGCGGCTGACCGCCAGCGCCGCGGTCCACGGCGCCGACCTCGACCGGGCCGCCCGAGTGCTGCACGAGGTGCTGCCGGTCTGACCGTCGTCGTGGTGACCGGCACCGGCACGGGGGTCGGCAAGACCGTCGTCACCGCGGCGCTCGCGGCGATCGGCGGGCGGGTCGCGGCGGTCAAGCCGGCCCAGACCGGTGTGCTCCCGGGTGAGCCCGGTGACCTCGACGTCGTGGTGCGGCTCGGCGGCGCCGTCACCACGTACGAGGCGGTACGGCTGGCCGAGCCGCTGGCCCCCGACACCGCCGCCCGCCGGGCCGGCACGACGCTGCCGACCGTCGCCGACACGGCCGCCCGGGTGGTGGCGCTGGCCACCGACCACGACCTGGTGCTGGTCGAGGGAGCCGGCGGGCTGCTGGTCCGGCTGGACGGCGCCGGCGGCACGATCGCCGACCTCGCGCTGGCCCTGCGCGGACCTGTGCCGCGCGTCGTTGTCGTCGTCGAGGCCGGGTTGGGCACGCTGAACGCCACGGGGCTGACCGTCGAGGCGTTGCGTTCCCGCGGCATCGAGCCCGCGGGGTTGGTCATCGGCGCGTGGTCGGCCGAGCCCGACCTGGCGGCCCGCTGCAACCTGGTCGACCTCGCTCGGCTCGGCGTCCCGCTGCTCGGGCGGGTCCCCGCGGGCGCCGGCGCGCTGACGCCGGTGGAGTTCCGCGCAGGTGCGCCCGGCTGGCTGCGCCTGCCGGGCGGGCAGTGAGACGCTGCTGTCCCCCGAGCCCCCTGGAGCCGATGTCGTGTCCCTGTCGATCGCCAGCATCCTGGCCGAGTCCGCCGTACGACATGCCGACCGTACGGCCGTCATCATGGGCGAGCTGCGGCTGTCGTACGCCGAGCTGTGGAGCCAGGCCAGGCAGTACGCCGCGGTGCTGCGCGAGCGTGGCATCGGTGAGGGCGACAAGGTGGCGCTGCTGCTGCCCAACACCCAGCACTTCCCGCTGGCCTACTACGGGGTGCTCGCGCTCGGCGCGGTCGCGGTGCCGGTGCACGCGCTGCTCAAAAGCGAGGAGATCGAGTACGTGCTGACCGACTCCGGCGCGAAGGCGCTGATCTGCGCGGCGCCGCTGCTCGGTGAGGGCAGCAAGGGCGCTGAGCTCGCCGGTGTGCCGGTGCTCGCCGTCATGGACCCGCCGGCAGGGGTGAGCGCCGATGTCGAGCGCCTCGACACGCTCGCGGCGTCGGCGACCCCGATCGAGGCCCTGGTGCTTCGCGAGGCGCAGGACACCGCCGTGGTGCTGTACACGAGCGGGACGACCGGCAAGCCCAAGGGCGCCGAGATCACCCACCTGAATGCGCTGATGAACGTCATCGCGTCCGCGACGTACTCCTTCGACATCGGCCCCGACGACGTCGTGCTTGGCTCTCTGCCGCTGTTCCACACCTTCGGCCAGACCTGCTGCATGAACACCTCGTTCTTCGTCGGTGCGGCGGTGGTCATGCTGCCGCGCTTCGATGGCCTCAAGGCCCTGCAGCTGCTGGTGGACGAGCGCTGCACGATCTTCATGGGCGTCCCGACGATGTACGTGGCCCTGGTCGCCGCCGGCAAGGCGAGTGACCTGCGGCCGGCGCTGTCGAGCGCGCTGTCGGGCGGCGCTGCGCTCCCGGAGGCGGTGCTCGAGGAGTTCGAGGAGGTCTTCGGCACCAAGGTGCTGGAGGGTTACGGCCTGACCGAGACCTCGCCGGTCGCGACGTTCAACCAGAAGAGCTTCGAGCCCAAGGCCGGCACCGTCGGCAAGACCATCTGGGGTGTCTCCGTCGAGATCGCCAAGGCCGAGGTCGACGAGCGCATCGAGCTGCTGCCGACCGGTGAGATGGGCGAGATCGTGGTGCGCGGCCACTGCGTCTTCAAGGGCTACCTCAACAACCCGGAGGCGACCGCCGCGGCGATCGTCGACGGCTGGTTCCGCACCGGCGATCTTGGTACGAAGGACGCCGAGGGCTACATCCGCATCGTCGACCGCAAGAAGGACATGGTCCTGCGCGGTGGCTACAACGTCTACCCGCGCGACGTCGAGGAGGTGCTGCTGCGCCACCCGGCCGTCGGTCAGGTCGCCGTCATCGGGCTGCCCGACCCTGCCTACGGGGAGGAGGTCTGCGCGGTCGTCGTGCTCGACCCGTCGGGCGGCGAGCTCACCGAGGACGACCTGAAGGCCTGGGCGAAGGAGCGGCTGGCGTCGTACAAGTATCCGCGTCGGGTGTTCTTCACCGATGCCTTCCCGCTCGGGCCGTCGGGCAAGGTGCTCAAGCGTGAGCTCGTGACGGCCTACTCCTGAACGCTCGCCCGGGGGTGTCGGCGGCGCGGCTGGGTGCCTCGCGGGCGGGGCTGGGTGCGGCGTTGCTGCTGGTGGCGCTGGTCGGTTGCCGCAGCGCCGACCCCGTCGTGGCCGCCCCCGACCCGTGCCCACCGACCTGCCCCGGTAGCGCGGCGCCGGTGCCTTCGCCGACCGGCAGCGACCCGCCCGAGGGCAGCGCGGCGTACGACGCCCTCGTCGTGGCGCCAGGCCCGTCTGAGCTGGCCCGAGGCGGTAACGACGTGGACGCCGCGCTCACCCAGCGCACCTTCGACGTGACGGTCCCGGCCGGCTCCCGGCTGCGTAGCCGGACGGTCTGCCAGGGGCGTACGTCGGTCACGGTCAGCATCGACCCGGCCTCGCAGGCCGAGAGCGAGCTGCCCTGCACCGAGGACGCGCCGCACGAGCTGATCGTCGAGGAGCAGGAGCGTCGGCCGACCGACACCGTCTACCGGGTCGTCGTCACCGCTCCTTCGCCTGCCCGCTGGTACGCCGTCCTGTCGGCCGTCCCGGGGGCCCCCGCGTCCTGATTGCGGTATTGCCTGCCGCTGAACTCCCCGCCCCTTCTGTGCCAGTGGGGTCCGTTCCAACGGGTGGACTGCTGGCGGCTGCCAGGACCCGCCTACCAGTGGATTGTTAAGGCACTTCAGATCCACCGTGCGGAGCTCCGCGAGGACTTTCTCCGCAGCAAGGCGGTGAACAGCAACATGACACCGGCGACCCACCCGGCCACGACCAGCAAGACGCGGAGGTCGGCGCGGTTCCCAGACTCACGGCGAGTAGGCCGAGCCCGAGGGTCGCCAGGTCACCTATGTACCGTTACCGCAGTCCTAGCGCGACGGTGAAGGGGTCCCGAAACCTGCGTGCGCTGCGAATCACCCCTTGTTCCCTCTGGGTATGCTTCGGCGTCCGCTTCCGTTGCAGAGGTGACGATGCCCACGTCCTGGCCAAGCCTCGTGATGCAAGTAACATTGCTGCTGGTAAGTTGACGTACAGTTTCGCACGCATTGCCCTTGCTTGCGCAAGGCCGCCACTACGTCATCGACGGTCTGCGCATCGCCAATCGCGTGCGAGGAGGAGCAGGCGGCCATTATCAATCCCAACACCAGTGTCCCGCACGACCTCGCAATGCTGCTCAAAGTCACCCTCGACCCTCGTCGGAGTACAGCAGGCTGCCCCCACCCTGGCGCTCCCCACCGAAGGTGTGCAGCAGGCGACACAGAAAGTGGTGCTGGGCGTGTATCGGCGGCACGAACCCGCGCCTGTACGCGGACCGACCCATGGCACCCGAACGGAGTACGGCAGCAGCCCGCGCCACCCGTGCGAGGGAGGGCCGGACACTCCTAGGCTGGTGGCGTGCTTGTCCTTGGCCTCGACACCGCCAGCCCGGCCGTGTCGGTCGCCTGCGTCGAATTGCTGCCGGACGACGAGAGCGGCGCGCGATGGGGTCGCCAGGCGCAGTGGTGCGTAGTCGACGGTCGGGCGCACGGCGAGCTGCTCGCCACCGGGGTACGGGCCGTGCTGGTCGAGCTCGGCGCCGCCGCCACGGACCTTGGCGCCATCGCGGTAGGGCTCGGGCCGGGGCCGTTCACCGGGCTGCGGGTCGGCATCATGACGGCCGCGGCGCTCGCCGACGCGCTCGGCGTACCGGCGTACGGCTGCTGCTCCCTGGACGCGGTCGACCCCTGGGGCGAGGGCGAGCGGGTGGTGGTGACCGACGCGCGGCGCCGCGAGGTCTACTGGGCGGAGTACGCCGCCGATGACGAGCGGGTAGCCGGTCCCTCGGTCATGCGGCCCGCAGTGCTCGCCGGAGCGCTCGCGGAGGTCGGCTGGACCGGCCGGGTCGTCGGCGCCGGCGCGCTTGCCCACCCCGAGCTGTTCCCCGAGGCCGCCGAGCCGCGCTACCCGTCGGCGGAGGGCGTCGTGCTGCTGGCCGCCCGCCGTGCGCTGGCCGGCGCCCCGACCGAGCCACTGGTGCCGCTCTACCTGCGGCGGCCCGACGCGACCCCGCCGGGGGCGGTCAAGCCGGTGCGCCAATGAGCGACACCCCGCTGTGGATGTCGTTCCCGCACGAGTACGACGTCGCCCACGAACGCACCGTCCGGGGCTCGCTTGCCGAGGTCGTCTACTACCCGGGGGCGCGTCGCGACGGCGGCTCGGACGGGGCGTGGCTGCGGATCGCGCCGCGCGACCGGGCGCCCTGGACGGGAGTGTTCGCCAGCGAGCTCAGCGCCGGCCGGCTGTCAGTCATCAGCAGCTGGCCCGACCCGTACACGCTGTTCGTGGCGCTGGGCGGGGACCCGTACATCGTGGATGTCCGCGACCCGGACCGCTGGTCGCGGCTCGACGTGCCCGGCGCCCGGCTGCTGGTGCCGCTGGTCGACCGCGGCCTTGAGTTGGTGCTCGGCGCCGACGTGCTGAGTGCGTACGACGGGCTCGGCCTGGCCTGGGAGAGCGGCCCGCTGACGCCCGGTTCCGAGTGGCTCGGGCAGCTCGACGACGAGGTGCACCTGCGCAGCGGCGGTGTCCTGCACCGGGTCGACCTGCGGCACGGCCGGACGGTCGACGAGGCGGCGCCGTGGTGACGCCCGGTGACGTAAGGCTGGAGCGGCTGCGCTGGTGGCACATCGCGCCGTTGCTGCCGCTGGAGGCCGAGCTGTTCGCTGACGAGCCGTGGACGGCCCGGACCTTCTGGTCCGAGCTGGCCCAGCTCGACACCCGGCACTACGTCGTGGCGCTGGCCGGTGATATCCCGGTCG
>ENA-OBIO01000069-OBIO01000069.1-metagenomes-genome-assembly--contig:-NODE-69-length-64655-cov-5.65491_pt1 | contig 64655 bp, 62 predicted proteins | sample MGYA00153383_OBIO01 | MGnify analysis MGYA00153383 | reverse complement strand
GACTCGGGTGCGGTGGTGATGTCGAAGTCGAAGAACGGCGCATTGAGCGCGAGCAGGTGGCGCGAGACCGTCGGCCCGACGAGTTGGCCGCCGCACACGATGCCGAGAATGATCGAGACGATCGTCAGCCCCTCGATCCAGCCGTTCGCTTTGACCAATTGCGAAACGGGCAGCAGCTCGATCACGATGCCGTACTTCGCGGGCGAATAGGCGGCCGCGCCGAGCTCGACCACGGCGTATGCGAGCAGCGGGTTCAGTCCCGCGAGCATCAGCAGGCAGCCGACCATCTTGATCGCGTTGGCCGCGAGCATGACCTTGCCCTTGGGAAAGGCGTCGGCGAAGGCGCCGAGGAACGGCACGAGCAACACATAGAACAACGCCGGCATCGGCGCCAGCCACGCGACACGCGAAGCCATGTTGTCGGCCCGCAGCATCTCGAACGCGACCACGCCGAGGGCGGTGTCGGCCAGCGCGCTGAAAAACTGCGCCGCCATGATGGTCGAAAAGCCCTGCTTCATTAACTGTGCACGCGCCCCGCCGCCGTCACAGATGTGCGCATGTGTCTCCTTGCCGGCGGCGTCACAGCACGCGAGTTCGACCGCAATCGCGCTGGCAGAATCCACGCATGCCGCGCCCCATCGAAGCCCTCGTTCACACCGATGCCTTGGCCCACAACCTCACGCGGGCGCGCGCCGCGGCGCCCGATGCGAAGGTCTGGGCGATCGTGAAGGCCAACGCCTATGGCCACGGCATCGAGCGCGCCTACGCAGGGCTCAAAGGCGCCGACGGTTTCGCGCTGCTCGACCTGGCCGAGGCCGAACGCATCCGCGCGCTCGGCTGGCGCGGGCCGGTGCTGTTGCTCGAAGGTTGTTTCGAGCCGCGCGATCTGGAGCTCTGCTCGCGCCTGAACCTGTGGCACACGGTGCACCACGAAGCGCAGATCGACTGGCTCGCCGCGCACAAAACGCACGTGCCGCAGCAGGTGTTCCTGAAGATGAACAGCGGCATGAACCGGCTCGGCTTTCGGCCCGAACACTACCAGCACGCCTGGCGGCGGTTGAGCGGCCTCACGCAAGTCGAGAGCGTCGCGCTGATGACGCACCTGTCGGACGCCGACAACTCACGCGGCATCGCGCACCAGCTCGCGGTGTTCGAGGAGGCGACGCGCGGCATGCCCGGCGAACGCACGCTGGCGAACAGCGCCGCCACGCTGCGCTGCGCACCGAACGCCGAGTCCGTGCGCGCCAAGAACCACGAGTTCGGCGTTGCCGCCGACTGGGTTCGCCCCGGCATCATGGTCTACGGCTCGTCGCCCGACTTCCCCGAGAAGACCATTTTCGATTGGCAACTTCGACCGACGATGAGCCTGCGCGCCGAGGTCATCGCCGTGCAGAACGTGAAGGCCGGCGAGCAGGTCGGCTACGGCAGCCACTTCACCGCCGAGCGCGACATGCGCATCGGCGTGGTTGCCTGCGGTTACGCCGACGGCTACCCGCGCGTCGTGCCCTGCACCGAGAACGACAGCACGCCGGTGCTGATCGGCGAGGTGCGCACGCGCCTGGTCGGCCGCGTCTCGATGGACATGATCACGATCGATTTGACGCCCGCACCCGAAGCACAGGTCGGCAGCGTCGCCACGCTTTGGGGCGCGAGCCCGGGCGGTGCCGCGCGTCGCGGGCGGCGCGGTCCTCGCGATCGACGAGATCGCGGCGGCCGCCGGCACGGTCGGCTACGAGCTGATGTGCGCGCTCGCGCCGCGCGTGCCGGCGCGGGCGGTCTGAACACGCTGTGAACGAAGCCCGCTCGTCCACCGTCGCCGAAAACGAAGTCGAGTTCACCGCGATCCGCGCGCAAGGCGCTGGCGGGCAAAACGTCAACAAGGTGTCGAGCGCGGTGCACCTGCGCTTCGACATCCGCGCATCGTCGCTGCCCGATGCCATCAAGGAGCGGCTGCTCGCGCTCGCCGATTCGCGCATCACGACCGAGGGCGTGATCGTGATCAAGGCGCAAACCACGCGCAGCCAGGACATGAACCGCGCGGATGCACTCGGGCGGCTGCAAGCGATCGTCGACGCGGTCGCGGTGCCGCCGAAGCCGCGGCGCGCGACGAAGCCGACCTACGGCTCCAAGCAGCGCCGCCTCGAAGGCAAGAGCCAGCGTGCGCAGACCAAGGCCGGGCGCGGGCGCATCAGCGGCGAGCGGCGCATCAGCGAGTAGGGCGAGCCGGGCGCGCGGCTCGCCGATGCGCACGTGTGCTCAGGCGGCCCGACATGTCGCGCCGCTTGTCGGCATCTCGCGCCGCGCGCCACCGTTTCGTCGCATTCGGAATGGCAAACGCGCGCCGGCTTTCTAAAGTACGCTTATTCGCGCCACCCACGGGAGTCCCCATGAAAGCCCTGCTCACCGCCTGCACCGCCGCTCTCGCGCTCGCGTCGTTCGCGACCATCGCCCATGCGGAAGCACCCGGCGGCTGCGCCAAGGTCGAGGTGCAAAACCTGCGCGCTGGCCAGGGCCCGTTGATGGTGGCCGCCTACACCGATGCCGCCAGTTTTCGCAAGGCCGCGACGAGCCAGCTGCAGGTCAACGTGACCGGCGAAACGATGACGGTCCAAGTCTGCGGGCTGACGGGCGAAGTGGTCGCGCTGACGTTGTTCCAGGACCTCAACGGCAACGGCAAGCTGGACGCCAACCCCTTCGGCATGCCGACCGAGCCGTGGGGCGCCTCGGGCAAATCCTCGCCGATGACGGGCCCGACCTGGGACACGGCACAGGTGCCTCTCGGCGCCGAGGCCATCGTCGTCAAGCTCAGCAAGTAGCCGCCCCCCCAGCCGGAGCACCACCATGCAACGCCGCCACTTTCTCAGCGCCTTCGCCGCGCTCAGCGCCGCCGGCAGCTGGCCCGCCTTCGCGCTCTCACCCGAAGGCCGGGCCTTCGACAACGCGATCACGAGTCAGCCCTGGCTCAAGCCGTTCAAAGGTGTCGTCGATCAAGACCTGAGGTGCGACGCGCTCGCGCTCTCGGGCAAGTGGCCCGCCGATTTTCGCGGCCGCTTCTACCGCAACGGCCCGGCGCTGCACGAGCGCGACGGCCAGCGCTACCACCACTGGTTCGCCGGCGACGGCATGGTGCAGCAGTTCACGTTTACGGGCGGCAGCGTCGGCAACAAAGCGCCCACCGTGCGCCACCTCGGCCGCCTCGTGCGCACGCCCAAGCTGCTGGCCGAGCAGCAGGCCGGCAAGTTCCTCTACAGCGCGTACGGCACGAAGATCGCGGGCGACGAGCCCGGCGCCACACCCACGCAGGGCCCCGACGCCTTCAACGTCGCGAACACCAACGCGATCGAACACGCCGGCCGCGTGCTCGCGATGTGGGAAGGCGGCTCGGCCTTCGCGCTCAGCCCCGACGACCTCGCCACGCTCGGCCCCGTGACTTGGCAAGAAGGCCTCGCGCAGATGCCGTTCTCGGCGCACCCGAAGCTCGATGCCGCGGGCAACCTGTGGAACATCGGCAGCGCCGGCGCCAACCTGGTCGTCTGGCATGTCGACGCGGCGGGCAAGCTCGTGCGCGCACAGATCGGCGAGACGCCCTACCCCGGCGGCATGGCGCACGACGCGGCCATCACCGAGCGCTACATCGTGCTGCCGTTGCCGCCCGTCAAGCTCCACTTCGGCGAAGACGTGGCCGGCGGCAACGCCTTCACCTACGAGCCGAACGAGCCTCTGCGCATCCTCGTGATGAAAAAAGACGACATCGCCCAGCGCCGCGTCTTCGAGCTGCCGTCGCAGATGGTGTTTCACGTCGGCAACGCGCACGAGCGCGCCGACGGCAGCATCGCGCTCAGCTTCGTCGCCTCACCCACACCCGAGTTCGTGATGCGCGGCGCCTCGTCTCTGATGGCCGGCCACCCGGCGAGCTTCGGTGGCTCGAGCACGCGCCTCGCGGTGCTCGACATGCGCACCGGCGCGGCGCGGGTGGAAGACACGCACGACACCGTCGAATTCCCGCGCGTGCACCCGATGCGCAACGGGCTGGCCACGCGCTACCTGCTGACCGCCGCCAGCTGGTCCGGCGGTGCCCAGCGGCCACCGTGGTTTCACGGCCTGCAGTGGCGCGATCTCGAAACCGGCCGTGTGCAGCGGTACGACTACGGCAAGCACACGGTCGTCGAAGAACACATCGTCGTGCCCCAACCCGGCGCCCGCGGCGAGCTCGATGCGTGGCTGCTCGGCACGACCTTCGATGTGGCCGAAGGCGTGACCCGCGTGAACCTGCTCGATGCGCGCCACATCGCCGACGGCCCGATCGCAACGGCCACGCTGCCGTACTGGTTGCCGTACGGATTCCACGGCAACTTCACGGCCGCCTGAATTCGCCTGCACCTCCGAACAGCGCGGCGCGCGCGAAAAGCGTCACGCGGCCGTCATCGAGCCACCGTTAATTTTGTGGCTGACGGCGGCGAGATTTCGCCCGGCGGCATCGGCATCGCCCGCCGCGTCATTCCGCGAGGACTGCAGCCATGGGACGCCCCAGCACCGTCAAGCCCGCACGCACCGGCGCCAGCCGGCGCGACTTCTTCAAACACTCCGGCTCGGCGGCGGTCGCGCTTGCCGCTGTACCGAGCCTCGGCTGGAGCGGCGGCGCCGCTGACGCCGCGTCGAACCCGGTGTTCCAGCACGGCGTCGCGAGCGGCGATCCGCTGTCGGACCGGGTCATCCTCTGGACCCGCGCGTCGTCTGTCAGCAGCCGCAGCGCGACTGTCGTCAACTACGTTGTCGCTACCGATCCGGCATTGAGCGTCGTGGTCGCTTCCAGCAGCACCAAGACCAACGTGCTGCGCGACTTCACGGTCAAGGTCGACGTGCCCGGCCTGCGGCCGAACACGACCTGCTACTACCGTTTCGCCGCAGACGGTGCGCAGTCGCCCATCGGCCGCACCAAGACGTTGCCGGACGGCGCTGCGCCGCAGTTGCGCATGGCGGTCGTGAGCTGCTCGAACTTCGCCTACGGCTACTTCAACGTCTACCAGCGCATCGCCGAGCGCGCCGACCTCGACCTGGTGGTGCACCTCGGCGATTACCTCTACGAATACGGCACCGGACAGTACGGCACGGCCCGCGCCTGCGAGCAGGCGAACGAGACTGTCTCGTCGGCCGACTACCGCGCTCGCCACGCGCAATACAAGCGTCACGAAAACTCGCAAGCGATGCACCGCCAGCACCCGATGGTCGCGATCTGGGACGACCACGAGACCACCAACAACGCGTGGGTCGGCGGCGCCGAGAACCACCAACCCGCCACCGAAGGCGACCTGGTCGCGCGCGTTGCCGCGGCTCTGCAGGCGAACTGCGAGTGGATGCCGGTGCGCGTGGTCGACCCGACCGCGCCGCGCCGCAACGACCGCAGCTACGCGTTCGGCAACCTGGTCGATCTGATCATGCTGGAAGAACGCGTCGGCGCTCGCTCGGAGCAACTCGACACCAACATCGGCAGCGCCAGCGGCTACTTCACACAGACCGGCGCCTACGCCGACCCGACCCGCCGGCTGCTCGGCGCCACCGAGGAAGCCTGGCTGTTCGACAAGCTGCGCACCAGCACGGCGAAATGGAAGATGCTCGGCCAGGGCGTGCTGTTCGCGCAGCTCAAGGCCGTGGACGCGCCGAACACGGCCGGCGGCGGCGTGTTCCTGAACTCCGACCAGTGGGACGGCTACCAGCCCGCCCGCAACCGCATCTACGACGTGCTCAAAGGTGGCGCCGGCCAGGCGCCGGTCGGCAACGTCGTCGCGCCCACCGGCGACATCCACAGCTCGTGGGCCGCCGACCTCACGCCCGACCCGAATAACCCGAGCACGGCGGCCGGTGGCTACGACCCGTCGAGCGGCGAGGGTTCGCTTGAAGTTGAGTTCGTCGGCACTTCCGTGTCGTCACCCGGCGTTGCCGACCCGCACATCAAGTACATCAACCCGAACCAGCGCGGCTACATGTTGATCGATGCCGACGCCAGCCGCTGCGTGTGCGAGTGGTGGTACATCGACACGGTCGCAAGCATCAGCAACATCGAGACCTTCGCCGTCGCCTTCGAAGTGCGCGACGGCAGCAACCGCCTCGCGCCCTCGGTGCAGACGCCGTCTCGCCTGAACCCGCCCGCGTTGGCGCCGTGAGCGCGCCGTGAGCCATCGCGTTCGAAGCCAACCCAAGGATCACCCATGACTCATCCCATGCTCGCACTCGCCATCGGCATCGCCTGCACCACGCTCGGCGCCCACGCGGGCGACCTTTCGCTGTGGGGCAACATCGCCTACAACACCGATGTCGCGCAGGTCACGTTCCGGCTCGACACCGCTGCCACCAACATCAAAGTCTGGTCCGACTCATGGCTCGCCAGCCTGAACTTCGACCCGGTCGCTGCGGTGTGGGCCCGGATCGGTTGCGCCTACACCCTGCTCGCCGAAGTCGACGACGACGACACCATCGGCGCCGGCCAGGGCGCCTTCGATGCCGGCTTGCAGTTCGCCTCATTGGCGGCCGGCGACTACCTGGTGACGATCGCCGCGGCGCCGAACTACGCCAACGGCAGCCTGCCGCAATCCGGCTTCGCTTTCGACGGCACGATGCCGATCGCGCTCGCCGCGTGGACGCAACCCAGCGCCGACCCGAACTTCCCCGATTAGAAGGGCGGCTTCCGGAATGTGAACCTGACGGACGTGAGCAGCGCTGCCGCGGTGCCTGAGCCCTCGACCTCGGCGCTGATGGGTGCCGGCATGCTGATCAGCGTGGCGCTGGCGCGCCGCCGGAACCGCGCTTCGCGGTGACCTCGATCTCGATCCGCATGCGCGGGTCGGCCAGGCCCGCGCTGATCATCATCGCGGCTGGGCGAACCTCGCCGAAGTACCTACGCAGCGTCGGCCAGCACACGCTGAAGTCGTTGCCGGGCGGCAGCACGTAGGTCACGCGAACCACGTCGGCCGTTGTCGCGCCCGCCTGCGCCAACGCCGCCACGATGTTCTGCAGGCACTGCTCTGTCTGCGCCACGAGATCGTCCGCGATCGTCATCGTCGCGTAGTCGAACCCGGTTGTCCCGGAGACAAACACCCAGTCGTCGACGACCGCCGCGCGCGAGTAACCGATCTCGGTTTCGAACGACGAACCGGAGCTGATGAGTTGGCGGGGCATGGGCGTGGCTCCGTGCGGTGGCGAAGCCGTCATTCTCGATGCCCCGACAATCCCCGCATGGCCAAAGAAAAGTCGATCTACATCTGCACCGAATGCGGTGGCACCTCGGCCAAGTGGCTGGGCAAATGCCCGAGCTGCGAGGCGTGGAATACGCTGGTCGAGTCGGTCGCCGAGGCGGCGCCGAAGAACCGCTACACGATTGGGATGGGCACAAGCGCGGGCGCGGGCCCGCGCGGGCTGATCGCGAGTCAGCCGGTGGCCACGCTCTCCGAGATCGAGGCGAGCGATGTCGACCGCCAACCTACCGGCATCGACGAACTCGACCGCGTGCTCGGCGGCGGCATCGTCGCGGGCGGCGTGGTGCTGATCGGCGGCGACCCGGGCATCGGCAAGTCGACGCTGCTGCTGCAAGCGCTCGACGAATTGTCGAAAAACATGAAGACGCTCTACGTCACCGGCGAAGAAAGCGGCGCGCAGGTGGCGCTGCGTTCGCGGCGGCTCGGGCTCGGCAAATCACAGGTACGCGTGCTCGCCGAGATCCAGCTCGAGAAGGTCGCGGCGACGCTGGAACAAGAGCAGCCCGCGGTGTGCGTGATCGATTCGATCCAGACCGTCTACAGCGACCAGCTGACCTCCGCGCCCGGCTCGGTCGCGCAGGTGCGCGAGTGCGCGGCGCAACTCACGCGCATCGCGAAAAGCACCGGCATCACGATCATCCTGGTCGGCCATGTGACGAAGGAAGGCGCACTTGCCGGGCCGCGCGTGCTCGAGCACATCGTCGACACGGTGCTGTACTTCGAGGGCGACACGCATTCGAGCTTTCGGCTGGTGCGCGCGATCAAGAACCGCTTCGGCGCAGTCAACGAGATCGGCGTGTTCGCGATGACCGAGAAGGGCTTGCGAGGCGTCGCCAACCCGAGCGCTATCTTTTTGTCGACGCATGGCGACCCGGTCGCCGGTTCGTGCGTGCTGGTCACTCTCGAAGGCACGCGGCCGCTGCTGGTCGAGATTCAGGCGCTGGTCGATTCGGGCGGGCCGTCGCCGCGGCGCTTGAGCGTGGGCATCGAGCGCGACCGGCTCGCGATGATGTTGGCGGTGCTGCACCGCCACGCGGGCGTGAGCGCATCCGATCAAGACGTGTTCGTCAACGCCGTCGGCGGCGTGCGCATCAGCGAGCCCGCGGCCGATCTGGCGGTGATGCTCGCGATCCAGAGCAGCCTGCGCGGCAAGGCGCTGCCGCGCGGCTTCATCGCGTTCGGCGAGGTCGGGCTGGCCGGAGAGGTGCGGCCCGCGCCGCGCGGCCAGGAGCGGCTGAGGGAAGCGGCCAAGCTCGGCTTCTCGGTCGCGATCGTGCCGAAGGCGAATGCGCCCAAGAAGCCCATTGAAGGGCTGACGATCCACGCGGTCGAGCGCATCGAACAGGCGATCGATCTGGTGCGCGGGCTTTGATGCGATCGGTCGGCTGTGCCCTCACGTTACAACGGCAGCGCGCGAGCGGGCTTGTCATCGCGCCGCCTGCCCGCACGTTGAACGCGGGCCGCACTCACGCGCCGCTGCTTCGATCGGAGTTCACCATGTTCAAACGCTTCTCGCTGCTCTGGGCGCTGATCAGGGGCGACGCGCGCCTGCTTTGGCGCGCGCTGCGCCACCCGCAATCGCCCGGCTGGCTCAAGCTCGGCGCGCTCGGCATCGTGCTCTACGTGATCTCGCCGATCGATTTGATCCCCGACGTGATCCCGGTCATCGGCCTGCTCGACGACATCGTGCTCGTGCCGTTGGCGATCCGCTTTTTGCTGAACCGGCTGCCGGCGCACCTGCGCGCCGACATCGGCGCGGGGCCGCGCGCTGCATGAATCCTGTCGTCGGTTGGGCGCTCGCGCTCGCCGCGCTGGTCGCCGGCTGGTTCGGCTACGGCTGGCCCGGCGTGGCGCTGGCTTTGAGCGTGATTGTGTTCTGGCTGCTGATGCAATTCAGCCGCTCGGTGCGCGTGATGCGCGATGCGGCGGAGTCACCCGTCGGCTTTGTTCCGAGCGCGGTGATGCTGCACGCGAAATTGAGCGTCGGCCTGCCGATGCTGCAGGTCGTCAGGCTGACGAAGAGCTTTGGCAAACGCCTGGCCGAGTCCGCTGAAACATCGCACGAGGTTTGGGCCTGGTCGGACGAATCGGGCGCCGAGGTGCGCATCGTTTTCGACAAAGGCCTGTGCACACGCTGGACGCTGAACCGGCCGGCACAAGAAGCTGTTGCGGTCTGACGCGCTGCACGTGATGCAAGGCGGTTGAAGCCATGCTGCAAATAAATGCCGCGACAACCCTGCACGTGATGCAAGGCGGTTGAAGCCATGCTGCAAATAGATGCCGCGACAACCCGCCGGCACCTGCCGTTCGATGCGCTGATCGAGGCGCTGCGCGTGATGTTCATCGCCGGTTGCGAAGTGCCGTTGCGCACCACGCACCGCATCGGCGCGGTCGCCGGTGCGGGCAGCGATGGCGGGACGGTCCTGCTGATGCCGGCATGGCGCACCGGCGCGCGGCTCGGCATCAAGACCGTCACCATCTTTCCCGGCAACGGCGCGCGCGGCCTGCCCGGCTTGCACTCGGTCTACCTGCTGTTCGATGCCGAGACCGGCGTGCCGCTCGCGCAGCTCGACGGCAACGAGATCACCTCGCGCCGCACCGCCGCAGCGTCGGCGCTCGCCGCGTCGTACCTCGCGCGCGCCGACGCGCGGCGGCTGCTGATCCTCGGCACCGGTCGCGTGGCCGCACTCCTCGCCGAAGCGATGCGAGTGGTGCGGCCGATCGACGATGTCGTGATCTGGAATCACCGGCCCCCATCGGCGCAAGCGCTCGCCGATGAGCTGCGCGCCGCGGGCGTCAACGCGAGCGCCACCGACGACCTCGAACAGGCCGTCGAGCACGCCGACATCGTCAGCTGCGCCACGCTCTCGACCACCGCACTCGTGTGCGGCGCGTGGCTTCGGCCCGGCACGCACCTCGACCTGATCGGCAGCTTCACGCCGCAGATGCGCGAGGCCGATGCCGCGTGCTTCGCGCGCAGCCGCGTGTTCGTCGACACACCCGAGGCGCTGGCCAAATCGGGTGACGTGCTCGGCGCGATCGCGGCCGGCGCGTTCAGCGCCGATCGACTGCAAGGCACGCTCCGATCGACTGCAAGGCACGCTCGCCGAACTCTGCGCCGGGTCGCGCCCGGGCCGTGCCAACTCGACCGGGCACGTGAGCGAGCACGCCGCCGAACTCACGCTGTTCAAAGCCGTCGGCACCGCGCTCGAAGACCTGGCAGCCGCCGAGCTGGTGTGGGGCGCAGTGCAGCGTGAATCGCTATGCTCGGCAGGATCGACAACCGACGACCCCGCACCGTGACCGACACAACCCCTGCCGCGCCCAGAAACATCCGCTGGTACTGGGAAGATTTTCCGGTCGGCAACCTGCGCGAGTTCGGCGCCACGCACGTCACGCGCGAGGCCATCCTTGCGTTCGCATCGCAGTTCGACCCGCAGCCCTTCCACATGAACGACGCCGCCGCCGAGGCCTCTCTGTTCGGCCAGCTCTCGGCCAGCGGCTGGCACACCTGCGCGATGTCGATGCGCATGATGTGCGACGCCTATTTGCTCGAATCGAGCAGCCTCGGCTCGCCCGGCATCGACAACCTGCGCTGGACCCGACCCGTGCTCGTCGACGATGTGCTCGGCGTGCGCATGACCGTGCTCGAAGCGCGCCCGATGAACAGTCGCCCGAAAGTCGGGCTGGTCCTGTCGAAGTGGGAGGTGCTAAACCAGCGGCACGAGCTGGTGCTGGCCATGCAAGGCTGGGGCATGTTCGGTCGGCGTGAGCCGGCGTCGACTTAGGTCAGCGCAGCGGCGGCCTCGCGGTCCGCCTTCAGCAGCGTTTCGAGGCACTGGTCGCGGATGCCGTAGAAGCCCTTGATCTCGTCGATTTGCTGCCAGGCTTGGTCAGCCGGCTTGGCATCGGGCCGCTTCACCGCCAGGATCATCTTGTTCTTGTTCGTGTGCTCCAGCGCGACGAACTCGAACACCTGGGTGTCGTAGCCGACGGCGTCGAGCAGCATCGCGCGCAGGCCGTCGGTCAGCATCTCGGCCTGCTGGCCGAGGTGCACGCCGTGCTTGAGGATGGGCCGCAGCGGGTGCGGGCTGAGCAGTTGCGGGCGCAGCTCTTTGTGGCAGCAGGGCGAGCACATGATGATTTGCGCGCCGGCACGCACGCCGGTGTGAATAGCGAAGTCGGTCGCGGTGTCGCAGGCGTGCAGCGCGATCATGATGTCGATCGAAGCGGGCACCACCGTGCGCACATCGCCTTCGTCGAAGCGCAGGCCATCGAGTGCGAGGCGTTGCACGGAAGCGTTGCACAGCGCCACCATGTCGGGGCGCAGCTCCACGCCGGTCACGGTCGCCGGCAGGCCGAGCGTGCCGCGCAGGTAGTCGTGCATCGCGAAGGTCAGGTAGCCCTTGCCGCTGCCGAAGTCGACCACGTCGAGGCGCGCAGCGCGCTTCAACGTGGTCGCGTCGAGCGCGTGGTCGAGCACCTCGACGAACTTGTTGATCTGCTTCCACTTGCGCGCCATCGCCGGCACGAGCCGGTGCGCTTCATCGGTCACACCGAGCGCGCCGAGAAACGGCCGGTCGAGGTCGAGAAATCGGTGCTTCTCGCGGTCGTGTGCGGCCGGCGGCATGGCCGTGTGGTTTGCTTTGCCGCGCAGCAGCGTGCGCTTGCCTTTTTTGCTGGTCAGCAGCTGGATTTCTTCGGTCGCGGTGAAGAGGTGGGCGTGATCGAAGGTGCTGTCGATCAGCGTGCGGACACGCACAAGGCCGTCGGCGAGGTTCGTGTTTTTCGTGATGTCGCGCGTCTTGTGCGTGTGCACGAACGAGAGTTGCGGATGGCCTTTGAGCGCCACGGCACGCACCGTCACGCGCATGAGGTCAGAGGCGAAATCGGCGGCGAAACTGGAGGCCGAATTGGAATTCAAAGCACGCGGCTTGGCGAGCACGAGCTTGACGAACGAAGCGCCTGCGAGCGCGCCTTCGAGCCGTGCGATGAAGGCGTCTGCCGGATCGTCATGGGACATAGCCTGCTAGTGTAGGCACCCATGGCCACGCGCAAAATCCGCAAGTTCCACACGACCCGCAAGCACCACTACAGCGTCTACGTCGTCGAGCTCGCCGACACGGTCTGGAACTCGCCGGGCTTTCGCAAGGCCAACCCCGATCACGAGCTCGGTAAGCCGTTGGTCTACGTCGGCATGACCGGCCTCGACCCCGACCTGCGCTTCGACCGGCACAAGGCCGGCGTTCAGGCGAATCGTTTCGTGCGTGAGCACGGCCTGCGGCTGCTGCCGCAGCTCTACGCGGTCTACAACCCGATGCCGTACCACGGCGCCTGCGAGATGGAGGTCGAGCTCGGCATCGCGTTGCGCGAGCAGGGCTACGGCGTCTGGCAGGGTTGATCGGGCAAGAAGGAAGAACCTCGGCCGCTCAAGCCGCCGCCGAGTCGACGAACTCTGGCGCGGCAGTCAATCGGGCAAGCACGCCCTCGAGGTTGATCTTGCTGCCGAGCACGGTCGTCATCTTCGGTGTGCACAGCGCCGCGACGCGCTCGAACGAGAACCAGCCGAAGCCATCCATCTCGGGCAGTTGCCGGCCCGAGTAACGATCGATGTAGCGGCTTTCGCAGCGCAGGTCTTTCAGGTCGAAGCGCGGCATGACGCAGGCGAACAAGTGCAGGTTTTTCTTGTTGGTGTAGGCGAAGCGGCCGAGGTCGACCAGCGCGTCGGGCTGCAGGCGCAGGCCGCTTTCTTCGCGCGTCTCGCGGATCGCGGCTTCGAGCGGCGTTTCGCCGAGGTCGATGCCGCCTTTGGGCAGATCCCAGTGGTTTTGGCCCGTGACGTGGCACAGCAGCAGCTCGTGATCCCGGTTCACGATCACGACCCCACAACTCAAACGCTTTGGATTGAAGAACGACATGGCGGCACCCGAACGACCGCCCCGAGTCTGGCACGGGCGCGCGTTCGCAATCGGGTGAACAGCCCGCAATTACCCTGCGAACTCACGCGGCTTCAGGCTTTGCGCCGGGCTGCGGCCGTCTTGCCGGCGGCGGCTTTGACGGCCGGCTTTTTGGCGGTCACTTTTTTTGCTTCCACCGGTGTTTCAGACGCGACGATCGCCTCGTGCCCGCGCATCAGCGGTTCGGCGCGCGCCGCGGCGCGTGTGGCGCCCGCCATCAACACGGCTTGCGCGCGCTCGTAGTACATCTGCCGATCGACCAGGCCGTTGGTGCCGCCGTTGATGCGCTTGGTGATCGCGATGAACTGGCCCGCATCGGCGAGCTCGTTCAGGCCATTGCGCTGCCAGAACAGGCCCGCGGTCGTGAACGCGATTTCGGGGGCGGCGGCACGCGCCGGGTCGGTGGTCAGGTCGATGCCGAGCAGGTCACCGTAGGTTTTGTAGTTGAAACGCCCGGTGATCTGGATCGGCCCGCGGCCCATGAAGCGCTTGCCGTCACCGGCCTGTGTGTTGCCCAGCCGCTTGGCCAGGTCGGCAATTGCGGAGCGGTCGGGCCCCAGATCTCCTGCATCCATCGGAATTCGCCCGCCTCGTGCGCGAGCTGTGCGATGAAGGCCGCACAGCGCTGCTTCGTGTCGATGCCGCAAGCCTCCATCGCGGCGTTCAGCGGCGCCAGGTAGAGCGCGCGCTTGGCCGAGGCGAGGTTCGGCATGATCTGCTGGAGCTGGGCGTCGGTGAGCATGGCGGTCTCCTTTGCGGCCGCGACGGGCCTGGCCGCATGTGACCACAGGCACCGGCTGCGAATAATCCCTACAAGTGGGATGGCAGCACCTTTAGACCGCCAACGGGGCGCCGATAAACCCGGATACCGCTGAACGGAGTACCTGCCATGTCGAGCTGGATTCAACGCATGGGCGCCGTCTTCGGCAGCCACACAGCCGCGCCCGCCATGACCGGGCCGCGCCCGCGCGCCCGGCTGCCTGCGCCGATTCGAGCGCGTGCTGCCGTCGCCGTGGCCGTGGCTGTTGCCCAGCCGCTCGGCACCGAATCGCCGGTGGTCTCCGGGTCGCTGATCCCCGACCCGCAAGTGCCGTTTTTCGAGTGGCTGCTCGGCACCGGCACCACGCCGCACGATGCGCTGCTGCCGGACGAACAGCGCCTGCTTTCTCACCTCGATGCGGTGCTCGCAGCCGACGGCAAGCGGGCTGAGCTGCTGCCGCGCTCGCCGGCGGTGATCCCGCAGCTGATGAAGAGCTTGCGCGACGAAGGCCAGTCGGCGCAAGCGCTGGCCGACCGCGTCGCCAAAGACCCGAACCTTGTGGCCGAAGTGATCCGCCTCGCGAACAGCGCGAGCGTGCGCGCGGCCGAGCCGGTCGGTGATTTGCCGCAGGCCATCTCGCGGCTCGGTTCGCAAGGGCTGCGCCGCGCGATCGCAAAGGTCGTGCTCAAGCCGATCTTCGATGCACCGGCCGATTCACTCTCAGGGCGCGCCGCGCCACGCTTGTGGCTGCACTCCGAGGCCAAGGCCGCCGAGTGCATGCGCCTGGCCGCAGCCGCCGGGCTCGACCCGTTCGAGGGCTACATCACGGGGCTGATGCACAACATCGGCTGGACGGCCGCGCTGCGCGCGCTCGACAAGGTCGAGGGCGGCACGCCCGCGCAGTTCAGCAGCGCTTTCGTACAGGCCTTCGAGGCGCGCCGCGACATGTTTTTCGCGCTGCTGGTGATGCCGTGGCAATTGACCGATTCGCTCACCGCACTCGCGGTCGAGGTGCTTGAAGGCGGGTTGGCCGCCAGTGGCTCGGGGCTCGGCCACGCACTGCTCGCGGCCGACCGCAACGCCTCGCTCGAGATGCTGGGCGTCGGCGCGCTGCTGGAACCGATGACGGCTGCGCCGCCGCGAGCCTGAGTGCGCCGCGGCGCGGCCGCTGCCTACTTGTCGAGGCCGCCCAGGCACACGTACTTGACCTCGAGGTAGTCGTCGAGCCCGTACTTCGAGCCCTCGCGGCCGAGGCCCGATTGCTTGACGCCGCCGAACGGCGCCTCGGCCGTCGAGACCAGCCCAGTGTTGACGCCGACGATGCCCGATTCGAGCTGCTCGGCCACGCGCATCACGCGGCCGATGTCGCGGCTGTAGAAATACGACGCCAAACCGAACTCGCTGTCGTTGGCCAGCGCGATTACTTCGGCCTCGGTGTCGAACGCGAAGATCGGCGCGAGCGGGCCGAAGGTTTCCTCTTTTGCGAACAGCATCTCGGCGGTCGCGCCACCGATCACGGTCGGCTCGAAGAACAGGCCGCCGAGTGCGTGCCGCTTGCCCCCGAGCAGCACCTCGCCGCCCTTGGCGCGGGCGTCGGCAATGTGCTCCTCGATCTTCGTGACCGCCTTCGCGTCGATCAGCGGGCCCTGCGTGACGCCGGCGTCGAGCCCGTTGCCGACCTTGAGCGCCGCGACCTTCGCGACCAGCTTGTCGGTGAAGGCTTGCAACACGCCGCGTTGCACGTAGAGGCGGTTCGCGCACACACAGGTCTGGCCGGTGTTGCGGTACTTGCTGACCATCGCGCCGTCGACGGCCGCGTCGATGTCGGCATCGTCGAAGACGATGAACGGCGCGTTGCCGCCGAGTTCGAGCGAGAGCTTCTTGATCGTCTCGGCGCTCTGGCGCATCAGCGTGCGGCCGACTTCGGTCGAGCCGGTGAAGCTGAGCTTGCGCACGAGTGGCGAACGCGTCATCTCGCCGCCGATCTGTGCGGCCGAACCGGTCAGCACCGAGAGCAAGCCCTTGGGCACGCCGGCACGTTCGGCGAGTTCGGCGAAGGCGAGCGCGGAGTACGGCGTTTGCGTCGCCGGCTTCACCACCATCGAACAACCGGCGGCGAGTGCAGGCCCGGCCTTGCGCGTCAGCATCGCGGTCGGAAAATTCCACGGCGTGATCGCCGCGGTGGTGCCGACCGGTTGCTTGATCGTGAGGATGCGTTTGTCGATCGAGGTCGCGGGAATCGTGTCGCCGTAGATGCGGCGCGCTTCTTCGGCGAACCACTCGATGAACGACGCGGCATACGCGATCTCGCCCTTCGCTTCGGCGAGCGGCTTGCCCTGCTCGCTCGTCATGATCAGCGCGAGGTCGTCGGCGTTGGCCAGCATCAGGTCGTTCAGCTTGCGCAGAACAGCCGAACGCTGTTTGGCCGGCACGTCACGCCAGACGCGCTGCGCCTTGTCGGCCGCGACGATCGCGCGCACGGTCTCTGCCGTGCCACACATCGGCACGGTGCCGAGCTGCTCGCCGGTCGCGGGGTTGGTGACGGCGATGGTCTCGCCGCTGTCGGCATCGACCCATTGGCCGGCGATGTAGGCTTGTTGCTTGAACAGGGTCGGGTCTTTGAGCTCGAGCATGGGATCTCCTTGTGCACATGTCATCTTGCATCAAGGCGTCGACCGACGCAGTTGCCGGCCCGGGCGCAACGCGGGATCTTCGCGACCCCCGCTGTCATCTCCCGGACAGGAATCCGGCAACGACACCGACCAGGCAAACCACGGCGAGCAAGACCCACAACACGGTGCGGTTGGGCCCTGCGGCCACACGGGCGGGCGGGCCGTCGGGTGCTTGCCGCGCTGCCCCGACGCCGCGCCGTGGCTCGATCGCCGGCGGCGCCTTTCGCGCCGGCAAAGTCGGCATTGGCGCGTCGAGCTCGCCGGGCAATGTGATTTGCACGTCGGCCTCACTTTGCATGAACGCCACGGCCGCCGCGATCTGCACCGCTGACAACCCGTACGGATCGAACCGCGTCAGCCCCCAGGACTGCAGCAATGCGGGCAAGCCCTGTCCACCGGGTACGTATTTCATCGACCAGGCGCTGAACGACCGGCTGGAGATCAGGGCCTCTGAAAGTACCTGCACGCTGTGGTGGCGATCATCGGCAGCGATCTTTCGGTAGAGCGCCCGCACGACATCGGCCTCACCCTCCAGGCACTGCAGGAAGTAGCCGTCGCCGAACAACAGCCCGCCGACGATCCGCAGGCGGGCATTGTTCCTTCGCGACTTCGCGAGGATGCGGGCCACGCCCGGGTCGAGCCCTTGCCGGGTTTGGCCCGACCCGAAGCTCGAGCGGCTCGCGTAGACAAGCCGGATCAGTTGGCTCATGGAAAGGTCCCTGTTGTCGATGGTGCGCGGAGTGTCGAAGAAAGGTCGCTCCCGTGGCAGGGAAAAACGCCCATTTCGCACTGTGGCGTACCGATCCCCCAATTGCGTCACGGAGTTCCAGTCGCTCTCTCGACCACACGGGTGCCGTGAAGATCGTCGTGAGCGCGCCCGCGCGGCGCCGCTACCATCGGCTGCTGCCCGGTAACCCGGCCACCGATCCCAACCGAACCATCACCGCATGACCGCCATTGCCCGCCTGCCCGGCCACCGCTTTTTGCATTCACCCGGCCCGAGCCGCGTGCCCGACGAAGTGCTGCACGCGATGAGCCGCCAGCCGATGGACCTGGCCGACCCGCGCGCCGACCGCTGCATCGCGGCCTGCGAGGCGGGCTTGAAGCGCCTGCTGCACACCGCGCACGACGTGTTCCTCTACGCCGCCAACGGCCATGGCGCATGGGAGGCGGTGATCGCGAACCTGGTGGCGCCCGGCACCCAGGTGCTGGTCGCCGGCACCGGTCACTTCTCGGCCGGCTGGGCGGAGCAAACGGTGGCGATGGGTGGTGTGGTGATCGACACGCCGTGGACCGAGGGCTTGGCCGTGGCGCCGGCCGACATCGAGGCCGCGCTGCGCGACGACACCGCGCATCGGATCACCGCCGTGTTCGTCGTGCACACCGACACCGCCAGCGGCGTCACCAACGACCTGGCCGCGATCCGCGCCGCGATCGACCGCGCCGGCCACCCCGCGCTGTTCGTCGTCGACGTGGTCGCCTCGCTCGGCGCAGCGCCGTTCGACATGACCGCACTTCGCGCGAACGTGGTGCTCGGCGCCTGCCAAAAAGGTTTGATGGTGCCGCCGGGCCTGAGCTTCGTGGCGGTCGACGACACGGCGATGGCGCACTCGCACAGCAACCCCGCACCGCGCTTTTATTGGGACTGGCGCCTGCGCCAAAGCCCGCTGTCGTACCGAAAATTTTGCGGCACGCCGCCCCAAAGTCTCCTTGCCGGACTGGAGGCCGCGTTGCTGCTGATTGCAAGCGAAGGCGAGACCGCCGTGCTGGCCCGCCATCGGCGCCTCGCCGATGCAGTGCACGCCGCAGTCGCACGCTGGAGCGAAGCCGGCGCACTCAGCTTCTTCGGTACGGTGCCGTCGTCACGCTCGGTTTCGGTGACGACGATCGCGGTCGCGGCGGGTTTCGATCCGGAAGCGATGCGCACCGTCGCGCGCGAACGTTTCGAGGTCGCGATCGCCGGTGGCCTCGGCCCGCTCGCTGGCCGAGCGTTTCGCATAGGGCACTTGGGCGACATCAACGCAGCGATGGTGCTCGGCTGCCTCGGCGGCGTCGAAGCGGCGATGACGGTGCAGGGCATTCCATTCGGATCGGGTGGTGTCGAGCAAGCCGTGAAAAGCCTGGCCGCGGACTGATTGGCGCTGGCGCTTGGCGGGCTAGCGGTCGACGGTCGGCGCGGGCCGAGGGTACCGGGTGCCCGCCGCTCAAAGATTCAAAACGCCTCAGTGCTACCAGATCAGGTCGGTGGGGTGTACTGCGCAGTGAGGTCGAGGGGGAGGGACGGCGCAGCCGGCCCGGAGGACACGAACGGAGCAGTGCACCGCGCCGGCCTGATCCCGTGACGATGATTCAACCTCATTGACCCAACAACCCGAACGGCCCCCGCCCACTCGCCGCCGTCATCAACCCCAACACCCTTCCTGGCTCGCTGTCGACGATGGCCCACTCGAAGCGCCAGCGCCAGTTGCCGGTCGGTGTGCCCGGCAAGTTCATGCGGTGGGTGCCGTCGAGGCCGAGCACGTCTTGCATCGGCACGATGCTGGTGTTGGCGACCGAGTTGCAGGCGGCGCGGATCATCGCCCAGTGCACGTTGGTGGCGTCGGCCGCGAGGTAGGTGCCGGCGAACGTGCGCTCGTGCTCGGGTGCCGCGGCCCACCAGCCGCATGAGGTGTCGTTGTCGTGCGTGCCGGTGTAGACCACCGAGGCAGGGGTGTGGTGGTGCGGCAAGTATGGGTTGGTCGCGTCGTCGCCGAATGCGAACTGCAGGATGCGCATGCCGGGAAAACCGCAGCCGTCGCGCAACGCGGTCACGTCGGGCGTGATCACGCCGAGGTCTTCGGCAACGATCGGCAGCGGGCCAAGGGCGCGCGCCAGCGCATCGAAAAACAGCTTGCCGGGGCCGGGCACCCAGCGGCCGAGGATGGCGGTCGGGCTGGTCGCAGGCACCTCCCAGTAGGCCGCGAAACCGCGAAAGTGATCGATGCGAAATGCATCGGCCTGCACCAGCGCACGCCGCACGCGCGCCACCCACCAAGCGTAGTCGTCGGCGGCCATGCGGTCCCAGCGGTAGAGCGGGTTGCCCCAGCGCTGGCCGTCGGCGCTGAAGGCATCGGGCGGCACACCGGCGACGACGCTCGGCTGCCAGTCGGCATCGAGCTCGTACAGGTCGGGCCGGGCCCAGCAATCGGCGCTGTGGTGGGCGATGAAGATCGGCAGATCGCCCATGATGCGCACGCCGCGGGCGTTCGCGTGGGCACGCAACGCCGCCCACTGCACATCGAAACACCATTGCACGAATTGCCAGAAATGGGTCTCGACCGTGAGCTCGCGTCGCGCCTGCGCCAGCGCCGCCGGCTCGCGCTCGCGCAGCGCTTGCGGCCAGTGCCACCACGCCGCTCCGGCGTGCGCGGTCTCGAGCGCCATAAAGAGCACGTAGTCGTCGAGCCAGTGCGACTGCGCCGTGCACCAAGCCGAGAACGCGACGCTGTCGTCAGTGGGCGCGCCGCCGAAAAACCCTTCCGCTGCCGCACGCAGCTGCGCGATGCGCCACGGCGTGACACGCACGTACTCGACGCGCGCAGCACCGAAGCCGCCGTCGGGCAAACGAGGCGAGGCGAGCCAGCCTTTGGCGACCAGCGGTTCGAGCGCCACCATCAACGGGCTGCCGGCAAAGGCCGAGACGCTTTGGTACGGCGAGTCGCCCGGGCCGACCGGCGTGGTCGGCAAAATCTGCCAAACGCTTTGCCCGGCCGACGCCAGCCACTCGACGAAGTGATGCGCGTCCGGGCCGAGGTCGCCGATGCCGTGCGGGCCGGGCAGCGAGGTGATGGGCAGCAGCACGCCGGCGCTGCGTTGGTCGAGGTTCATGAAGGCGAATTGTGCGGTCGGCCCGCCCGCGCCGATGTGCCTATCGTGCAGGCTTCACGACAACACTTGCCCGACATGAACCGACGTGATTTTTCAGCGCTGACCCTGTTCGCGCTGACCGCCACCGCAGCACACGCAACGCCCGAGGCAGCGGGCTCTGCACAGCCGCCGCGAACGCTCCAGCACCGCTAACGCGCCTCGCAGTCATCGAACGCGCCAGCCCCGGCCGGCTCGGCGTGCACATTCTCGAAACCGCCACCGGCACGTTGTTCGGCCACCGCGCCGATGAGCGCTTCTTGATGTGCAGCACCTTCAAGCTGCTCGCGTCGGCGCTCGTGCTTCGCCGGTTCGACCGCGGGCAGGAGTCGCTCGACCGGCGCATCGTGTTCGGCCCGGGTGACTTGCTGCCGCATTCACCCATCACCGAGCAACACGCGGGTGGCAACGGCATGACGCTCGGCGAACTCTGCGCCGCGACCCTCACCAACAGCGACAACGCCGCCGCCGACCTGATCCTCGCGCGTTACGGCGGCCCGAACGCCTTCACCCGGTTCGCACGCTCGCTCGGCGACACCTTGACCCGGCTCGACCACACCGAGCCCACGCTCAACGTTTGGCGCGACGCCGCCAGCGACACGACTTCGCCGCGCGCGATGCTCGCGAGCCTGCGGCGCGTTGCGCTCGGCGTTGCGTCGCGCGACACACTGCAACACTGGCTGCACGCCAACACGACCGGCAAGGCACGCCTCGAGGCCGGCTTGCCGGCCGGCTGGTCGATCTGCGACAAGACCGGCTCGACCGACCACGACGGCTTCGGTGCCACCACGAACGACATTGCCTTGGTCTGGCCACCCGGCCGCGCGCCGCTGCTGGTCACCGCCTTCCTGACGCGCAGCCGCGCCCACCCGGAGCGCGCGACGCGAAGCTGGCGCAAATCGGTGCATTGCTCTGACGCGAAGCCGCGCCCACCCGGAGCGAGCGACGCGACCCTGGCGCAAGTCGGTGCATTGCTGCCGATGATCGTCGGATAGCGGCACGAACCAAGCGCCGCGAAAGCAGGGCGTTTCGTCCGACACGCAAGCGCGGCACCTCGACCTGTCGCCATGCCGGCGATCGCCGTACGCTCGCAAAGCCTTTTTGCCAGAAAGAACCCACCATGGCCTACCAGACCACCAACCCGTACAGCGGCAAGCTCGTCGCGTCGTTCGACGAGCTCGACGATTCCCAGCTCGAAGACAAACTCGGCGCCGCCGCTGCGTGTTTCCAAAACGTTTGGCGCCACCACAGCTTCGCCGAGCGCAAGGCGGTGTTGTCGCGCGCAGCCGCGCTGATGCGCGAACGCTCGCAGACGCTCGCCGAATTGATCACACTCGAGATGGGCAAGCTGATCCAGCAAAGCGCCGGTGAAGTCGCCCTCAGCGCGGCAATCCTCGACTACTACGCCGAGCATGCCGAGGTGTTCCTCGCACCCGAAAAGCTGACCACCGCCAAAGGCGAAGCTTTCGTCGAGAGCGCGCCGATCGGTGTGCTGTTCGGCGTCGAGCCCTGGAACTACCCGTACTACCAGGTCGCCCGCTTCGCGGCACCGAACCTGATGGCGGGCAACGTGGTGATGGTCAAGCACGCGTCCAACGTGCCGCAATGCGCGCTCGCGTTCGAGAGCGTGATGCGGGACGCCGGTGCGCCGTGCGGCGCCTACACCAACCTGTTCATCTCGAAAGACCAGATCTCCAAGGTGATCGACGACGCGCGCATCCGGGGCGCGGTCGTGGCCGCGCGCGCCGGCAAGAACCTGAAGAAGTCGACGATGGAACTCGGCGGCAGCGACGCCTTCATCGTGCTCGAAGACGCCGACCTCGACAAAGCCGTGAAGCACGCCGTGGGCGGCCGCATGGGCAACACCGGGCAAGCTTGCACGGCCTCGAAGCGAATCATCGTGGTCGAGGCGATTGCCGACGCGTTCCTGCAAAAGTTCTCTGCGGCGATGGCGGCCTTCAAGCCCGGCGACCCGATGGACGAGCGCACCACACTTGGCCCGTTGTCGTCGGCGCAAGCCCTCGCGACGCTGCTGGCGCAGGTCGACGAGGCGGTTGAGCACGGCGCCCACGCCTTGATCGGCGGCAAGCGCATCGGCGCCATGCCCGGCGCCTTCATGGCGCCAACGATCCTGACCGACATCGACGCTAACAACCCCGTGTTCAAGCAGGAGTTCTTCGGCCCGGTCGCGCTGTTCTTCCGTGTGGCCGACGAGAAAGCTGCGGTCGCGTTGGCCAACGATTCGCCGTTCGGGCTCGGTGGGTCGGTGTTCACGAAAGACACGGAGCGCGGCAAGCGTGTCGCGCGCCAGATCGAGACCGGCATGGTGTTCATCAACTCGAGCGCCATCTCGTCACCCGAGCTGCCGTTCGGCGGCGTGAAGAACTCAGGCTATGGGCGTGAGTTGTCGGGCGCCGGCATTCAGGAGTTCGTGAACAAGAAGTTGATTCGCGTGAATTGAGCGGCACCCTTGGGGCCCGCACGGTCGGTCAGTCGACGGCCAGCCAGACCTCGTTGCGACGCATGAACCACGGCGTGAACGGCGCGTTGTAGCGGGCCAGCACCGGCTCACCGCGCGTGCCCACGCCGGCGGCAGCGAGAGCGCTCTTCAGCAACCCAAGGTGCTCGTCGTAGTTGGACTTCGACCACGTGCCCGAGTACGTGAGCACCGCCCAAGTGGCGGTCGGCACCGCTCTCAATTGCACGCGAGGATCGATCGGCTCGGGCGCCGTTTCGAGCGTCACGCTCTTAGGCAACACGAACTGCACCAACATGCCGCCCGACACTGCCGATTGGGTCACCGGCGCGGTCATGTCCAGGCGCGAGGGCGCAGCTGTCTGCGTCACCGGCGCTGTCATCGCCAGCTTTCTATCACCCTTGTTTTTGCCGAAGATGTAGCCCGCCAAAATCGGAAAAGCCTGTGCGCCTGCCTCGTCGGCCGTGGTGTTCACCACCACCTCGGCCACCACGTACGGCGCGTATCGGCGCAACTCGACCTCACCGATGCGCCTCACGACTTCGTGGTCGGGCTCCGGGGTGGCGTGGCCCGACAACGGCACGGCAGCAAGCAGCAATGACAACAGGGAGCGCAGCAAGGTCGACACCCTCAAACGTCGATGTTCGCTGCCCGCAGCGCATTGCTTTCGATGAAGTGGCGGCGCGGCTCGACCTCGTCGCCCATCAACATCGTGAACACGCGGTCGGCTTCGAGCGCATCGTCGATCTGCACACGCAACAGGCGGCGCACGGCGGGGTCCATCGTGGTTTCCCAGAGCTGCGCGGGGTTCATCTCGCCCAAGCCTTTATAGCGCTGGCGAGCGACTGCGTTCTCGGCCTGCTGGATCAGCCAGGCCATCGCCTCGCGGAAGTCGGCGACGCGCATTTCTTTTTGCTTCTCGCCTTCGCCGCGCTTGACCACAGCACCCTCGGCGACGAGGCCGCGAAAGGTCGCTCCGGCCGCGCTCAGCGCTTCGTAGTCGGCGCCGTGCACGAAGTCGGCGGTGATCACGCTGCTCTTGACGTTGCCGTGGTGCATGCGGCTGATGCGCAAGATGTGTTTTTCGGTGCGCGCATCGAACTCAGCGATGACCTCGGCGTTGTGCAGCGCGGCTTTGAGCGCCGCGGCCGAGACTTGCGCCGCCTCGAGCGTGTCGACATCGAGCGACAAGCCATTGGCCATCGCACGCAGGGCTTCGATGTCCATCCAGTTCGACAGCCGCTCGACCACGTTCTTCGCGAGCACGTATTGGCGCGCCAGCGCTTCGAGGGCTTCGCCTTGCAGCGGCGCGGCGCCGATGGTACCGGTGTCGAGCTTCGCGTCTTTCAGCGCCACCTTGAGCAGGTAGGCATCGAGCTCGGTTCCGTCTTTCAGGTACTGCTCTTCCTTGCCGAGCTTGACCTTGTAAAGCGGCGGCTGCGCGATGTAGATGTGGCCGCGCTCGACCAGTTCGGGCATCTGGCGGAACAGGAACGTGAGCAGCAGCGTGCGGATGTGCGCACCGTCGACGTCGGCGTCGGTCATGATGATGATGCGGTGGTAGCGCAGCTTGTCGGGGTTGAAGTCGTCACCGCCCATGCCTTTGCCGATGCCGGTGCCGAGTGCCGTGATCAGCGTGAGAATTTCGTTGCTGGTCAGCAGCTTTTCGTAGCGCGCTTTTTCGACGTTCAAAATCTTGCCGCGCAGCGGCAAGATCGCCTGGAACTTGCGGTCGCGCCCCTGCTTTGCCGAGCCACCGGCCGAGTCGCCCTCGACGATGTAGATCTCGCACAGTGCCGGGTCTTTTTCCTGACAGTCTGCCAGCTTGCCGGGCAAGCCCATGCCGTCGAGCACACCCTTGCGACGCGTCATCTCGCGCGCCTTGCGAGCCGCCTCTCGGCCGCGGGCGGCGTCGATGATCTTGGCGCAGATCAACTTTGCATCGGCGGGGTTCTCTTGCAGGTAATCGGCCAGCGCCTTGCTCACCACGTCTTCGACCGGGCCCCGCACTTCGCTGCTGACGAGTTTGTCTTTGGTCTGGCTGCTGAACTTAGGTTCGGGCACCTTGACCGACAGCACGCAGCACAAGCCTTCACGCATGTCGTCGCCGGTGACTTCGACCTTCGCTTTCTTGGCGAGCTCGTTGTCTTCGATGTACTTGTTGATTACGCGGGTCATGCCGGCGCGCAGCCCCGTCAGGTGGGTGCCACCATCGCGTTGCGGGATGTTGTTGGTGAAGCACAGCACGTTCTCGCTGTAGCCGTCGTTCCACTGCATCGCCACGTCGGTCGTGATCGTCGTGCCTTGCTCGCTGACCTTTTCGCCAGAGGCACCGAACACGGTCGGGTGCAGCACCTTCTTGCCGGTGTTGATGAACTCGACGAAGCCTTTGACGCCGCCCGCGAAGGCAAAGGTGTCTTCCTTGTTGTTGCGCTCGTCCCTCAGGCGGATCTTCACGCCGTTGTTCAGGAAGCTCAACTCACGCAGCTTCTTCGCGATGATGTCGTAGTGGAAATCGATGTTCGAGAAGATCTCGAGGTCGGGCAAAAAATGCACCTCGGTGCCGCGAAGTTCGGTCTGGCCGACGATCTTCATCGGCGAAACCTCCACGCTGTTTCCCGATCCATCGTCGCGTTGCTCCAGCATGCGGTCTTGTGGGATGCCCTGCTTGAACTCCATGAAGTGCGCCTCACCGTCACGGCGCACCGTGAGGCGCAGCCATTTCGACAAGCCATTGACACAGCTCACGCCCACGCCGTGCAACCCGCCCGAGACCTTGTAGCTGTTTTGGTTGAACTTGCCGCCGGCATGCAATTCGGTCAGCGCGATCTCGGCCGCCGAGCGCTTGGGCTCGTGCTTGTCGTCCATCTTCACGCGGGTCGGAATGCCACGGCCGTTGTCGGTCACGCTTATCGAGTTGTCGGTGTGGATGGTGACGACGATGTCGTCGCAATAACCCGCCAACGATTCGTCGATCGAGTTGTCGACGACCTCGAACACCAGGTGGTGCAAGCCGGTGCCATCTGATGTGTCGCCGATGTACATGCCGGGGCGCTTGCGCACGGCCTCCAGGCCTTCGAGGATCTGGATGCTGCCTTCGCCATAAGCGGCACTGTCGGCCGCATGCTGCGTATGCCGCGCACCGTCGGCATCCGCTTTGTCCTGCGCCGCTTCGGCTGCCTTCGCAGCATCGAACTTGGCCTTGTCAGAGGCATCGCCTCGCGCGTTGTCAGAAGGAATAGATTCACTCATTGCAAGGCTCTCAAAGGGCGAAGGAATAGATTCACTCATTGCAAGGCTCTCAGAGGGCCCAAAGGGCCCGGGTCTCATTCAAGACAGAACCCCCGTTCGGCGGGGGGCATGGGGGTACGCAGTCACCGCGCAACGGATATAAGCCGCCATGCGGCTCATATCCGCATTGGCATTACCACGTACTTGAACCCGGCCTGCTCGGGCACCGTGATCAGTGCGCTCGAGTTGGTGTCTTGCAGTTCCAGCGTGATCATCTCGACGCTCATGTTCGAGAGCGCGTCGATCAGATACGTGACGTTGAAGCCGATTTCGATCGAATCACCGGCGTAATCGATCTCCAGTTCTTCTTTCGCCTCTTCCTGTTCGGCATTGCTCGATGCGATGCGCAGGGTGCCCGGCTCGATGTTGACGCGCACGCCCTTGAACTTTTCGCTGGTGAGAATCGCCGCACGCTGCAGGCTCGAGAGAAACGGCACACGGCCGAGCGTCACCACGTTCTTGTGGTTCTTCGGGATCACACGGTTGTAGTCGGGGAACTTGCCCTCGACCAGCTTGGTCACGAACTCCACGCCACTGAAGCTGAATTTGGCTTGGTTGCCGGCAAAGCGCATTTCGATCATGCCGCCTGGGTCTTCCCCCGCTTTGCCGTCCTTCTCGTCCTTGAGCAGGCGTTGAAGTTCCAGCACGGTCTTGCGCGGCAAGATCACTTCTTGCTTCGGGATTTCGACGTCGAGTGTGGCCTGCGCGAGCGCGAGCCGATGGCCATCGGTCGCAACCAGAGTCAAGCTCTTGCCTTCGGCGACGAACAGGATGCCGTTCAGGTAGTAGCGGATGTCGTGCACCGCCATCGCAAAATGCACCTGGTTGATCAACCCCTTGAGCGCCTTTTGCGGCACGCTGAACGCCGGTCCGAAGTCGGCGGCTTCTTGCACCAGCGGGAAGTCGTCTGCGGGCAGCGTTTGCAGTGTGAAGCGGCTCTTGCCGCCTTGGAGCGTCAGCTTGTTCTGGTTCGCTGTCAGTGTGACGATCTGGTCCGCCGGCATCGACCGCAAGATGTCGATCAGCTTGCGTGCGCCCACCGTGGTCGAGAAGTTGCCGCCGTCACCACCCAGCTCGGCGCGGGTGCGCACCTGAATCTCGAGATCACTCGTGGTGAGCTCTAGGTTCTCGCTCGTCTTGCGGATCAGCACGTTGGCCAGGATCGGCAATGTGTGGCGCCGCTCGACGACGCCGGCCACGGCCTGCAGTGCGCTCAAAATATTTACCTGTGCTGTCTTCAAGACAATCATTTGAACCTCTTAACGTAGTCGTAGTAATAGGGAACGCCGGCTTCTGTGGACAACGCCATTTTCGCTTGTTCCGTCAATCACTTAGGTCACGGTAAACCTTGGGGTCGACGCCCTTGCATACGGTCTGCCGGGCATACAACAACTTCTCGAAACGGCCCGACCCTGTGGACAGGTGCTCAGTTGCGTGCAAGTTGTCCCCAGGTTTATCGCTTGACATCGATTGCGAACGCAGTGCGTCCTCCTCAGCCTTTGAGCGTCTGCTCAAGCACGTGCAGTTGCTGGTTCAGTTCGGTGTTCTTTTGGCGTTCGGCGGTGATCTTGCGCACCGCATGCAGCACGGTCGTGTGGTCGCGCCCGCCGAACAGTTCGCCGATCTCGGGCAGGCTTTTTTGCGTCATGTCTTTGGCTAGGTACATCGCGATTTGGCGCGGCCTGGCGATCGAGGCCGGTCGCTTCTTGCTGTACATGTCGGCGACCTTGATCTTGTAGAAGTCGGCGACGGTTTTTTGGATGTTTTCGACGCCGACCTGCCGGTTCTGGATCGACAGCAGGTCTTTGAGCGCCTCGCGCGCGAGGCCGATGTTGATTTCCTTGTGCGAAAACCGGGAGTACGCGAGGATCTTGCGCAGCGCGCCTTCGAGTTCGCGCACGTTGGCCCGCACGTTTTTCGCAACGAAGAAGGCCACGTCTTCGGGCATCGGCGTGGCCTCGAGCTCGGCCTTGCGCATCAGGATGGCGACGCGCATTTCGAGCTCGGGCGGCTCGATCGCGACTGTCAAGCCGGCGTCGAACCGCGAAGTCAGGCGCTCGTCGATGTCGACCAGCCCTTTCGGGTAGGTGTCGCTGGTCATGATGATGTGAGCGCGCTTGGCCAGCAGCGCTTCGAACGCGTTAAAGAATTCTTCCTGTGTGCGCTCTTTGCCGGCAAAAAACTGCACGTCGTCGATCAGCAGCAGGTCGAGTTGGTGGTATTTGGCTTTGAGCTCGTCGAAGGTTTTACGCTGGTAGTTTTTTACTACGTCGGTGATGAACTGTTCGGCATGCAGGTAGAGGATGCGCGCATCTGGCCTGTCGGCCAGCAGCGCGTTGCCGACCGCATGGATCAGGTGCGTCTTGCCGAGGCCGACACCGCCGTAGATAAACAGCGGGTTGTACATCTGGCCCGGTGCGCCGGCCACATGCAGCGCGGCGGTGCGTGCCATCTGGTTGGCCCGGCCCGGCACGAGGGTGTCGAAGGTCAGCGCCGGGTTCAGGCGGCTGCGCGACGGCAGCTGCATCTGCTGGTTGATCGTGCGCGGCAGGTTTAGTGCTTGCGCGACCGTAACCGACGCGCCGCCCATCGGCCGGGCAGGTGATTGTGCGGGCGCGTCGATGCGCAGGGTCAGCGCGATATCGAGCCGAACCGGCTTGCCCGCCAGTTCGGCGAGGACGGCCTCGATCCGCTTGGCGTACTGGTTGCGAATCCAGTCGAGCTTGAAACGGTTGGGCACGCGCAACGTGACGACGGCACCGAGGGCACCTTGATCATTGACCTCGGCTGCTGCCAGCGGGCGAATCCAGGTGTTGAATTGTTGTTCGGGCAACTCAGCGGCGAGTCGCTCGCAGCCGCGTTGCCAAAGGTCAGCGCTCATTGTGGAAAACTTGGATCTGGAAGCCATCGAATTGTACGTTGTGTGACGCGCTGAACGGTGGTTATCCACAGACCGCCGCCACCCGTCGATGACCCCGCATCTCACGCGCTGCCGGTGTAAGTCATTGACCGGGCAAGGGGTTTTTGGTGTAATCATGGGTTTCCCGGAGCCGCAGTGGCGCGGGCACATCAAACGGCCCCCAGAGCACCTAAGAAGGCGCATCCAATGGGCCAGCTGGACAGACCATGAAACGCACCTACCAAGCCTCCAAAGTCCGCCGTGCCCGCACCCACGGTTTTCTCGTCCGCATGAAAAGTCGCGGCGGCCGTGCCGTGATCAACGCACGCCGAGCCAAGGGGCGCAAGCGCCTGGCAGTCTGAGGCTCAAGCGGTCGCGTTGCACCGGGTCAGTGTGCCCATGATCGCGCATCTCGTGCGGTCGGCAGATTTCGAGCGTGTGCTGCGCACGCGAACCCGGGTAAGTAGCGCGCACTTCGCGTTGCACCACGTGGCTGACGGGCCGAGTACGCCTTTAAAGCGTGCTGCAAAACGCGTTGCTGCCGAGTTATTAACAGGTGAGGTTCCGATTGATTCATCGCCTGTGGATGAAACGCCTCGAGCCGCCCCAGAAGCTGTGTGGCTCGGCACCGTGGTGCCGAAGCGCCACGCTCGGCGCTCGGTGACCCGCACGTTGCTCAAACGTCAGATTCGCGCGGCGATCACGCGCCATTCGGCGTCGCTCGCGTGCGGTTTGTGGGTCGTTCGGTTGAGGGCGCCATTCGACCGGGCCCATTTCGTCAGCGCGGCGTCCGACCAGCTCAGACGTGCTGCGCACGACGAGCTCGAAAGCTTGATCGGCAGCGCAGCACAGTGCGTGGTCGCCAGTGCTTGACCATCGGCGCCCGAGCCAAATGCCACATTTTTTGACTGCGCTTCCTCAGCGCGCGCTGATCGCGTCGGTGCGCGGCTACCGCTTGCTGCTGAGTCCTTGGCTTGGCAGCGCGTGTCGCTTCGAGCCGACTTGCTCTGCCTATTCGTTGCAGGCGTTGCAAGCGCACGGTGCCGCAGTCGGTACCTGCTTGACCCTGCATCGGCTGGCGCGCTGTCACCCGTTTTGTGCCGGTGGCCATGACCCGGTGCCTGAGCGCGCACCACCGCTGTTTCGCCATCTCCTGACCGCGGCGCCGCGCGCCGTGGGTCATCCCACTTCCACCAAGCCAGACAAGAGCTCCCCATGACCGATATGCGTCGCACCCTGCTGTGGGTGGTGTTCTCGATGTCCCTGTTCTTGATCTACGACGCTTGGAACAAGCACAACGGCCAGCCCTCGTTCTTTAGTCCGGTGCCGGCCAAGGTCGCGACGCCCCCAGCCCCGGCTGGCCTGCCGAAACCTGCGGTCACGACCGGCAGCACGCTCGGTGCAACGCTAGGGGCCGCGCCGGTCGCGACCCCCGGTGCGCCGTTCGTGGTCGCGGAGCAAACGACCATCACGACCGATCTGGTCAAGGCCACGCTCAGCAGCGTCGGCGGCACATTGACCCGGCTGCAACTGCTGCAGTACCCGGATCACGTGGCGCAAGAGTGGTACGAACCCGTCCTCGAACTTTTCGGTCGCAAAGCCGCGCCGGCCGCGCCGAAAGACGTGCTGCTGTTGGACGAAGCCCCTGACCGGCTGTACGTCGCCGAATCCGGCCTGATCCCAACCATGGGCGGCTCCGGCCTGCCGAACCACCACACCGCGATGACGCTGGTGCCGGGCGATCGCACCTTGACGGCGGGTCAAAGCACGCTGCAGGTGAAGTTCGAGTCGCCGGTCGTTGGTGGCGTCAAGCTGGTCAAGACCTACACCTTCAGGCGTGGCGACTACGTGATCGATGTGAAGAACGAAGTCGTCAACGAATCCGGCGCTGCAGTGTCGCCGCGGCTTTACCTGCAACTGGTGCGCGACGGCGTACCGCCGCCGGGCGAGTCAAGCGTCTACTCTACCTTCACGGGCCCGGCGATCGACGACGGAAGCAAGTTTCAGAAGGTCGACTTCAAGAGCATCGAGAAGCGCGCCGCGACCGACAAGCCCGACCACACCATCCAATCCGACAGCGGCTGGGTCGCGATGGTGCAGCACTATTTCACCTCGGCCTGGCTGATCGACAAGCTCGACGGCACAAAACTGCCGCGCGAATACTTCACCGGCAAGTCCGACATGACGAACCCGTCGACCGGGCAAACAGCGCGCGTCTACTCAGTCGGCATGCTCGTGCCGCTCGGCCAGATCGCACCGGGCGCGGCCAAGGCCTTCGATGCCAAGCTGTTCGTCGGCCCGCAAGAAGAAGCAAAACTCGCGAAGCTCGCGCCGCGCCTGGAACTCGTCAAGGATTACGGCATTTTCAAGATCCTCGCCGAGCCGCTGTTCTGGCTGCTGACCCAGATCCACAAAATCCTGGGCAATTGGGGCTGGTCGATCGTCGGGCTGGTCGTGTTGTTGAAGATCGCGTTCTACTGGCTCAATGCGAAAGCCTACGGCTCGATGGCGAAGATGAAAGCGATCAGCCCGAAGATCACCGAAATGCGCGAACGGCTCAAAGACAAGCCGCAAGAAATCCAAAAAGAGATGATGCGCATCTACCGCGAAGAAAAGATCAACCCGCTCGGCGGCTGCCTGCCGATCTTTGTGCAGATGCCGTTCTTCATCTCGCTGTATTGGGTGCTGCTCTCTACGGTCGAGATGCGCGGCGCGCCGTGGCTCGGCTGGATCAGCGACCTCTCGGCCAAAGACCCGTACTTCATCTTGCCGATCCTGATGACGCTGACCAGCCTGCTGCAGACTTGGCTCAACCCGACACCACCCGACCCGGTGCAGGCCAAGATGATGTGGTTCATGCCGCTCATATTTTCGGTGATGTTCTTCGTGTTCCCGTCGGGACTGGTGCTGTACTGGCTGACCAACAACATCCTGTCGATCGCGCAGCAATACGTGATCAACAAGCGGCTGGGCGTGCTCGGCAAGTAGCCGATGCTGCCGCGCCACCATGACCCGATCGTCGCCGTCGCGACGGCAAGCGGGCGCGGCGCGGTCGGCATCGTGCGGGTCTCGGGCGCCAACCTCACGGCCTTCGTCGTCGCGCTGCTTGGCCGCGCCCTGCACGCACGCCACGCGACCTACCTGCCGTTTACCGATGCAGCCGGCGCACCGATCGACCGCGGCCTGGCGCTTCACTTTCCGTCACCGAACTCTTACACCGGCGAAGACGTGCTCGAGCTGCAGGCCCACGGCGGCCCGGTCGTGCTGCAACTGCTGCTGGCGCGTTGCCTTGAGTTGGCCGATCCGCACTTGCCGGGCTTGCGCCTCGCTCAGCCCGGTGAGTTCAGCGAACGCGCGTTCCTCAACGACAAGCTCGACCTCGCGCAGGCCGAGGCCGTCAGCGACCTGATCGAAGCCAGCACCGAGGCCGCAGCACGCTCGGCCAGCCGCTCGCTGACCGGCGCGTTTTCCGACGAGATCAATGCGTTGCGTGAGCGCCTGATAGAGCTGCGCATGCTCGTGGAGGCCACGCTCGACTTCCCCGAAGAAGAGATCGACTTTCTGGAGAAGGCGAACGCCCGCGGCAGGCTGCAAGCCGTTGCCGTGCAGCTCGACGCCGTGCTCGACCGCGCGCGGCAAGGCGCGCTGCTGCGCGAAGGCATCACCGTCGTGCTCGCCGGCCAACCCAACGTCGGCAAGAGCTCGTTGCTCAACGCGCTGGCCGGGGCCGAGCTCGCGATCGTCACCCCGATTGCCGGCACCACCCGCGACAAAGTCAGCAGCACGATCCAGATCGAAGGCGTGCCGGTGCACGTGGTCGACACGGCCGGCCTGCGCGATTCGGTCGACGAGGTCGAGCGCATCGGCGTGGCACGCAGCTGGCACGAGATCGAGCATGCCGACGCGGTGCTGTTGATGCACGACCTGACCCGCGTCGGTGAGCCCGCTTACGACGCTGGCGAAGCGCAAATCGAGAAGCGCTTGCCGGCGGCGCTGCGAAACCCCGATCGCTTGCTGCACGTTTTCAACAAGTCGGACGCCAAAGCAGCGGCCGGTGCGAGCGGCCTGGTGCTTTCGGCACGCACCGGCGCCGGCATCGCTGCGCTGCGCGCGAAGCTGCTCGAGCTCGCCGGCTGGCATGCGCAACCCGACGGTGTGTTCATCGCCCGCGCTCGCCACGTGCAAGCGCTTCGCGAGACCCGCGCGCACCTTGCCAGCGCGCTCGCGCAGGCAGCTCGCGCTGACGCCGCGCTCGATCTGCTGGCCGAAGAACTCCGCCTCGCGCACGACGCGCTCGGTCAAATCACCGGCGTATTCACTTCCGACGAATTGCTCGGCGAAATCTTCAGTCGCTTTTGTATCGGCAAGTAGTGCCCTGGCCGCGCGCGCCCGCGACTCGACGAACGGGCGACTGGGTGCGATGAAGGGTGCGCTGCGGTGCCACTCTCAGCGATCGTGCGTGGCGGCTCACCGCGATAATCGCGCTGACAAGCACGCCCCACGTCGGCGCTGCGCGGAGGCTGCCCATGGAAATCGACGAGCTGGTACAAGCTATTCAGACGCTCAATGCCGACGACGCCTTTCGGGCGCGCCTGAGTGCCGAGCAGTGGCGCAGCATCGCGCCTTACCTCACGCGACATGAGATTCGCGCCGGTGACTTGCTGATCAAGCAAGGCGACGCCGACCGCACGATGTACTTTCTGTCGCAGGGCAGCCTGCAAATCTTCGTCACCGGCGGGCCGCCGGGCAGCAATCGCATCGCGATCCTGCGCACCGGCTCGGTGGTCGGCGAGCCGGGCCTGTTCGGTGACAGCCCGCGCATGGCCAACGTCGAAGCGATGACGCCGTGCGTGGTGTTCGCGCTGCGCGGCCCGCGCCTCGAAGAGCTCGCTCAGCGCCTGCCGGCGCTCGCACTCGAGTTGCTGCGCGCCGCAGGCGGCGTGATGGCCACGCGCATGCGCGCCAACCTGGCCAAGCAAACGCCGTTCAGCTGACCACTGCGCGGCTCAGCCGCCGAACCGCGAGCGGCCGACCACGCGCACGCCCGCAGGCACGGTGCCTTCGATCACGCAGCCCTCGCCCATGTCTGCGAACTCGGTGGTCAACGCGGTCATGTTGACCTGGTGCGTGACCCACACCTCGAAGCGCTGCGGGCCGATCTTGCCGAGTGCGGTCGCGAGCGCAGACGACTGACGCTCACGCGCGCTGGCCTCACCGAAGAACGAGTTCAAAGCCGGCCACGGTTCGACCTGCCCGAACGCGAGCGCTGCGGTGTCCACGCAGCGGCACCAGGCGCTGCTGCGCACCGCCGCCGGTTGCAAGCGGTGCGCCTTGAACCACACGCCGATGCGCTGCGCCTGCGCGCGCCCATCGGCACTCAGGTTGCGCTTGGTCGAACAGGCGCCGAGGTCGAACCCCGGCAGGTCGCCGATGCTCGGGTCGGTCGTCGCATGCCGCAACAGCACGGCAACGCCGCCTGCGCGCAGGCGCGCAACCAACGGGTTCGCGTCGGCGCCGCGGGCGCGTCGGCCGACCAGCAGCGGCAGTGCGACGACGAGTGCGGCGCCGCGTCTCATGTGCGCTACTTCCGGCCCAGCAGCCGGCTTTCGGCGAGCGCCAGCGGCTCGGGTTTGCCGGCGAGCACGAGCGTGTCACCGGCGGCCAGCACAAGCGCATCGTCGGGCTTGACGACCGCACCACTTGCGCGCCGCACCGACACCACTGCCACGCCGACCGCATGCAGTGCCTGCGCGGCGAGCGTCTGGCCGAGGTGGCTGCCAGCCATCGGCAAGGTCACGCTCTGCAAACGCGCGGTCTGCAACTCGTCGGCGGTGTCATCGTCGGCACCGTGAAAGTAGCCGCGCAGCAGGCCGTATCGTGCGTCGCGCTGATCTTGCACCAGGCGCAGCACGCGCCGCATCGGCACGCCGACGAGCGCGAGCGCATGGCTCGCCAGCATCAGCGAACCTTCGATCGCCTCGGGCACGACCTCGGTTGCGCCGGCGGCTTGCAGGCGCTCGATGTCGGCATCGTCGATCGTGCGCACGATCACCGGCACGCGTGGCGCGTGCGCCTGTACGAGGCGCAGGATCTTCAGCGCCGAGGGCGTGTCGTGGTAGCTGACGACGACCGCGCTGGCGCGCGCCAAGCCGGCGGCCATCAGGCTTTGAAGCCGGGCCGCATCGCCGAACACCACGCTCTGGCCGGCCGCGACGGCCTGGCGCACGCGGTCGGGGTCGAGGTCGAGCGCCATGTACGGAATCTTCTCGCCCTCGAGCAGGCGCGCCAGGTTTTGGCCGCTGCGGCCGTAGCCGGCGATGATGATGTGCGCCTCGGCGTTGATCGAGCGCTTGGCGATCGTGGTCATCGCGACCGACTGCATCAGCCAGTCGGTCGCACTCAGTCGCATCACGATGCGGTTGCTGTACATCACGATGAACGGCGTGGCCAGCATCGACAGCACCATGCTCGCGAGCACCGGGCTTTGCAGATTCGGCGGCAGCAAGCCGCCGTCGGTCGCGAGCGCGAGCAGCACGAAGCCGAATTCGCCGGCCTGCGCGAGGTACAGACCGGTGCGCAATGCCACGCCCGGTGCGGCGCCGAAGGCACGCGCGAGCACCGTGACCAGCACGAACTTGAACAGCACCGGCGCGAACGTCAGCGCCAACACCAGTGGCCACCGCACCCACACCGCCTCGGCGTCGAGCTTCATGCCGATCGTGATGAAGAACAGGCCGAGGAGCACGTCGTGGAACGGCCGTATGTCGGTTTCGACCTGGTGCTTGTATTCGGTTTCGGCGATCAGCATGCCGGCAACGAACGCGCCGAGCGCGAGCGACAGGCCCGCGTGCTCGGTGAGGTACGCGAGCGCGAGCGTCACCAGCAACAGGTTGAGCATGAACAGCTCTTCGCTCTTGAGCCGCGCGATGATCGTGAGCCACCAGCGCATCACACGCTGGCCGCCCACGAGCAGCACGGTGAGCAGCAGACCGGCTTTCAGGCTGGCGACCGCGAGCGCCTGCAGCAGCTCGGCCGGCTTCGAACCGAGTGCCGGGATCAGCACCAGCAGTGGCACCACGGCCAAATCCTGGAACAGCAGCACGCCCATCACGCGGCGGCCGTGCTCGCTCTCGAGTTCGAGTCGCTCGGCCATCAGCTTGACGACGATCGCGGTGCTGCTCATCGCCAGCGCGCCGCCGAGTGCGACCGCGCTCTGCCAGTTCAAACCCCACTCGCGGCCCGCGGCGACGAAGCACCAGGCCAACGCCGCGTTGCCCGCCACCGCCATCAGGATCGTCAGCGTGACCTGCGACAGCCCAAGCCCGAACACCAACTTGCGCATGCTCTTGAGCTTGGGCAGGTTGAACTCGAGCCCGATCACGAACATCAGGAACACGACGCCGAACTCCGCGAGGTAGGTGATGCGCGAGGTGTCTTTCGCGAGCGCGGTCGCATTTGGCCCGATCAGCACGCCGACTGCGAGGTAGCCCAGCATCGGGGGCAGCTTCGCCAAGCGACACACCACCACGCCGGCCACGGCGGCGACGAGGTAGAGCAGCACCAGACCGAGCGTGGAGGTGATCATCGAGATGCGGTGAGCAACAGGTGTGCCGCGCGGGGCGGTCTCATAGAATCGGTCGATCCTACTGGACACCCCCGCGCCGCACTGTGCCTGCCAACCCCGCAACCCCTGACTTCGACGCCGCGCGCGCGCTCGAGCTCGCACGAAAAACCTTCGACATCGCGGCACGTGCGTTGATCGCGCTGAAGGCGCGCCAAGGCGAGGGCTTCACACGCACCTGCCGTGCGATGCTCGAATGCCGTGGCCGCATCGTCGTGATGGGCATGGGCAAGAGCGGCCACGTCGGCCGCAAGATCGCGGCAACGCTGGCGTCGACCGGCACGCCGGCCTTGTTCGTGCACGCCGGTGAGGCCAGCCACGGCGACCTCGGCATGGTGGCCAGCGGCGATGTCGTGCTCGCAATTTCGAACTCTGGCGAGAGCGACGAATTCAGCGCCATCATCCCGGCGCTCAAGCGGCTCGGCGTCACGCTCGTCGCGATGACTGGCAAGCCCGAATCCGCACTCGCACTCGCGGCCGACATCGCCATCAGCAGCGCGGTCGATCAAGAAGCCTGCCCGCTCAACCTCGCGCCCACCACCAGCACCACCGCACAGATGGCACTCGGCGACGCGCTCGCGGTCGCGCTGCTCGACGCGCGCGGTTTTCGCGAAGAAGACTTCGCGCGCTCCCACCCCGGCGGCAACCTCGGCCGCAAGCTGCTGATGCACGTGCGCGACCTGATGCGCAGCGGCACCGCCGTGCCGCGCGTGCTGCCCGACGCGTCGTTCACCGCGATGCTGCGCGAGATGACGGGCAAGGGCCTGGGCTTCACGGCCATCGCCGAAGCCGACGGCCGCGTGCTCGGCATCTTCACCGACGGTGACCTGCGCCGCCTCATCGAGCGCGCTGCCGACCTGCGGGCTCTGCGCGCCTCCGATGTCATGCACAAGGCGCCGAGGCTGGTCGCCGCCGACGCACTCGCGGTCGACGCGGCCGACCTGATGGAGCTGCACCGCATCACCAGCGTGCTGGTTGTCGACGCGCGGGGCTTGCTGGCCGGGGCGTTGAACTCGAACGACCTGATGAGAGCCAAGGTCATCTGATGCTGGAGCCGGTTCTCCGCCACCCGCCCGAGCTGCTGCTGCAGGCGCAAGGCATTCGCTGGGTGATCTTCGATGTCGACGGCGTGCTGACCGACGGCCGCATCTACATCGGCGAGCATGGAGAAGTATTCAAGGCGTTCTCGACGCTCGACGGCCACGGCCTCAAGCTGCTCGCCGCACACGGCATCGTGCCGGTCGTGATCACCGGCCGTGATTCGCCCGCGGTGCGCCGGCGTGTGGCCGATCTCGGCATCGCGCATGCCGTCTACGGCGCCAGCGACAAGCTCGTCGCCGCGAACGCGTTGATGCCGCGGCTCGGCTTCGGCTGGGACACGCTCGCCGCAATGGGCGACGACTGGCCCGACTTGCCGCTGCTGACGCGCGCCGCATTCGCCTGCGCGCCAGCGAATGCGCACCTCGAAGTGAAGGCGATCGCGCACCATGTCACCGCTGCCAGCGGCGGCCACGGCGCCGCGCGCGAATGTTGCGATCTGCTGCTGATGGCCGCCGGCCGCTACGCGACCGCGCTGCGCGAGCACCTCGTTACGCTGGACGGCATCGCGTGAGGCGGATGCCTTGAACGCGCTGGCACGGGCCGAGCCGCCGAGCCTGCCGTGGCAAAACCCCGCACCCTGGTACCTGCGTGCGATCGACACCGTCTCGACCTACTTGCCGTTGCTGCTGATGGCGGTGCTCGCGCTCGGCACTTGGTGGCTCGTGAAAAACACGCCGCTGTTCGAGGGCGACCGCGCCGCTGCGCCGTTGCGCCACGAACCCGACTACACAATGACGCAATTCATGGTGCAGCGTTTCGGCAGCAGCGGTGCCATGCGCGTGCAGATCGAAGGCGATCTGATGCGGCACTATCCCGACACCGACACCTTCGAGGTCGACAACCCGCGCATCCGCGCGATCGGCGACGACGGCCGCGTCACCCTCGCGACGGCACGCACCGCGCTGTCGAACCGCGACGGCAGTGAAGTGCAGTTGAGCGGCGGTGCGCACGTGGTGCGCGAGGCCGTGGCGACGGGGAGCACGAGCGATCAGGCCATCGACTTTCGCGGCGAGTTCCTGCATTACTTCCAATTCAGCGAGCGGGTGCGGTCGCACTTGCCGGTGGTCGTGACGCAAGGCGGCACCGAGATCCGCGCCGACTCGCTGGCCTACGACAACCTCGCCCGCGTGCTCGACCTGAAGGGCCACGTGCGCGCAGTGCTGACGTCGCCGTCCGAAAGCAAGCCATGAATGGGCCGCTGATGTTCATCACCGGCGCCTCGAGCGGCATCGGCCAGGCGCTCGCGGCGCGGTTTTACCGCGCCGGCTACCGGCTCGCACTGGTTGCGCGGCGCACGGGCGAGGTGCAGGCTTGGGCGCTGGCGCAGGGTTTCGAGGCGGCGCGCTTCGCGGTCTACGCGGCCGATGTGCGCCACGTCGATGCCATCGTCGGTGCGGGCAACGCGTGCATCACGGCACAGGGCGTGCCCGATGTGGTGATCGCCGCGGCGGGCATCAGCATCGGGGTCGACACCGCCGAGTACGCCGACCTCGAAGTGATGCGCGCGATTTTCGAGACCAACAACCTCGGCACCGCGGCCACGTTCCAGCCGTTCGTCGCCGCCATGGTGGCGCGACGCACCGGCACGTTCGTCGGCATCGCCAGCGTCTCGGGGATCCGCGGCCTGCCCGGCCACGGCGCCTACTGCGCCAGCAAAGCGGCCGTCATCAGCCACTGCGAGAGCCTGCGCGTCGAGTTGCGGCCGAGCGGCGTCAAGGTGGTGACGATCGCCCCGGGCTACATCGACACACCGCTGACCCGCGGCAACCCGTACGGCATGCCGTTCCTGATGCCGGTCGAGGCGTTCGCAAACCGGGCTTTCGAGACGATTGCGGTGGGCATCAGCTACCGCGTGATCCCGTGGCAAATGGGCGTGGTCGCCAAACTGATGCGGGCGCTGCCGAATGCGGTTTACGACAGGCTCGCCGAAGGGCGAGGCCGCAAGCCGCGTCAAAAGGGTTGACCGGCAAACCCGGCTCGGCACGGGCTCGTACGCACAATGAAAAAAGCGGTGGACCGCTGCGCCACCGCTTTTCGTTTGGGAGCCGGCAGAAGCCGGCTTCGCATCGGGATCTAGTAGCCGCCGCGGCCACCGCCACTGCTGCCGCCGCCGCCCGAGCGGCCCCCGCCACCGCCGCTGCCGCCACCACCGTAGCCGCCGCCACCGCCGGAGCGGCTGCCGCCACCACCGCCGTAACCGCCACCACCGCCGCCGCCGAAGCCGCCACCACCGCCACCGGAGCGGCCACCGCCGCCACCGAAGCCACCACCGCCGCCGCTCGGTCGACCACCGCCACCACCGCCGCCGAAGCCGCCTGGACGCTCTTCGCGTGGACGGGCTTCGTTGACGACGATTGCACGGCCGTCGAGGGCCTGACCGTTCATGCCGTTGATGGCCGCTTGGGCCTCGGCGTCCGAGCCCATTTCCACGAAGCCGAAGCCCTTGGAGCGGCCAGTATCACGGTCCATCATGACCTTGGCGCTGGAGACACTGCCGTACTGCGCGAACGCTTGTTGCAGATCCTCGTCACGGACGTTGTATGAGAGATTACCGACGTAGAGTTTGTTGCCCATGGGAGAGCCCCTTTCCATTTCCTGAACATTTGGAGCTTCTACCCATCGTGAACCATTCAAGCGAAGGCGCTGCTTCCATACACAGATTTGTGAATATAAATGAATTGCGGGAAACCACACACAATTCGAACGAGATGAGTGTTGTTTTCGGGCGTGGCCGTATCAACCCTGATAAGGCACCTCCGCAGTGCCCTTTAGTCGGAGGTGACCGATGAAACTGCGAATCGCGAGCCTGGTGCCGAGCCTGACGGAGCTGGTGGTCGAGCTCGGCCTGTGCGACGTGCTGGTCGCGCGCACCGGCTTTTGCAGTCACCCGGCCGATGCGCTGCGCGCGGTGCCGAAGGTCGGCGGCACGAAAGACGTGAACCTCGCCAAGCTGCAACGCCTCGCGCCCACGCACGTGCTTGTCAACATCGACGAAAACCGGCGCGAGACGGTCGACGCGTTGTGCGCCTGGCCGAACCCGCCGCAGATAGTCGTGACGCACCCGAGCGCGCCGCAAGACAACCTCGCGCTCGTCGCGCAGATGCGAGCCCTGTTCGGCGCGCATCCGGGCGTGCAGGAATGTGCCGACGCGCTCACGCACGCGCTGCAGCACGCGCTCGACCTGACGCAACCCGATGCACTTCCGCCGCAACGCGTGCTCTACCTGATCTGGCGCGACCCGTGGATGACCGTTTCGCGCGACACCTACATCGCCCGCATGCTCGCGCGCATCAACTGGCACACGCTGCCCGCGGTGTGCGGCGGCGATTCGGGGCCCGCGCGCTACCCCGTGCTGCAAGGCGACGAACCCTGGCTCACTGAGGTTCAGCAGGTGCTGCTCAGCTCCGAGCCCTACCGATTCACCACCGCGCACCTCGGCGAAGCGCGCCGCCTCTGCCCGAACGCGACGGCCCGGCTCGTCGACGGCGAAATGCTCAGCTGGTACGGCCCGCGCGCGGTGCCCGGCCTGCGCTACCTGCGCCAGATCGCGGCGGCGGCGGCACAGTGACAGGCCACAATCCCGCATGGAGATTTACAAGCCCCTGATCGCGTTGGTGGCCATCGTGAACCCCGTCGGCGTGATCCCGTTCTTTATTCACTTCACGCACGGCTTCACGCGCAAGCAGCGCCAAAAAACCGCGCGCGTCGCTGCGATAGGGGCTTTCGTCGTGATCGCGGTGAGCGCGCTTGCCGGGCTCAAGATCATCGAGGCTTTCGGCATTTCGCTCGCGTCGTTTCAGGTCGGCGGCGGCTTGCTGCTGATGATGTCGGCGATCCAGATGCTCAACGCGCAACCCGCCGAAAGCCGCGCCGAAGACCTCGACGATGGCGGCGACAAGGCCGACAGCGGCGCCAGCATCGCGATCGTGCCGCTGACCATTCCGCTTCTCACCGGCCCGGCCACGATCTCGACCATGATCATTTACGCCGACAAGACACGCCACTGGTGGGAGCTCGGCGTGCTGGTGGTCTACGGCGTGATCATCGGGCTGGTCGTCTGGGTCGCGTTCAGTTTGTCCGACCGGGTCGCCAACGCGATCGGCAAGACCGGCATCAACGTGATGACGCGCTTGATGGGCTTGCTGCTCGCGGCCCTCGCGGTCGAGGTCATGTCCGACGGGCTCGTCAAACTTTTTCCGGCGCTCGCTGGCACGACCCATTGAGAACATGAGCGAAGTCCGGTACGACTACATCGTTTGCGGCGGCGGCACCGCCGGCTGCCTGCTCGCCAACCGGCTGAGCGCCGACCCGACCAAGCTCGTGCTGCTGATCGAGGCCGGCGGCAACGACGACTACCTGTGGGTGCACATCCCGGTCGGCTACCTGTATTGCATCGGCAACCCGCGCACCGACTGGCTGTACTCGACCGATGCCGAACCCGGCCTCAACGGCCGGAGCCTGCGCTATCCGCGCGGCAAAGTGCTGGGCGGTTGCAGCAGCATCAACGGCATGATTTACATGCGCGGCCAGGCGCGCGACTACGACGGCTGGGGCGCTGGCGACGGCTTCGGCGCCAACCCCGGCTGGAGCTGGAACAAGTGCCTGCCGCACTTCATGAAGCACGAGGATTTCTACAAGGGCGCCGACGCAATGCACGCCTCGCCCGGCTTCGACCCGACCGGCGTTCGCCCCGGTGGCGAATGGCGCGTCGAAAAGCAGCGCGTGCGCTGGGACGTGCTCGACGCCTTCGCCGTTGCGGCGCAGCAAGCCGGGATCCCGCACACCGAAGATTTCAACCGCGGTGACAACGAGGGCGTGGGCTACTTTCACGTCAACCAGAAAGCCGGCATCCGCTGGAACGCGACCAAGGCGTTCTTGCGGCCGGCGCAACGCAAGCGCCAGAACCTGCAGGTCTGGACCGGCGCGCAGATCGGCCGTGTGCTGACCGAAACGCGCGACGGCGTGCTGACCGCTGTCGGCGTGCAGGCGCTGCCGGTCGACGGCGCGGCGCCTGTCGAAGCGCGCGTCGCGCCCGGTGGCGAGGTGATCCTCGCAGCTGGGGCGATCGGCACGCCGCAAATCCTGCAGCTCTCCGGCATCGGCGACCCGGCATTGCTGAACCGGCTCGGCATCGCCGTCACTCATGCATTGCCTGGTGTCGGCGCGAACCTGCAAGACCACCTGCAGATCCGCGCGGTCTACGCCGTCAGCGGCGTGAAGACGCTCAACACGATGACCAACAACTGGCTCGGCAAGGCGCTGATCGGCCTGGAGTACGCACTCAAGCGCAGCGGGCCGATGAGCATGGCGCCGTCGCAGCTCGGCGCGTTCACGCGCAGCGATGCGTCACATGCGCACGCCAACCTCGAGTACCACGTGCAGCCGTTGTCGCTCGACGCGTTCGGCGAGCCGCTGCACGGCTACGACGCCTTCACCGCAAGCGTGTGCAACCTGAACCCGTCGAGCCGCGGCGCGGTGCAGATCACGTCACCCGACCCGCAGCACGCGCCGAGCATCGCCCCGCGCTACCTGAGCACCAACGCAGACCGCCTGATCGCCGCGAACAGCCTGCGCCTGACGCGCCGCATCGTCGCGCAACCGGCCCTCGCGAAGTACCAGCCGAAAGAGCTCAAGCCCGGCGTGCAGTACGAGACCGATGCTGAACTCCGGAAACTCGCCGGCGACATCGGCACGACGATCTTCCACCCCGTCGGCACCGCCAAGATGGGCCCGGCCGCCGACCCGTCCGCCGTGGTCGATGCGCGCCTGCGCGTGCACGGCGTGAGGGGCCTGCGCGTGGTCGACGCGAGTGTGATGCCCACCATCACCAGCGGCAACACCAACTCGCCGACCTTGATGATCGCCGAGCGTGCCGCGGCCTGGATCTTGAACCACGAATGACGCAAGGGCTGCTCCTCAACAGCGGCGTCAACCTCGTGGTCGGCCTCGCGCTGCTGCTGGCCTGGAACACCGAGCGCAGCCGCCGGTTCTCGCTATGGCTCGGCTTGTCGTTCGTCGTGCAAGCGTTCAGCCCGCCGGCGTTCCTTGTGTGGAAGACCGGCGCGCCGCCGTGGGACGCGGTCGGGTTCTGGCTGCTGGTCGCCGCTGCGTCGACCAGCCTGACGCTCTGGATGATCGGTGCGGCCTACCTCGCCGGCCGGCCGATCGGCAAAAGCCGCGTCGCCATCGGGCTCGCGGGGTTGGTCACGACAGGCGCCATCACGCTGCACTGCGACCCACGCCTCGCGCAGACCTTCGGCGCGACGCTGACGACGCTGGCGGCGATCGTCGCGCTGACTTGGCTGTACCGTTTCGGCCGCTATGCGCGCATCGCCGGCATCGCGATGGTCGCGCTCGGGTCGAATCAGTTCGTCTGGGTTGTCTATGGCGACGCCGCGCTGCCGCTGCAAGCGAGCCTGGCGACCTTGCTGCGCGTCGTGCTCGGCCTCGCGTTGCTGCACGCCGCGGTGAGCCGCAGCCGGAGCGAAGCGGGCCAACTGCGCGACCAGTTCTCGCACCTGATCGAGCACTCGCACCAAGGCCTCGCGGTGATGCAGGGTGAGGTCATGAAGTACGCCAACCCGGCCTTGCTGCGCATCTACGGCCTGCCGGCCGACGGCGGCTCGAAGATCGCCACCGCCAAGCAATGGCGCAACAGCACGATGCCCGAGAACGAGCGCGTGCTCGCGCGCGAGCGGCACCGGCGCATCGTCAATGGCGAGCTCGCACAAGACCATTGGCAGGCCCAGCGCACCGCGTTCAACGGCCGCCGACTGCACCTGCGCTTCAGCGCCTGGAAGGTCGACTGGGACGGCCGGCCCGCCGAGCAGATCGTCGTCACCGACGACACCGCGCAGGTCGACGCGATGCAAACGCTGCTGCACCAGGCCACGCACGACGAACTCACCGGCCTGCCCAACCGCAGCGCGTTGCAGCAGCGCCTGCGCGAGCTGTGCGCTGCCGGGCAGCCGTTCGCGCTGCTGCTGCTTGATGTCGACCGCTTCAAGCTGTTCAACGAAGCGCACGGCCCGTCGATCGGCGACGACGTGCTGCGCGCGCTCGCCGCCGGCCTGGCCGCGCAACTTGGCGCGCAGGCCGACGTGATGCGCCTGGGCGAAGACGAGTTCGCGCTGCTCGCACCGGCGCCGAGCGCGGCGCTTGCCGAGCGCGCGGCGCACGAGCTCGCGCAAGGCGTGCGCCAGTTGCTGACGCAGCCGGTCGCGTTGCCGCAGCACCGCTTCTACCTCGACGTGTCGATCGGCATCGCGCTGCACCCGGCCCACGCTGCGACCCCCGACGCGCTGCTGCGCGCGGCCAACGCGGCCATGCACGAGGCCAAGCGCACGCCCGGCACCTCGGTGCAGTTCGCCGAAGCGCGCTTCGAGCGCGGCTCCGGCGCGCTGCTCGATGCCGAGCAAGCCTTGCGCGCCGGCATGAAAAGCGAGGAGTTCGTGCTCGTCTACCAGCCGAAGGTGGATGCGCGCACGCACGCGCTGGTCGGCTTCGAGGCGCTGGCGCGCTGGGATCGCCCGGGCATCGGCCGCGTCGAGCCGAACGAGTTCATCCCGGCGGCCGAACGCACCGGCCTGATCGGCCCGCTCGGCAACATGATCCTCACGCTTGCCTGCCGGCAGATCGCCGCATGGCGTGCGGATCTCGGCGGCGTGGTGCCGGTGGCCGTCAACGTTTCGCCGCTGCAATTGCTGGCCCCCGATTTCCCGGACAGGGTGGTGCGCACGCTGCGCCGCTTCGACATCCCGCCCGCCTCGATGACGCTCGAGATCACCGAGAGCGCCGCCGTGGCGCACTTGGCGCAGGCGCGCGACCAGATCGGACAAATGCGCGCGCACGGCATCGAGGTCGCGCTAGATGATTTCGGCACCGGCTTTTCGTCGCTCAACATCCTGCGCAGCTTGCCGCTCTCGACCGTCAAGATCGACCGCACGCTGATCGAGCCGATGCCCGCGCCCGACGCCGTCGCTGTCGTCAAAGCGATCTGCGACCTGGCCGCGGTGCTCGACCTCACGGTAATCGCCGAGGGTGTCGAAACGCCTGCGCAAGCGAGCGCTGCGGTTGCCGCAGGCTGCAAGGTGCTGCAGGGGTTTTTGTACGGGCACCCGCTCGAGGCCAGCGCGGCGGCGGAGTGGTTGCGCGAGCACGCACAAGGCACCCGCGATTGACCTTGTCTCGGAGGCCGTGCCGTGTTGCAAACGATCAGCGTGCCGCCACCGCCACCTCGTCATCCAGTGCCTTCTGCACTGCCTGGTAGAAGGCCTCGCGCGCTTCGCTGGCCGTGCGGTCGGTCGCACCCGCGGCCCAGTCGGCATTCGAGACGATTACCAGCTTGCGTACCGGGTCGATGAAGATGCCTTGGCCGAAGATGCCGCGCGCGGCATAGGTGCCGTCGGTGTAGGTCCACCACTGGTAGCCATAACCGCGGCCGGGCCGGCCGATGCCGGTGCGCTCGGTCGTGGCCTCGGCCAAATACCCATCGGGCACGATGCTTTGCCCGCCGATGCGCGCACCGCCGAGCACGAAAAGGCCGAAGCGCGCCATGTCGCGCGGCGCGGCCTGCACGCAGCAGCCGCTGATCTCGTTGCCGGTGCGGCTGAGCAACCAGGTGGCTTGCTGCTGCATGCCGGCCGGCACCCAAATCTTCTCCGACAGGTAGGTTGCCAGCGGCTTTTTGGTGGCCAAAACGAGCAGCACGCCGACGAGGTTGGTCTCGCCGGTGCTGTAGTGCCAGCGCGTGCCGGCCGGCACTTCACGGGGCAGGCGCCGCATGTAGCTCACGAGCGCGTCGACGCCGTCTTCCGGCGTGTGTTTGTTAAAGCGCGCCACATCGGAGTTCGGGTCGGCGTAGTCCTCGTTCCAGCGCACGCCGGAGGTCATCGTCAGCAGTTGCCGGATGCTCACGTCGTCGTAGGCCGAGCCTTTCATCTGCGGGATGTAGTCGCTGACCTTGTCGTCCATGCTGCGGATGTGGCCGTCGCGCAGCGCCGCGCCCACGAGCGTCGAGGTGATCGACTTGGCGACCGAAAAGCTGGTCCAGCGCCCGCTGTCGTCGAAGCCCAGGCCGTAGCGTTCGAGGCGCAACTTGCCGTCGTGCAGCACCAGCACCAGCAGCGCTGCGCTGCGTTGGCCGGCCATGTAGGCGTCGACATCGATGGCGAGTTTCAACGGTGGCCCGGGCGGCAGCGGCGCCACCGTGCCGCCCGTCAGGACGGCCCGCGACTTGGCCAGCACCGGCAGCCGATCGAGCGCACGGAATCCGGCGTCACGTTGCGGCTGGCTCCAGAACAACAGGTCGCGGTTGGTCGGTAACGTGGCCAGCAGCGCGCGTGTTTCTTTGTCGAGGGTGAACCAGCCGGCGGTGCCGGCGGCCGCCGCGGCAACCAGCAACCCGAGCGCAATTGTTTTCAGCTTCATCCGTGAATCCTGGCAGGCAGTGGCGACCGCCGTGATTGGACACGAGCACGGCTGTATAGCTAAGCAGGATTTCGTGGTTCACGGCATCGCAGCCTCTGCCTAGAGTCGAAGCCTTCGATCAAACGCTCGCCTCATCATGACCACGAACACTGCTTTCTCGCGCCGCGCAATGACCTTCGCCGCCGCCGCCGCGCTCACGTTGACCGCGCTGCCGTCGTTTGCCGACACGACGCTGCTCAACGTCAGCTACGACCCCACGCGCGAGCTGTACCAGTCCTTCAACGCCGCCTTCGCGAAGCAGTGGAAAGCCAAGACCGGTGAGACCGTGACGATTCGCCAGTCGCACGGCGGCTCGGGCAAGCAGGCACGCTCGGTGATCGACGGGCTCGACGCCGATGTCGTCACGCTCGGGCTCGCCTACGACATCGACGCGATCCACGACAACGGAAAACAGCTCCCGGCCGACTGGCAAAAGCGCTTGCCGAACAACGCCTCGCCGTACACCTCGACCATCGTGTTCCTGGTGCGCAAGGGCAACCCGAAAAAGATCACCGATTGGGCCGACCTCGCGAAGAGTGGTGTCGACGTGATCACGCCGAACCCGAAAACATCGGGCGGCGCGCGCTGGAACTACCTTGCGGCCTGGGGCTATGCGCTGAAGCAACCGGGTGGCAACGCCGAGAGTGCGAAGGCCTTCGTCAAGCGCGTGTACGCCAACACCAAGGTGCTCGATTCGGGTGCGCGCGGCTCGACCACGACCTTCGTCGAACGCGGCATCGGCGACGTGTTGATCGCGTGGGAAAACGAGGCATATCTGTCAGTCAAGGAACTCGGCGCCGACAAGTTCGAGATCGTCACGCCAAGCCTGTCGATCCTGGCCGAGCCGCCGGTCAGCGTGGTCGACAAGGTGGTCGACAAGCGCGGCACCCGCAAGGTCGCGACGGCGTACCTCGAATACCTGTACTCCGCCGAAGGCCAGGAGATCGCCGCGAAGAACTTCTATCGCCCGCGCGACGCGAGCGCCGCGGCCAAGTACGCGGCGCAGTTCAAGCCCGTGAAGCTGCTGACGATCGACGCCGACTTCGGCGGCTGGCGCGCCGCGCAAAAAACGCATTTCGATGACGGCGGCATGTTCGATCAGATTTATGCGCCAAGTGCGAAGTGACGCGGCGCGATGCCGCGCCTTCAACACGCGCTCGGCGCAGCCGCACACGCCCAAGTCCCGCGCGGCGTGCTGCGCATCGGCCATCAAAAGTCGGCCAGCTTGTTCGTGCTGCAGAAGGCGCAGGGTTCGCTCGAGAAGCGCTTGGCGACAAAAAACGTCGGCGTGCGTTGGGTCGAGTCAGGTCAAGGAGATCATCAAAGAGCCGGTCGTCAGCGAGGGCGATGTCGAAAGGCCTTCGAGCCTGATCGTCACCTCGGTCATCACGATTCGCTCGGTCAAAGAGGTCTCGGGCGACGACTTCACGCGCATCCAACGCGCCCACCTCGACCACCACGTGGTCGTGTTCCGCGACCAGCGCATCACGCCGACGCAGCAGATCGCATTCAGCCGCCGCTTCGGGCCGTCTCAGATCCATGTGCTGCATCAATTTTTGCTGGCGGGCCAACCCGAGGTTCTGGTCGTCTCCAACGTCAGGGACGAGAGCGGCCAGCCGATCGGCCTGAGCGATGGAGGCCACTATTGGCACTCCGACCTGTCGTACAAGGAGCGGCCGAGCCTGGGCTCGATGTTGCACGCGCAGGAGCTTCCGGCAACCGGCGGCGACACGCTGTTCGCCAACATGCATGCGGCATGGGAGGCGCTGCCGAGCGCGCTGCAGCAAAGCGTGTCGGGCCTGCGCGCCCAGCGCACACCTACCTAGCCAAGTACGACCGCCTGCGCGAGCCCAACCCGTGGCGGCCGGCGCTCGCCGATGCGCAAAAGGCGCAAGTGCAGGCCGTGATTCACCCGGTCGTTAGCACCCACCCCGAAACCGGCCGCAAGGCGCTGTTCGTCAGTGAGCACTTCACGACGCGCATCATCGGCGTCTTAACTGACGAGAGCCACGAGCTGCTTCAGCAGCTGTTCGCGCACGGCGTGAAGCCCGAGCACCTGTACCGGCACCATTGGCAGCCGCATGACATGGTGTTCTGGGACAACCGCTCGCTGATGCACCTGGCGACCGGCTGCCCCGACGACCAGCGCCGCATGCTTTATCGCACCATCATCGATGGCGATGTGCCGTACTGACGTGGGAGGCGCCGGCACCGATTCTCGAAGATCGATATGCCGATTGATCGGTTTACAGCGCGGCCGCCAGCGCCTAGGCTGCCAACCCCTGTCCTACCGAAAGTTTTTCATGACGCAAATCGCAGACATCGGCAAGACCTGGCGCTTCGAGACCGTGTCGGTGCACGGTGGCTACTCGCCGGAGCCGACCACCAAGTCGGCGGCGGTGCCGCTCTACCAAACCGTCGCATATGCGTTCGACAACGCGCAGCACGGCGCCGACTTGTTCGACTTGAAGGTGCCCGGCAACATCTACACGCGCATCATGAATCCGACGCAAGACGTGCTCGAAAAGCGCGTCGCCGCACTCGAAGGTGGCATCGCCGCACTGGCGGTCGCCTCGGGCCAGGCCGCGGTGACGTACGCGATCCTGACGATCGCCGAGACCGGCGACAACATCGTCTCGAGCAGCGCGCTCTACGGCGGCACCTACAACCTGTTCGCGCACACGCTGCCGCAGTACGGCATCACGACGCGCTTCGCCGATCACCGCGACCCGAAGTCGTTCGAGCCGCTGATCGATGCGAAAACCAAGGCGATTTTTGTCGAGTCGCTCGGCAACCCGGCCGGCAACGTGACCGACATCGCCGCGATCGCCGCCATCGCGCACAAGCACGGCGTGCCGCTGATCGTCGACAACACCGTGCCGACACCGTACCTCTCGCGCCCGATCGAACACGGCGCCGACATCGTCGTGCACTCACTCACCAAGTACCTCGGCGGCCACGGCACCAGCGTGGGCGGCGCGATCGTCGATTCGGGCAAGTTCCCGTGGGTGCAACACAAGGCCCGCTTCAAGCGCCTGAATGAACCCGACGTGAGCTACCACGGCGTGGTCTACACCGAGGCGTTCGGCCCGGCCGCCTACATCGGCCGCGCGCGGGTCGTGCCGCTGCGCAACATCGGCGCCGCCATCTCGCCGTTCAACGCCTGGCAAATTCTTCAAGGCATCGAGACGCTCGCGCTGCGCATGGACCGCATCAACGACAACACGCTCGCGATCGCGCAGCACCTGAAGCGGCACGCGAAAGTGGCGTGGGTCAACTACGCCGGGCTGGAAGACCACCCCGACCACGCGCTCGCAAAGAAATACCTTTCGGGCAAGGCCTCGGGCATCCTGACTTTCGGCGTGAAGTCGGATTCGAGCGACGAGCCCAATTCGAAACGCGAGGCCGGCGCCCGCTTTCTCGATGCGCTGCGATTGTTCACGCGGCTCGTCAACATCGGTGATGCGAAGTCACTCGCCACGCACCCGGCCTCGACCACGCACCGGCAGCTCTCGCCGGCCGAGCTCGACAAGGCTGGCGTCAGCGAAGACACGGTGCGACTGTCGGTCGGCATCGAGCACATCGACGACCTGCTGGCCGATCTGGATGACGCGCTCGCGGCGGTGTGAGCGCGCTGGCGCGTCACAAGCCTCGGGTCAATTCTGCCTGGCAACGAGGCGGATCTGCGCGGGGCGGGCCTGCTCTTCGGCCTGTGTCTGGGTTTGGGTCTGAGTCTGGGTCGGCGCGCCACCCACCTGTGAGTAGCGAGACTGCGCACCGCGCGCCACCGAATCCTGCAGCAAGTGAACGTAGAACACCAACAGGAACGAAGCGATCACGAGTCCCAATGCGATGAGGCCCCAGCGCGCAAGGTCGGGGTCTTCTTCCGGGCGTGCGGTGGGGGTGTTCATGGTCGTCGGCTCCGTAGGCTGGGTCCAATGCAGTGTCGAGCCGCAGCCGCGCCCCCCGTATCGGCCGCTGCCGTGAAGCGTGGTGGGACACCACCTACACTGCGTCAGCGGCTCGGCTGATTCGCCCGCCACCGGCCACCGTGCAAACTCGCTACTACCCGGTTCGGATGGCAGCCTGCCGCTCGCCGGCTCGTCTAAGGAGAAACGCCGTGCTCTACACCCTCGTCATCGTGCTGCTGGCCCTGTGGCTGCTCGGTCTGGTCACGTCGTTCACGGCGGGCGGGCTGCTGCACATCTTGTTAGTCGTGGCGGTCGTCGTGCTGATCTACCAGGTTGTCACGGGCCGGCGCGGGGTCTGATTGGGGAACCACGCGGCGCGATGGCGGATCACACTCAGTTGCAGCCCGTGTGGCCTGCACCAAGGAGCACTGCAATGAGCGTCACCCTCCCGTCGGCCACCAAGGCCACCTTCACCACCCTCGCGGTCGCCTGCGCTGCATTGATGTTCGCTGGCGGCGCGCAAGCCCAAGGCCACGGCGGCCGTGGCGGCGCGCACTATGCCCACAACGGCGGGTCGGACTGGCACAGCGGTGGCGGCCATTACGCGCCGCGCTACAACCGCGGTGGCTATGGCTACGGGTACGGCCGCGGCGGCAACGGCTGGGGTTGGGGTTGGGGCGGCGTGGGTCTCGGTCTCGGTTTGGGTGTCGGGCTCGGAATCGGCAGCTACTACAACAGCTACCTTTATCCCAATCCCTACTCTTACCCCTATGACTACGGCGGATACGCCGACCGGGGCTACGTCGTTGTCGACCAGCCCGTGCTGTACGAGGCGCCGCAATCCGTTTACAGCCGGCCTGTGCCGGCCCGCGTCTACTCGAACGTGCCGCAACCGGTGATCTACCCGCGTAACGGCCAAAGCGCCGCGAAGATGGATGCCGACGCCAACGCGTGCAGCCAGTGGGCGGGCCAGCAGCCGAACGCCACCACCGACGGCAGTGTGTTCCAGCGCGGCACGCAAGCCTGTATGGATGCGCGCGGCTACACCGTGCGCTGAAAGCCACCGGCCCCGCACTTCGGGGATGGCCGACAGGGGTCGTCGCAGCGACATTCCGTGCATTCACTTGTTCACGGGACCACCGCCATGAAGAGACTTCTGACCCTCGCCCTTGTTTCACTGCCGATGCTCGCGTCCGCGCAAAACATGCTGACCAACGGCAGCTTCGAGAACGGCTTCGCCGGCTGGACGCTCGCTCCCGGCACGTTGCCTTTCAACGCCACGACCATCACCTATGGCGCTGCCGCTGCGTACCCCAACGGCGCTTTCGGTGAAGCAGTGCCGGCCGACAACGCGGCCGGCAACCCTGGCTACGACGCCGTCGGCGAACACGCCGCCTACTTCGTCGATGACTTCGCCCGCCCGGAAACGCTGACCCAACAGGTCAGCCTCGTCAACGGCACCGAGTACACCTTCGGCTTCGATGCCTACCTTCCGGCCAACGGCTTCGCCAACGCGGGCGAGGCCACCTTCTCGGCCACCTTCGGCGGCGTCACGTTCGCGAACTTCAACGTGAGCGCCGGCACGGCTCAAAACTGGACACACTATTCGGGCAACGCGATCGCCGGCGGCACTGGTTTGGCCGACTTCGTGTTCTCGTTCAGCACCAACCTTTCGCCTTCGAAAGACGTCGTGATCGACCGCGTCTATTTGGCTGCCGCCGTGCCGGAACCCGAGACCTACGCGATGATGCTCGCTGGCCTCGCCGCGATGGGCTTCGTTGCCCGCCGTCGTCGCGCGGCCTGACCCGCTTCGGCTCTGTCGCGAAAGCGGCCCCGGCGCAAGCCGGGGCCGCTTTTTTCATGGCGCGTGACCTCAGTCGTTCGCGAACCGGTCGGTCGCGCGAATCAGCCGGTCTAGGATGCCCGGCTCCTTGAACGCGTGGCCGGCATCGGCGATCAGATGGAACTCGGCTTGTGGCCAGGCGCGGTGCAGGTCCCAGGCGGTCTTGGCCGGCGTACAGCAGTCGTAGCGGCCTTGCACGATCACACCGGGAATGGCGCCGAGCTTGTGCGCGTCGCGCAGCAGTTGGCCTTCGTCCATGAAGCCGTGGTTCACGAAGTAGTGGTTCTCGATGCGCGCGAACGCGAGCGCGAAATGCGCGTTGCTGTGCGAGCGGTCGAACTGTGGGTCGGGCAGCAGCGTGATCGTGCGGCTTTCCCACTGGCTCCATGCGACGGCAGCGCGCAGCTTGGCGGGCTCGTCGCCGCCGGTGAGCAGGCGGTGGTAGGCGGCCACCAGATCGTGGCGCTCGGTCGGTGCGATCGGCGCGACGAAGTGCTCCCACTCGTCCGGGAACAGCCACGAGGCGCCTTCTTGATAAAACCACCGCAGCTCTTCGCGCCGCAGCGTGAAGATGCCGCGCAGGATGAGCGCGCTGACGCGCTCGGCGTGCGTTTGCGCATAGGCGAGTGCGAGCGTGCTGCCCCACGAGCCGCCGAACACGAGCCAGCGCTCGGCGCCGGCCGACACACGCAGCCGCTCGATGTCGGCCACGAGGTGCCAGGTGGTGTTCGCCTCCAACGAGGCATGCGGCGTCGAGCGGCCGCAGCCGCGTTGGTCGAACAGCGTGACGCAGTATTTAGCGGGGTCGAACAGCCGGCGTTGGTCAGGGCTGCAGCCGCTGCCCGGTCCGCCATGCAGGAACACGGCGGGCTTGCCCCGCGGGTTGCCGCAGCGCTCCCAGTAAATGCGGTGACCGTCACCGACATCGAGCATGCCGTGCTCGAACGGTTCGATCGGTGGGTAGAACTGGGCATGGATCATGGCGGGGGTCGAGGCTGTCGAAGTTGTCGATGCCGCCGAGCTTAAAGGCTCGGCAGGCGCGACGGTGCGTCGCGCCGATTTCCTACGCCGACGTGCGTGTTCCGCTGCTCTGGCGCGCGCACCGCGAAACCGATCATTCGCAAGTACATGACGCCGACCGCCGATCCCGCGCCGACCCCGGCCCACGCGCCGCGATTTCGATCGCAGCGCGCCCGCGTCGTGCTCGGCGCCGTGCTCGGCCCATTGCTGCTGCTCGCCGTGTACATCGCCGCATTCGACGCGACCTGGTTGCGCCCGCTGATCCAGCACCACATCCACGAGCGCTCGGGCCGCCGCGTCGATTTCGACGAACTGCACATCGGCCTGAACCGTGAACTGCAGCCGACTGTGAGCTTGCGCAACCTCGTCGTGCAGAACGCGCCGTGGGCCGCAAAGCGGCCGTTCGTGCGTGCGGCCACGTTGGGTTTCACGCTTTCGTGGGAGAGCCTGCGGGGTGGCCCTGTGACGTTGACAACGCTGACCATCGTCGACGCCGAACTCGACCTCGAACGCCAGGCCGACGGCCTGCGCAACTGGCGTTTGACGCGGCCCGACGACCGCGGCCCCGGGCGCGTGCGGGTGCGGTCGCTCGACGCGCGCAACACCAACATGCACGTTGTCGACCAGGCGATCGGCCTCGAACTCGACATGGTGGCGACGCCGCTCGCGTCATCGTTCTCGGTGCCTGCGGCAGGGCCGGCACGCCCCGAGTTGCCGCTGACCCGACACATCGCGCTTTACGGCACGCGCGATGGCGTGGCGTTCGACGGCCGTTTCGCGGTCAGCGAACTGCTGACGTTTTTCGACACCGGCCAGCCGTTCGCGCTGCGCGGTGAGTTGCGGGTCGGGCAGGCGCGCGCACACGTGGAAGGCGTGCTGACCGACCTGGCTCAACTCGCCCGCGCCGACCTCGATCTGCGCGTGGCCGGCCCGCGCCTGGCCGGCATCGGCAGGGTGTTCGGTGTGCGCGTGCCGGCGTTCGCCAACGCCGCCGAAGCGAGCGGCCACGTGACCAAAGAAGGCGAGCGCTGGGCGGTCAGACAACTGCGCGCGAAACTTGGCCGCAGCGACCTCGCTGGCGAGGCGCAGTTCGACCGCAAGCCGCCCGCCGAAGGTCGCGCGCTGCTGCGTGCGGCGTTGACGGGCACGCGAATCGATGTGGCCGACCTGCGCGCGCCGTCGTCATCGTCATCGCAATCCACCGAGACGAGCGCGCCGCATGCCACCGCGCCACCGGCGAGCAACGTCGACGCCGACATCGATTTGAAGATCGGCGCCGTCGAAGGCCTGCCGCTCGGCTCGCTCACGCAGGTGAGTGCGCATGGCGCGCTGCGTGGTGGCCGCTGGGTCGTCGACCCGGCCGCATTCGTGATCGCCGGTGGTGCCGCGTCGGGTACGTTGGTCGCCGAAACGGCAGCCACGCCGGCCACGTACGCGCTCGACCTGCGCCTGCGCGGCATGCAGATCGAGCAGCTCGTGCGCGCCGCGCCGAGCCTGCAACCGCTCGCCGGCAGGCTCGATGCGCGCATCGCGATGCAGTCACGCGGTGACTCGTTCGCGAGCTTGGCGGGTGCAGTCACGGGCACGCTGCACGCCGAGCTGCTGCACGCGACGATTTCCGAAACGCTCGACGCCAAACTCGGCCTTGACGGCGGGCGCCTGTTGCGCACGGTGTTCGGGGCCGGTAGCGAGCGCACACCCGTCACCTGCTCGGCGCTCGACGTGCGCTTCGATGCGGGCCGCGGTACCGCGCGTCGGCTCGCGTTCGAGACGCCGCAAGTCGCGCTCAGTGGCGCCGGATGGATCGATCTCGGCGGCGGCACGCTCCACCTGCTGCTGACACCGCGCCGCAAGCAAAGCGCGCTGCTCGCGCTCGACCGCACGCTGCAGGTCAGCGGCGCGCTCAAGGCGCCGAAGGTGGCGTTGATTTCGGCTGGCGCCGCACGCACCGGCGAACCGTGCGTCGCGGGCCGGGCGCAATAGCCGAGTGGGCCGCGTCGTCGGGGCCGACTGTGCTGTCGGCATTCACTGACACGGGGTTGCGGAGTCGTCCGAGCCCTCGCGCGGAGCGCGGCAGTGACTATGGTTGCCTACACAGGAGCAGACCCATGGCGACCCACACCCCACACAAGCCGCATCGCACCCACGCCGAAGAAGCCGAGATCGATCCCGAGCCCGGCCTGTTGCCCATCGAGCCCGACCAAGGCGTGGTGCCGCCGGCCATTCCGACCGATCCCGAGCACGACCGCCTTGTCGATCCGGAGGCCTGAGATGGACCAACCCACTGTCAGCGCCACGCCGATCGCGTACGACGCCGCGTACGAGGTGCGCGAAGACCACGAAGACGAGACCGCGCACCAACTAACCAAAACGCTGCTCGAAATTTCCGACACCACCTTCAAAGACAGCGGGCAGGGCCTGCGCAGCGTTCACGCAAAAAGCCACGCGCTGTTGCGCGGCGAGTTGCGCGTGCTCGAACTGCCACTGCCTTATGCGCAAGGCTTGTTTTCGACGCCAAAAACCTACCCCATCGCGATTCGGATCTCGACCTCGCCGGGCGATGTGCTCGACGACCGGGTCTCGACGCCGCGCGGTTTCGCGCTGAAGGTGATCGGCGCCGAAGGTGAGCGCCTGCCCGGCAGCGAGGGTGCGACCACGCAAGACTTCTTGCTCGTCAACGGCCCGGCCTTTCTGGCGCCGACCGCGCACAAGTTTCTCGGCAGCCTGAAGCTGCTCGCCTCGACGACCGACAAGATCCCGCGGCTCAAGCGCGCGTTCTCTGCCATCTTGCGCGGCACCGAAAAAGCGCTCGAAGCCGTCGGCGGCGAAAGCGGCACGATCAAAGGCATGGGCGGCCACCCCGAGACGAACCCGCTCGGCGAAACCTACTTCAGCCAGACGCCGTATTTGTTCGGGCTGCAGATGGCGAAGTGGCAGATCGCGCCGGTCTCGCCCGAACTGCAGGCGCTGAAAAACGCGCCTGTCGATCTCAACGACAAGCCCGATGGTTTGCGCGCCGCGTTGAACGCGCACTTCGCCACGCATGGCGGCGAATGGGAGTTGCGCGTGCAGCTCTGCACCGACAACGAGGCCATGCCGATCGAAGACGCGACCGTCGTCTGGTCCGAAGACGCGAGCCCGTTCGTGCCGGTCGCCCGCATCGTCGTGCCGCCGCAGCCGGCGTGGAACGACGCGCGCTCGGTGGAGATGGACGACGGCCTGTCGTTCTCGCCATGGCACGGCCTGGCCGCGCACCGCCCGCTCGGCTCGATCAACCGAGTGCGCCGCGCCGCCTATGAAGGCTCGGTCGGCGCGCGTTCGACGCGCGGCCGCTGCCCGGTGCACGAAGCCTGATCGGCTGCCGTTGAGGTTGCGCAGGCGCCGCTGTGCATCACCAGTGATGCCACGCGCCTGAGGCCAGGCCCACACTGGCCCGCGGCCTTCGCTCTCGAAGCCGCGTGCACCCGAGCGTCGCTGTCGGCATGCGGCAAGTTCGCGATCGCGCACATCGGCTGCACAGCGGTGCCTGGGCTCGATGCCAAGCCGGTGATCGACATCCTGCTGATCGCGCTCGCTGCCGTGTGCTGGCCGCCTTTCGTCGTGCCGCTGCGGGCGCTTGGCTACGTGCCTTGGGCCGACAACCCGCGGCGCGACCGCCTGTTTTTCGTTAAAGGCGTGCCGCTCTTCGGCACGAGCCGCACGCATCACCTGCACGTGCGCACGCCGACGATCGCGAGGCCTACACCGAAGGCAAGACGGGATTCATCGAGGCAATCCTGCAGCGCGCCAAAGCGCCGGCGGCAAACGCCACTCCGCGGTAGTCATGCGCCAGCGCCGCGCAAACGCTGCAAGAACGCGTCGATCTTCGACGTTGCGGCAAGCGGGTGCAATTCGCCATCGATCGCCCCCTGCACCAACCGCCCGAGCGTGGCCGGCTGCGGGGTGACCGTGCCGAAGAACAGCACGCGTGCGCCGTGCGCAATCAACAGCGTCGGGAAGTTCTCGACGTCCACATCGTCGAGCAGCGCTGCGTCGTCTTCGATGTCGATCCAGCTAAATTCGGCACGCGCGCCGAACGTGGCCGAGGCGCTGTCGAAGGTCGCGCGGTAGTCGCGACACACGCCGCACCAGTCGGCGCACAGGCACACCACGCGCAGGCGTTCGTCGGGCATCGGGTCGTCGCTGTCGTTCATGCCCGCAGTGTGCCGCGAGTGCGGCGCGGTCGTGGTCGTGGTGGTCCTGCGGGCCGCCAGAGGTCGAGCGTTCACTTCCCGAATATCCAGCGCCGTGAATATCGATTCGCAAATTTCTTGGTTCGGGTGCTTGAGCTTTGTGACTAACCTACGATACCCATGCGTGCCGCACTCGCCCTTCCTTCCGCCCGATCTGCCGCGCTGCCCAAACGTAAGCTGCGCCGCGTGCTGCCCGGTTTCGGCCTTTCGCTCGGCATCACGATCAGCTACTTGTCGTTGATTGTTTTGATCCCGCTGTCGGCGGTGTTCTTCAAGACTGCGACGATGGGGTGGGAGCGCTTTTGGGCCGTCGTCACTTCGCCGCGCGTGATCGCGTCGTACGAGCTCAGCTTCGGCGCTGCGCTGCTTGCCGCGGCCATCAACACGGTATTCGGGCTGCTGCTCGCGTGGTCGCTGGTGCGCTATTCGTTCCCCGGCAAGAAGCTCGTCGACGCGTTGGTCGATTTGCCGTTCGCGTTGCCCACTGCCGTGGCCGGCATCGCGCTGACGGCGCTCTACGCGAAGAACGGCTGGCTCGGCAAGGGGCTCGAGCCGCTCGGCATCCAGGTCGCGTTCAAGCCGCTCGGCGTGTTGGTCGCACTCGTCTTCATCGGCTTGCCGTTCGTCGTGCGCACGGTGCAACCGGTGCTGGAAGACATCGACACCGAACTCGAAGAGGCTGCCGCGAGCTTGGGTGCGCATCGCTGGCAGACGTTTCGGCATGTCGTGTTTCCGGTGCTGACGCCAGCGCTGTTGACCGGCTTCGCGCTCGCGTTCGCACGCGCAGTCGGCGAGTACGGCTCGGTGATCTTCATCGCCGGCAACCTGCCGATGGTCTCGGAGATCACCCCGCTGATGATCATCACCAAGCTCGAACAATTCGACTACGCCGGCGCCACCGCGATCGCGACAGTGATGCTGGTGTTTTCGTTCGCGCTGCTGCTGGCGATCAACGGCTTGCAGGCGTGGAGCGCGAAGGCTCGCGGCGTCGGCGCGGGGCGCGGGCGATGAGCGCACACGCAACACGCTTCGAGGCCAGCGGCGCCACACGTGAGGCGCCGTGGGTCAAGTGGACGATCCTGGCACTGGCCTTGAGTTTTTTCGCGCTCTTCTTGCTGCTGCCACTCGCGACCGTGTTCGCCGGCGCGCTGCGCAAAGGCGTCGAGGTGTACGTGGCCGCGCTGACCGAGCCCGATGCCGTCTCGGCGCTGCAACTCACGCTGCTCGCCGCGGCGATCGCCGTGCCGCTGAACCTGGTGTTCGGCGTCTGGGCGGCGTGGCTCGTCACCAAGTTCGACTTTCGGGGCAAGAGTTTTCTGGTCACGCTGATCGACCTGCCGTTCTCGGTCTCGCCAGTCGTTGCCGGGTTGATCTACGTGTTGATGTTCGGCGCGCAAGGCTGGTTCGGGCCATGGCTTCAAGAGCACGATTTGAAGATCGTGTTCGCGGTGCCGGGCATCGTGCTGGCGACCGTGTTCGTCACGTTCCCGTTCGTTGCGCGTGAGCTGATCCCGTTGATGGAGGCGCAAGGCCGAGAGGAAGAAGAAGCCGCGACCGTGCTCGGCGCGTCGGGCTGGCAAACCTTTTGGCACGTGACGCTGCCGAATGTGAAGTGGGGCCTGCTCTACGGCGTGATCCTGTGCAACGCGCGGGCGATGGGCGAGTTCGGCGCCGTCTCCGTCGTCTCGGGCCACATCCGCGGGCTCACCAACACGCTGCCGCTGCACGTCGAGATTCTCTACAACGAATACCAGTTCGCCGCGGCGTTCGCGGTCGCCTCGCTGCTCGCGTTGCTGGCGCTCGTTACGCTCGCGCTGAAGCAGTGGGTCGAGTGGCGGCAGGCGCGCAGTCAAACGCAGAGTCCAGCGGGAATCCCAGCATGAGCATCCAGGTCAGAAACATCCACAAATCGTTCGGCGCTTTCACCGCGCTCGGCGATGTGAGCCTCGATTTTCCGAGCGGCGAACTGGTCGCGTTGCTCGGCCCCTCGGGCTGCGGCAAGACGACCTTGCTGCGCATCATCGCGGGGCTGGAAACGGCCAACCGCGGCTCGGTGCTGCTCGACGGCGAAGACGCCTCGGACACCCACGTGCGCGAGCGCCAGGTCGGCTTCGTGTTCCAGCATTACGCGCTTTTTCGTCACATGACGGTGTTCGACAACGTCGCTTTCGGCCTGCGCGTGAAGCCACGCAAGCTGCGGCCGAGCGAGGCCGAGATCGCGCGCAAGGTGCACGCGCTGCTCGACCTGGTGCAGCTCGACTGGCTCGGCGCGAGCTTTCCGCCGCAGCTCTCGGGTGGGCAGCGCCAGCGCATTGCGCTCGCCCGCGCGCTCGCGGTCGAGCCGCGCGTGCTGCTGCTCGACGAACCCTTCGGCGCGCTCGACGCCAAGGTGCGCAAGGAACTGCGCCGCTGGCTGCGCCGGCTGCACGACGAGCTGCACATCACCAGCATCTTCGTCACGCACGACCAGGAAGAAGCGCTCGAAGTCGCCGACCGTGTGGTGTTGATGGACCACGGCAAGGTCGAGCAAGTCGGCTCGCCGACCGAGGTCTACGAGCGGCCGGCCACGCCGTTCGTCTACGGGTTTTTGGGTGCGTCGAATCGCTTCGCGGCGCCCGGCGCCAGCGAGCCCGGCTTCGCGCGGCCACACGAGGTTTCGATCACGACGCAGCCGATCGAGAACGGCATCGAGGCGTCGGTCAGCCGCGTGCTCAGCTTCGGCGCCGTCAGCCGCGTCGAGCTGACCGGCGGTGACGACGACGCGCACTACGAAGTCGAGCTCGCGCGTGAACGTGCCGATGCGCTCGCGCTGCAGCCGGAACAGCGCGTGTGGCTGGTGCCGCAACGGCTCAGTGTGTTCGACAACGCCGCGTTGCCAAAGGCGGCATAGTCTCGGCATGAACTTCCAGCAACTGCGCATCATCCGCGAGGCCGTGCAGCGCAACTTCAATCTGACCGAGGTCGCGAACGCGCTGTTCACCTCACAGTCGGGCGTCAGCAAGCACATCCTCGACCTCGAAGACGAGCTCGGCATCGAGCTGTTCGTGCGCAAGGGCAAGCGCTTGACCGGCCTGACCGACGCGGGCAACGAACTGGTGCCGATCGTCGAGCGCATGCTGATCGACGCGAAGAACATCAAGCGTCTGGCTGAGCAATTTGCGAACCGCGACGAAGGCAGCCTGACGATCGCGACCACGCACACGCAAGCGCGCTATGCGCTGCCGCAAGTGGTGCGGCGCTTCAAGCAGGCGTTTCCGAAAGTGCACCTGGTGCTGCACCAGGCGAGCCCGGCCGAGATCGTGGCGTTGCTGCAGTCGGGCGAGGCCGACCTTGGCATCGCGACAGAAGCGCTTGACGGGGGCAGTGCGCCGATGGGCAACTTCGCGAGCTTTCCGTTCTACGACTGGCACCACCTCGTCGTCGTGCCCAATGGTCATGCGTTGTCGAAGCTGACGAAGCTCACGCTGCAGGCGCTCGCCGAGCACCCGTTGATCACCTACCACGCCGGCTACACCGGCCGGCCGCGCATCGACGCGAGCTTCAAAGAGGCTGGGCTGGTGCCCGATGTGGTGATGTCGGCGCTCGATGCCGATGTGGTGAAGACCTATGTCGAGGTCGGCCTGGGCGTCGGCATCATCGCGTCGATGGCGTTCGACGCGGCGCGTGACGCCGGGCTGACGAGCATCGACGCTTCGCACCTGTTTCCCCCCAACACCACGCGCATCGCGGTGCGCCGCGGCCACTACCTGCGCGGCTACGCGTATCGGTTCATAGAGGAATGCTCGCCGGCGCTGACGCAGGCGGTCGTGAAGGGTGCGCTCGACGCCGATTGACCGTCATCAAGGCGCTTTCGGATTCACCCCCGCGCCCTCGCGTGCCATCACGGCGCGGTTCGCCTCGATCTGCCTCAGCAGCGCTTGAAAACTCCGCGATTCGCGCAGCAGGCGCCCGCCGACGGCGCGCAATCTGTCGACGGCCTCGGCAGGCAACGTGAAGCTGGTCGGCAGGTCCATGAAGTAGCGGCGCTCGGTCGGGTCGGTCAACGCATCGAAGCTCACGTCGATCGCGTCGAAGCTGAGTGCCGGCACGGCCGCCTCGGCTTGCGCCTTGGTCATGCCGGCAAGGCGCTTCTCGGCGACTTCGAGCCGGCGCTGGTTGGCCCATCGCTGCGCGATGTCTTTGAGCAGCTCGACCGAGTCGGACGAGAAGTGGTCGATCGGCAGGCTCGACGACTGCAGCAATTGCGTGACGAACCCCGGCGGCGTGCTGCTGCGGTCCCAGTCGGTGCTCGGGTCGGAGCGCGAGTTGACGACGATCACCACGATGTGGCGCAGCGCCGCAAAACCCAGGTCGTTGCGAAAGTTCTCGCTCGCTTCGAGCTCCTCGAAGGCCTCGAGCGCGCCGCGCAGCCCGAGGTTGTCGGAGACGCCACCATCGACGACGTGGATGAACGGTCGGCGGGTGCTGTCTTCGAGCCCCTCGATCTCGCGATACCGCAGCAGCGCACGCCCGGCCGGGCGCGAGGGCGAGTCGGGCTTGACCACGTCTTGCACCCAGCTCGGCATCTTGGCGCCGCAGCGGCCGCCGTAGTTGCGGTACGTCACCGGTGACAACACCACCGGCACGGCAGACGAGGTGGCCGCGGCGCGCGCGAGCCGCACCGGGGAGAGGTCGGAGCACAGCAGGTCGAACTGCTCCTGCGAGAACTCGAAGCGCGCGCCGGTCGACAGATCGGTGCCGGTCACCAGCGCCGCCGGCGCGCGCTTGTTCTTGAGCAGGTCGCCGAAAGTCGCGCCGCCGAACAAAATCTCGTCGTAGTAGTCGGCGGCCAGCTCCGAGCGCCCGTAACTGAAGCTCGCCAGCGCGCCCCAGTTGCGCGGGCTGAGCGCGCGCGCGATCAGCTCGCCCTGTACGTCGCGCTTCAAGAAGCGCGGCTCGAACTCGGTGAACAAGCGCTCGCCGTACAGCGCGTAGGCCAGCGCCGTGAAGCTGCCGCCCGACACGCCGGTGACCACATCGACCTCGTCGAGAAAGCTGCGGTCGGGTTCGGGCTGGCCGCCGAAAGAGAGGGTGGTGCGCCGCAATTCTTCGAGCACGCCGTACGACAACGCCGCCGCACGCGTGCCGCCGCCCGAGAACGCCAGCAACACCATCGCCTCGGGGTGGTTGCGGCGCTGTTCACGCTTGATCAGCCGGGTCATCCGGTAACCGGAGGTGAGGTCGACCTGCGTGATCGGCGGGTTGACCGGTGTGAGTGCTGTGCAACCCGCCAAGGTGAGCGCGAGCGAGGCCGCAAAGAAGATCGCGGCGCGCAGGCGCCATGTTGAATTCGTTGCGGTCATGCGCCTGCCGATCTCGTGGTGCCAGCATGCAGTATGCCGGCACGACCACCACGTCAGCGGGCCGCCGCCCGCGTGGCGTTCAACGTGCGGCGCTGCGCCGGCGCGCCACGAAGCCGAGCACGCCGAGGCCGGCCAGCATCAGGGCACAGGTCTCCGGTTTCAGGACGGCCGCGGTCAATGTGACGGCGGTCAGGTTGTCGATGGAGGTGTTGCCGCCGATGGCTTGGCCGGTGAACAGCAGGCGGCTGAACTGCTGTCCCAGGCCGGAAAGGCGCCGTCGAAATTTTTGGTGAGCACGTCGGCGCGAGCTGGCCTTGAGATACAAGAAGTGGTTCGCGCAGCCGGCAACTCAAAAAAAGTGGTCGGAAGGCGGCGGCTTCACCTGCCACCAGGCGATCTTGATTGCGCCGGGCTTCGAGACGAGCACGCCTTACGCCAAGGTGTTTCTCGATTCGATGAAAGTCGTCAAAGACTTCTGGGCCGAGCCGCTGTACGCCAGGCTTTTGTCTGCGATGCAGAACCGGGTGCACGACTACGTGGTCGTTGGCACCGGCTGCGCGCAACAGACGCTCGACCAACTCGCAAGAGACAGGGAAGAGGTCTTCAAAAGCAACGTGAGGATCAAATGACCGCCGCTGTTGTTGCAACGGTTTCGCGATGATCAACCGCCGCACTGCGCTCGCTGCCGGCACGCTGGCGCTGATGCCCGCCGCGCGCGGGGCCACACGCGTGCAGGCCGCCAGCACGCCGGCTTCGCGCCCGCCGATTAAGCTGGGCCAGTCGGCGCCGATCACCGGGCCGCTCGCCGGGGTCGGGGTCGCCTTCATGAGCGCGGCCCAGGCCGTGTTCGCCGAGGTCAACTCGGCGAACGGCATCGGCGGGCGGCATCGGCGGCCACGACATCAAGTT
>ENA-OBIO01000068-OBIO01000068.1-metagenomes-genome-assembly--contig:-NODE-68-length-65310-cov-6.27164_pt1 | contig 65310 bp, 65 predicted proteins | sample MGYA00153383_OBIO01 | MGnify analysis MGYA00153383 | reverse complement strand
GCACCGCCGTCAACGTCAAGCTGCTGGCTGCCGAGCACCGGGTGGCCTGGCTCTACGGATTCGTCGGCGCCGGCGCGCATCGCGCGGGCGCTTGCGGCGCTGCCGAAGAAGGTCTTCCTTACGTGGCGTCGGTCAGCGGATCGCAAGAGCTGCGCTCCGCTACGCTGCCGTAGGTCTACAACCTCCGAGCCGGCCACGTGGACGAGATCGACTACGTCGCCCGGCATGTTCAAAACGTGGGCATCCAACGCCTGTCGTTGGTCTTCGAATACAACTCGCAGGGCTGGGAGTTGCGTGATCAGCTGATCGACTCGCTGGAGGCCATAGGCAAGCGGGTGGCGTCGATCTCCAGCATCGACCACGAGGGCAGCAAGTACAGCCTGCCGGGCGCGGTGCTTTCGGTGATGGCGGGCAAGCGGCAAGCCATCGTGTTCGGCTCCGACTACGTTGCCAGCGGCAAATTCATCGAAGCGGTTCGCAAGGCCGGCTTCTCGGGCCTTTTCTACACGCGCTCGACGGTGGGCGCCGGGCCGTTGATGGCGCAGCTGGGCTCGCTCGCAACCGGCATGTCGGTGACCCAGGTGGTGCCTTTCCCGTGGACCCGATCGACGCCCGTGGGGCGCGCGTTCGCGGCGTTTTGCGCGCAGGCTGCGGTCGCGCCGACCTTCGCGAGCATGGAGGCTTGGCTCATGGCCAATGCCTTGGTCGAAGCGTTGCGACGGACCCGTGATTTTTCGCCGGCGGGCATTGCCCAGGCTGTCGACACCTTGCCAGCGCGCGACCTGGGCGGCTTCGTGTCGGCTTTCTGCACCGACTCGAAAGTGCGCCGAAAGCCAGCCAGCGTCGACCTGACGGTTTTTGCGAGCACCGGAAAATTCGTCAGGTGACGCGCCGCAGAGCCTTTCAAGACAGCAATTGCTTCCTCGCCCGGTGCATTCGCACGAACAGGTTTTCTTCGCTGATGCCGAGCGCACGGCAAACGTCCGCGGTACTTCGGTCTTCGAGCACGCGCAGGCGCATCACGTCGCGCAGGCCGGGCGGCAGCGCTTCGATGCGCTGCAACGCGAGCATCAGCAGCTGCTGCTGTTCGGCGACCTGGTCCGGGCGCGGCTGCGGGCATTCGATCTCGAACAGGCGGCCACCGCCGTCGCTTTCGTCGTCGTGGCCGAATGCGTCTTCGAGTGAATCGGTGCCGGCGTTGCGCCGCACCGCGTCGACGATCTTGTGCTTGAGCACTGCCGTCAGCCACGAGCGCAGCGCGGCACGGCCGGCGAACACGGCGCGGCCCGAGAGTACGGCCTCGAACACGTCGTGCACCGCGTCCTCGGCCAGCAGCGGATCGCGCAGCTTGCGTTGCGCGAAGCGCACCAGGTAGCCGCGGTGCGAGACCATCTCGGTCCACGAGACGGTGGGCACGAAGGTGGCGGTGGGGAGGCTGGTAATCGCGGTGGCAGTGGCGGCGTTGTTCATGCTGAGGTGGCCGATGGGTGGCCGATGGGTTGTCGATGCCTGAACTCTGGGCGCTTCACCTCGCGCGCACCTCACGCCACCTCACAGGAAGATCACAATCGCGTCGCCATTCCGCAAGGTTTCCCGTAAGAGAAACCGTGACCGCGCCGACCGACTGACCATGCCCGCCCACATCCTCGTCGCCGAAGACCAGAACGACATCCGCGACCTGCTGGTGATGAACCTGCGCACTGCAGGCTACGAAGTCTCGGCGGTCGGCGATGGCGAACAAGCGCTGGCGCGTCAACTCGAATCGCCTGCGGACCTGCTGGTGCTCGACTTGATGATGCCGCGCCTCGACGGCCTCGAAGTCTGCAAGGCGCTGCGCGCCAAGGGCAGCGCGGCGCCGATCCTGATGCTCACCGCGAAGTCGACCGAGCTCGACCGTGTGCTCGGCCTGGAACTCGGTGCCGACGACTACCTCACCAAGCCGTTCTCGCTCGCCGAATTGCTGGCCCGCGTGAAGGCGCTGCTGCGGCGTGCCGACCTGCTCGCCGCGGCGCAGGCGAACAACGCTTCGGGCCAGCACAAGGCCGCGAGCGCGGTCCGCAACGGCGAGCTCGAAATTCTGCCGGCCAAGCGGCAGGTGCGGTACCGCGGCTCGGGCGTCGATTTCACGGCGCTCGAGTTCGACCTGCTGCTGTATTTCGCCTCGCACCCGGGCCACGTGTTCTCGCGCTCGCAACTGCTCAACGCCGTGTGGGGCTACACGCACGACGGCTATGAGCACACGGTGACGACGCACATCAACCGCTTGCGCGCCAAGCTCGAGGCCGATCCGATGCGACCCGAGCTGATCCTGACGGTGCGCGGAGCGGGCTACAAGATGCGCGATGTGCCCTGAATGCCAACGGCATTCGGACTCACGATGACGGTCCGTCTCAAACTCGCGTTAAGTATTTTCGCGACTGGCCTCGTCACCGCCTTGCTGGTGATTGCCGCCGTCATCTACGCCTTCCAGCGCTTCGAGCACGAGACCACCTACCGGCGTGGCACCGCGTTCCTCGGGCGTGTTGTCGCCAACAACGATTACCTGTTCGAGACGTACGAGGCCGAACCCGACAAGTTTCGCGGCTGGCTGCGCAACATGGTGCTGTTCGAGCCCGACACGCAGCTCTATCTGCTCGGCCTCGACGGTGCCGTGCTGTCGGCCAGCGGCAGTGCGAGAAACGCGCCCGACTTTCGCGTCGCGCTGGCGCCGGTGCTCGAAGCCATCGGCCGGCCCGACGCCGCCTACGTGATGGGCGATGACCCGGAGCGCATGGACGCCGATGCGATCGTCGCCGTGCAGCCGGTGCGCCACGCGACCATGCAGGCGAGCGACGCGGTCGTCGGCTACCTCTACGTCGTGCTCCACACCAGCGAGGCGCCGTCGATCGAACCGAAAGACGGCCGCTGGGCCGCGCTGCGCATGAGCTTCGGGCGACCGGCGCTCGGGCTGATCGCGGCCATCGTCGCGGTCACCACGCTCGGTGCGGTGCTGATCATCGTCTCGGTGACGCGGCCGCTGCGGCGCCTGACCGATGCGGTGGCGAGCATCTCGCAGCGCGGGCTCGACGCGGGCCTCGCCGACGCGCCGCACACCGCGCTGCCACCGGTCACGCGCGACGAATTCGGCCAGCTCACCCGCGCATTCGAGATGATGCTGGCCACGCTGCGCAAGCAATGGAGCGAGTTGCGGCGCCTCGATCACTTTCGGCGCGAAGGCGTCAGCAACCTCTCGCACGACCTGCGCTCGCCACTGACCGCGACCGTGGCCTGCCTGGAAACGCTCGACACGCGTTGGGCCACCGATGCCGCTGCGGCCAGTGTCGAAGACCGCCGGCTGGTCGAGATCGCGTTGCGCAACACGCGCAACGCGGCGCGACTGGTGCAGTCGCTCGGTGACCTGGCCAAGCTCGACGAGCCCGAGTTCGTGCTGCACGCCGAAGTGGTCGATCTCGGCGAATTGCTCGGTGACATCGCGATCCGCTTCGCCGAGCGCGCCGCGAAGCAGGGCATCGAGCTGGTGGCCGAGCACGCCACCGACGAAATGCGGGCGCCGCCGTTCGCGGCGGTCGACATCGAACTCTTCGAGCGCGCCGTCGCCAACCTGGTCGACAACGCGCTGAAATTTTGCCCGCGCGGTGCGCGCATCGTGCTTGCCGCGCAGGTGCGAGGCAGCCGCGTCGACGTGAGCGTGGCCGACACCGGCCCGGGCATCGCGCCGACCGATTTGCCGCACCTGTTCGACCGCTTCTACCAAAGCCGTCAGAGCGTCGCGCCCGCCACCGGCGAGGGTGGCAAGGGGCTCGGGCTGGCGATCGTCAAGCGCATCGCCGAACTCCACAACGGTGCGGTCTCGGTCGCGAGTGCACCGGGCGAAGGCACGAAAGTCACGCTGTCGCTGCCTGCCGCAGCGCGCTGATCTGCCCGCAAAGCCAATGCCGAAAACACCTAGTGCAGCGGTAACCGGAGCCGCCTAAAGTCGCGCTTCTCGCAGCGGGCACCGGAGTGGTGCCGTGCAGGACGAGGCCGAGGAGACACGACAACAACGCACCCAGGCATTCGCTGGCGGTCGCGTGCAAAACGCAGGCTGTAGTCGGGCCGAAGCAAAATGCCGAAGGGCGCCGAGTGATCTCGGCGCCCTTCGCCATTTCGGCCCGCGCTTTTTGCGCTGCTTTCTTTTTGCGTCATTTTCCTGCGGCCCTTGTCCATGATCGATATCGCCATCGTCACGCTGGCTTCGTTGTTTGCCGGCTGTGTCGACGCGATCGTCGGCGGCGGCGGGTTGATCCTCGTGCCCGCGCTGTTCGGCGTGTTCCCCGGCGCGCCGCCCGCCACGCTGCTGGGCACCAACAAGGCCACCGGCATCTGGGGCACCGGCTGGGCCGCGGTGCAGTTCACGCGCCGCGTGCGGTTGCCCATGAGGGCGTTGTTACCGGCCGCCGCGGTGGCGCTGCTCGGCAGCTTCGCCGGCGCATGGACGCTCACACTCGTCAGCGCCGAGGGCCTGCGCAAGGCGCTGCCGATCATCCTCGTCGCCGTGCTCGTCTACACCGTCATGCACAAAGACCTGGGGCTCGCGCACGCGCCCAGCCGCAGCGGCCGCACGCAGGCAACCATCGCCTGCGCGATTGGCGGCGTGGTCGGTTTTTACGACGGCTTCTTCGGCCCCGGCGCCGGCAGCTTCTACGTATTTGCGTTCGTGCGCCTGCTCGGTTTCGACTTTCTCAACGCGAGCGCCAGCGCCAAGGTGCTGAACGTCGCGACGAACTTCGCGGCGCTGGTGCTGCTCGCGCTCAAAGGCCATGTGTGGTGGCATGTGGCCGCGGTGATGGCAGTGGCCAACGTGGTCGGCAGCCTGCTCGGCACGCGGCTCGCGCTCAAGCACGGCGCGGGCTTCGTGCGCATCGCGTTCATCGCCGTCGTCAGCGCGTTGATCCTCAAGACGGGGTGGGATGCGTTCTTGCGCTGACCCTCGCGCGCCATTCCAGCGCACCGGATTGGCCGGCCATCGCCGCGCTTATTCGCGCCTTGCCCGCGGTGCGCCACGCCTAGCATCGAGGCATCCGCGCGATCCACGACCGAACTGAGCCGCCCCATGTCCGTCGACCTGCAACTGCGTTCGCTGAACGTTGACATCCCGGCCCAGCCCGAGGTGCTGGTGAACCTGTCGAGCCTGCTGCTCGACGACAGCCTCGATCTGGCGGCCGTGAGCGCGTTGATCTCGACCGACATGGCGCTCGCCTCCGCCGTGCTGAAGGCGGTCAACTCGTCGCTCTACGGGCTGCGTGGCCGGGTGCAATCGGTGCAGCAGGCGATCACCCACATCGGCACGCGCGAGGTCGCATCCGTCACGTTCGCGATGGGGCTGAAGGCGGTGTTTCCGCCCGCGCCCGAGCTCGATCCGCTGTGGGAACGGGCCAGCGTGCGCGGGTTGCTGATGGGGCGCATCGGCGCGGCGCTCGGCGTCGACCCGTGGGCCGCGCATTCGGCCGGCCTGTTCGAGGAATGCGGCAAGGCGGTGTTGTTCCGCCACGCGAGCGACCGCTACCGCCTGCTGCTTGCCGCAGCTGCCGACGACGAAGAATTGCTGATGCTCGAAAACGACGCGTTCGGCGTCAGCCACGACGCTCTCGGCGCGGCGCTGTGCGAGAGCTGGGGCTTGGCACCCGCGGCGGTCGCGAGTGTGCGCTTTCACGTCATCGTCAACGCCACGCGCGAGCTGCCGATGCAGTTGCCGCGGCGTGCGATCTGCGCGCTCTCGGCGCTGGCCCACGCCCTGATGACCGACCCGGAATCGCTCGACGACGTGGCCCACGGCGTGGCCCCGCAAGCCGGTCTCGACCCGACGCTGGTGCTGCGTGGCACGCGCAAGGTGCAAGCCGCGATCGAGGCGGCCGTGGCACGGGAAGCGGCGGGCGGTTGACGCTCGTTCAATCGACCGCCGCACCCCGTTCGCCCTGAGCCCTTCGACAGAGCTCAGGACAGGCTTGTCGAAGGGCTCAGCCCGAACGGCACGATTCGGCCCTACAGTTCTGGCTCGCGCGAATGCCCGCGCCAGGAACCTCGCCGATGCAAACCCGCCGAAACTTGATGAGCCGCAGCGTGGCCGTGGCTGCGCTGCTGGCCGGTGCCGGCCTGCTGCCGGCGCACGCGCAAAGCGCCTACAACCGGGCCGCGTTCGATGGCAAATCGGTCGACGAGGTGATCAAGGGCCTCGGCATCGCCAAGCCTGTCGAGAGCGCCGACATCGCCTTCACCGCGCCTGACATCGCCGAGAACGGCGCGGTCGTGCCGATCGGTGCGAGCAGCGTGCTGCCTGGCGTCAAGCGCATCGCGTTTTTGGTCGAGAAAAACCCGACCACGCTGGTTGGCGTGTTCGACTTCACCGACATGGTCGAGACCAGTGTGAAGACGCGCATCAAGATGGGCCAGACCTCCAACGTGCTGGCCGTGGCGATCATGGGCGACGGCCGGGTGCTGTACGCGCAGAAGGAAGTCAAGGTCACGCTCGGCGGGTGTGGCGGCTGAAACGAAGGGGAACCAACATGTCCGACCCGATGCGCATTCGTGCGCAAGTTCAAGGCAGCGGCGCCATCGTGCGCGTGCTGATGGGCCACGAGATGGAAACCGGCCAGCGCAAGGACGCAGCCGGCGTGACGATCCCGGCCTGGCACATCACCGAGGTCAGCGCCGCGCTCAACGGCAACACCGTGCTGACCGCGCAATGGGGCACAGGGGTCGCGAAGAACCCGTTCACCGAATTCGTCGTGAAGGGCGCGAAGGCCGGCGACAAGATCAGCATCGCCTGGGTCGACAACCGCGGCGACAAGCGCAGCGACGAGGTGGTCATCGCATGATGTCTCGCGGCGTCATCGCGCTCGCCGCGACGGCGCTGCTGGCGCTCGCAGCGCACGGTCAGGTGCAGGCCCAAACCAGCACCGCGGACGGCATCGCGCAGTACCGCGCACTGCTTGCCGACGGCAACCCGGCCGACCTCTGGGAAGCCAAAGGCGAGGCCCTGTGGAAGCAAAAGCGCGGGCCGAAGAACGCCTCGCTCGAAGGCTGCGACTTCGGCAAGGGCCCGGGCGTGGTCAAAGGTGCGTTCGTCGAACTGCCGCGCTGGTTCGCTGACACCCTACGCGTGCAAGACCTCGAGTCGCGCTTGCTCAGCTGCATGCAAATGGAGCAGGGTTTGAACGCCGCCGAGATCGCCGCCACGCCGTTCGGCAAAGGCGAACAACTCGCGATCGAATCGCTGGTGAGCTACATCGCGGCCGAGTCGCGCGGCATGAAGTTCGAGCTGCCGCAGGCCCACCTCGAAGAACGCAAGATGCTCGAGGCCGGCAAGAAGATTTTCTTCTTCCGCGGCGGCCCGTACGACTTCGCGTGCGCCTCGTGCCACGGCGAAGCCGGCAAGCGCATTCGACTGCAAGACCTGCCGAACCTGACCGCGCGCCCCGGCGACGGCGACGGCATCGCGGCCTGGCCGGCGTACCGCGTGTCGAGCGGCGAGCTGTGGAGCCTGCAGCGCCGCCTCAACGACTGCTACCGCCAGCAGCGGTTCCCATACCCCGGCTACGCGTCCGACGCGACCATCGCGCTCGGCGTGTACATGGGCGTGCAGGCCAAGGGCGCGACATCGGTCGCGCCGGCGCTCAAGCGTTGAGCGAGCCGATGAACATGAAGCATTTCGCCCTCACCTTCGCGGTCGCGATCCTCGCCGCCTGCAGCAGCGCACCGACGCCGCAAGACACCGACCGCCTGGTGCAATCGATCCTCAAATCGTCGTTTCGCGAACAGGGCATCGCCAAGCTCGACCGGCTCACGCAAGACGTGCTGCAAACAGCCTGCTCGTCCGACACGCCGCCGACCGACGCCGTCGCGAAACAACTCGAAGCCGCGCAACTCGCGACCGTGCAATGGCCGACCGACGGCGCCTGGCTCGGTGACTGGCGCGAAGGCGAGAAGCTCGCGCAAAACGGCCGCGGCGGCACTTGGAGCGACCCGCCCGGTGCGCCTGCCGGCGGCAATTGCTACAACTGCCACCAGATCACCAAAGCCGAAATTTCGTACGGCACGCTCGGGCCGAGCCTGTACCAGTACGGCAGGCTGCGCGGGGTCATCAATCCAACCAGCCCAACGAACCCAGCCGATCCGACCTCGCAAGCGATCGTCGAATACACCTGGGGCAAGCTCTGGAACGCGAAGGCCTACAACGCCTGCTCCGGCATGCCGCGCTTCGGCCACTCGGGCGTGCTCACGCCGGCTCAGATCAAGGATTTGATGGCGCTTCTGCTCGATCCGAAATCACCGGTGAACGCGCAATAGGCATGGGCGCCGACAACCCCTACCGCCCGCCGGAAGCCGAACTGCGTGACGCGCCCGCCGCGTCTGCAGGCCCGCCACCCCCCGCGGTGCGGGTGGCCTGCGTGCTGGTGCTCGCGTCGCTCGCGTTCGGCGTGCTGACGCTCTCGCCGAGCGTGCGCGCCCCCGAGGCTGAGCAGCCGGGCATGTTCGCCTTCGTGATCGGCGCCTACCTGGTGTTCGGCGGCCTCACGCTCTGGTTCACGCGGCGCACCTGGCAGGGCCGCAACTGGGGGCGGTGGGCGCTGCTCGCCTACCTCGCCGCCGGTTGGGTGCTCAACAGCTTCACGCTGGCCGACGACATGGCCAACGCGCCGATGGCGGCGCTGGTCAACATGGGCTGCGTGGCGCTCGAAGCGGTCGCCTGCGCGCTGCTGTTCTTCGGCCCCGGCGCGCGCTGGTTCGCGGCGGTACGCGGCGTGTCGCGCGCATAGATCCGGGTCACGTCGAACAGGCCGTTATGCGGCCGAGACGTGCACCGGCGCCGCGCCGTTGCGGCGCCAATGTGGCGCGATGAACTTGCCGCGCCGCTGCGCGAGCACCAGCAGCGCGGCGCCCGCCGCGGTGCACACGACGAACGCGATCACCGAGGCTTCGATGCCGAAAGCACCGCCGCTCAACCAGGCCGGGCCGCTCGTCTCGCTGACGAAAAACCCGGTCAGCGCAACACCCGACACCGGCACGCCGAAGACGCCGCTCTGCGTGAAGTTCCAGGCCGCGTGGATGCCGATCGCGAGCCAGAGCCGGCGCGTCAGCACATAGGCCGCGCCGAGCAGGATGCCGGCCTCGAACGCGATCGCCGCCGCGGCCAGCAGCGTCGCACCGGGGTTCGCGAGGTGCAGCAGCCCGAACACCGCGGCCGAGATCGCCAGCGCGATCCAGGTGCCGAGCGATTCTTCGAGCAGCCGAAACAGCACGCCGCGCATCAAGATTTCTTCGATCGTGCCCGCGCCGAGCGCCAGGCACAGCGGCACGATCACGGCCGACAGCTCGCGCGTGCCGGTGATGCGGTAGTGGCCGAACAACGCGAGCACGCCGACGCTGGCACCGAACAGTGCGGCGCCGATCAGCACGCCGGTCGCCAGCTCTTTGATCCCGCCGGTGCGCCCGAACTCGCTGGCGCTGCGGCGCTCGACCCAGCGCGTGTAGAGCGCGTACGCGGCCCAGCCGAGCACGCACGCGATGAACATCGACAGCAGTGCCACAGGCAGTTTGCCCCAGCGCCTCGCGAGCATCCACACAGCACCTTGCGCCACAAACACCGGCACCACGAACAGCAGCGCAATCGGGAGCCGGATGAGCGAGGATTTCATGCGGCGATCATCGCACCCGAGGTCAACCTCTCTAGGCGGGGAAAGGTCGATGCCCTAACGTCCCCGGCACGCGCCGCTGGCATGTTGCCCGCGCGATCGAGGAGCCACGATGTCGACGACCCAGCACCCCGTTTCCGCCGATGCGCTCGCGTTGCAGCGCCTCTACCACTGGGAGCGCACGGCGCCCGGCCGCACGGTGCTGATCCAACCGCTCGGCGGCGGTGCGGTGCGCGAATACACCTGGGCGCAGCTGATGGCCGAGACCCGCGGCATGGCCGCGCACCTGCAGTCGCTCGGGCTCGCACCGGGCAGCCGCATCGCGATCCTGTCGAAGAACTGCGCGCATTGGCTGATGGCCGACTTCGCGGTCTGGATGGCCGGCTTCGTCTCGGTGCCGCTCTACCCGACGCTGGCCGCCGGCACGATCCGCCAGATCCTCGAGCACAGCGAAGCCAAGCTGCTGTTCATCGGCAAGCTCGACGGCTGGGAGGCGATGAAGCCCGGCATTCCGGCCGGCCTGCCGTGCATTGCCACACCGCTCGCGCCGCACACCGAGCACCCGCAGTGGGAGGCGATCGTGGCCGCCACGCCGCCGTTGCAAGGTGAGCCCGTGCGCGACGGCGCCGAGCTCGCGACCATCATGTACACCTCGGGCACGACCGGCATGCCCAAAGGCGTGATGCACAGCTTCGACACCTTCGCGTGGTCGCTCGCGACCGCGCTCAAACGCGTGTCGCTCAATGGCGACACACGCATGCTTTCGTACCTGCCGCTGGCGCACGTGGCCGAGCGAACGCTGGTCGAGCACGGGCTGCTCGCGACCTCGATGCGCGTCTACTTCGCCGAGAGCCTCGAGACCTTCGCCGCCGACCTGCAACGCGCGCAACCCACCTGCTTTTTCTCGGTGCCGCGGCTGTGGGTCAAGTTCCAGCAGGGCGTGCACGCCAAGATGCCGGCCGAGAAGCTGGCGCGCTTGCTGAAGCTGCCGATCATCAGGGGCATCGTCGCGAAGAAGATCCGCACCGCGCTCGGCCTGAACCAGTGCACGATCGCTGCAGGCGGCGCCGCGCCGATGCCGCCCGAGCTGCTGCGCTGGTACGAGCGCCTGGGCCTGCCGATCATCGAGGTCTACGGCATGACGGAAAACTGCGGCGTCTCGCACGCCACGCTGCCCGGCGTGCAGCGCCCCGGCACGGTCGGCCAGGCTTACGACGGCGTGCAAAGCCGGCTCGACCCGCAGACCGGCGAGATCCAGATGAAGAGCCCGGGCTTGATGCTCGGCTACTACAAAGAGCCCGTGTTGACCGCCGAGGCGCTGACCGCCGATGGCTGGCTGCGCACCGGTGACAAAGGCCAGCCCGACGCCGAAGGCAACCTGCGCATCACCGGCCGCGTCAAAGACCTGTTCAAGACCAGCAAGGGCAAGTACGTGGCGCCCGCGCCGATCGAAGACAAGCTGGTGATGAACGGCGCGGTCGAGGCCTGCATCGTCACCGGCGCCAACCTCGGCCAGCCGCTGGGCATCGTGATGCTTAACGCCGAGGCCGCGAAGCGCGCCGAAGAGCCGGCGCAGCGTCAGGCGATGGAGGTCTCGCTCTCGGCCCACCTCGATGCCGTCAACGCCCGGCTCGATCCGCACGAGCAACTCGACTGCCTCGTGGTGGTGAGCGAACCGTGGACGGTCGACAACGGCTTCATCACGCCCACCTTCAAGGTGCGCCGCAACCGCATCGAAGAGGTGTACGGCGCGCAGTTCGAGCGCTGGACCGGCAAGCACCAGCGGGTGGTGTGGCATCAGGGCTAGGCCGGAGCGGCCGAGCCCTGCGCTACGGTGGCGTCACACCCTTGACGGCGTTGGCGCGCGCTGCACAGGTGATGCGCCCCTGGGCGTCGGCCGACAAGCGCACCCGCAGGCGACTTTGGAGCAAGACCACGTCGTCGGCGGCCATCGTCGAGATTCGCGCGCCGATGCCCGGGCCGCCCTGGGCGATGCGCCAAAAGGTGTCGAAGTCCGCAAACGAGCGCTGCACGGTGATCTGGTGGGTCTCGATCTGCGCCAGGCCCGCGCCTTCCCAGAGTGCGTGCAGCGCGTCGAGGTCGGCGCAGGCTACGCTGGGCGGCCACAGCGGTTTCGCGCCGAGTGCCGCCATTTCCTCGTGCACCGCAACGAAAGGGAACCCGCCACCGAGGATGTCCCACGCATAGGCCGAGACGCTGCCGCCGGGTGCGACGACACGCGCCATCTCGGCCACGCCCCGGGCCGGATCGGGCACGAAGAAGATCACGAGCGCCATCACTGCGGCGTCGAATGCACGGTCGGCATACGGCAGCGCCATCGCGTCGCCGAGCGTGAACTGCGCTGCGCCGATCGCGGCACGCGTGCGCGCGAACGTGAGCTGGCCCGGCGACGGATCGATGCCGTGCACCGAGACCGCGTCGCAGCGCCCCACCAGCATCTCGGTGAACGCGCCGTTGCCGCAGCCCACGTCGACCCAGCGCAACCGCGCTGGCGGCGCGAGCCATTGCAGGAAGGTGGCGCCGACGAGCTGGCTCCATCGGCCCATGAACTCTTCGTACACGGCGCCGTCGTCGAAGCGAATCTGCGGCTCAGTCATCGGGTTTCTCCGTGCGGATGGGTCGACGGCGAAGGGTACGCCGCTTCACCCCGACGTTCAGGCGCAGCGTCAGCGTAAAGTCGCGCCAGCCCCGAATCATTCATGACGACGCCCCCTCACCCACGCCGCTCCCGCCCCGCGATCAGCTGCGTGGTGCCGGCCTTCAACGAAGCCGCCAACCTCGGCCCGTTGCTCACCGGCCTGACCGCACAGCTCGCCGAGCTGACCGACCACTGGGAAGTCATCGTCATCGACGACGGCAGCCGTGACGCCACGCCCGCCGCGATGGCGCCGTGGGTCGCTGCGCCGGCGCTACCCGGCGTGCGCTACGTGCGCCTCTCGCGCAACTTCGGCAAAGAGGCCGCGCTCACGGCCGGCATCGACCGCGCCGTCGGCGAGGTGGTGCTGTTGATGGACGCCGACCTGCAGCACCCGGCCTCGCTCGTGCCCGAGATGCTGGCGGCCTGGCACAACGGTGCCGACATGGTCTGCGCGGCGCGTGCGTCGCGTGCCGACGAGGGGTGGGCCAAGCGCCTCGGCACCGCCGCGTTCTACCGGCTCGTGAACCACAACTCGCCGGTGCCGATCCCGGTCGACGCAGGCGACTTCCGGCTGATGGACCGGCGTGTGGTCGACGCGCTTAAGGCCTTGCCCGAGCGCAACCGCTTCATGAAGGGCCTGTACGCTTGGGTCGGCTTCGAGACCGTGATCATTCCGTACCTGCCGGCCGAGCGTCTCGCCGGCACCAGCAGCTTCTCGCTGCGCAGCCTGTCGAAGCTCGCGTTCACAGGCGTCACCGCGTTCACGAACGCACCACTGCGGCTGTGGAGCGGCATTGGTGTGATCGTCGCACTGTTCGCGATCGCATTCGGCACGTGGATCGTCATCGAGTACTTCATCTACGGCGCCGACGTGCCCGGCTGGGCCACGCTGGCCTGCGCGGTGATGTTTTTCAGTGGCGTGCAGCTGCTGTCGATCGGCATCCTCGGCGAGTACGTCGGCCGCATCTTCGACGAGGTCAAGCAACGGCCGGTCTACCTGATCGGCAGCGAGACCGGCCGCGGTGCGGTCCCGCTGCCGATCCCCATCTCGACACTGAGTGAACCGCTGGCATGACGAGGGTTCTGGCTCTGTGCGCGGATGACTTCGGCTTGGCGCCGGGCATCTCGGCCGGCATCGCGCGGCTCGCGCATGCGCAGCGGCTCACCGCGATCGCGTGCATCACGAACAGCCCGCACTGGGAGGCTTCCACCGCGCTGCTCAAGCACCTGCCCGACAGTGTCGAAGTCGGCCTGCACCTCAACTTCACCGAAGGCCGGCCGCTGAGTGCGCGCCTCGCGCGGCGCTGGGCCACGCTGCCCTCGCTGCCTCGGTTGATCGCGCAAGCGCACTTGCGGCTGCTGCCGATCAGGCAAGTGCGCAACGAGGTGCACGCGCAACTCGCCGCCTTCAACCGCGCGCTCGGCAAGCCGCCTGCCTTCATCGATGGCCACCAGCACGTGCACCACTTGCCGGGCCTGCGCCAGATCATTCTCGACATGGTCGAACACGTGCAGCCGATCCCCGCGGTGCGCAACACCGGGCGCGTGCTCGGGCCGGGCGCCGGCTTCAAGCGCCGCATGATCGAAGCCACCGGCGGCCGCGCGCTCGCGGCCGAACTCGCGCAGCGCGTGATCGCGCACAACCCGGTGCTGCTCGGTGCGTACGATTTCACCGCACCCGACTACCGATCGCTGATGCGCGGGTGGCTCGCCGCATTGCCGGCCGAGGGCGGGCTGCTGTTCTGCCACCCCGGCACGCACCTGCCCGGCGACCCGGCCGATGCCATCGCCGCAGCGCGCGAGCGCGAGTTGACGTACCTGGCCAGCGCCGCGTTCGACGCCGACCTCGCCGCCGCGAACGTCCGCCTCGGCCGGGTGTGGCGAACAGCGGCGGAGCCGGTGGTCAGCGGAACGTCCAGGCCCGGTTGATTGCGAAGGTCAGCACCAGGCTGGCGAGTGTTGCGAGCACTTGCGCGGCCAGGTAGTGCACGCCGAGCCTTACCCCGAGCGCGACGATCGCCATGCCGAGCAGCGCGCCGAGCAACGCGGTCAACATGAAGCGCGGCCACGAGGCACCGACCTCACCGCGGTGCGCGAACGTGAACCAGCGGTTGCCGGCGTACGCGAGTTGCGCACCCACGGCTGCACCCAGCCCCGAGCCGAGCCACGCCGGCCAGCCGGCCCGTTCGACGCCACCGATAAGTACCAGGTAGTGCACCGCAGTCGCCGCCGCGCCGACCAGCGTGTAGCGCGAGAAATGGCGCGCCGTACTCATCGGCAGGCCCGCGGGTTCAAGGGCAGGCCCGGCCCGGCACGCGCCAGAGTTCGGTGCGCTTGTCGGCGAATGCGCTCACGGCGCCGGGCTGGCCCGACACGCGCTCGGCTCGGCCCGCCGGCACGATGAACCACACCGCGCTGGCACCGCAGGCCATCGTGCCCAACTCGGTCAACGGGCGCAGCACGTCGCGCGCGAGAGCAGGGTCGAATCGGGCCGCGTCGAAGACCTCTTTGCGCCAGTTGTCGCTCCTCGGAATTTCCGGGTCGGCCCAGTCGGCGGCGATGACGACCGGGCGCCCGAGCCGCGCGTAGAACGGCACGTCGTAGTAGTACTCGTCGACCATCACGACGGTGTCGGCCGGTGCCATCGCACGCGCCATCGCCAACGCCAGCGCGCGATTCGATTGCGGTGCCTTCCACGCCGCGAAGGCGACGATCGCGACACAAGCGAGCGCCGACGCGCCCATCACCAAACGCCACCGGCGCGCGCCGCCCACCGCGACCGCGAGCGCCAGCAGCGCGCACCACGGCGCGAGCGCCGGCAGCGCGTAGCCGACCAGTTTCGAGGCCGGCATCGAGAAAAAGCCGACGATTGCGATCACCCACCATGCGTACAGCAGCGTCGCCGGACTGCGATCGGCCCATGCGCGCTTGAATGCGGCCGGCGCCCACACGCTCCACGGCAATGTGGCGAGCGGCAGCACCGCGATGAAGAACCAGGCGCCGTGCACGTTGTTAAAGGTCGACTGCGCGAAGCGGCGAAAGTGCTGCTCCATCACGAAGTAGTCGAAGAAGCCCGGGTAGCGCAGCTGCATCGCGATGAACCACGGCAGCCCGACGACCGCGAACGCGAGCAGGCCGAGCGGGTGCAGCAGCTTCAACATTTGCCGCCAGCGGCCCTGTGCGAGCAGCCACGGGCCGATCACGAGGGCCGGCAGCACGACGCCGATCAGCCCCTTCGCGAGCATCGCCAATGCGCACAGCACCCAGCCGGTGACGAGCCAGCGCAAGTCGACGCGGGGTGGCGAGTCATGACGGCCCCCGGGGCCGTCGCTCTGCGCCGGTCCGCCCCTCAAGGGGGGCGAATCGTCTCGGGAGCGGCCCGTCGACGAGTCGACGGCGCGCGCCAGCGCCAGCACCGCCGCGGTGATCAGCCCGCCGACCAGCATGTCGTGGTTCGCGTACTGCCCGCCGATGAAGAAGAACGGCGTGGTCGCGAGCACGCCGAGCGCGAGGGCGGCGGTGCGCGCGCCGTGCCAGCGCCGCATCGCGAAAAATAGCGCCGCGCCCATCGCCCAAGCGCCGACGGCCGATCCGAAGCGGCCGGCGAACTCGTGCACGCCGAGCAGTTGCATCGCAGCGCTGTCGAGCCAATAGAACAGCGGCGGCTTGTGGAAGAACGGCAGGCCGTTGAGGGTGGGCACGAGCCACGAATCCCACGTTCCACCGCGCCACATCGCGCGCGCCCCCTCGGCGTAGCGCCCTTCGTCGGGCAGCAGCAGCGGGCGCAGGCCGAGCGTGGCGAGCAGCCAGAGCGCGAGCCCGGCCAGCAGCGCTGGCGCCGATGTCACACGGGCCAGCCAGCGCGGCGGCGCGGCGGCGCCGGGCGAATCTTCTGTGAGGTCGGGCATCGGAAGCAGCAGGGTCGAACAGGCGAGTCATTAGACCATCGGCACCGGTGCCAAGCCGGGCTCCGCGGCAGGGATACCGGCGCCCGCTTAGCATCGAAAGATGACCGATACCGCCGCGCCCACCCTGCTGCAGTTGCCGCTGTTCCCGCTGCAGTCCGTGCTCTTCCCCGGCGGCCTCCTGCCGCTGCAGATTTTCGAGGTCAGGTACCTCGACATGATCGCGCGCCGTCACGCCGCAGGCGAGCCGTTCGGCGTGGTGTGCCTGACCAAGGGCAACGCCGAGCAGCAGGCCTCGGGCGAGCCGGGCGGCGATGGTTTCGCGAACGAAGCCTTTCACCCGATCGGCACGCTCGCGCGCATCGATCAGCTCGAGCGGCCGCGCCCCGGCCTGATGCTGATCGGCTGCACCGGCACGCAGCGCTTTCGCATCGTGCGCAGCGCGCGGCAAAAGTTCGGGCTCTGGGCCGCCGATGTCGAGCTGCTGCCCGAAGACGCCGAGGTGCCCGTGCCCGACGACATCGCCTTCACGCGCGAGGCGCTGCAAGGCCTGCTGCGCAACATCGAACAAAGCGCCGCGCAAGGCGGTGAGGCGGCGGTGCTGGCGCTGCCGAGGCCGCACCGCTGGGACGACTGCGGCTGGCTCGCCAACCGATGGTGCGAGCTGTTGCCACTCGATGCCGCGCTGAAGCAGCGCTTCATGGCGCTCGACAGCCCCGTGCTGCGGCTCGAACTCGTGGCCGACACGCTGGGGCAGATGGGATTCACGCTGCCGGAGGGATGAATGTATTACCATGAGCGGCTTCAGTAACACTGCCGGAGCCCGTCATGGCCACCGCATTGACCAGCAAGGGTCAGGTCACCATCCCCAAGCGCATTCGTGATGCGCTGCATCTTTTGCCGGGCATGCTGGTCGAATTCACGGTGAACGAGAGTGGCCAAGTGGTCTTGCAGCCGGCTGCCGTGCTGGGGAAGCGAAAACCTCTCTCCGATCGCTTCGACGCAGTGCGCGGCCGCGCCGACATCCGGTGGCGCACCCATGACCTGATGAAGTTGCTGCGCGCCGACGACTGATGGTGCTGGTCGACACCAACGTCTTGGTCGACGTGCTGCAAGACGACCCACAGTGGGCCGATTGGTCGATCGGCCAGCTGCGTGCACAGGCTCGAGTCCATGCGCTGGCCATCAACCCGATCGTCTACGCCGAATTGTCGTTGTCGTTCTCGAGCGTCGAGGCGCTCGACAGCGTCGTCGCGCGCATGGAACTCACGCTGCACGAGGTACCGAGGCCGGCACTGTTCCTCGCCGGCAAGGCCTTTGCGCAGTACCGACGCCGGGGCGGCGCCAAAGCGCAGGTTCTGCCCGATTTCATCATCGGCGCGCACGCAGCGGTGTCGGGGTGGTCGCTGCTGACGCGCGATGCGACGCGCTATCGCAGCTACTTTCCGGCGCTGCGAGTCATCGCACCTTAGGCGCCAGACTCTCGCCAAACCGACGCCGCGGAAATTTGGACGGCTATCAATCCACCTTCGCGCCAGACACCTTCACCACCTGCGCCCACTTCTTCGTCTCCGCGGCGATGAACTTCGCGAACTCGGCCGGCGGCTGACCGCCCGGGATCGCGCCTTGCGCCAGCAACCGCTCTTTAAAAGTCGGCGACTGAAACGCCTTGGCTGTTTCCTGGTTGATGCGGTTGACGATGTCGGCCGGCGTGCCGGCCGGCGCGAACAGGCCGAACCACGAACTCGCGTCGAAGCCAATGACCGGGCCGGCCTCGGCCACGGTCGGCACATTGGGCAGCGCCGCGCTGCGCTGCGCGCTCGTTACGGCGAGCGCTTTGAGCTTGCCGGACTTGATGTGCGGCAGCGCCGAAGGCAGGTTGTCGAACATCAGGTCCATCGTGCCGCCGATCAGGTCGAGCAGCGCCGGGCCCGAGCCGCGGTACGGGATGTGAACCATGAACGTGTTCGTCATGCTTTTGAACAACTCGCCGCTCAGGTGGATCGAGGTGCCATTGCCGCTCGACGCCATGTTGAGCTTTCCGGGGTTGGCGCGGGCGTAGCGAATCAGGTCGGCGACGTTGCGGATGCCGGCCGATTCCATCTTCGCCGGGTTCATCACCAGCACGTTCGGCACACCGGCGACGAGCACGATCGGCACAAAATCTTTGATCGGATCGAACGACATCTTCGGGTAAAGCGCGGCGTTGATCGCGTGCGTGCCGACCGTGCCCATCAACAGGTTGTAGCCGTCAGGCGCCGACTTGGCGATCGCGTCGGCGCCGAGGTTGCCACCGGCACCGGGTTTGTTGTCGATGACGAACACCTGGCCGAAGGCCTTGCCGAGTTCGGGCGCTAGCGCGCGCGCCAAGATGTCGGTGGTGCCGGCCGGCGCGAACGGCACGACCACGCGCACCGGCTTGGTCGGCCAGCTGGTTTGGGCACGCGTGGCGGCGGGCACGAGCAACGCAGCGGAGCTGGCCAGCAGCAGCCGGCGACGGTCGATCGAATGCATGGAGGAGTCTCTCGGAACTGCGAAGTGGTGCAGTTTCTCGTGGCGCGGCGATTCGCGCTCAGAGGGCTTGCCCGAACGATTGCCGGGCATCGAAGAAAAGCAGCGAAGAATAAAAGAAGGGAAGCGGGACAGTGAATTGCCGGGGCTCGCTCTCGACTCCGCACCGGCCTGCCCGCTCCCCTCAGGACGTTAGATTCGTCCGCAAAAAAAGTTCATCAACGTGTTCGTTCAACGCGAGCCGTTGCCCGGCCGCAGGAACAACGACAACTGCGCGGGCGCATGACCGGTCTGCAAGACGCGGAACGGCAGGCGTGGCGCCACTTGCAGCACCGGGGCCTTGCGCTGTGGCAGCACCGTGCTCGCGGCAGCGCGCGGCTTGGGGCTTGCGGTTGCGATCATGTTCGTCGGCGTGTTCATCGAACCCCCGAAGCGCTGTTGCGCGAGTTGAAATCGAAGTGCGGGCCGGTCACCGGCATCAGCACGCTGGCGGCGTGACTCATCCAGTCGGAAAGATCGAGCGAGGTCGGCAGGCGTGGCGCGGTCGGTTGCGTCAACCGCAGCACCGAAGAAGCGCCACCACGGCAGCTCGGGTTGACAGGCCGCAAGCGGCGGGGCGTGACAGACTTCACAGTGCGGATCAGCGGCATGACAACGACGTCCTTTTGGGTGTGCTTCACCCGGCGCCGTTCTAGCGGCATCGCGGGTGCTGTGGGCAACAGGAGCGCAACGTCTGTGCCATGCGGTTTTGAGCTTCGTTAACGAGACGCCGGACAAAAATTGATTCCGAATCTCACAAATCACCGAAAAATGTGACGCAACTCGTAAGAGATGCGTTACATGCTTGACCGGATTCGTCGGCAGCCATTTGAGTTGGTCGGCGGCCACCGGCATCGCAGTGGCGGTCTGCTCGCACGCAGGGCTTTCTTTCGAGTTGAACCACGCGTTGAAGCTGGATTGCGAGCATTGCGTTGACTGTGCCAGCGCCAAAGCCAAGACGACCTCGCCGTTTGGCTTCGTCTCCCCGGTGTGGCGGAAACCAAAGACGGCGTTGCTGGCAACGTAGCCTTCTTGCTCGGGTGACACTCGGAGGTCAGTAGGCGCCCGCACCGTTGACGCGTTGATCTCGCGCAGCGACGTTAATTTGAGGCCTGGTCGGGGTTGATACGGCCTGCGTCTCAGGGAGCTGGTGCGTGGCGCTGCGCAGCCCGATACCCGCGCGGAATGGCCCCCAGCAACCTCCGCGTGTATTCCTGCTGCGGCGCATCGAGAATTTGCGCGACGCTGGCTTGCTCGACGACCTCGCCGTCTTTCATCACCAGCACTTCGTCGGCCATGAAGCGCACCACGGCCAGGTCGTGGCTGATGAAGATGTAGGCCAGGCCCAATTCATCCTGCAGGTCGCGCAGCAGGTTGAGCACCTGCGCCTGCACCGAGACATCGAGCGCGCTGACGGCTTCGTCGAGCACCAGCACCTCGGGGTCGAGCGTCAGGCAGCGTGCGATCGCGATGCGCTGGCGCTGGCCACCCGAGAATTCGTGCGGGTACTTGTCCATCGCGTCTTCGGTCAGGCCGACCTTCACGAGCAGCGCGCGGGCACGTGCCTCTCGGTCGTCGGCGTCTTTGCCGACGCCATGGATCGTCATCGGCTCGGTCAGCGTCTGGCCGACGGTGAAGCGTGGGTTCAGTGACGCATACGGGTTCTGGAATACGACCTGAATGCGTTTGCGCATCGGCAGCATCGCGCCCTTGCTGAGCGCGAGCAGGTCGATGCCGTCGAAGGTGACGCTGCCGCCGACCGGCCCGCCGCTCGGCTCGTGCAAGCGCAACAGCGCCAGGCCCATCGTTGTCTTGCCCGAGCCCGATTCGCCGACCACGCCGAGCGTGTGGCCCTGGCGCAGCTTGAAAGTGGCGCCTTTGACGGCGCGGAATTCCTTGCGGCCGAACACGCCGCTGTGCAGCCAGAAGCTCTTGGTCAGCGCGTGTGCTTCGATGATGACGCGCGCATTCGGGTCTTTCGGCGCGGCCGGCACCTCGCGATAGGCGACGCCGGCCACGTGGTCGTCGATCGACATCAGCCGCGCGCTGCGTTGCGCCAGCGTTGGCCGGCACGCGAGCAGCGCCTTCGTGTACGCGTCTTTCGGGTCGGCGAAGATGGTGGCCACAGGCGCCTGCTCGCGCACCGTGCCAGCCCGCATAACGACCACGTGGTCGGCGATTTCGCCGACCACGCCGAGGTCGTGGCTGATGAACAGCATGCTCATCCGGTACTTCGCTTTCAGCCCGGCGAGCAGCTCCATGATCTGGCGCTGGATGGTCACATCGAGCGCGGTGGTCGGCTCGTCGGCGATCAAAAGTTTGGGCTCGCAGGCGAGCGCCATCGCGATCATCACGCGCTGCTGCTGGCCGCCCGACAGCTGGTGCGGGTAGGCCGAGAGGCGCCGCTTCGGCTCGGGCATGCCGACCTCGACGAGCAGCGCCTCCGCACGCTTCATCGCATCGCGTGCATTCAGCCCGAGGTGCTTCATCAGCGGCTCGCAGATTTGTTGGCCGCAGGTGAACACCGGGTTCAGCGACGTCATCGGGTCCTGGAAGACGCAGGCGATCTCCTTGCCGCGCAGCTTCTGCAATTCGCTCATCTTTGCGGCGAGCATGTCGCGGCCCGAGAACGTGATCGCGCCGCTTCGCTCAGCGTTGTCGGGCAGCAAGTTGAGGATCGACATCGCCGTCACGCTCTTGCCCGACCCTGATTCGCCGACGAGTGCGACGGTGGTGTTGTCGGGCACGTCGAAGCTGACGCCCGCGCCGCCGCGGCCCACGGCCTCGAAGCGTTGCACCACGCCGCCGACCTTGCCGGTGCGGAAGGCGACACGCAAATCCTTGATGCTCAACAGCATTGCGCTCTTGTCCATGTCATTCCAGCCCGCGCAGCTTCGGATCGAGCGCATCGCGCAACGCATCGGTCATCAGCGAGAACGCGGTGATGAACACCGCCATCAAAAACGTCGCCGCGGCGAGCTGCCACCAGTGGCCGAGGATCAGCTCGCTTTGCGCCTCAGAGAGCATGGTGCCCCACGAAACCTGGTCAACGCCCACACCCAGCCCGAGGTACGACAGGATCACCTCCGACTTGATGAAGGCCACCACCAGGATCGACAACTGCACCAGCACCACGTGGCTCACGTTGGGCAGGATGTGCCTGAACATGCGCGCACTCGCGCTCGCGCCGATCGCTTCGGCGGCGCGCACGTAGTCGCGGTTCGCGTGCTTGATGAACTCGGCGCGCACGAGCCGGTAGATGCCGGTCCAGCCGGCGAGCCCGAGGATCAGCACGACCGAGCCGATGCCGCGCCCGAACACCGCCGCGAACGCGAAGATCAGCAAGATGCTCGGGATCGCGGTGAAGACGTTGTAGACCCACTCGAGCAAGTCGCCGGCCCGGCCGCCGAAGAAGCCTGCCACGGCGCCGAGCAGCGTGCCGATGATGGTGGCCAGCAAGGCCGCCGAAACGCCGACCAAGATCGACACCTGCGCGCCCTTGATCGCCTTGGCGAGCACGTCGCGGCCAAGCCGGTCGCCGCCGAACGGCAGCGTGTCGGCCTTCACGGTGTCTTTCGTCTGGTATTTCTTGGCCGCCTCGGCCCACTCCTTGTAGCGCGGCGCGAGCGGGTCGACCGCCGAGATGTCGACATTGGGGCCGGTCGGCGCTGCGACCGCGATGCTCTCGGTCTTGGCGGCCGGGCCCATGAAGGTCGGCGGCGCATCGGGCACGCCGCGCTCGGTTTGCCAGTCGGCCGCGACCAGGCCAAGGCCGGCTGCGAGCACGACGAGCAAGAACACCACGACGATCACGAGCGAGGCCATGCCGACGTGGTCGGTCTTGAAACGCGTGGCCGCCGCGGCCCACACGCCCTTGCCGCGCGTCATGCTCGGCGTCAGTTGCGGACTCACGAGAACCGAACTCATTTCAGCACCACGCGCGGGTCGACCAGTTTGTACAAGATGTCGGTCAGCAGGTTGACCACCATCGTGATCACCGCGATGTAGATCGCGAACGCTTGAATGACGGGATAGTCGCTGCGGTTCACCGCGAGAAGAATTTCACGACCGAGGCCCGGGATCGAGAAGAAGACCTCGATCAGGAACGAGCCGACGAAGATGCCCGGCAGGCTCACCGCCACGTTGGTGAGGATCGGGATCATCGCGTTGCGCAGCACATGCTTCATCAGGATCGTCGGCTCGGTCAGGCCCTTGGCGCGCGCGGTGCGCACGTAGTCGTGGCCGATCTCGTCGAGGAAGAAGGTGCGGTAGAGGCGTGTGGTCGGTGCCAGCGAGACGGCGACTGCCAGCAGCACTGGCAGCGGCGCGTAAGTGGTCAGGTTGGTCCACACACTGTCGCTCCACCCTTGCACCGGAAACAGGCCGAGCTGGAACGCGAACACGTACTGGCCGACGATCACGTAGACCAAAAACGAGATCGACAGCGCGATCGTGGTCAGCACCATGATCGCGCGGTCGGTCAGCGAGCCGCGCACATAGGCCACGCCCATCGCGAACGGAATCGCGAGCAGCGTGTCGAGGATCAGGATCGGCAACATCACCGTCAGCGTGGCCGGCAGGCGCGTCGCGAAGAGGTTGGCGACGGCCTCGTTCGTGGCCCAGCTCTTGCCCCAGTCGAACGTGACGATCTGCTTGAGGAAGATGCCGAACTGGGTCAGGTACGACTCGTTCAGGCCGAGCTGCTGGCGGATCGCGTCGACCTGCTGTTGCGTCGCGTTGAGCCCACCGAGAATTTCAGCGGGGTCGCCGCCGAAGGCTTTGAACAGCAAGAACACCAGCAGCACGACGCCGAACAAGGTCGGGATCATTTGCCACAGGCGTCGGATCAGGTAGGCCGCCATGCGCGAGAAGCTTTCCAGCAAGGTTGTCGTTGGATCGAAAGGCGCCGCGGGCTCGTGGCCCCGGCGCCGGTAAAGGCACGCGAGTCTAAGACCTGCGCAGCGCGCCTCACCCGTGGGCAAACCATGAAGCAAGCGGCGGGTCGGTGGTGCAATAGACTGCGCGGCGGCCCGCCCTGCACACCCTGCCGGCGCGGGCGCCGAACACCCACGAGGAGTCGACAATATGTACCGATGTGCCCCGGCCCGGGCCACGCGCCGTCTGCTGGCGGGCGCGATGCTGACTTGCGTCGCTGCGCTGGCGCAAGGCGCCGAAACGGTAGGCGCAGCGGTCGACGGTAAAGCCGGTGCCGCGTCGCAAAAGGTGTTGCGCTACGCGATCCGCGCGGCCGAAAGTGGCTTCGATCCGCCGCAGGTCTCAGACGCGTACTCCCGCACGATGATGGCCAACGTGTTCGATGCGCTCTACGCGTATGCCTTTCTCGCGCGCCCGGTGCGTGCTGTTCCCAACACCGCGACGGCGCTGCCCGAGGCGTCTGCCGACTTCAAGACTTTCACGATCCGGGTGCGCCCGGGCATCTACTTCAGCGACGACCCGGCGTTCAACGGCCGCAGGCGCGAGCTGGTCGCGGCCGACTACGTGTACTCGATCAAGCGCCACTACGACCCGCGCTTGAAGAGCAGCAACTATGCGTCGATTTCCAACAACCAGATCATCGGTTTGAACGAATTGCGCGACGCCGCAATTAAGTCGAACAAGCCATTCGATTACGACACTGCGGCCCCCGGCCTGCGCGCGCTCGACCGCTACACGCTGCAGTTCAAACTCGGCCAGCCCAACCCGCGCTTCGTCGATGAACTGAGCGACCCGGCCGTCACCGGTGCGTTGGCGCGCGAGGTTGTCGAAGCCTATGGCGACAAGATCATGGAGCACCCGATCGGCACCGGACCGTTCCGCCTCGCAGCCTGGAAGCGCAGCTCGCTGATCACGTTCGAAAAAAACCCGAACTACCGCGACGAGTTTTACAACGAACAAGCGCCGGTCGATGACGCGCTCGCGCAGGCCGCGGTCGCCCGACTCAAAGGACGCAAGCTGCCGATGGTCGACCGGGTCGAGGTCAGCGTGATCGAGCAGCCGCAGCCGCGCTGGCTGTCTTTCCTGAATCGCGAAATGGATGTGATCGAGCAGGTGCCCGAAGACTTCGCGAACATCGTGATGCCGAACAACAAACTCGCGCCCAACCTTGCCAAGCTCGGCTTCTATGACATGCGTTACCCGCGCATCGACGCCGCGCTGTCGTACTTCGGCATGGAGAATTCGGTGGTCGGTGGCTACACGCCGGCCAAGGTCGCGCTGCGCCGCGCGATCGCGCTGGCCGTCAACGTCGAGGAAGAAATCCGCGTCGTGCGGCGTGGCCAAGCGGTGGCTGCGCAGTCGATCGTCGCGCCCGGCGTGTGGGGCTACGACCCGCAGTTTCGGAGCGAGATGAGCACGTTCGACCGCGCGCGAGCCAAGGCCCTGCTCGACCTCAACGGTTATGTCGACCGCAACGGCGACGGCTGGCGCGAGCAGCCCGACGGGACGCCGCTGCAGGTCGAGTACGCGACCCAGCCCGACGACGCGAGCCGCCAGCTGATCACGCAGTGGAAGAAGAACATGGATGCAATCGGCATCCGCATCAAATTCAAAACTGCGCAGTGGCCCGAGAACCTGAAGGCCTCGCGGGCAGGCAAGCTGATGATGTGGGGCGTGTCCTGGGGCGCCAACATTCCCGACGGCGAGCAGTTTTTGCTGCTCGGCCAAAGCATCGGCAAGGGCCAAGCCAATCACGCGCGCTTCGACCTGCCCGAATACGACCGCCTGTTCGACCTGCAGCGCCGCCTGCCCAACGGCCCCGAGCGCTTCGCGGCCATCACCGAGATGAAGAAGCTCACGGTCGCCTACATGCCGTACAAAGTTCATGTGCACCGCATCTGGACCGATCTCGCGCAGCCGTGGGTCGTGGGCTACCACCGCAATGTTTTCGTGCGCGAGTGGTGGCGCTACGTCGACATTGATCTCGCCGAACGTGCCCGGCGTTTGAACTGAGGTGACATGAAACTCTCGACCAATTTTTTGTGGGCCACAGGCCTTGTCGCGACCCTCGTTTGCGGATCGACCGCCTGGGCACAGCAGGCCCCCGCCCCCACGACCGCGGCCGTGCCGAAGAAGGTGCTGCCGAAAGTGTTGCGATACGCCTTCGAGGTGGCCGAGACAAGCCTTGACCCGGTCAAGTTGCAAGACCTGTATTCGCGCACGCTGACGCCGCATATTTTCGAAGGCCTGTACCACTACGACCACCTGGCGCGGCCGGTCAAGATCAAGCCGCTCACCGCCGACGGCATGCCGGAGGTGTCGGCCGACTTCCGGGTCTGGACCATCAAAATAAAACCCGGCATCTACTTCGCGGACGACCCTGCGTTCAAGGGTAAGAAGCGCGAGCTCGTCGCGCAAGATTACGTGTATGCGTTCAAGCGTTTCGCCGATCCGGCCAACGCCAGCCCGGTCTGGGCCGAGGTCGAGGGCTTCGGCATCACGGGCCTGATCGCCCTGCGTGACGAAGCGCTGAAGCGCAAGAAACCGTTCGACTACGACCGCGAGATCGACGACCTGCGCGCGCTCGACCGCTACACCTTGCGGTTCACGTTGAAGGATCCGCGCCCACGCCATGTCGAGCAGATCGCCCAAGGCGATCTCTACGGCGCAGTCGCCCGGGAGGTGGTCGAGTTCTACGGCGAGCAGCTCGACGCGCACCCGGTAGGCACCGGCCCGTTCAAGCTCGCGCAGTGGCGGCGTAGTTCGTTCATCGCACTCGACCGCAACCCCGACTACCGCGAGCGCTACTACGACGCCGAGCCCGCCGTAGACGATGCCGAAGGCCAGGCGCTCCTCGCGAAGTTCAAGGGCCGGCGCCTGCCGATGGTCGACCGTGTCGAGATTTCGGTGATCGAGGAGGCGCAGCCACGGTGGCTCTCGTTCGTCAACGGCGAAGCGGATCTGGCGCACGGCGTCGGCTCTCAGTTCGTGAAAGAGGCCATGCCCAACGGCAAGGTCGCGCCCAACCTCGCGAAGCGCGGCATCCGCGGCTATCGCATCACCGAGCCAGCGGGCGGCTACTACATCTTCAACATGGAAGACCCGACGGTCGGCGGCTACACCGCCGACAAGGTGGCGCTGCGGCGCGCGTTCGGGTTGGGGCTCGACGTGCCCAACCTGATCTCGTACGTCTACAACGGGCTGGCCAGCGTGGCGCAAGGGCCGAGGCTGCCGTACACGACCGGCTTCGACCCGGCGTATCGCAGCGAGGTCGGTGAGTACGACCCCGCGCGTGCCAAAGCCTTGCTCGACGTGTACGGCTACACCGATCGCAACGGCGACGGCTGGCGCGAGATGCCCGACGGCTCGCCGCTGGTGCTCAAGGTCAACACGCAGTCCGACCAGAGTTCGCGCAAGGCGAGCGAGGTGTTGAACAAGAACATGAAGGCACTCGGCATCCGTGTGCAGATGGTCGTGGCGCAATGGCCCGAAAACCTGAAGTCGGTGCGCGCCGGCAAGTTGCAGTTGTGGTCGGTCGGTGGCTATTCGGCGCAACCCGACGCCATCGGTGCGTTCGAGCAGTACGACAGCGCGCAGATCGGCGGGCAAAATTTCGCGCGCATCAAGCTGCCGGCGCTCGATGCACTGCACGAACGCATCCAGCGCCTGCCCGACGGCCCCGAGCGGCTCCAAGCATTCCTCGACCTGGAGAAACTGGCGCTGGCCTACATGCCTTACAAGCCCACCGTGAACCGCCTCGCGATCGACATGAGCCAGCCGCAACTCATCGGCTACCGCCGCCCGGTGTTTTGGCTCGACTGGTACCAGTACGTCGACATCGACGACTCGCTGAGGCAGTCGCGGTGATCGACCGACGCACCTGGTCCGCGGGCGTGCTGGGCACGTTGGCGCTGCCGATTGCGGCGCGCGCCGCGGCGCCCGAGGCGGCACCTTCGCTGGCTGCCGGGGCGAACGTGTTGCGTGTTCCGTTCGTCGCCGCCGAGACCGGCTTCGATCCGGCGCGCATCAGCGATCTCTATTCGCGACAGGTCACCGCGCACATCTTCGAGTCGCCCTTTTGCTACGACCCGCTCGCCATGCCGGTGAAGGTGCGCCCGCTCACGGCCGCGGCGATGCCCGAGGTCTCGGCCGACTTTCGCGTCTGGACGATCCGCTTGAAGCCGGGCATCTACTTCGCCGACGACCCGGCGTTCAAGGGCAAAAGGCGCGAGCTCGTCGCCGAAGACTGTCTTTACACGATCAAGCGCCTGTTCGATCCGGAGACCAAGAGCCCGGGTTTTTCGGACATCGAAGAGCAGGGCATCCTCGGCATCGATGCGGTGCGCAAGAAATCGCTCGACCTGAAAAAGCCGTTCGACTACGACACGCCCGTCGAAGGCCTGCGCGCGCTCGACCGCTACACCTTTCAGGTTCGCCTGACATCGCCAAGGCCGCGTTTCCTCGCGAACTTTTGTGATTCGGGCATCTATGGTGCCGTGGCGCGCGAGGTCGTCGAGTTCTACGGTGACGACATCATGGCGCACCCGGTCGGCACCGGCCCGTACCGGTTGAAGCAGTGGCGCCGCAGCTCGCGCATCGTGCTCGAACGCAACCCCGGCTTTCGCGAGATGCTGTATGACGCCGAGCCCGCTGCCGACGATGTGCAGGGCCAGGCCTGGCTGGCACGTTTCAGGGGCCGCCGCCTACCGTTCAACGACGGCGTCGAGATCTCGGTCCTCGAAGAGGGCCAGGCGCGCTGGTTGTCGTTCCTGAGCGGGCAGGTGGACTACGTGCGCATGCCCGGCGAATTCGTCAACATCGCGATGCCGAACAACCGGCTCGCGCCGAACCTGGCGAAGCGCAACATCCTCGCGCGCCGCTACGTGAACCCCGACTTCACGATGTCGTGGTTCAACATGGAAGACCCGGTCGTCGGCGGCTACACGCCCGAAAAAGTGGCGCTGCGCCGTGCGATCGGTCTGGCCTACGACATCGACCGCGAAATCCGCATCGTGCGGCGCGGCCAGGCCATCGCTGCGCAAGCGGCGATGCCGCCCGGTACCTTCGGCTACGACCCGCACTACAGAAGCGACAACAGCCTGCACGACCCGGCGCGCGCCAAGGCCCTGCTCGACACCTACGGCTACCTCGACCGCAACGGCGACGGCTGGCGCGAGCAGCCCGACGGCTCGCCGCTGGTGATCCGGTTGGCAACCGAGTCGTCACAGATCAATCGTCAGTTCAACGAGACCTGGCAGACGAGCCTCTCGGCCGTGGGCCTGCGGCTGGAGTTCAGCACCGCGCAGTGGCCCGAGAACATGAAGTCGGCGCGCGCTGGCAAGCTGCAGATGTGGACGCTCGGCAACACCGCCGACACGCCCGACGCGCAGAACGCGCTCGAGTACATGTACGGCCTGTCGATTGGCAGCAGCAACCTCGCGCGCTTCAAGCTGCCGGCGTTCGATGCGATCTACCGCCGCATGCAGCTGCTCGGCGACACGCCCGAACGCGCTGCACTGTTCATCGAGGCGAGCAACCTGGTCGTGGCCTACATGCCCTATCGCATCCACGCGCACCGGGTCTACACCGACCTGAGCCAGCCGTGGCTGCAAGGTTGGCGGCAAGGCGCGTTTCGCAGCGAGTCGTGGCAGTTCGCCGAGGTCGATGCGGCGCTACGCGATCGGCTGTCGCGTTGACGCGCGTGCCGTCGCTCGCACAATGACGGGATGACCCCACACCACATCACCCGCTACACCGACTGGCTCGCGCGCGAACGCGGCCTGCATTTCGATGCGACCACGACCGCGGGCTACGACGCATTGTGGCGCTGGTCCGTGACTGACTTGCCGGCGTTCTGGGGTTCGATCTGGGCGCACTTCGGCATGCAGTCGCCCACGCCCTACACGGCCGTGATCGAGGCCGAAGTGATGCCCGGTGCGCGCTGGTTCCCGGGCGCGCAGGTCAACTACGCGCAGCACCTGTTCTCGCATGCCGATCGCGCGCATGCGGCCGGGCACCCGGCCATCGTGTTTCAGAACGAAGCGATGCAGGCGCGCGGCGAGATGCAGGAAATCAGCTGGCCCGAGCTGCGCCGGCAGGTCGCGTCGCTCGCGGGCGAGTTGCGCGGGCTCGGCGTGCACGAGGGCGACCGCGTCTGCGCTTTCCTGCCGAACATCCCGCAGACGGTGGTCGCATTCCTCGCTTGCGCGAGCCTGGGCGCGATCTGGTCAGTGTGCTCACCCGACATGGGGCCAGTCGCCGTGCTCGACCGCTTTCGGCAGATCGAACCGAAGGTGCTGATCGCGTGCGATGGCTACCGCTACGGCGGTGTCGCGCACGACCGCATGACTGTGCTTGTCGGCCTGCTCGATGCGCTGCCGAGCGTGCGCAACGTGGTGCTGTTGAAGTACCTGAACGCGGCGGTCGACGCATCCGCGCTCGCTTCGCCCGAACGCGCGCTGCACGACTTCGCCGCCTTAACTTCTTACGCCGACGCGCATGACACCCCGTTCGCGCCCATCTGGCTGCCGTTCGACCACCCGCTGTGGGTCGTCTACTCCAGCGGCACGACCGGCTTGCCGAAGGCGATCGTCCACGGCCACGGCGGCGTCATGATCGAGGCGCTCAAGGCCGGCGCGCTGCACAACGATGTCGGCCCAAGTTATCTGGGCGGCGACCGGTACCACTGGTACAGCGCCACCGGCTGGATCATGTGGAACGCGCAGGTCGGCGCGCTGCTCGGCGGCGCCACGATTTGCATCTACGACGGCAACCCCGGCGGCAACATCAAGGCGCCCGACCTGACGTCGCTGTGGCGCTTCGTCGCCGATTCCGGCGTGACCTTCTTCGGTGCCGGCGCCGCGTTTTTCGCGAGCTGCCTGAAGGCCGGCGTCGAGCCCACGAAGGTCTGCGATCTCTCGGCATTGCGCGCGATCGGCTCGACGGGTTCGCCGCTCGCCATCGACGCCTACGAATGGATCTGGGCGCAGATGCCGCAGGTCGACGGCCCGAACGGCAAAGAGCGCATCTGGCTCACGCCGATCTCCGGCGGCACCGACTTCGCGGGCGCATTCGTCGCCGGCCTGCCGACGCTGCCGGTGGTGGCCGGCGAGATGCAGTGCCGTTGCCTCGGCGCGGCGGTCGAAGCCTGGAACGAGCAAGGCGAGCCGCTGGTCGGCGCGGTCGGTGAGTTGGTGTGCATCAAGCCGATGCCGTCGATGCCGCTCTACTTCTGGAATGACGAGAACAACGCGCGCTACCTCGGCAGCTATTTCGACATGTACCCCGGCGGAAATGGGAAGCCTGCGGTATGGCGGCACGGCGACTGGATCGAGATCACGTCACGTGGCGGCGCCATCATCTACGGCCGCAGCGACGCGACGATCAACCGCCACGGCATCCGCATGGGCACCTCCGAGCTCTATCGCGCCGTCGAGGCGCTGCCCGAGGTGCTCGACAGCCTGGTCGTCGACCTCGAATACCTCGGCCGTGAAAGCTACATGCCGCTGTTCGTCGTATTGCGTGAAGGGCTCGTGCTCGACGACGCGCTGACCCGGCGGATGAAGGACAGCATCAGGTCAGCGCTCTCGGCGCGTCACGTGCCGAACGAGATCTTTCACGTCACGGCCGTGCCGCGCACCTTGTCGGGCAAGAAGATGGAGCTGCCGGTGAAGAAACTGCTGATGGGCACACCCGCCGATCAGGTGTTCAACATCGACGCGATGGGCGGCGCAGAAAAAGCGTCGGCGTGCGTCGAGTGGTTCGTCGCGTTCGCAGCGAGGCGCACCTGATACGGCTGTACGGTCAAAACCGTAGATTCAAGAAACGCCAACCACCCGTCCGCCGTGAGCCTGTCGAAGGGTCAAATCGGCAACTCCGTGAAGTAGCGCCCACCGTGATAGATCAGCGGCTGCGCACCCTCGCGCCAGGCGCAGCGCTCGACTTCGCCGACGAAGATCACGTGGTCGCCTTCTTCGTAGCGGCTGCGGTTGAAGCACTCGAACACCGCGGCCGAGCCGTCGAGGATCGGCGCACCGCCCGCGCCTTCGCGAAACACCACGCCGTCGAACCGATCGGCGGCCTTAGTTGCGAAGCGCTCGGCCAGCGCGTGCTGGTCGGCGGCGAGAATGTTGATCGCGTAGTGCGAGCCGCGCTCGAAGTGCGGCATCGAGCCCGCGCTGCGCGCCAGGCTCCACAGCACCAGCGGCGGCGCGAGCGAAACCGAGTTGAAAGAATTGGCCGTCAGGCCGACCGGCGTGCCGTCGGCACCGCGCGCGGTGACGATCGTCACGCCGGTCGCGAACATGCCGAGTGCGGCCCGAAAGTCGGGTGCCGAAAAGCTGGGAAGCGCGGCGCGCAGCGGGGGATTCATGGGCACGATTGTCGGGTATTCAGCGGGCGGTCGCAGCCCGCATGCCCGGCGACCGCTGCAGTCCGGCCGATCCCTGCAGCCGAGCGCGTTTGATCGGAGGATCGACGACCTCGAACGCAGGGACAATCCAGCCACATGAACATTCTCGCGAGCCGGCTGCCGGCGCGGCCCACCGCTGCACAAGACCTGCCCGCCATCACCGCTGCGCACTGGCCGCGAGCGCACGCCGGCCTGTGCCGAAACCCGCGTTGAACGCCGCTCCGCTCGTTCGTTCTCGGCTCGGCGCCGCGACCGCCTACCGGCTGTTCGTCGTCACCCTCCTCGGCTTCGCGTCGGGCCTGCCGCTCGCGCTCACGGGGCAGGCGATGCAGGCCTGGCTCAGCGTCTCGGGGGTCGACATCGCGACCATCGGCTTCCTGAGCCTCGTCGGCTTGCCCTATACCTTCAAGTTTTTGTGGGCCCCGCTGATGGACCGCTTCGAGCTGCCGGGGCTCGGCCGGCGCCGCGGCTGGCTGGTGTTGACGCAGCTCGCGCTCGCCGGTGCGCTGCTCTGGATGGCCGCCACCTCGCCCACCGGCTCGACCCGATTCTTCGCGCTGCTCGCGGTGCTGGTCGCATTTCTCTCGGCCTCGCAAGACGTGGTGATCGACGCCTACCGCACCGATTCACTGCACGCCAGCGAGCGCGGCCTGGGCTCCTCGCTCTACGTGCTCGGCTACCGGCTGGCGATGATTCTGTCGGGCGGCGTCGCGCTGATCTGGGTCGACACCACGCAAGGCGGCGGCTGGACCTGGCCCGAGGTCTACCGCGTCATGGCCGGCGTGATGGTGGCGGCGGCGGTGTTCTCGGCCGTGGCGTTGCCCAAGCTCACACATGTCCTCGTGCCGTCGAGCGTGGCGCGGCGCGACGTGTTCGGCTTCGTCGCGGTGCTGGCTGCGGTGGCGGTCGGCGTGTTCTTGAGCGACCGCCTCGGCCCGCCGATCGCGCACGCATTGCTCGGTGGGTGGCTCGCGAGCGGCGCGATGCCGGTATCGCTGCAAGGCAAGTGGCTCGACCTTGCCGCGTTGATGCTGGGCATCGCGTTCACGTTGCCGCTGGCCGCATGGGCTGCGCGCGCCGCGCGGTTTGAAACCTTGCTCGGCGGGCTGCGCAGTTACTTCTCGCAGCAGGGCGCGGCCGCGTTCCTCGCGTTCATCGTGCTCTACAAGCTCGGCGACGCTTTCGCCGGCTCGCTGATGACGCCATTCTTGCTGCAGGCGATGCAGTACAGCACCGCCGAGGTCGGCGTCGTCAACAAAGTCATCGGGCTGTGGCTGACGATCGGCGGCGCGCTGCTCGGCGGCGCGCTGATGCTCAAGCTCGGCCTGTGGCGCGCGCTGCTGTTGTTCGGCGTGCTGCAGATGGTCAGCAACCTCGGCTTCTGGTGGCTCGCGGTGAACGGCCGCGGCGTGCTGCCGGGGCTGACGATTCCGGCGTTCGACTGGGGCTTCGTCAAGCTCGTGCACGCCACACCGGTCGATGGCGGCTTGCTGCTCGTGATCGCGGCCGAGAACCTCTCGGGCGGCATGGGCACGGCGGCCTTCGTCGCGTTGCTGATGAGCCTGTGCAATCAGCGCTTCACTGCGACCCATTTCGCGCTGCTCAGCGCGTTCTCGTCGGTCGGGCGGGTGTGGGTCGGGCCGCTTGCTGGGGTGCTCGCCGAGTCGATCGGATGGCCGGTGTTTTTTATCGTCTCGACCATCGTCGCGCTGCCGGCGCTGGTGATGTTGTGGTGGATGCGTGCGGCCGTGCGCGCGCTCGAATACGATCCGGGCGCGCCCAAGGTGGACGACTGAACCGGAGGAACACGATGAACCACGAATTGCTCACGTCGCATGTTGCCGATTGCCGTTGCGCGCTGCACGCTCGCCGCCTGTTCACCGGCCGATTGCTGGGCGCTGGCGCGACGCTGGCGCTGGTGGCGATGCCTGTACTTGGCCGCGAGGGCGTCGACGTCGGGTCGAAGTCGGGCTTCGGCCAGATCGTCTCGGCCGAGCAGATCGAGCAGGCCGCGCAGCAAAACTACCAAGAGATGCTGCAGCAGGCAACGAGCAAAGGCTTGCTCGCGGGGCCCGGCACCCTGCAGCTCACGCGCCTGCGCGCGATTTCGCAACGCCTGATCCCGTACACCTTCGAGTGGAACGACCGCGCGCGCCAATGGCGCTGGGAGGTCAACCTGATCAACAGCCCACAGATCAACGCGTTTTGCATGCCGGGCGGCAAGATCGCGTTCTTTACTGGCATCTTGGAAAAACTCAAGCTCACCGACGACGAGGTCGCGATGATCATGGGCCACGAGATGGCACACGCGCTGCGTGAGCACGCGCGCGAGCGCATGGGCAAGACCATGGCCACGCGCGGCGCGATCGAGCTCGGCGCGGCCATCTTCGGCCTGGGTGACAGCGGGCGCTACCTCGCCGGCATGGGCGGGCAGCTTCTAACGCTGAGGTTCGGTCGCGAAGACGAATCCGAAGCCGACCTGGTCGGCATCGAGCTCGCCGCCCGCGCCGGCTACGACCCGCACGCCGGCGTGACCCTCTGGCAGAAGATGGCCACCGCAGCGACGGGCGCGCCGCCGCAGTTCATCAGCACCCACCCCTCGGGCCCGACCCGCATCCGCGACATCGAGGTCAACCTGCCGAAAGTGCAGCCGCTGTACGCGCGGGCCGAGCGCCCGGAGAAGCGGTTCGACGCGCTGCGGTGAGGGTGGAGCCGTTCCGGCCCGCTCTTGCGGGCGCCGCTCGCCGCTCGCCGCTACCAGCGTGACGGCAGCGGCTTTGCGAGCGCGAGCCCGGTGTCGAGCGCCCGCACATAGCCACCGCCTTCCAGATCCTTCATCAACCGGCTCACCATCTCTCGCGAGCACCCGAGCCGGTTCGCCATCTCTTGGTGCGTGGGTCGCTCGGCGACCAGCCGGGTGCCGTCGGGCTGCGGCACGGCGAGCTCGTTGAGCAGCAGCACCAAGCGGCCGTACACGTCGCTGAGCGCCAGCTGCTTCGCGTTCAGCGTGGCGGCGCGGGCGCGGCGGATCACCTTGGCGAGCAGGTCGAGTGCGAACTCGGGGTGCTCGGCGATGTGGCGCAGCAGCGTTTGCTTCGTCACCACCGCGCATTCGCAAGCCTCGATGACTTCGACGCTCGCCGAGCGAGGCCCGCCGTCGAGGCTGATTTCGCCGATGTACTCGCCGACGCCGTAGGTGCCGTAAGTGATCTCGCGGTCGCGGGTCTTGTCGCTCGTGCCGGTGCCGAACACGCGCACCTTGCCCGACAGGATGATGAAGATCGTGTCGCCCTGCTCGCCCTCTTCGATCAGCCGATGGCCTTTGCGGTAGCGCTTGAGCTCGCCGCGTCGGGCAAGCTCGCGCAATGAGTCGGTCAGCACGGCGAGCGGGTCGAGGGGCGAGGGTGCGGGCGATGAGGCCATTCGGGAGGCGGCCGGCCCGTGAGGGGCGCTGGCGCGCGCCCGATGCTAGCCGGCCTCTCGCCGCTGCGCGCGCGCCAGTTTCCGAGTCGTTCGTTCGCTCGCTCGCTCAGGCGTCGAACTGCACTCGCATCGTCTCGCCGTTCGCGGCGACCGCACCTGCGAGCCCACGCAGCACGCCCATCAGCGGCGGCAGCACCGCCACCTGTTGCACCAGTGCGCGGATGCTCGCGGCGCCGGTCTTGAGCCGGATGTTGCCGATCTGCGTGCGCACGGTCGAGATCGCGACGCCGAGTTGCGCCGCGATGCGCATCGGCGGCACGCCGCTGCACAGTGCAGCGAGCACGCGTGTTTCGGCTGCCGAGAGGCCGTGGCTGTGCGCAAAGCCTTGCACCGACAGCACTTCGCAAACCTGGCGCTTGCCGAGCATCACCAGCGTCACCGGTTCGCTCGCCGCGTCGGGCAGCGATAGCGGCACCACCGACACGCTGACGCGCTGCGCGCCCTCGCCCAGCGTCAGCAGTTTGCGCAGGCCACGGTGCGCGGCGGCGTGCAGGGCGTCGGCGAGCGGTGCCACGTCTTGCGGGCAGCGGGCGCGCAACTCGCGGCCGAGCAGTTGCAGCGGGTGGGTGGCATCGAGCTCGGCGCGCGCGGCGTGGTTGACGTGGATGGCTTGAACCTCGTCGGTGAGCAGCAGCATGCCGTAGTCGATCTCGTCGAGCGTGGCGGCGAGCCAATGCTTCGAGCGCGCGTGCACGGTGCGCCGCTCGGGGCCGTGGTAGCGCCCGGCGTGGGCGTGCGCGCTGTAATCGGTGGCCTGGGAAACGTTGAGCATGACCTTCTCCGGTGAGTGACTCGTGCGCCACGGGGGCTTGCGAGTTGGCTCTAGCGTACGGAGGGGGCGTGTGCCCGGGTCGTGAATATGCCCGTGCAAGGTTGTGACTTATTTACATCCGGTGTGGGCACCGCGCCTCAACGTGGCGCCAAGACCGTCAACAACCAGCGGTTCATGTCGGCGATCTCCTGCGGGCACACCGAGTGCGCCATCGGGTAGGTGTGCCACTCGACCGCGTAGCCGAGCGCGATCAACGCGTCGCGCGACCACGTGGCGCGCGCCACCGGGATCATTTCGTCGGCGCTGCCGTGGGCCTGGAAGATCGGCACGTCGGCGTTCGCGGGGTTGCGTTCGGCGGCGGTCAGTTCGGCCAGCGGCAGGTAGCCCGACATGCCGAGCAGCCCGGCCAGGCGTTGCCCGTACCGCAAGCCGGTCATGAACGTCATCGCGCAACCCTGCGAAAAGCCGGCCAGCACGATGCGTGAAGCCGGCACGCCGCGCGCCACCTCATGGTCGATCAGTGCATCGATCAACCGCTGAGATTCGCGCAGCCCGGCGGCGTCTTCGGGTTGGCCGGGGCCGAGGATGTCGTACCAGGCCGGCATGACGTAGCCGCCGTTGACCGTGACCGGCCGGGTCGGCGAGCTCGGGAACACGAAGCGCACCGCGCCGATGCCCGACAGATCGAACTCTTGCGCGATCGGCACGAAATCATTGCCATCGGCGCCGAGGCCGTGCAGCACGATGACGCTCGCCGTCGGGTTCGGCGCAGTTTCGAATTGGGTCGTTGTCAGCTCAGGCATGGCGGGCTCGTTCGTTTTGATTGGGTTCAAAGCGTGAAGTCGTAGTCGATCATCAACGGCGCGTGGTCGCTGAAGCGCTGTTCGAGGTAAATGTGCTCGGCGACCGCATGCTTCGCGATGGCGGGTGTGGCGAGGTGATAGTCGAGCCGCCAGCCGACGTTGTTCGCGCGCGCTTGCCCGCGGTTGCTCCACCAGGTGTACTGCTCGGGGTGAGGGTTGAGCGTGCGAAACACGTCGACCAGACCCAGCCCCACATCCGCGTCGAGCAAGGTCGTCATCCACGCGCGCTCTTCGGGCAGGAAGCCGCTGTTCTTCTGGTTGCCGCGCCAGTTTTTCAGGTCGATTTCTTTGTGGGCGATGTTGATGTCACCAACCAGAATCAACTCGCGCTCGGCGACCAATGCTTTCAAGTGCGGCGCCATCAGCGCGAGAAATCGAAACTTCTCGACCTGCCGCAGCTCGCCGCTCGAGCCGCTCGGAAAGTAGCAGCTGATGATGCTGAGCTTGCCGGATTTCGAGAGCCCGGGCGTATCGAAACGCGCCTCCACATAGCGGCCTTCGGCATCGAACGCCGCGTCACCGATGCCCAGGATCATCTGGCTCGGCGCCTTGCGCGTGTACAGGCCCACGCCCGAGTAGCCCTTCTTCTCGGCGTAGTGGAAATGCCCACTCATGCCGGCCACCGTGTCGAATCTGCCGACCACCGTGTCGGCCTGTGCTTTGATCTCTTGCACCCCCATACAATCGGCGGCCACCGCGGTAGCCCAGGCCTCGAAACCCTTGTTGGCGGCCGAGCGAATGCCGTTGAGATTGAGCGATACGAGACGGAACAAGAATGAACCTTCGGATGAGTAAAACCGGATGACCACCAGCGCCAGTCACGATGCACTCGCGCAAGACTTCGTGAAGTTCGCGGTCGAGTCGGGCGTGTTGCGCTTCGGTGAATTCAAGACCAAGGCCGGCCGGCTTTCGCCGTACTTCTTCAACTCGGCCTTGTTCGACGATGGCGCCAAACTCGCGCGCCTTGCGGAATTCTATGCGCGGCGCCTGCTCGCTTCGGGCTGCGAATTCGACATGCTGTTCGGCCCTGCGTACAAGGGCATCACGCTGGCCGCGGCCTCGGCAGTCGCCCTCGCCGGCCTCGGCCGCAACGTGCCGTTCGCGTTTAACCGCAAGGAAGCCAAGGCCCACGGCGAAGGTGGCACGCTGGTCGGCGCGCCTGTTGCAGGCCGCGTCGTCATCGTCGACGACGTCATCACCGACGGCGCCTCAAAACGCGAATCGGTCGAGATGCTGCGCGCTGCGGGTGGCCAGGCCACCGCGGTGCTGATCGCGCTCGACCGCATGGAGCGCGGCGGCACGGATGACAACCTGTCGGCGCATTCGGCCGTTGAAGACTTCGAGCGCGACTACGGCCTGCCCGTGATCTCGATTGCGACCCTCGCCGACTTGCTGCAGTATCTGCAAACGAATGCCGATCCGGCGCTGAAGGCTCATTTCGCGCGCGTGGTCGCATACCGCGAACGCTACGGAGTTTGACGAGGATGCATGGTTTGACCGCTGTCCCGATCCGATTTCACCGCGCCGGCGTGGTGATTCTGGTGTTGTGCGGCAGTACAGCGGCCTGGGGCCAGGCGGCCGGCCCCGCACCGATCTACACCTGCACCGACGCCTCGGGCAAGAAGCTCACGTCCGATCGCCCGATCGCCGAGTGCAACGCGCGCGAGCAGCGCGTGCTCAACGCCGACGGTTCGGTCAAGCGCGTCGTGCCGCCTGCGATGACTTCTGAGGAACGCAGCGACGCCGAAGCGCGCGACCGCGAGACCGAGACCCGGCGCGTCGAGCAGCGCGACGCGATCAAACGCGACCGCAACCTGCTCGCGCGTTTTCCGAACGAGGCGGCGCACCGCAAGTCGCGCGAACTCGCGCTCGACGACGTGCGCAAGTCGCTGCGCCAGTCCGAAGCCCGCCTGATCGCGCTGGCGAGTGAACGCAGGCCGCTAACCAACGAAGCCGAGTTCTACGTCGGCAAGCAGTTTCCGCTCAAGCTCAAGCTCGGGCTCGACGCGAACGACGCGTCGGTCGAAGCGCAGAAGTCGCTGGTACAAAACCAGCAGATCGAGATTCTGCGCATCGACAAGCTCTACGACACCGAGCTCGAGCGCTTGCGCAAGCTCTGGGGCGGCGCGCAGCCGGGTTCGCTCGGCGTGATCGTTGCCCTGCCGGCGTCGGCGGCTTCGGCGTCGCGCAAGAGATAGCGCGTCAGGCGCCCAGCTTCTTCTTCAGAAGTTCGTTGACCTGGGTCGGGTTGCCCTTGCCCCGGGTCGCCTTCATCGCCTGACCGACGAGCGAATTAAACGCTTTTTCCTTGCCGGCGCGGAACTCGTCGACCGACTTGGCGTTGGCGGCCAGCACCGCATCGATGATGCGTTCGAGCTCGCCCGAGTCGCTCATTTGCGCGAGGCCTTTCGATGCGATCAGCGCGTCGACATCTTGGCCTTCGCCGGTCCACAGCGCGTCGAACAGCTGCTTCGCACCGTTGTTCGAAATCGTGCTGTCGGCGATGCGCGCGATCATCTTCGCAAGTGAAGCCGCGTCGACCGGGCTCGCGTCGATTGTCAGCTCTTGTGCGTTCAGCCGGCGCGAGAGCTCGCCCATCAGCCAGTTCGCGACCAGCTTCGGTTGGCCGCTCGCCTTCGCTGCGGTCTCGAAGAACAGGGCGAAATCCTTGCTCTGCGTCATCAGCGCCGCGTCGTACGCGGGCAGCGCGTAGTCGCGCTCGAAACGCGCGGCCATGAGAACCGGCAACTCGGGCATGCCGGCGCGCACGCGCTCGATCCACTCGGCCGCGATCACCAGTGGCGGCAGGTCGGGGTCGGGAAAATAGCGGTAGTCGTGCGCGTCTTCCTTGCTGCGCATCGCACGGGTCTCGCCGCTCACGGGGTCGAACAGCACGGTGGCCTGCTGCACCGTGCCACCGTCTTCGATCAGGTCGATCTGCCACTGCACTTCGTAGTCGATCGCCTGCTGCATGAACTTGAAGCTGTTCAGGTTCTTGATCTCGCGCCGCGTGCCGAACGGCGCGCCGGGTTTGCGCACCGACACGTTCGCATCGCAGCGGAACGAACCCTCCTGCATGTTGCCGTCGCAGATGCCGATCCAGGTGACGATTTGGTGCAGCGTCTTCGCGTATTCGACCGCCTCGCGGCTGCTGCGCATGTCGGGCTCGGTGACGATTTCGAGCAGCGGCGTGCCGGCGCGGTTCAGGTCGATGCCGGTCTGGCCTTGGTAGTCTTCATGCAACGACTTGCCGGCGTCTTCTTCGAGGTGTGCGCGGGTCAGGTGGACAACATGCCTCACCGATTGCCCTGAGCCTGTCGAAGGGAGGGACGGTAGGAAGAACTCGACCACGCCGCCCTGCACCACCGGTGTCTCGTACTGGCTGATCTGGTAGCCCTTGGGCAGGTCGGGATAGAAGTAATTCTTGCGCGCGAAGATCGAGACCGGTGCGACCTTCGCACCCACCGCCAGCCCGAAGCGAATCGCCCGCTCGACCGCGCCGCGGTTCATCACCGGCAGCGTGCCCGGCAGGGCCAGGTCGACGGGCGAGGCCTGCGTGTTCGGGGCAGCGCCGAAATGCGTCGACGAGCCGCTGAAGATCTTCGATTGCGTTGAGAGTTGCGTGTGGGTTTCGAGGCCGATGACGACCTCGAAACCGCGGATCAATGCGGGTGTGCTCATGCTGTGATCAATATCCCGCAGGTGCGCGTGAATGCCAGTCGGTGGCCTGCTGAAACGCATGCGCCGCGTGCAGCAACGCGCCTTCTTCGAAGTAGTTGCCGATGAGTTGCAACCCGACCGGCATCGCGCCTTCGCCGAAGCCTGCTGGCAGGCTCATGCCAGGCAGGCCGGCCAGGCTCGCGGGCAAGGTGAAGATGTCGGCGAGGTAGTTGGCCACGGGGTCGGAGCTTTTTTCGCCGAGCTTCCACGCGACCGTCGGCGCAACCGGGCCGGCGATCAGGTCGCATTGCGTGAAGCAGGCCTGGAAGTCATCGGCGATCATGCGGCGCAGCTTTTGCGCCTGCACGTAGTAGGCGTCGTAGTAGCCATGGCTCAGCACGTAAGTGCCGATCATGATGCGGCGCTTGACCTCGGCGCCGAAGCCCTCGCTGCGGCTCTTTTTGTACATGTCCTCCAAGTCGCCGTACTTCGCGGCGCGGTGGCCATACCGCACGCCGTCGAAGCGGCTCAGGTTCGACGAGGCCTCGGCCGGCGCGATGATGTAGTAGACGGGAATCGACAGCTCGGTGCGCGGCAGGCTCACGTCGACCAGCGTTGCGCCGAGCGCCTCGAACGCGGTGAGTGCCGCGCGCACCGCGCCGTTCACGTCGGCAGCGAGCGCCGCGGGGAAAAATTCTTTCGGCAGGCCGATGCGCAGACCCTTCAACGGCTGCGCGGCGGTTGCGCCTTCACGGGCTCGGAGCATCGCCGCGTGAAAGTCTTGCGGCGGGCGTTGCGCACTCGTCGAGTCGCGTTCGTCGAAGCCGCTCATCGCGCTGAGCAGCAATGCGCAGTCTTCGGCGCTGCGCGCCAGCGGGCCGGCTTGATCGAGGCTGGAGGCGAACGCGATCAGCCCGAAGCGCGAGCACACGCCGTAGGTCGGCTTGATGCCGGTGATACCGGTGAAGCTCGCCGGCTGGCGAATCGAGCCGCCGGTGTCGGTGCCGGTCGCGGCGGGCATCAGGCGCGCGGCGACCGCGGCGGCCGAGCCGCCCGACGAGCCGCCGGGCACACGTGAGGCATCCCACGGGTTTTTCACCGGGCGATAGGCGGAGTTCTCGTTGCCCGAGCCCATCGCGAACTCGTCGCAGTTGAGCTTGCCGAGCGTCACCATGCCAGCCCCCGGGCCGAGGCCCGGTTCACCCGCGCCCAGCCGCGCGACCACGGTCGCATCGAACGGGCTGCGGTAGCCGGCGATCATCTTCGAGCCGGCGGTGGTCGGCAGGTCGCGCGTGACGAAGATGTCTTTGTGCGCGAGCGGCACGCCGAGCAGCGCGCCTTGCGAGCCTGCGGCGCGGTTCGCATCGGCTGCTCGCGCTTGTTCGAGTGCCAGCGCTTCGTCGACCACGAGCAGTGCGCCGAGATGTTCGTGCGCGGCAACGCGTGCGAGCAGATGTTTCGTGGCCTCGACGCTGGAAACGTCTTTCGAGCCCATCGCGCGGCCCAGTTCGGCCACGCCCATTTCGTGAATCTGCTTCATGCGCCGATCACCTTCGGCACCAGGAAGAGGCCGTCTTCGACCGACGGTGCGCTGCGCTGGTTTTGCTCGCGCTGGTTCGACTCGCTGACCACGTCGTCGCGCAGCCGCAGCGTGACGTCGGTCACTGCCGACAGCGGCGTGTAAAGCGGCTCGACGCCGCTCGTGTCGACCGCGCTCATCAGCCCCACGATGCCGAAAAAACCGTTGAGCTGCGCAAGCATCTCGACCTGCTCGGCGGGCTGCAGTTCGAGCCGCGCCAGTTGGGCGATTCGGCTCACTTCTTGAGGGGTCAGGGCCATGAGGTCAATCGGGAAAATGAGGGCGCCTTTTACGGCCCGGAACAGGTGGCGGCGTGCCGAAAGCCGCAGGGCTTGCGGTATTATCATCGGTTATCCACAAGCCTTTCGAGCCTGTGCAAATCGTCGTTATCCGTCGATTTGACGCGGGTTCGCAGCGCACGTGACATGAGCTCATCGGCGCGCTTTCGGCATGCCGGTCGGCGCCTCGACAAACACACGTTCAACAACGGAATTCGGCTCGTCCAGTGCTGCGCTTGCTTCAACGCCCGCAGGCTTTCGGCGAGCCCCAGCCTCAACATGTTCGGATCCTTTCGTCGCTACTTCTCGACTGATCTGGCCATCGACCTCGGCACCGCCAACACGCTGATCTATGTGCGTGGCAAAGGCATCGTGCTCGATGAGCCCTCGGTCGTTGCCATCCGCCATGAAGGCGGGCCCAACGGCAAGAAAACCATCCAGGCGGTCGGCGCCGAGGCCAAGGCGATGCTCGGCAAGGTGCCCGGCAACATCGAAGCCATCCGCCCGATGAAAGACGGCGTGATCGCCGACTTCACCGTCACCGAGCAAATGCTCAAGCAGTTCATCAAGATGGTCCACCCGCGCGGCATCTTTCGGCCGAGCCCGCGCATCATCATTTGCGTGCCTTGCGGCTCAACGCAAGTCGAGCGCCGCGCGATCCGCGAATCGGCGCTCGGCGCCGGTGCGAGCGACGTGTATTTGATCGAAGAACCGATGGCCGCTGCGATCGGCGCCGGCCTGCCGGTGAGCGAGGCCACCGGTTGCATGGTCGTCGACATCGGCGGCGGCACGACCGAGGTCGGCGTGATCAGCCTCGGCGGCATGGTCTACAAAGGCTCGATCCGCGTCGGCGGCGACAAGTTCGACGAATCCATCATCAACTACATCCGCCGCAACTACGGCATGTTGATCGGCGAGCCCACGGCCGAGATGATCAAGAAGAACATCGGCAGCGCGTTTCCCGGCTCCGAAGTCAAAGAGATGGAGGTCAAGGGCCGCAACCTCAGCGAAGGCGTGCCGCGCAGCTTCACGATCAGCAGCAACGAGATCCTCGAGGCGCTCACCGACCCGCTCAACCAGATGGTTTCGGCCGTGAAAAACGCGCTCGAACAAACGCCGCCCGAACTCGGTGCCGACATCGCCGAGCGCGGCATGATGTTGACTGGCGGCGGCGCGCTGCTGCGCGACCTCGATCGCCTACTGTCGGAAGAAACCGGCCTGCCGGTGCTCGTCGCCGAAGACCCGCTGACCTGCGTGGTGCGCGGTTGCGGCATGGCGCTCGAGCGCATGGAGCGCTTGGGCAGCATCTTCACGTCGGAGTGAGTGGACGGCTCTCTTCTCCACGCGCTTCGCTCGCTGGGGCGTAGCGAGGCCGCGCAGTAGCCCCATGGCCATCGGGACGATCGACCGGACGCCGCCGCCCTTCTTTCGCCAGGGGCCATCGGCACTCACGAAGCTGATCCTGTGTTCGGCGCTCGCCCTGTTCCTGATGGTCGCCGACAACCGTTTCGCCGTGACGCGCCAGCTGCGCGCCGTGCTCGCGACCGCGCTCTACTACCCGCAGCAGGTGCTGCTCGTGCCGGTGCAGGCGGTCCAAGGCAGCAGTGGCTACCTGATGGGCCTGCAAAGTGCGCTCGTGAACGAGGAGGCGATGCGGCGCGCGCTCGCGCTGCAGTCCGAACGCTCGTTGCGCGTCGAGCAACTGGTGGCGGAGAACGCGCACCTGCGTGGCCTGCTCGAGCTGCGACCGAGCATCAGCGTGAAGTCGCAGGCGGCGCAAGTGCTGTACGAGGCCTCCGACCCGTACTCGCGCAAGGTCATCATCGACCGCGGCGCAACCAACGGTGTCGTCGTCGCGTCGCCGGTGATCAACGAGACCGGCGTGCTCGGGCAAGTCACGCGTGTCTACCCGCTGTCGAGCGAGGTCACGCTGCTGACCGACAAGGATGCGGCGATTCCGGTGCTCAACACCCGCACGCAGGCACGCAGCGCGGCGTTCGGCAGTGCCGGTGCGATCGGCGCCGGCATGGAGATGCGCTTCATGGCCGGCAACGCCGATGTGCAGCCGGGTGACGCCCTCACCACGTCGGGCGTCGACGGCATCTACCCGCCGGGCTTGCCCGTGGCCCGGGTCACGAGCGTCGACCGCAAACTCGACTCCGGCTTCGCGCGCATCGTGTTGACGCCGAACGCGAAGACCGACGGTGTGCGCCACGTGATGGTGATCGAGCCGGTCGGCCTGCAGATGCCGGCGCGTCCCGATGTGGCGCCGCCGCCCGAGCCCAAGGCCGGCGCGGCGAAGAAGGGCTCGCGCGCTGCGTCTCGCCCGGGGGCGGCGCCATGATCATGCCGCCTGCAAATCACCAACTGCTGCTCCCAGTCAACCCGCTGTTCGTCGCGTTCACGCTGCTGATCGCGTTTGCGCTCAACATCGTGCCGCTCGGTCGCGTGCCGATGCTGCCGGATTTCGTGGCACTCGTGCTGGTGTTCTGGAACGTTCACCAGTCACGCCGTGTCGGTGTCGGCCTCGCGTTCGTCTTCGGCTTGCTGATGGACGTGCACGACGGCGCGGTGCTTGGCCAGCACGCGCTCGCTTACACGCTGTTGAGCTTTTTCGCGATCACGATCCACCGCCGGCTGCTGTGGTTCACGGTGCCGTCGCAGGCCGTGCAAATCCTGCCGGTGTTCTTCGCCGCGCACGCGGTTTCGCTGGCCGTGCGGATGATCGCGGGCGGCATGTTCCCCGGCTGGCAGGTGCTGCTGGCGCCGGTGTTCGAAGCGCTGCTCTGGCCGATCGCCACGTGGCTGCTGTTGGCACCGCAGCGCCGCGCCCCCGATCGGGACGAAAATCGTCCACTATGAACGGGCCCCTCGTCCGCGGAGTACCGCAGCTGGTCCCCCGAGGGGACGCCGGCCGGCTTGGGGTGGCCCGGCGCTTGGCCGGCCACGCTGGGGTGAAACGCCATGACTGAACTTAAAAATGTCGAGCAGGAAGTCGGACGCTTTCGAATGCGCCTGGCTGCAGCCGCGGCATTCGTGCTGTTCGCGTTCGGCCTCTTGACCGCGCGGCTCGTCTACCTGCAGGTTTACAAGCACGAAGAACTTTCGACGCAGGCCGAAAACAACCGCATCACGGTCGTGCCGATCGTGCCGAACCGCGGGTTGATCCTCGACCGCAACGGCATCGTGCTGGCCAACAACTATTCGGCCTACACGCTGGAGCTGACGCCGTCGAAGATCGTCGACCTCGAGGCCACGATCGACCGGCTCGCCACGATCGTCAGCATCGAGCCGCGCGACCGCAAGCGCTTCAAGCGGCTGTTGGAAGAGAACAAGAGCTTCGAGTCGCTGCCGATCCGCACCAAGCTCGCCGACGACGAGGTCGCGCGCTTCACCGCTCAGCGTTTCATGTTCACCGGTGTCGACATCAAGGCGCGGCTGTTTCGCAACTACCCGCTCGGCGCCGTCGGCAGCCACTTGATCGGCTACATCGGCCGCATCAACGAGGCCGAGAAAGACAGAATAGACGACTCCGAAGACGGCGCCAACTATCGCGGCACGCAGTACATCGGCAAGCTCGGTGTCGAGCAAAGCTACGAGGCCGAACTGCATGGCACGACCGGCTTCGAGGAAATGGAAACCAGCGCCAGCGGCCACCCGGTGCGCCGCCTCGACAGCAAGCCCGCCACGCCCGGCAACGCGCTGGTCATGTCGATCGACATCCGGCTGCAGGCGCTCGTCGAAGAGTTGTTCGGCGAGCGGCGCGGCGCGTTCGTCGCGATCGACCCGCGCAACGGCGAGGTGCTGGCCTTCGTCAGCAAGCCCAACTTCGACCCCAACTTGTTCGTCGACGGCATCGACCAGGATAGCTGGAAGGCGCTGAACGAATCGCTCGACAAACCGCTTCTGAACCGAGCGCTGCGCGGCACCTATTCACCCGGCTCGACCTACAAACCCTTCATGGCGCTGGCCGCGTTGACGCTCGGCAAGCGCACGCCGCAGCAAGCGATCAGCGACCCGGGCTACTACAACTTCGGCAACCACACGTTTCGCGACGACAAGGAAGGCGGGCACGGTTCGGTCGACATGTACAAGTCGATCGTCGCGTCGTGCGACACCTACTACTACATGCTCGCGAACGACCTCGGCGTCGACGCGATTCACGACTTCATGGCGCCGCTCGGCCTGGGCCAACTCACCGGCATCGACATGCAGGGCGAGTTGCGCGGCGTGCTGCCTTCGACCGAATGGAAGCGCAACGCTTACAAGAAAAAAGAGATGCAGAAGTGGTATGCCGGCGAGACGATCTCGCTCGGCATCGGGCAAGGCCAGAACACCTTCACCATGTTGCAGATGGCGCAGGCGACCGCCACGGTCGCGTCGGGCGGCCAGCGCTTCAAGCCGCACCTGGTCAAGGTGGTCGAAAACTTCGAGACGCGCGAGCAGCGGCGCAGCATCGGCGAGGCGTTGCCGCCGATGGCCTGGAAGCCCGAGCACGTCGAGTTCATCCGCCGCGCGATGTACGGTGTGACGCAAGAAGGCACGGGCCGCGCCGCGTTCCTGAACGCGCCTTACAAAGCCGGCGGCAAGACCGGTACCGCGCAGGTCATCGGCATCAAGCAGGGCGAAAAGTACAACGCCCACTTGCTCGATGAGCGTCACCGCGACAACGCGCTGTTCACAGCGTTCGCGCCGGTCGACTCGCCGCAAATCGCGATCGCGCTGGTGGTCGAGAACGCAGGTTTCGGCGCTGGCGCCGCGGCCCCGATCGCGCGCCGCGCGATCGACTACATGCTGACCGGCGTGTACCCGAGTGAGGCCGACATCGCAGCGACGCAGCTCGGCCAGTCGACCGCACCGACCGGCGTGCAACGCCCTGCGGCTTCGGTGCCGCTGCCGGGCACGACGATCGACGGCGCGGCCGCTGCGCTGTTGACGCCGCCCGCGGCGGCTCCTGCGGCATCAGCAGCGGTTGCAGCTGCGCCCGCTGCGATCACTCAACGTGTCGCGATCAAAAAACAATGAGTGCCGTGTTCGACCGGCCTTCGCCATGGCAGCGCATCAAGCCGGTCTTCAGCGGCTTCGACCTGCCGCTCCTGATCGCGATGCTGCTGCTCGGCGCCGCAGGGCTGGTCACGATGTACTCGGCCGGCTTCGATGCCGGCACGCGCTTCGTCGACCATGGCCGCAACATGCTGCTGGCCCTCGGCGTGGTCTTCGTCGTCGCGCAGGTTTCGCCGCAAACGCTGCTGAAGTTCGCGGTGCCGCTGTATGCGGTGGGTGTGGCGCTGCTGATCGCGGTGGCGGTGATGGGCATCACGAAGAAGGGCGCAACGCGCTGGCTCAACGTCGGCGTGGTGATCCAGCCGAGCGAGATCCTCAAGATCGCGATGCCGCTGATGCTGGCGTGGTGGTTTCAGCGCCGCGAAGGGCAGCTGCGCGTTCCCGACTTCATCGTCGCGCTGCTGTTCCTGCTGGTACCGGTGGCACTGATCGTCAAGCAACCCGATCTGGGCACGGCGATCCTGGTGCTCTCGGCCGGGCTCTACGTGATTTTTTTCGCCGGGTTGAGCTGGAAACTGATCATCCCGGTACTCGTGGTCGGCGCAATCGGCATCACCGCGGTGGTCGTTTCGGAAGACCACATCTGCCAGCCCGAGGTGAGCTGGCAGCCGCTGCTCAAGGATTACCAAAAGAACCGCATCTGCACCCTGCTCGACCCGACCACCGACCCGCTCGGCAAAGGCTTCCACATCATCCAGGGAATGATCGCGATCGGCTCCGGCGGGGTCGACGGCAAGGGCTTCATGAAGGGCACGCAGACGCACCTCGAGTTCATCCCCGAACGCACGACCGACTTCATCTTCGCGGCCTACTCCGAAGAGTTCGGCTTGATCGGCTGCGTCGGGCTGGTGCTCGGCTTCGTGTTTCTGATCTTTCGCGGCCTGATGATCGCGGCCGAGGCGCCGACTGTGTTCACGCGACTGCTCGCAGGCTCGATCACGCTGAGCTGGTTCACCTACGCTTTTGTCAACATGGGCATGGTCAGCGGCATCCTGCCGGTGGTCGGCGTGCCGCTGCCCTTCATCAGCTACGGCGGTACCGCGATGGTCACGCTGGGTCTGGGGCTGGGGATCCTGATGTCGATCTCGAAGAGCCGGCGCCTGATTCAAAGCTGACGGCTGCTGCTTCGGGCGCGGGCGCCGTGCTGGCCGCGAGCCTCACGGTGATCAAGGTGCCGGGCGTCGGGCTGCGGTTCGACGCATCGGTCACCGTGACCTCGGCGCCGTGCTGCACCGCGATCTCGCGCACGATGGCCAAGCCGAGGCCGGAGCCGTCGACCTCGGTGCCGAGCGAGCGGTAGAACGGCTGGAACACCAGTTCGCGCTCGGCCACGGCGATGCCCGGGCCGGAGTCCTCCACCTGCAGCACCACGACCTGCCCGAACGGGTCGTCGATCACCCGCACCGTGACGGTCCCGCCGGACGGCGTGTACTGCAGCGCGTTGTCGACCAAGTTGCGGATCAGCTCGCGCAGCAGCAGCGCATGGCCGAGTACTTGCGGGCCTTGCGGGTGGCGTGCCAACGCCGCGTCGCCCGGGCCTTCATAGCCGAGGTCGATGCATTTTTCGAGCGCGCGCGGGACGAAGTCGCGCACCGTCTCGGTCGCGAGCCGGGCCAGGTTCACCACCTGGCGCTGCGACACCTGCTGCTGGTTTTCGGCCCGCGCCATCGCGAGCAGCTGGTTGACCATGTGCGCGGCGCTCTGGCTTGACCGCGCGATCTGCTGCAGCGTCTTCTTCAGCGCCTGCGGGTCATGTTGGCCGGCGTCGATCTGGCGTTGTGCGAGTTCGGCCTGCGTGCGCAGGCCGGCCAGCGGCGTCTTGAGCTGGTGCGCGGCATCGGCGAGAAAGTGCTTTTGCGAGCGCATCGACTGGTCGAGCCGCGTCAGCAGGTCGTTGATCGCGCGCACCAGTGGCGCCACCTCTTCGGGCGCCTGGCGCTCGTCGATCGGGCTCAGGTCGCTGCTGTCGCGTTTGCGGATGCGCTGCTGCAATTCGTTGAGCGGCGCGATGCCGCGCGCCAGCGCCAACCACACCAACAGCACCGCCAGCGGCAGGATCACGAACTGCGGCAGGATCACTCCCTTGATGATTTCGGTTGCCAAGCGCGAGCGCTTGCCCAGCGTCTCGGCCACCTGCACCAACGGCATGTCGGCCGCAGGGGCCACCGGGCGCTGGCCCGAGCGGTCTTGCGTGCGGTCTTGAACGTTCACCCACATGTAGGCCACGCGCACCGACTCGCTGCCCAGCGTCTCGTCGCGAAAGCGCACCTCGCCGGGCGGCGCGCGGTCTTCGTCGGCGGGCACCGGCAGGTTCGAATCGCCGCTGAGGTACTCGCCGCGCAGGCCGAGCACCTGGTAGTAAATGTCGTCGGCCTCGTCGGTGCGCAGGATCTCGGCGGCGGCGGCCGGCAGCTTGAACAGCGCCTGTGGCTGGCTGCCGTTGGCACTGCCGTCCGCGCGCACCGAAACCTCTTTGGCCAACACCCTCGCCATCTCGCCGAGCTCGCGGTCGAACGGCTTGTTGGCGATGCCTTGCGCGACGAGCCAAGTCAGCACCACGCTCATCGGCCACAGCAGCAGCAGCGGTGCGAGCATCCAGTCGAGGATCTCGCCGAACAGCGAGCGCTGCTCCCGGGGGCGTGCCTCGGCCACGGCCGTCTTCAAGCTGCGATTTTCTCGAGGCAGTAGCCGAGGCCGCGCACCGTGGCGATGCGCACCGGGCCTTGTTCGATCTTCTTGCGCAGCCGGTGGATGTAGACCTCGATCGCGTTGTTGCTGACCTCTTCGCCCCATTCGCACAGCCGCTCCACCAACTGGTCTTTGCTGACGAGCCGCCCGGCGCGCTGCAGCAGCACTTCGAGCAGGCTCAGCTCGCGCGCCGAGAGCTCGACCAATTGGTCGTTCAGGTAGGCCACGCGCCCGGTCGCGTCGAAGCTCAGCGGGCCGTGCTTGATGATCGCCGAGGCCGTGCCGAGACCGCGCCGTGTCAGCGCCCGCACGCGCGCTTCGAGCTCCTGCAGCGAGAAGGGCTTAGCCATGTAATCGTCAGCACCCAGGTCGAGGCCCTTGACGCGCTGCTCGACGCTGTCGGCGGCCGTCAAAATCAACACCGGCACGCTCGCGCCGCGCGCGCGCAACTTCCGCAGCACCTCGAGCCCGTGCAGTTTGGGCAGCCCGAGGTCGAGGATCACGAGGTCGAATTCGTGCACTGCCAGTGCGGCATCGGCCTCGGTGCCGCTGCCCACCTGGTCGACCGAATAGCCGGCATTGCGTAGCGAGCGCAACAGACCGTCAGCGAGCACTTGGTCGTCCTCGGCGATCAGGATGCGCATCGCGGGTCTCCCGGCGGGTTCGGCGACATCATTGCAGGGAGCGCGTCAAAAAAGCTGCGCGTAGGTACTGTACAAACATCCAGCTTTCGAGATAATGCGGATAATTTCAGGAGAACCCCTTTGGACGCTACTGCGAAAACTTCTAACCCGGCCTCTGCCGCAGCCCCGACTACCCTCAACACCGAAAAGGCCAAGGCCCTTCAAGCGGCGCTGTCGCAGATTGAAAAGCAGTTCGGCAAGGGCACGATCATGCGCCTCGGCGAGGGCGAGGTGATCGAAGACATCGAGGTCGTCTCCACCGGCTCGCTCGGCCTCGACATGGCGTTGGGCGTCGGCGGCCTGCCGCGCGGCCGAGTCGTCGAAATCTACGGCCCTGAATCGAGCGGCAAGACCACGCTCACGCTGCAGGTCATCGCCCAGATGCAGCGCGTCGGCGGCACCTGCGCCTTCATCGATGCCGAGCACGCACTCGACATCGGTTATGCGCAAAAGCTCGGCGTCAACCTGCAAGACCTGCTGATCAGCCAGCCCGACACCGGCGAACAAGCGCTCGAGATCGTCGACGCGCTGGTGCGCTCCGGCTCGGTCGATCTGGTCGTGATCGATTCCGTCGCCGCGCTCACCCCCAAGGCCGAAATCGAAGGCGAAATGGGCGACTCATTGCCCGGCCTGCAGGCGCGGCTGATGAGCCAGGCGCTGCGCAAGCTCACCGGCAGCATCAAGCGCACCAACACGATGGTGATCTTCATCAACCAGATCCGCATGAAGATCGGCGTGATGTTCGGCTCGCCCGAAACCACCACCGGCGGCAACGCGCTGAAGTTCTACGCCTCGGTCCGGCTCGACATTCGTCGCATCGGCTCGATCAAGAAAGGCGAAGAGGTCATCGGCAACGAGACCAAGGTCAAGGTCGTCAAGAACAAGGTCTCGCCGCCGTTCAAGACCGCCGAATTCGACATCCTCTACGGCCAAGGCATCAGCCGCGAGGGCGAGGTGATCGACATGGGCGTCGAACAAAAAGTGCTCGAGAAGAGCGGCTCCTGGTACGCCTACAACGGTGAAAAAATCGGTCAGGGCAAAGACAACGCCCGCGAGTTCCTGCGCGAGAACCCCGCACTGGCGTTCGAGATCGAGAACAAGGTGCGCGCGGCGGCCGGCATTCGTCTGCTGGCAGGTGCCGGGCTGGCCGACGAGAAGCCGGCCAAGCTGAAGGTGGTCAAGGAATAACCTGAACCGGCGCGACAGGTCCCGCGCGAGAGCAGAGCGCAGCCAGCGCGCCGAGGCAATGTGAAGCCGCAGCGGTCCTTGAAAGCGCGAGCGCTGCAGTGGTTGTCGCAGCGCGAGCAGAGCCGGGTCGAATTGCGGCGCAAGTTGCTTCCGCATGCCCGCGCGGAAGACGCGGCGGCTGCCCAGGCGGAGCGGGAGCCAGCCGAATTGAGTGCTGCCGTGCGGGTCGAGGCGGTGCTCGACTGGCTCGAAGCGAACGAATACCTTTCGCACGAACGCTTCGTCGAATCGCGCGTGCATGCGCGGTCGGCACGCTTCGGCAACCTGCGAATCCGCCACGAGCTCAAGCAACACCAGGCGGTGCTGTCACCCGGCGCAGCGCAGGCACTGAAAGACAGCGAACTGCAGCGTGCACAGGTCGTGCGCGAGCGCAAATTCGCCAGCTGGCCGGCAACTGCCGGCGAGCGCGCAAAGCAATCCCGATTTTTGGCAGGCCGGGGGTTCTCGCCCGAGGTGATCGGGCGCGCGCTGCACGGTCCGGCCAAATCTGACCGCCACGATCAACGCCACGACGACGAAAACGACGACCGCGACCCCAACCCTTGAGCCTTGCGCCATCGTTGGCGCGCACCGGCCCGTGCGCCATCGCGGCCGCAGCGATGTTGCAGAGCAGCATGCTACATTCGCGCGCTATTCGCGGGCTCTTCAGCATCATGTCGCCGTTCACGCGGCGCCATCGAAGCACCGCGGCGCCCCAATCCAGCCACTTCGCCTTCTGCCCACCGATGGCCTTGCCGACCGCAGCCAGCGACCGCCAGCCCAGACACCGTCGCAGCATCGACGTACAAATCTTCGCTCGCGGAAATGGCCTTTGGGAGGTCGATGCCCACATCACCGATGTGCGGATGCACGAAACCCGCATGGCCACCGGCATTCTGCCGGCCGGCGAACCGATTCACGACATGCTCTTGCGCCTCGTCGTCGACGAGCGCTTCAACGTGATGGAGGCCGGCGCAGAAACCCGCGCGATGCCTTATCCGGGCGAGTGCAACAGCTTTGCCGACGTCTACGGTCGGCTCGTCGGCTTGAATCTGATGCAAGGCTTTCGGCACGCCGTCAGAGAGCGACTCGGCGGCGTGCAAGGCTGCACCCACCTCACCGAGCTGACGCAGGTGTTGCCGACGGCCGTCGTGCAGGCGTTCGCTGGCGAGGTGCTCGACACCGGCGGCAAAAGCGCCGACAGTCCGCAGCCATTCCAGATCGACCGCTGCCACGCGTTGCGTGCCGATGGCCTGGCCGTGAAAACCTACTACCCGCGCTGGTACCGCGCCCCGCAAACCAGCACCTCCGCAAGCCGCCCGCCATCCGGCGAAGCGGCTGTCGTCACTTCCGACAATTGACCTTCCGAGAGACCCGACCATGAAAATCCACGAGTACCAAGGCAAGGAAATCCTGGCGCAGTTCGGCGTGCCGGTGCCGCGCGGCTACCCCGCGTTCAGCGTGCGCGAGGCCAACGAGGCCGCGCAAAAGCTCGGCGGCCCGGTCTGGGTCGTGAAGGCGCAAATCCACGCCGGTGGCCGCGGCAAGGGCGGCGGCGTGAAGCTCGCGCGCTCGATGGCCGAGGTCGAAAAGCTTTCGACCGAAATTCTCGGCATGCAGTTGAAGACCCACCAGACCGGCCCCGAAGGCCAGAAGGTGCGCCGCCTGCTGATCGAAGAAGGCGCCGACATCCAGCACGAGTACTACGTCGCCGCTGTCACCGACCGCGGCACGCAACGCGTGGCGATCATGGCCAGCAGCGAAGGCGGCATGGACATCGAAGAGGTGGCCCACGCCACGCCCGAGAAGATCTTGAAGGTATTCGTCGACCCGGCGACCGGCTTCACCGACGCGCAAGGCACCGAGCTCGCCATTGGCATCGGGATCCCGGCCGCGAGCCACGCGCAGGCGATCGACGTGTTCAAGAAGCTCTACCAGTGCTACATGGACACCGACTGCTCGCTGGCCGAGATCAACCCGCTGATTCTCGAAGGGTCGGTGGACGGCAAGCCGGGCAACATCAAGGCCCTCGACGCGAAGTTCAACTTCGACGCGAACGCGCTGTTCCGCCACCCCGAAATCGTCGCCTACCGCGATCTCGATGAAGAGGACCCGGCCGAAATCGAAGCCAGCAAGTTCGACCTCGCGTACATCCAGCTCGACGGCAACATCGGCTGCCTCGTCAACGGCGCCGGCCTCGCGATGGCGACGATGGACACGATCAAGCTGTTCGGCGGCGAGCCCGCGAACTTTCTCGACGTGGGCGGTGGCGCCACCGCCGAAAAGGTCACCGAGGCCTTCAAGATCATGCTCGGCAACCCGAAGGTCAAGGCGATCCTCGTCAACATCTTCGGCGGCATCATGCGCTGCGACACCATCGCCGAAGGCGTGATCGCCGCGTGCAAAGCAGTCAACCTCAACGTGCCGCTGGTCGTGCGCATGAAGGGCACCAACGAAGACCTCGGCAAGAAGATGCTGAAGGATTCGGGCCTGCCCATCATCACCGCCGAATCGATGGCCGATGCCGCGAAAGCCGTGATGGCCGCGCTCGCGAAATAGTTCGAACAGTCACCCAACTTCCAAGTCGCACCACGCCCTTCGCCGGGCCGCCCCAAGAAGGGCGTGATCCCCTCGGGGGATCGGGTGCGGTACACCGCACACGAGGGGCAAACATGTCAATCCTGATCAACAAAGACACCAAGGTCATCACCCAAGGAATCACCGGCAAGACGGGCCAGTTCCACACCCGCATGTGCCGTGACTACGCGAACGGCAAGGCCGCATTCGTCGCCGGCGTGAACCCGAAAAAAGCCGGCGAAGACTTCGAAGGCATCCCGATCTACGCCAACGTGACCGAAGCCGCCAAGGCCACCGGCGCGACCGTCAGCGTGATCTACGTGCCACCGGCCGGCGCCGCGGCGGCGATCTGGGAGGCCGTCGAGGCGAACCTCGATCTGGCGATCTGCATCACCGAAGGCATCCCCGTCAAAGACATGCTGCTGGTGCGCAACCGCATGAAGGAAAAAGAAGCCAAAGGCGGCAAGAAGACGCTGCTGCTTGGGCCGAACTGCCCCGGCCTGATCACGCCCGACGAGATCAAGATCGGCATCATGCCGGGCCACATCCACAAGGCCGGCCGCGTCGGCGTGGTCTCGCGCTCGGGCACGCTGACCTACGAAGCGGTCGCGCAACTCACGGAACTCGGCATCGGCCAGAGCACGGCCGTGGGCATCGGCGGCGACCCGATCAACGGGCTGAAGCACATCGACATCATGCAGCTCTTCAACGACGACCCGAACACCGATGCGGTGATCATGATCGGCGAGATCGGCGGCCCCGATGAAGCCGACGCGGCACGCTGGTGCCAGCTCAACATGAAGAAGCCGATCGTCGGTTTCATCGCCGGCGTGACCGCGCCGGCCGGCAAGCGCATGGGCCACGCCGGCGCGCTGATCTCGGGCGGCGCCGACACGGCCGATGCCAAGCTCGAAGTGATGGAGGCGTGCGGGTTCACCGTCACGCGCAATCCGTCCGAGATGGGCAAACTTCTCAAGGCGCTCTTGTAAATTCAGTCAAGCCAGGCTCCGAGCCGCGCGGCCACCACGACGAATGGACTTCACTTCAGCCGCCTACTGGGCCGCACTCGGCTCGATCGTCCTCGCCAACATCGTTCTCTCGGGCGACAACGCGGTCGTGATCGCGATGGCGGCGCGCTCGCTGCCGGCGCACCAACAACGCAAGGCGATCTTCTGGGGCAGCGCCGCGGCGATCGTGATGCGCATCATCCTGACGCTGATCGCGGTCGAGATGCTGAAGTGGCCGTACCTCAAGGTCGTCGGCGCGCTGCTGCTGCTCTACATCGGCATCTCGCTGCTCAGCGAAGACAACGGCGACGACGGCGGCCACAAAGAGATCGGTGGCATGGCCGCAGCGATCCGCACCATCCTCGTTGCCGATCTTGTGATGAGCCTCGACAACGTGCTCGCCGTCGCGGCCGCCGCCAAGGGCAACACCGCGCTGCTCATCATCGGGCTGGCGGTCAGCATCCCGCTGATCATCTTCGGCAGCACCTTGCTGCTCAAGGTGATGGACCGGTTCCCGATCATCATCACGCTTGGCGCCGCGCTGCTCGGCTTTCTCGCCGGTGAAATGCTGCTGACCGACCCGGCGGTCGTGGCGCGCTTCGGCGAGCCTTCGCACGCCGCCATCAACGCCGCCGGTGCGGTCGGCGCGGCGATCGTCGTCGCCACCGGGTTGTGGATGCAACGCCGCGCGCGGGAGCGGTCGCAAGAGAAGTCTCGAGACAAGTCCCCGGCTTGACACGGGGCGCGCGCCCCTGTCCTAATAGAAGCCTTGAAGGGGAGTAGCTCGACTCTCGCTGGCCTGAGCCACGCGGGTGTTTCGGCAAGCCGTCAGTACGAAGCAGGGTCCACGACCTGCTTCCGGTTTGTCGGGCCATAACAGTCATTCCATGCCGGGCAAGACCTTCGATGCCTGTTGGCCGCGTGCGCGCGGTTGGCTCGTGTCGTTCGTCGTGCCACCGCCCATGGAGACGCTATGGAACTCTTCTCTGCCGCCTGGCTGTCTGCCTTGTTGGCCATCGTCCTGATCGATCTCGTGCTCGCCGGCGACAACGCGATCGTCATCGCGCTCGCCGCCCGCAGGCTGCCACCGCACCTGCAAACCAAGGCCATTGCGTGGGGCACCGTCGGCGCGATCGTCGTGCGCACCGTGATGACCGTCGGCGTGGTCTGGCTGCTCAAGATCCCGGGCCTGATGTTGGTCGGCGGCGCGGGCCTCGTCTGGATCGCCTACAAGCTGCTCGCGCCCGAGGCCAGCGGGCCTTCGCACGAGCCCACCGCGACCACGTTCCTCGGCGCGATGAAGACCATCGTGGTCGCCGATGCGTTGATGGGCGTCGACAACGTGCTCGGCGTCGCGGGCGCGGCCAAGGGCAACATCGACCTGGTCGTGATCGGGCTGCTGATCAGCGTGCCGATCGTGGTCTTCGGCAGCACGCTGGTGCTCAAGCTGGTCGAGCGCTTCCCCAGCATCATGTACCTGGGTGCCGGCGTGCTCGCCTATACCGCCGCCCACATGATCGTCAGCGAACCATTGCTCGATGCGGTGTTCGACCCGAGCGCCGCGATTCGCGTCGCTACCCACGCGCTGTTGATCGCCGGTGTGCTCGGCGCCGGCTGGTGGGCCACACAGCGCGCGGCCACTGCGGCCCGCGAGCGTGAGCCCACGGCCACGTGATCGACCTCGCTGATTCGCGTCACCCCCAGGAGAACGTCAAATGGAAAAGATCGCCGTGTTCGTCAACGACCTCGCCGCCGCACGCCACATCTTGCAGCCGATGCTGGCCGGCGCGGGCCCGACCCACTGGGTCGTGGTCGCGTGCCCGCCGACGCTAACGCGCCACATCGGTCGCTGGGTTTCGCAGCGCGCACGCCAGCAGTGGCGCGAGCGCTGGGCTGCCGACCTGTTCGGCGCACTGCAGCCCGAGCTAAGCGCGCACGCTGGCAGCGAGGTCGAGACGCTGATCGCGCAACACCGGTTCGTCGACGTGTCGGCGCGCTTGCTCTCGCGCCTGCCGCAGCTGCGCCTGCTCGATGCACGCCAGCCGCGCGTCGGCCGCATCGACGAGCCTATCAGCGCTGCCCAGCCCGCACCGGCCGCGAGCCGCTGGGCCGCGCCGGTGGCCGCCACCGCAGGCCTGTCGGTGATGTTGACGTTGGCCGACTGACAGCCTCGGCCAGCACACGAGCCGTGTGCTAACGTGCCTTAGCAATGAGCAGGCACGTTGAATTTTTTTCCCGCGCCGTTGTGCGCGCAGTGCACTGATGCTGTCGCGATTCGGGCCCGAAGGCTGGTTGTTCGTCGCGGTGCTGGTCGGCATCGCTTACGCCATCGGCTGGTTCATCGGTTCGCGCCGCGCCTCCCCGCCGCCGGTCGCCAAAATGGCGGCGCAGATCGCGCCGATCACGCCCGCGCGCGTCAGCGTGACTGCCGCAGCACCGCTCGCCGCCGCACCCGCGCTGCGCCTGGAGCGCGCCACCCTCGGCCGCTACCGCATCGAGCGAGAGCTCGGGCGCGGCTCGATGGGCACGGTCTACCTCGGGCACGATCCGCAAATCGGCCGTGCCGTGGCCATCAAGACGATGGCGCTGAGCCGCGAGTTCGAGGGCAGCGAATTGGTCGAAGCGCGCGCCCGGTTCTTCCGCGAGGCCGAGATGGCCGGTCGCCTGCGCCACTCCGACATCGTCACCATCTTCGACGCCAACGAAGACCAGGGCTTGGCCTTCATCGCGATGGAGTTCGTGCGCGGTCACGATCTGCTGCGCCACACCTTGCCGGGCCGCCTGCTGCCGGTGCCGGTTGTGTTGCACACGCTGGCACGGGTCGCGCAGGCGCTCGCGCATGCGCACCGCGAAGGCGTAGTGCACCGCGACGTAAAGCCGGCCAACGTGATGATCGACCCCGCCATCGGCGCCGTGAAGGTCACCGATTTCGGCATCGCCCGGATCGCCGATGCTTGCCGCACCCGCACCGGGCTCGTGCTGGGCACGCCCTCGTTCATGTCGCCCGAGCAGATGACCGGCCGGCGCGTCGACGGCCGCACCGATCTCTACTCGCTCGGCGTGATGCTGTTCCAGCTGCTCACCGGCGCGCTGCCGCACGCGTCGGAATCGATGGCCGAGTTGATGAGCCAGATCGTCAACGACAGCGCGCCCGACGTGCGCACGCTGCGCCCCGAGCTGCCCGAAGCGCTTGCCAACGTGGTCGCGCTGGCGCTCGAAAAACGCGTGGAGTTGCGCTACGCCGATGGCCGCCAGATGGCCGACGATCTGCTGGCCGTGGCGCAGCTGATGCCGTCGGCCGACCCGCCGATGCCGCTGGTGACCGACACCCCGCGATCGGCCGGATTCGAGGCCACGACGGAGTTTTACCGCGGTGAACCAAGGCACAATGTCGAGCACTGATCAGCGCTCGCCTGCCTGCCACGCCCGTCCATGACACTCGAATTCTTCAGCGCCACCGACACCGGCCGGGCGCGCAACAACAACGAAGATTCGGTCGCAGTCGACGACCCCACCGCACTCGTTGTGCTCGCCGACGGCATGGGCGGCTACAACGCCGGTGAAGTCGCCAGCAGCATGGCCACCTCGTTCATCAAATCCGAACTCGGCCGATGGCTCGCCGAGGCCTCCGAGAGCGCCACCGACACCGATGTGCGCCGCGCGATGGACATCTGTGTCGACAACGCCAACCGCGCGATCTTCAACGCCGCTAACTCCAACCCGCAGTACGCCGGCATGGGCACCACACTCGTGGTCGGCGTATTCCGCGATTCGCGCCTGTTGATGGGCCACGTGGGCGATTCGCGTGCCTACCGGCTGCGCGCTTCGCGGCTGACCCAAGTCACGCACGATCACTCGCTGCTGCAAGAACAGATCGATTCCGGCCTGATCACGCCCGAGCAGGCGGCGTTCTCGGCCAACAAGAACCTCGTGACCCGCGCTGTCGGTGTCGAAGACACAGTGCTGCTCGAGACGCACCTGCACGAGGTGCTGCCCGGCGACACCTACCTGCTATGCTCGGATGGGCTTTCCGACATGCTGGATGACGAAAGCATCGCGCAGCTACTGATCGGCGCAGAAACCTTGCCCGAGGCGGCCAGCGCGCTGATCGACGCGGCCAACGATGCCGGTGGCAAAGACAATATTTCGGTGGTTCTGGCGCGGGTTCGCGGCAGCGCCGGCACGGCGCGATCGTGGTGGCCCTTTCGCCGCTGAACTCCGCGCTTGGCAAAAAAGCGCTGGCAGGCAAAGACTTAGAGACAAGAGGTCAAAAGCATGGGCAAACTGGTCGTATCGCTCGATGGTGTGGTGATCAAGGAAGTCCAGATCACCAAAGACAAGACCACGCTCGGCCGCCGGCCCTACAACGACATCGTGATCGACAACCTCGCCGTCAGCGGCGAGCACGCCGTGTTGCAGATGGTCGGCGCCGATGTCTTCATCGAAGATCTGAACAGCACCAACGGCACCTACATCAACGGCAAGGCTGTCAAGAAGCAACTGCTCAGCCACAACGACACGGTCGAGATCGGCAAGTACAAGATCAAGTTCATGGTCGAGGACGGCACCGACTACGAGAAGACCATGATCATGAAGCCCGGCACGCGGCCGCCGGCGCCTCCCGGGCAGCCGCACAACACCGGCTTTGGTGCCTCCGGCTTCGGCTCGCTCGGCGCGTCCACCATCCCCGCTTCTATCCGCGTGCTCAACGGTGCGGCCGCGGGCCGTGAAGTGGCGCTGACCAAGGTCGTCACCACCGTCGGCAAGCCCGGCGTGCAGGTCGCCTCGATCACGAAGCGGCCGGGCGGTTATGTGCTGGCGCACGTCGAAGGCGCGCTGCAGCCCACCGTCAACGGCAACCCGGTCGTCGGCGAAACCGTGCACCTGAAAAACGGCGACGTGATCGAGCTCGCCGGCACGCAAATGCAGTTCGTGCAAGCCTGATCCCTGGGGCTGCGCCGCGCGGCCGCGTCGTCATTTCGCCGGCATGACCTCGCGCTCCGCTCTGTGGCGTGTGCTGCGGGCGCTTTTGCTGCTGGCGACCGTGCTGACGGCGCTCGGCCACGCCACCGGCTGGCGCCCGCTGCGCTTCGTCACCGAGCTCGATCTGGCCATCGCCGATGCCCGGCTGCGTGCCTTCATGCCGCGCACCGCCGACCCACGCATCGTGATCGTCGACATCGACGAGAAAAGCCTCGCCGAGATCGGCCGCTGGCCCTGGCCCCGCGACCGGCTCGCCGCGCTCACCGACGAGCTGTTCGCGAACCAGCACGCGGCTGTCGTCGGGTTCGACGTGGTCTTCGCCGAGCCCGACACCAGCTCCGGCCTGCCGGTGCTCGACCGCCTGGCCGCCACGTCGCCCGCCGTCGCCGCAGCCATTGCGTCATTGCGCCCCGCGCTCGATTTCGATGCGCGTTTCGCGCGCGCGCTGCAAGACCGCAACGTCGTCCTCGGCTACTACCTCTCGAACGCGCGCGACGGCCGCCGCACCGGCGTGCTGCCGGCGCCGGTGTTCGACGCGGCGCTGCTGCAAGGCAAGCCAATCGCGTTCACGCACTGGGATGGTTATGCCGCCAACCTGCCCGCGTTCGCGCGCGCCGCGCCGATCGCCGGCTACTTCAACAACGTGCCTGATCCCGACGGCCTGGTGCGCGCTGTACCGCTCATTGCCGAGCTCGACGGCCAGCTCTACGAGCCTTTCGCGCTGGCGACCTACCGCGTCTTCACCGGCGGGCCGCGGGTGCTGCCCGGCCTGCCCGCCGAACGCTGGTTGCCGGGCCGGTACAACGCGCTGCAGAGCGTGCTGCTTCAGCAAGGCGGCGCGCGAAGCAGCGTCATGCAGGCGATCCCGGTCGACTCGCAGGTTCAGGTGCAAGTGCCATTTCGCGGGCCGGGCGGGCCGCATGGTGGCTCGTTTGAATACGTCTCCGCGACCGATCTGCTGAACCACCGCATCGCGCCCGATCACCTGAGGGGCAAGCTGGTGCTGCTCGGCAGCACCGCACCCGGCAACTACGACCAGCGCGCCACGCCGGTCGACGAGGTCTACCCCGGCGTCGAGGTGCATGCGAGCCTGCTCTCGGGCCTGCTCGACAACCGCGTGCCGGCGCAGCCCGACTGGGCCAGCGCCGCCGAGGTGCTGCAACTGCTGGCGAGCGCTGGGCTGCTCTTGTGGGCACTGCCGCGGCTGCCCGCGGCGCGCGGCGCGCAGCTCGCCGGCGGCATCGGCGTGCTGCTGGTCGCGATCAACCTGTGGGCCTACCGCGCGCACGACCTGCTGCTGCCGCTCGCCTCGGCGCTGCTGCTCACGGCGATGGTCTACGTTGGCATCACCGTCTGGGGCTACATCGTCGAGGGCCGCAGCCGGCGCTCGCTCGCGCGGTTGTTCGGCACCTACGTGCCGCCCGAGCTCGTCGAAGAAATGGCGCGCGACCCGGCGCGCTACAGCATGCGCGCCGAGAACCGCGAGCTCACCGTGATGTTTTGCGACATGCGCAACTTCACGCGCGTCTCGGAACTGCTCGCGCCCGAAGACGTGCGCGGCCTCGTCAACAGCTTCTTCTCGACCATGACGGCTGCCATCCGCGAGCAGCGCGGCACGCTCGACAAGTACATCGGTGACGCCATCATGGCCTTCTGGGGTGCGCCGCTGCCCGATGCCGCGCACGCCGCCAATGCGGCCCGCGCCGCCGTCGCGATGACCCGGCGACTGGCCGCACTCAACGCCGATCTGCAACTGCGCGGCCTGCCCGAGATCGGCCTGGGCATCGGGCTGAACACCGGCACCGTCTGCGTCGGCGACATGGGCTCGAGCATGCGCCGCAGTTACACCGTGATGGGCGACGCGGTGAATCTGGCCTCGCGCATCGAGGCGCTCACACGTCACTACGGCGTCGGCGTGCTGGTGGGCGAAAACACGCGCCAGACAGCGGGTGAGCCGGCCGCGCTGGCACCGGGCGAGGTCTGGCGCTGGGTCGAGGTCGACCGCGTGCGCGTGAAGGGAAAGCGCCAGCCCGTGACGCTTTTCACGCCAGCCTCGATGCCTGCCGAATGTGCCACCGCGTTCGACGAGGAAATGCGACTTTGGCAACTTGCGCTCACCTCGTACCGGCTGCAACATTGGAGCGAGATGGAAGCCCGCCTGCAGGGGCTGCTGACAGCGTTCGCCGATACGCCATTCGCTGGCCTCTACCGGCAGCTCGGCGAACGCACCGATCATTACCGCGCCACGCCTCCACCCGCCGACTGGGACGGGGCCCACACCTTCGACAGCAAATGATCCTCAACGTGCTCGGCTGTTCCGGGTCCATCGCCGCAGGCTGCAAGACCACGGCGTTCCTGCTCGACGGCGACGTGCTGATCGATGCCGGCACCGGCGTCGGCGACCTCGAGCTCGAAGCGCTCGCGCGCATCGACCACATCGTCATCAGCCACTCGCACCTCGACCACGTGCTCTCGATCGGCCTGCTCGCCGATGCCGTGATGCGCGCGCGCACGGCCGCCAGCCGCGGGCCGATTCAGGTGCATGCGCTGCCCGACACGCTCGCCGCACTGCGCACCCACATCTTCAACGGCGTGATCTGGCCCGATTTCACGCGCCTGCCGAGCGCCGAAAACCCCGTGCTCGAACTCGTGCCGTTCGGCATCGGCGACCTGCTCGAATTGAACGGCAAACGCGTCGAGGTGCTGAGCGCCTCGCACACCGTGCCGGCCGTCGGCTTCGCGGTTGACACGGGTGAGCCCGGCTGGTGGGTCTTCACCGGCGACACCGGCCCCAACCCCGCGCTGTGGGAGCGCCTGCGCCAGGTGAAGGTCGCGCACCTGGTGATCGAAACCGCCTTCAGCGACGAAGAGCGCCAACTCGCCCGCATCAGCCGCCATCTGTGCCCCGCCGCGCTCGGGCACGAACTTGCCAACCTGCCCGGCTGCGTCGACGTGCACATCACCCACATCAAGCCCGGCGAAATGGAAGCCGTGATGGCGCAGATCGGCCGGCTCGGCACGTCGCACCGCATTCATGCGCTGGCAACGGGGCAGGTGATGCGGTTGGGTTGAGGGCGAAGTCGATTGCCATCAGCCAACCTATAAATAGGTACTCCACTTATTTATGTGTTCCATCTGAGGGTCAATTTCTTGGCTGAAATGGTCAACTTCACCGGGTCGGTCGATCGAAGCCTGCTCAAGCGAGCGAAGGTGATCGCTGCAAAGTCCGAAACCTCCATCAACGCGCTTTTCAACGCCGAGCTGCGGTACCTCGTCGAAACCTACGAGGCCGCTGAAGCCACCGGCAACGAAAACTTCGCGACGCTGCTCGATTTTTCACTCGGCCGCATCACCGACGTGACCGCACTCGACCGCCTCGGGCTCGATGGCGACGAAGACCTCTTCCTGCTCATGGCCCAGGCGCACCTGCCCATGCCGCGCCTGAGTGAAGCACTGACACACGCGATGGTCGATGGCCTGACCGCCCCGCCTCGGTGAGTGGGCAGGCCGGCGAGCGCGCCGCTGTCAGCGTCGTCTTGCTGCCCGATGCCGGGCCTTTGATCACGCTGGCTTACGCCGACTCGCTCGACCTGCTCTTCGCGCCGGGTTGGGCGGCGCAAGTGGTCGACATGGTGTGGCACGGAGTCACCCGCCACGCGACGCCCACCAGCGCTCGTTTGGCGGGATGGATGCGCCAGCACCGGCTACCCGCATTGACGACCCGAACCTTTGAGCACCACGCCAAACAGGTTGCCAAACAGTCCGCCACAGGGCTGTCGCCATCGAGCAAGGCGAACCTGGGCGAGTTGGCGATTCAAGAAGTCATGAACGGCTTCGCGCTGATCAACCCGCCGACCCGCGGCGTCTTCTTGTTCGAAGACCACAGAACAGCCCGCGCCAGCTTTCTGCTGCCCGAAAGCTGCCAGAAGGTCAGCACGCGGGCGTTTCTGCTTTTTCTGGAGCAGCAAGGTTTCATTGCTTCGGCAGCGGAGGTGCAAGCACGGGCGCTGCGCGCCGGGCGAGAGTTCTCGCAGCTGCGATTTCCGCCGGCGTAGTGGGCGTATGCGGCGGCGTGCTGAGCGTGAGTCGAAGCCGCCGGTACGTTGTCACGGCAACTCGTCGCGCAACCGGTTCACCAGATCGGGCGTCACCGGCAGGCTGCCATCGTGAACGGCCAAGAGCGGCACGGCGTTGCGGGTGGCGCTGTCCGAATCCGCGGTCTGCAGCGCCTTGTGGGCGAGTGCGGAGATCACGCCTCCGACAGTCTCGTGTTCCCGCGCGGCCAACGCTCTGGTGGCGGTGAGCACATCGTCATC